>Ga0070740_10004316_pt1 | contig 14080 bp, 14 predicted proteins | sample Coa_R2_FD_67286 | JGI IMG/M metagenome (GOLD analysis project Ga0070740, IMG submission 67286) | Surface soil microbial communities from Centralia Pennsylvania, which are recovering from an underground coalmine fire - Coalmine... | ecosystem: Environmental > Terrestrial > Soil > Unclassified ... | reverse complement strand
GAAGGCGAGCGCGCTCGTCTCGCTCAACCGCCCCGCCGAAGCGGAAAAGTCTTACCGCCGCGCGATGGAGTTGAAGCCGGATTGGGCGCTCCCGCCCGCCGCGCTCGGACTTCTTCTCGCGCGGACGAAGGGGCGCGAGCGCGAGGCTGAGCTGCTCCTGCGCCGCGCGCTCGAACTCGACCCGAAGAACCTGACGGCGACCGTCGCGCTCGCAGACCTCCGCGCGCGCTCCGGCGACACGGCAGAAGGACTCGCGCTCCTGCGCCGCGCGACGGAGTTGAACCCGGACGACGCTTCGCTCTGGATCGTCCGCGCGCGCGCCGAGCGTGCGGCGAAGGACGCGGCGGCGGCGAAGAGTTATGCGCGCGCGATTGAGATCGAACCGGCGAACGTCGAAGCTCGCCTCGGTCGCGCCGATCTTCTTCTCGAATCCGGCGACAAGGAACACGCGCTCGAAGACGTGCGCGCGCTCGAAGGGCCGGCGAAGTCCGACTGGAAGCTCGCCATCGCGGTCGCGAACCGCTACGGCCTCGCCGGTCGCACGGACGACGCGCGGCGCGTTTACGACTCGCTGCCCGAAGAGGCGAAAACTTCCGACGACGGGCGCAAGCTTTACGCCGCGCTCACAGACGTTTCGTGCGCCGACACGCCGGAGGTGCGCGCCTCGCTCGAAAAACTCGTCGCCGCCGACCCGAAGAACGCGAAGGCGCTCGCCTGCCTCGGCAACCTGACGCGCACGTCCGACCCGCAGCGCTCGCTCGAATACTACCGCCGCGCCGCCGAGTCAGACCCGCACGACGTTGACTACGCGGTCGGCTACGCCGCGGCGCTCGTGCAACTGAGGAAGTTCGACGCGGCGGCGGCGATCCTTCAGCGCGTCATTCAGGTCGCGCCCGGCAAGTACGAGGCGCACGCCAACCTCGCCGCCTCGCTCTACGAACTAAAGCTTTACAAGCCGGCGATTGTGGAATACAAATGGATCAGCCAGGCACGACCCGACCTGGCCGTGACCCAATTTTTCATCGCGACGGCGCACGACCAACTCGGCGAGTACGAGGACGCGCTCGAAGCCTACGAAGCTTTTCTCGCACACGCCGACCCCCGGACGAACGAACTTGAGATCGAGAAGGTGAACCTCCGTCTGCCCTCCCTGCGGAAACAGATCAAGCTGGGCGAGGGCGTGAAGAGCAACAAGTGAAGAGTTAGGGGCAGGGTGCAGTGATGAAGACGAAGAGAGTCGCACAGCAATACAGGTCGGCGGCGCTGGCCGGCAGAATCTCGACACGTACACTTATTTTCATCGCCGTCTTCGCGCTCGCGTGCGGCGAGGCGCTCGCGCAGGAGCAGCAGGACTCCGCCAAGCAACACGGCGAAGAACTCGCCGCGCCGCCGCCGATGCGCTACCTCCCCGACGACGTGCGCAAGCAGCTCGAAGCCGAGCGCGACCCGAAGGCGCGCACGCGCCTCAGCCTCGAACTCGCCGAGCAGAGGCTCGACCGCGTCGCCGAGCAGGCGAACGCCGAGCACTTCGTGGCCGCGACCGGGGAACTCGGAATTTACGAGGCGATAGTTCAGGACTCCGTCCACTTCCTTCAGGTCACGAATCCGGGCCACGCCGGCAACAAGCTGCGCGACCTCTGCAAGCACCTCGACATCACTCTCCGCTCGCACATCCCGCGGCTCGAAACCATCCGGCGAGAGTTGCCTTCGCAGCACGCCGTCTATCTCCGCGACGCAATCGAGTTCGTCCGCGAGGAGCGCGACCTCGCCCTCAACGCGTTCTACGACGACACCGTCATCGCGGAGCCGCGCCACCAGGGCGACAGGCCCGCGACCGCCGAGCGCGCGAAGGGCGACGCGCCCGCCATGCCCGAAACGGACAAGAAGCCTCAGCAGCGTTGACCGCGCACGACGGTCGAAGCGGCCAGATCGGCGACTCGGCGCGCGGCGTTAATTCGTCCAGACATGAACAAGACAAAAGCTCTCAAGGCAGCCGCGCCGCTCCTCTCGCTCGCCGTCTCGCTCGCGTGCCTCGTCACTCCCGCACGCGCCCGCCAGCGCGAGCACCTGACGGACGAAGAGATCGAACTCGTCCGCGACAACCAGGAGCTTGACAAGCGCACGGCGGTCTTCATCAAGGCGGCGGAGCGGCGGCTCCTCGCCGTCACCGACCCCGATGCCGCGGCGAAGCAGTCGGCGAAGGAGAAAGCCGAATGGGGCGAGGTCAAGGGCACGCGCGCGCAGCTCTTCTACGACATCTCGAAGATTCTCGACGAGGCGGTGACGAACGTTGACGACTCGGCGACTCACAACCCGAACAGCCCGCTGCTGAGAAAATCACTCTACATGCTCTCGGAGGCCGCCTCGCGCATCCTCCCGCAGCTCGACAAGCTCCGGGCGTCGGCGCAGAGCGAGGCCGAGGCCGACAACCTCGACCGCGCCATCGAGACTGCGAAGGAAATTACTGCCGCCGCAGGCGAGCACGGCGTCACGGCTGAGGACTTGAAGACGAAGGACGGCAAGAACGCGAACGTCGCGGACGCGCCGAAGGATTCAAAAGACTCGAAGGACTCGAAGAAGAAGCATTGACGGAGGCCCACAGCTTCCGCGGACTTCGACGAAGCTTCGGACTCAAAAACGCGAACAAGATATTTCGGACTGCGGCGGCGCGAATGTTACATCAAGAGAGCCGCCGCACTTCTTTTGTTCGGGTCAACCGTGCATTTCTTCCGCTCGAATCGAACAGACGCTCAGATTTTGGCGTAGAATAGTGCGCGCGGGAATTCAAGGCGGAGCGCCTGAAAGGAATCATCGAAAATCATGGAGAGCAGATTTTATCCGGGCGTCGAGGCGGACGTGGTGCGGCTTCAGGCGGAGTTGCGGACACTGTTTGACGAGGACGGCGCTTTTGAAGTCCAGACGATGCAAGTCTCTTCGACCGCCGTTCTTCAGGCGCGAAAGACTGGGACGCTACGCGACCTGACGGGACTCTCCGCGGCGCTCACGATCAAGGTCACGCCCGAACAGGGCGGCACGCGCGTCGAGATCGGGATGCAGAAGTGGTTCGACAAGGCGGCGGTCGCGGCGGTCGCCTTCGTCGTCTTCCCGCCGCTGCTCGCGCTCCCCGCGCTCGGCGCTTACTGGCAGCACAAGCTCACCGAAGACGCCTGGCGCATCATCGAGTCGCACGTCGCGCACAAGGCCGGCGGCTACGTCCCGCCGATGCCGGGCCGCTGCGGCACGTGCGGCGCGGTCGTCTCCTCCTGGTCGGACTACTGTTCGGGCTGCGGCGCGAACCTCGGCGTCGGGCAGACCTGCGCCTCGTGCGGCGCGCACCAGAAGGATTCGAGCGCGCGCTTCTGCAACCGCTGCGGCAAGCCGCTCAGCGATTGATTGCGGAATGCGGATTTCGGATTGAAAGAGAAGTCGCCTTTACCAATCCGCATTCCGCATTCCGCAATTCCTTCACGCCGCGTTCGTCTCGCTCTCGCGCAGCCCGATCTCGCAGGCGCAGTCTTCGCAGAGCCAGACGAGTATGTGCGGCGCGTCCGACCAGAAGAAGGGCGTCACCTTCGAGGCGAAGCGCACAGCCGCCTCGGTACGCAGCCGCTGAAGTTGTTTGACGTATGCGCTGCCGCGGTAGTAACTGCCCGCGGCACCCTCCGCGCGGTGGACACACTCGCGCACGCGGTACTCCTGTTCGCTCATCGAGTCGCCTCGGCCTCTCTTGCCAGAATTCAAAGCATGAAAGATCGTGAGGAAGAGTGCCGGTCGTCGGGCACACGTGAGTGTTTACCACACGGGGCGCGCGCCGCTCGTTGCATTGTCGTTACAAACCTATTATTTTGCTGACCGCGCTCCCGACGCGCCGCCCCAACTGTCCGAGAGGATTCGTCCACGATGTCCGACACCCACGCAGAGAATCTGACCGTCCTCGTCGTCGAGGACTACGAAGACATGAGCCTCGCGCTGCGGCTCGCGCTCGAAGGCAGCGGCTACCACATCCTCGAAGCCTCGGACGGCAAGCAGGCCGTCGAGATCGCCGAGCGTGAACGCCCCGAAATCATCCTCATGGACTTGAGCCTGCCCGTCATGGACGGACTCGCCGCGACCGAGCGCATCCGCTCGAACCCTTCCTTGCGCGACACGATCATCGTCGCCGTCACCGCCCACAACGACCAGGACTACCGCTCGCGCGCCCTCGCCGCGGGCTGCAACGCCTTCGTCTCGAAGCCCGTGGACTTCGAGTGGCTCAAAGACCTGCTCAACAACCTGCTCGCCTGACCTCGCCTCCGCGCCCGACGATTTAAAGGTTACGGGCCGGCGGCGTCAGTCGAAAACGATGTGGACGCCCGCCTGCTCGACGGGCACGAACGTCGGCTCGACGCCGAACACTTCGCGGATGCGCCCGGCTGTCAGAACCTCCGCGGCGGTGCCGCTCGACACGACGCGACCGTTGTTCATCAGCACGATCTGGTCGGCGAACCGCGCCGCCAAATTCAGGTCGTGAACTACGCCCACCGTGACCACGTCCGGCGCGTCGGTGAAGGCGCGCACCTTCTTCATGAACTCAATTTGATGCCGGATGTCGAGGAACGTCAGCGGCTCGTCGAGGAAGAGGAAACGGCAGGGCGAGGGTTTCGAGGAAGTACCGGCAACCTGCGACTGGCCTGTGCCGTCGCGCCACAGTTGCGCGAGGACGCGAGCGAAGTTGACGCGCTGGCGTTCGCCGCCGCTCAAGGTCTGGTAGTCGCGCTCGGCGAATTCGGTCACGTCGAAGAACCGCATCAACTCGTCCGTGATCTTCTCGTCCGCAGGGCCGGGGCGTCCGCCGAAGTGCGGGTAGCGGCCCATCATCACGACCTCACGCACCGCCAGCGGGAACGCGACTTCGATGGCCTGCGAGAGAACCGCGCGCCGCTTCGCGAGTTCGGATTCGCCCGCGTGTCGAACGTCCACGCCTTCGTACCTGACGACGCCCTCTTGCGGGCGCAGCAGCCGCGCCAGAACTTTTATTAGAGTTGACTTGCCCGCGCCGTTCGGGCCGATTATCAGATGAAGCTTGCCCGGCGCGAACGTGACCGACACGTCGGCGATGAGCGTCTTGTCGCCGACCCCGTAGGTGATGTCGCTGGCCTCCAGCATTATCTTTCGAGCAAGACTTTTAGAACACGTACTGTCGTCGGCGTAGGAGCGAAAGGAAGACCGGCACGCCGACGGCGGAAGTGACGATGCCGATGGGCAACTCCGCCGGCCTGAGCGAGAGGCGCGCGACGAGGTCAGCGAGGCTGAGAAGCGTCGCGCCCAGCAAGGCGCTCCCGACGATGAGGTAGCGGTTGTCCGCCCCGCCCAGCATCCGAAGTATGTGCGGGACGATCAGCCCCACGAAGCTGATGACGCCCGTGAACGCCGTCGCGACGGCGACGATGACGACGTTGATCGAGAGGACGATCCACTTCAGGCGGTTCACGTTCACGCCGAGGTATGTCGCCTCCTCTTCGCCGATCATCAACGCGTTAAGTTGCTTCGCGTAACGCAAGGCGGCGAGCGTGCCGGCAATGGTCGAGACGGCGACGACCTTGACCGCGTTCCAGCTCGCGCCCGAAAGCGTGCCCAGGCTCCAGAAGGTAATCGAGCGCGCCTGCGGGTCGCGCGCGATGTAAGAAAGAAAGCCGATGGCGCTCATGAAGAGCGCGTTGACCGCGAGGCCCGTCAGGAGAAGCATCACGACCGAGGCCCGCCCGTCTTCGCGCGAGCGCGCGAGCAGGAAGACGAGGTACGTCGAGAGGATGCCGCCCAAGCACGCGGCGACCGGCAGACTCCAGACGCTCGCGCCGACGTGGAGGACGCCGCCGAGGACGAAGAAGAGCGCCGAGCCGAAGGCCGCGCCGCTCGAAGTGCCGACGAGTCCCGGCTCGACAATCGGGTTTCGGAAGAGCGCCTGCATCAGCGCGCCGCCGATGCCGAGGCTCGCGCCGACGAGCAGGCAGAGGACGGCGCGCGGCATTCGCAGATCAAGAAAGATGCGCTGATCCAAAGTCGGTTCGGGGTGGCCGGGGAGGACGGACGCGAGCGCACGTCCGATGTCGGGGATCGAAAAATCAATCGCGCCGTAGCGTATGGACGCGGCCAGCACGACGAGCGTGGCGAAGACGAGCGCGAAGAGGGTCGCGCGCCGGGTCGCGAGTTGTTTGGTCACTTTCCGCTTGTCACTTTTGACGGGTGACGACGGATTGCCCCGTCACTTTTGATGAATGATGGCGGCCACCTTCTCGACGTTCTCGCCGGTGCGCGGGCTGAAGTACATCAGCTCGTTCTCTTCGACGCGGAAGATGCGGCCCGTCTTCGCCGCGTTTGAAGTGGCGACGCCCGGCAGAGCCTTGATCTGTTCGAGTGAGCCGCCGAGCCGGTCATAGCCGTAGTCCGTGACGAGTATCACGTCGGGGTTCGCCTGCGCGATTGTCTCCGGCGACTCCATGCGCTGCATCCCCTTCGAGTCAATCGCCATCTCGCCGCCCGCCCATTCTATCATCTGACTCGCCGCGCTGCCGTCCCCTCCTCCGCCCTTGCCGACCACAAGATAAATATTCGACGCGCGCCCGAAGTGTATGACGGCGACGCGCGGGTGGTCTGTGTACTGCTTGACGCGTTCGAGCGACGCGGCCAACTGCGAGTCGAGCGTGCGGCAAAGCTCTTCCGCGCGCGCCTCCTTTTGGAAGTACGCGCCCATCTCGCGGACGAGCGCCTTCGTGCCTTCGACCGAATCGTTCTTCGCGTCGAAGGTCTTCAAAGGGATGTTCAGGCTCTTGAGCTGCTCGACGATCTGCGGCGGGCCGATGTTGCCGTCTTCGAGGATCGCGGTCGGGTGGAGCGAGAGTATGCCTTCGGCACTGAGCGCGCGGTGGTAGCCGACCGTCTGCACCTTCTTCACGTCGGGCGGGTACGTGCTTGAAAGGTCAACGCCGACGACCGCGTCCTGCGCGCCGAGCGCCCAGATGATCTCGTTGTAGATTTGCGAGATGACGACGAGCCGCTGCGCCTTCGAGTCGTTCGCGGGATTCGAGAAGCGCGCGCAGCCGAACGCCGACGCGAGCGCGGCGAGAAGAAATGCGATGAGGGAGATTCGTTTCATCGTTCACTCAGAAGATGAACCGCAGTTGCAGTTGGAACGTCCGCGGCGGGTCGATGTTGGCGAGCGCGGGGATGGCGTTCGTCGCCGTGCCCGCGGCGACGAGTTGGCCGAAGGTCGGGTTGGGCGTCGTCGTGTCGCCGTAAACCGTCTGCGCGCGTCCGAGGATGTTCGCGTGGTTGAAGACGTTGAAGGCTTCGAGCCGAAGCAGGATGCTCGTGCGCTCGGAGGTTCGGATGCGGTTCTCGACGAAGAGCGCAACGTCCGATGTCGCCGTGCCCCGGAACGCGGACTTGGCGACGACCTGCCCGTTGATGACGGGGCGGTCGTTGTTTGCCCCGTCGCCGTTGTTGTCTATGCCGGTCGTCGCGTTGAAGGGCCGCGCGGAGGCGAACTGCCAGAGCGTGCCGACGGTGAAGTGGAGCGGCAACTGGTACGTGAACGTGACGACGGCGCGGTGGCGCTGGTCGAGCAGGCTCGGCCCGCGCTCTTCATCTCCGAGCCGCGTGATGATGCTCTGGTTCGGGTTGATGCCGTTGCCGTCCGGCTCGGTCGTGTTCGTCGCCTTCGACAGAGTGTAGCTGACCGACGCGTACATCCTGCGGCTGCCGCGGTAGCTGAACTGCGTCTGCAAGCCGTTGTAGTCGGCGACGCCGAGGTTCATCAGGACGTTGACCTGACGCACGCCGCCGTTGACCGGAAGGATCGGGCGCGTGGCGTTGGCCTGCGCGACCGTCCGCACCTGACCGGGCGCGGTGCGGTCGAAGACCGAAGGCGCGTTGAGGTCAACCGTGCGGTCAATGCCCGTCCAGTGTTGGTGCACGAAGTCGGAGCCGAGGAAGAGGCCCTTGCCGAACTCGTGCTCCGAGCCGACCGACATCACCTGGCTGCGCGGGTTGACGAGCTTGTCGGGGTAGTTCGGCAGAAGGTCGAAGTTCAGACCGTACTTCGCGAACTGCGCCTCGTAAAATGCGCGCTGGCCCGGATTGATCGTGATGTCGCGCGCGGGAAGCTGCGAGGCGGGTATCGTCCGCGGGTCAAGATTGACGGGAGCGCACGTCAGGCAGGTCGGGAAACCCGTCTGGCCGGGAACAGCCGTGTAGGTCGTTAGCCCGTCAAGCCCGCCGATCAGCGCCGTCGCATAGACGTTCGAGCGAATCTGCGTGTAGTACATCCCGTAGCCGCCGCGAATCACCGTGCGCCCGTCGCCGCCCGGATTCCAAGCGAAGCCGACGCGCGGCTCGAAGTTCTTCGTCGCGTTCGTGATCGTCTGTCGGTCGTAGCGGAGTCCGAGGTCGAGCGTCAGGTCGGGCCGCACGCGGTAGCTGTCCTGCACGTAGCCGGAGACGAGCCACTGGCTCAGGTTGTAACTCGAAATTCCGAAGTTGATCGGCTGCGTGTACTGCTGCACGTCGGCGAGCGTCAACTGGTCGAAGGGCTTGGTCGTCGTGTTCTTGAAGGTGAACGTGCCGAGGACGGCTGTGCCCGGCTCGTTGCCGTTGCCGCCCGAAGTGTGGCGCGCGGCGCTCCCGCCGAAGCGGAGGTTGTGCTTGCCGCGAACCCACGTCAGCGTGTCGGAGAACTGCGCCTGCCGGCTGTAAAGGTTGGCGAGGCGCGACTGCCCGATGGTGAAGGGCACGGAGCCTGCGCGCGTGTATGTCGTCGAGAGTGTCTGCGCCTCCCACCGCGTCACGGGGTCGCCGTCGAGGAAGCTGAACCGCGCCTCGTTCAGAAGGTTCGTGTTGAGCACGGCGGTGTGGTTGCCCTGGATTGACCAGCCGCGGCGCGAATACCTGCGCGCGACGCTCGGCGCGCTCGTGCCGCCGACGGCGTCCTGCGGGTTGTTGTCGAAGAACCGATCCAGGTTGAAGCGGAGCGTCAGGGTCTGATTCCCTGTGAGCTTGTGGTCGAGCCGCGCGTCGAGAAGTTCCTGCCGGTAGTTGCCCACGAACGCGAGGTTGCCGTCAGCCGGAAGCACGAACGCGGGCAGCGACGGCGAGAGGAACGTCGTCCTGTCCTGCCGCGTGTAGTCGTCGGCGACGAAAAAGAACGTCTTGTCCCTCCTGATCGGCCCGCCGATTGAGCCGGAGAGTTGGCTCAGCTTGTCGGGCGTGTCCGCCGCGTTGACCCGCTGAAGCGTCGTCGGCGTGACGCAGCTCGGCACGGACGGCGGACAGAAGCCTGCGGTCGAAAAAGTCTTCGCCTGCCAACTGCCCGGACGAGCCATGAAGAGCGCCTCGCCGTGAAAGTCGTTCGTGCCCGCCTTCGTCACGATGTTCAGCGCCGGCCCGGCAGTCCAGCCGAACTCCGCGGAGAACGAGTTCGTGAGAACCTTCATCTCCTGAACCGCGCCGACGGGTATCGTTATCAACGCGGTCTGCCGCCCCCAGCCTTCGTCATCGCTCGCGCCGTCGAGCGTGACCGTCGTCTCGCGCCGCCCGCCCGCGCCCGTGACGACGTAGGTCTGATTGACGAAGAGGTCGCCCGTGCCCTTGGCCTGACGGAAAGCCGAGTTCAGAAGCGGCAGCGTCGTCAGCTTACGTCCGAGGATCGGCGTCTCGTCAATGCGCTTGCTGTCGAGCGGCAGCCCGATCTGCGGCGTGTCGCGCACGCCCTCGGTCGTGCCGATGACCGTGACCTCGCTCGTCCCGCCCGCGGGCACGAGCGTCACGTCGAACGTCGCCGCCTCGCCCGCGCGCAGGCCGATGCCCGTGACATCCTTCGCGGCGAAGCCGTCGCTCGTCACGGTCAGCCTGTAGCTTCCGGTCACGGGCAGTCCGGCGACGCTGTACATGCCTTCGCCGTCGGTCTCGGCCTCGCGGCTGAGGCCCGTCAACTCGTTCGTGATGATGACCTTCGCGTGGACGATGGCGGCCTTGTTCTGGTCGAGCACCTGCCCGCGCACCGCCGCCGTGTCGTTCGTCTGAGCCAGCGACACGGACGCGAAGACAAGAGCCGCGACGATTGAAAGGCAGGCGCGCAGCAGTGGAGTCAGGCAGGCGTCGGGTGCACGCAGGCTGTGGGTTTTACGTTTGAGCACGTTGATTCCTCTTTTCGATCTTGGTTGTCGAAATAGTCGGGGCGCAGAAGTTTGCGATGATAGCCAAGCCGCGATTCTACTACCAGCGCGCGTAGTCAGAGTCTATACATACTTGGGTCAAGAGGGCGTTGAAGTTCACCACGGAGGCAAGGAGGACACTGAGGTCGCACGGAGTCGTTCAAATCTCCGTGCCCCCTCCGCGTCCTCTGTGTCTCCCTGGTGAACCTCTCTTGCTCAAAGCTCAGCCTGCCGAAAAAAAATTTCGTTTCATGTGTGAAATGCCGTTCCATTCTCGCGCCGAGTGTGTTATAGTGCCCGCCGTCGGGTAACGGCTGCCGCGAGAGGCGGTTGAGTTTCCGCAGTTAAAGTCGGCGGTCAAGGCCGTCGGTTCAAAAGTTTGTCGCCGGGATTCGGCTGAGGAGGGAGAAAATTTAAGATGAGCAACACGACAAAACCGCGAATCAATCCTTTGAGCCGCCGTCCGCGGCAACAGCGACTCGTCATGGCCGTGCGCGGCGGCGCGGGCACGGGCAAGAGCTGGTTCCTGCGCTCAATGGCCGAGGCCGGACTCGGACGGCTCTGCATCTTCGACGTGGAGCGCAAGACGCGACTGCTCGCGGGCGTCGGCAACCACTTCGACGGACTCGAAATCGAGCACCCGGACGAGCTGCCGGAGTTCATTGACTGGGCGCTTTCGGGCGAGGGACGGGAGCAGAACTACGGCTGCTTCGGACTCGACTCGTGGGCCGCGTACTTCAGCGCCAAGCACTCCGAGACGATCAAGGCCGTGCGCGAAAGAACGGGCGAACAACTCGCGCAGCCGACCGCCGAAGAACTCGCCGCCGACCAGATGGTCTTGCAGGGCGTGCTCCGTCGGCTCTGCATGGAGTCGGGAAAATCCGTCGTCATCGTTGACCAGATTCCGGCGAAGGGTAAAGAGTCGAAGGAGGACAACGAGGTCGGGCGCGTGCTGCCGATGACCGCGTCGGGACTCGAATACTTCGTGGACGTGATGGTCGAAGTCTCCTTGCAGGAGCGCGACGGCGAGATCGTGCGCGTCTTCCAGGTCGTCAAGTCGAACAGCCCGGCCTTCGAGGTCGGCTTCGAGATGACGGGCAGCGTCACCTTCAAAGACTTCCTCGAACACATGAAGCGCGAGCACGGCACGGAACTTCCCGTCGAAGCGCCGAAGCCGGTCGCCGTCGCCGAAACCATCGAAGAGAAGCAGCCGCTCACGCTCGTGCAGCCGCAGATGACCGTGCAGGAACTCGTCGCGAAGGCCGAGCGGCTCGGTTTCAAGCAGGCCGACGTGGTGACGGGCGCGCGCGTCTATCACAACCAGCCGAACATCTACCGCCTCACGCCCGAACAGGTCGCAGACCTCGACCGCCGCATGACCGCGCGAGCCGAGCGCATGAAGATGGCCCAGCCCGAAACGGAGGAGAAGCCCGCGCCTCGCGCGCAGGCCGCGCGCAATCTGAAGCGCGCGTGAAGCTCTCGTTCAAGTCAGTCGAAAGCAAAGCAGGCCGGCGTTCAAATGACGCCGGCCTTTTTGTTTGCACGCTTCCGAGCAGAACAGAAAAATTTGATAGTTAAGAAAGAAATCCGTGCCCGCGCTTCTCTAAACTCGCCTCGAACACGAACCCCCACGTTTGAACTTTTCCGACAAGCATACGCGTCGGCTGACGCGCGGCTCGTCTTTTCTAATTTCAAATTCACCGGGAGAAATAATGGCGACGAAGAAATCCGGCAAGCAGAGTTCAAAAAAAGGCGGCGGCGCGTCTCCGAGCAAGAAGGGCGGCGCGAAGAAGTCCGCGAAGGGCGGCGGCGCGTCGAAGGCTTCAAAGTCTTCTGCGAAGAATTCCGCGGCGAAGCAGACATCACCGCGCGTGCAGCATGAGCCGAAAGCACCGATGCCCGCGCAGCATCAGGAGAAGCCCGGCATCGAATCGCAGATCGAGCCGAGGCCGCGCTACGAAGCTCCGCACTACAAGGGTTCCGGCAAACTCCGGGACAAGGTCGCGCTCATCACCGGCGGCGACTCCGGCATCGGTCGCGCCGTCGCGGTGCTGTTCGCGCGCGAGGGCGCGGACGTTTCAATCGTCTATCTCGAAGAGGAACAGTCCGACGCCGAAGAGACTCGCGCCGCGGTCGAGCGCGAGGGCCGCCGCGCGCTGCTCGTCCCCGGCGACGTGCGCGACGCGGACTTCTGCAAAGAGGCCGTCGAGCGCACTGTCGAAGAGTTCGGCAAGCTCGACGTGCTCGTCAACAACGCGGCGTTCCAGCAGAGTCAAAAGTCGCTCGAAGACGTGAGCGAAGAGCAGTGGGATCGCACGTTCAGGACCAACATCTACGGCTACTTTCACATGACGAAGGCTGCCCTCGCATATTTGCAGGAGGGCGCGTGCGTCGTAAATACGGGTTCAATCACGGGGCTTCAGGGCAGCAAGGAACTGCTCGACTATTCGGCGACGAAGGGCGCGATTCACGCCTTCACGAAGTCGCTCGCGCAGAATCTCGTCGAGCGAAAGATTCGCGTCAACTGCGTCGCGCCGGGGCCGGTCTGGACTCCGCTCAACCCTTCGGACAAGTCGCCGGAGAAGGTCTCGGAGTTCGGCTCCGACACGCCGATGAAGCGCCCCGCGCAACCCGAAGAGATGGCCCCGGCCTACGTCTATTTCGCGTCCGAGGCCGATTCGAGCTACGTCACGGGCGAAGTGCTGACGCTGCTCGGCGGCGAGACGACGGCGGGATGAAGAACCAGTGATGAGTAACGAGTGATGAGTGATGAGTCAAAGCCGCCTGCCTTCAACTCATCACTCATCACCAAGATATGGAGGATGAGATGTCAGAGAAGACACGACAGAAGAAGGACGGCGGACGGAAGGACAAAAAGAATAAGCAGATGCACGAGCGCGAGAACGAGAAGGTTCAGGGCGCGAGCGCACCGCAGCAGGCGCGCGACGCCTCGAACCTGACCGACAGGCTGCCGGGGCCGTCCGACACGCGCCGCGGCGGCAACTCCGGTCGTTAGCTGCAACGCGCGTCGAGTGTGCGGCCTGTTCAGAGTCCGCGCCTGAGGTTGTAATGTTCAGAGTGCACGCTCCGGCGTGTTTGAAGAGGAGGCGTGAAGGCTGCAACTCCGAACTGGCCGCGCTCGACCGCGATTCGGAAAGTACAGGCGAAGGAGAAAACTCAAGATGTCAGACCCCGTGCGAACCGACGAGAAGAAATGCGCGCACCAGAAATGCACCTGCATGGTCGAGGGCGAGCGTCGCTATTGCAGCGACGACTGCGAGGACGCGGCGGACACTGACCCGACCTCGGAATGCATTTGCGGCCATCCGGGATGTAAGTGACCGACACAAGCGAATTCACACGGTGAGCGCGTCGCGAGTCTGCCGAAGTCCGTCCAACTCTTCATCCGGGGCAACTACGAGCCTTCGGCGGGGCCGGGTGTGCCCTTGTCAAAGGGCGCGTTTGACAGCGGCACGGAATCTGTCATAGAAGCAGAGTCATCCAAACACACGTCCGCGGAGGACGCCCGGAGGACTAATAGCGAACGATGACTTACGTTGTCACCGAAGACTGTGTTGACTGCAAGTACACCGACTGCGCGGCGGTCTGTCCCGTCGAGGCGTTCCACGAACTGCCCGACCGGCTCTACATCAACCCCGACACCTGCATTGACTGCGACGCCTGCGTCCCCGAATGCCCCGTCGAGGCGATCTACGCCGACATGGCCCTGCCCGAACAATTCTCCGACTGGCTCGCCCTCAACGCCGAGGCCGCCGACTATCCCGTCATTAGCGGCAAGATTCCCGCCCTCTTCGGCCCGACCTGCAAGGGCAAGCCGGAATAAAAGACAGGGAGTCAGAATTCAGGAGTCAGGAGTCAGAAGAAATAGGTTT
>Ga0070740_10004313_pt1 | contig 14090 bp, 15 predicted proteins | sample Coa_R2_FD_67286 | JGI IMG/M metagenome (GOLD analysis project Ga0070740, IMG submission 67286) | Surface soil microbial communities from Centralia Pennsylvania, which are recovering from an underground coalmine fire - Coalmine... | ecosystem: Environmental > Terrestrial > Soil > Unclassified ... | reverse complement strand
GCGTCCGATGATCCATCATCCATAGCAGAGACCTCCCGGGTCAATCACGTTCTGACACCGCGATTCTACCCCGGCAGGTCTCCTTTATACGAGTCCCCTAAATTCGGGATGACTCATGCGAGCAGATCTTCGCCCAGCAGTACGCGCCGCGCCTGGGAGCGGGAGCCCGTCCGGGCGCCGACGGGTGGTTCGCCTAGGGGGCGAGGCCGGTGTGCGTCTCCGTCCGTCCGTCCGGCCAGCGCGCCCACCGCAGATGACATCGGGCCTCTCATGAGGGGTGTGGCCGGTTAGTAGCCACGCCAAGGCGCTCGAACACCGCCTGCACGGGGGTGAGCCGATCTTCGCGCAGGTTGCGCGCCGCATTGCGCTGCATCTCCGGCAACCGCGGGCCGAGCACCAGCGCCGCGAATGGGCGCGGCCCCCGTGGCGGCTCCCCTGGCACCGGTACCTGCATCCCGCTGAGCACCGCTTCCCGCTCGTCTACCCATTCCACCTCGCGGAAACCGACATCCGCCAGCAGCGCGCGGATCTCCGCCGCTGGCTGCAGGAAGCTGATCGACGCATCGCCCGCCCAGGGAACGGGGAAGTGGAGCGGCCCCACCGTCCCCGCCATCATCTCCTGCATGGCGAGCCGGCCGCCGGGCCGCAGCACCCGATGGATCTCGCGGTACAGGCGCTCTTTCTCCGCGATGTTCAACGCCGCGTGCTGCGTCCAGACCATGTCGAACGCGCCGTCCGCGAACGGTATCGCGAGCGCGCTCCCGCACCGGAAGGCCACGCGGTCGGCGAGGCCGACGCGCGCGGTGAGCCACGCCCCGACCCGGCAGGACTCTTCGGACAGGTCCAGCACCGTCACGGTGCAGCCCGCCTCGTGCGCGATCAGGCGGGCCGGGCCGCCCAGGCCACCGCCCACGTCGAGCACGCGCATCCCTGGCTGCAGGCCCGCCCGCCGGATCAGCGCGCGTGTCGCGTCCGCCCCGCCGGTGTGGAACTGGTCGAGCGGCGCGAGCGCCTCGACCTGGAGTGCATCGGGGTCCAGGCCCGCTGCACGCAGGCTCACGAGAATCGTGTCGCCGAGGTCTCCGGCCGTGTAGTGTGCGCTAACGGCGTCCGCATAGCTCGGCTCGCCCATCATCCCACCTTCTCTTTCCGCTGCCTGTGATCCGTCCGCCCGACAGGCGGACGCGCAAACCATCTCTCCCATTCGACGCATCTCCCCTTCGTCCGCACGGACGGCCACCAGCTCCAGCCGCTCCAGTCTCCGCGCGTTACCTGCGGCGTGCATCACGTCCCCGCCGTCGTCGCGATCTACGCTCGATCGCCCGCGCACAGCAGCAGAAAGATCGAGTGGCGGTCAAGGTTCGATGCGGTCCAGACCGCACGCTATGGCGGGCTCTCAGGGCGCGACTGGATCGAAGATGCCGTCGGCGATCACCACGGTGCCGAGTGCACCGACGGCCGGCCCCGTCATCAACGCATAGGTCTGCTCCCGGCCGATGGGGCTCAGCGCCTGCTGCGCGGCCCGCGCCCCGGCGACCGAATCGAACAGCAGGAGGGCGAGACGCCGGTCGTCGCCCTGGTCCACCAGGAGGAACCCGCGATAGCCCTCCACCTGCCGCGCCGCGGGCAGAAGGTGCTCCCGTACCCGGCGGTGCAGCTCATCGGCCTGCTGCGGGTCCACCGGATAGGTGACGATACTGGCGCCCATGTTCATAGTGTTGCTCCTTCCACTCTCATAGCGATTTTGTATGTAGGTGGCTCACGTGGATCATTGCCGTTGGTTGGACCATGTGAGCCACCGTCCAGCCGAATTGGTCTCACACCAGTAGCTCGCAGCCGTGCGCTTCGGCCACGGCCGCGATCCGCCCCCAATCCGGCTCCTGCGCGGAGGGCGGGGGAAGGGTGCGGCTGGCGGCGGGCACACTCATCTCGATCACGAGGTCCTCGAAGCCACCGGGGATCGTGATGAACAGCATCCGGCATCCGGCGTCGCCGACCGCATAGCGGTGCGGGATGTCGCGTGGCCCGAAGACGTAGTCGCCGGCATGGGCAACGATCGTGGTGTCGCCGATCTCGAAGGTGACCGCGCCCTCCAGCACCCAGAACGCCTCATCTTCCCGGTGATGCACATGCCGCGGCCCGCTGACCCCGGGTGGCTCCGTGACTTCCACGATGGTCACCTGGCCGCCGGTGTCGGCGGCCGTCGCCTTGATGACGGCCAGATTGCTGAACCACCAGCGGGCCTGGCCCTCCTGCGCCGTCACCACCACCGGCTGTGGCGTGTGAGTGAGCGTCACGTCTCCCATAGAGCGTCCTCCTTTCCCGACGCCGTCATGGCGTCGGACAACTGGAGCGCAATCACGTAGCGCCAGGCGCCGTCGCTCCCGCGGCGCACGACGTTGATGGCCCGCTCCGCCACGACGAGGGCGAGGTCGCGGGCCTGCACGACACGGAGCGGAGCGGCGACATAGAGGTGGCCGCTGTCCCAGAGTGCCAGCGTCGCCCGCGCAATCTCGTCCCTGCCGCGCGCCGGCGGGTCGTCGCCGACCACGAGCACACCTCCGTCCTCGAACAGCGCGACCAGCGTCGCTGCATCCCGGGTCAGGCCGGCGTCCTCGCACAACGTCTCGAGCTCCTCCGGCGTGTGCGCGCCGTGGCCGCGTGTCACCGCGTCGGCGTCCCTGGCGCCGCGCCAACCGCGGGAAACGTGGCTTGCCGTCCCTTCCATGGTCGTTCCTCTCCGTCCATCGTGCAGGTTCCATCGTAACGGGTGCGGGAGGGGAGGTCCATTCCAGAAATGTGGTATGTACGCCCGGACGCGTGCGCTGCTACACTGGACCTATGGGCGAGTATGCAAGAGGGCGGGCGCGGGAGAAGGTGGCCCGTCTGGCCGGGCGGGGGCTCGACCTGGTGACCTTCTGGCACGCGGCGACCGAGGCGCTGGCCCCGGCCGTCCCGTTCTACCTGACGCCCTGCTTCTACACCCTCGATCCGGCTTCGCTGCTGGTCACCAGCCACTACCACCAGGGACTTCCGGCGATCCCCCACGCCTGGCTCGCCCACGAGTACTACGGCGAGGACGTCAACAAGCTCGCCGACGTGGCCCGCTCCCCGCGCGGGGTCGCGACGTTGCACGAGGCGACCGGCGGCGACGTCGGCCGCAGCGCGCGCTATCACACGGCCATGGAGCCGTTTGGCGCCGACCAGGAGGCGCTCGTCGGCCTACGCACGCGCTCGGGAGAGGTCTGGGGCGTCCTGGCGCTCTACCGCGCTCGTGGCCAGCCCCAGTTCGACGCGGACGAGCTGGCCCTGCTGCGCGAGCTCTCCACCCCGCTGGCGGAGGGTGCCCGGCGCGCCCTGCTTATCGGCGAGGCCACGGACCCCGAGCACCAAGAGGCGCCCGGCTTGATCGTCCTGCGGGACGATTGGGGCGTCGAGTCGCTGACGCCGGGCGTGGAGCGCTGGCTGGAGGAGTTGCCGGACGGCGAGTGGCAAACGCGCGGGCGTTTGCCGCCGTCCGTATTGGCGGTGGCCGGCCGGGCGCTACGCAGCGCCGAGCATCCGGACGTGCCGGGCGAGGTGGCGTTTGCCCGGGTCCTCGCGCGCCACGGCCGCTGGATGGTGCTGCACGGCGCGACGCTCCTGGCGGGCGGGACGCGGCGCGTGGCGGTGATCATCGAGCCGGCGCATCCCGCCCGGATCGCCCCGCTGCTCATGGCCGCCTACGGGCTGACCGAGCGGGAGCGGGACGTCACCCGGCTGGTCCTACAGGGTGAGGCGACGACGGATATCGCTTCGCGCCTGGCCGTCAGTACCCAGACGGTGCAACAGCACCTCAAGAGCGTGTTCGAGAAGACGGGCGTGCGCAGCCGGCGCGAGCTCGTCGGCAAGGTGTTCTTCGCGCACTACGAGCCGCGCGTGCGCGACAACGAGGGACGCGCGCTCGCCGGCCGCCCGCTGCGGGGCGGGCCGTACGCGTGAATCGGCGGCGCGAGAATGTAACCCCAGCTCTGGTCGGTAGATAGACGCCTGCGCATACGACTAGGGAATCGCCGGCAAAGTGCAGCACTATGGCCATCAGCTGCCTTGATCTGAGCAAGCGTCGGCCGCTACCGGCTCCGGCGCCGGTAAGGCAGGCTGGGCGAACGGGAGCGTCCCCGTGAACAACGCGCCCCCGGCCATGCTGTTGGCGGCTACGAGATCGCCGCCGTGCGCCCGGAGGATGCGCCGGGCGATGGTAAGCCCGAGGCCGGCGCCGCCGGTGTGCCGGTTGCGCGAGGGCTCGCCGCGGTACAGCGGGCTGAACAGGTGGGGCAGGTCGTGCTCGGCGATACCCGGCCCCGTGTCCTCCACTTGAAAGACGAGCCGGCGGTCGGCCTGTATCCAGCGTACGCAGACGCGGCCGCCGCTCTCATTATGAAGCACCGCGCGGCCCGCCGGATACTCCGGGATAGAATCGTCACCCTCTGTTCACCGCCCGTTCACCGCTTCGCCGGCGATACCGAGACCTCCCTTTACCACACGCCCATGCTCTCTCGGTGCAGGATGCCCAGGAAGGCGCCGGCCGGATGGTCCTGGTGCGCCGGCCAGCGCTGATGCAAGCGGTCGAGCTCTTCGGCCAGCGAGGGGTTGTCGCGGCTGTGGATGAAGTGGATGATCGGGGCGAGGTATCCGTTCTCTATCGCCCTATCGAACTCGTCCAATTCGGCCTGTAGGGCTTGCAGCGTCTCTTCCAGGCGGCGGATGCGCGCCAGGGCGCGGCGGCGACCGGCCTCGGTCGTCATGCGCTCCACGAAGTCGCGATGCTTCCCGCCAACCCAGGCCGGCCAGCGCTGGGAGGCGTACTCCTGCACATGCTCGCGCAAACGCTTGGCCAGATACTCTTGCGTCGATTCGCCGCGCTCGGCATGCTGGCGCTCCAGGAAGTGCATGCTGATCTGGATATTGCGATACAGGGCCGGATGGCCGATGTTGGCGTCGATAGTGTCGGCATCGTAGAGGCAACGCCCTTCCAGGCTGGTGGCATCCGTCACTTTGAGGTGCGATTTGATGATCTCGGCCACGTGGTCGCGAAAGGCCGCGTCGTAGCCGCGTTCCGCCAGTAGCGTCCGGGCGATGTGCGCGCCGGAGATGTTGTGCACCGTGCCGGCCAGCCCGAGCGCATCATACATCTGGGTGACGGTGTTGGTGCGCGCCGGCGGCAGATACTCGTTGCGCCAGAACCCTTGCTCGTCGACGACGCGCTGCCCGTCGCGCATCAGCACCTCTCCGTCGAAGGACTTGGTAATATCGTGCAGGACGGCGGCCACGTCGAGGACGTGCAGGTCGGCCCCCTCCTCGGCAGCCAGGCTGAGCGCCAGGCGCCGCACCCGCTGCACGTGGTCGTAGGTATAATTGCGCCACGAAAAGCCGACCCAGGATTCGTCCCACAGTTGATAGGTATCGCGCACCAGTGCTTCAAGCTCGCCCAGTACGGCCTCACGGTCAGTTATCGCCATCGATCATCCTCTCCCCCGGTATACCGCCAGGATAATATTTTGTCTATGATGTTAGCGTAGCAACTGTACGCGAGATCGCGGCCCACGGGCAGATGGGCCGGCGTGCGGTTGCACCTGCCTAGACAGCATCCAGGTGCCGGTCGACGCCGTTGCCACCGGCGGACAGCCCGACTATGAGGAGACCCATGAGCGCTGAAAGGACCCCCGACGATAAGCCCAGGCGTGGGAGCGATATCTTCGAGTTGCTGAACGACGATGCCCCCGACCTGTTTGAATCGATCACCCTGGACGACGAGCTAAAGGAAGATCTGTACGAGCTCATCGGCCTGGCCGTCAAAGATGCCATGCGGCTGCGCGAAGGGTTTCCCGTTCGCCTCACCGCGGCCAATCCGACCCTTGCCATGGCCCAGATCGGGCAGGGCACCTACCTTGACCAGTATTTGCTGGAGACGAATTCGCTGATCGAGCGCTACTTCACGCGCATAGCACAGCGTATCGCACAGCACGTCGAACGCACGCCGGCCTGATCGCTGCTCTCCGGCGTGAGCGGGCACGGGAGCGCGGCTACCCGCCTGCCTATGATAATGGCCGCTCCATCCACTCGGGCTCCGGCGTGATCTCATCGGCCGGTTCGGGTCCGGCGTCCGACAGGTCGGTCGCGCTGAGGCGGTTCACCACGCGCACATGCATGTCATGGTCGCAGAGGATCTGACAAGAGAGACGGAACTGGCCCAGGATTTCTCGCGCGACCAGCCGTTCATGCTCGGCCTTGGTCATCTGCCGCGGTTCGCCGGCGATAAACTCGACGCGGCAGGTGGTGCAGCGCGCGTTTCCGCCGCAGCGATGCAGGATATCGATGCCGTGGCCCTCGATGGCCTTGACCAGGCGCGTGGTGCGCCCGGCCTCAAAGCTCCCAACTCCCTCGATTGTGATCCTCGCCATATCCGCTCCTTCGACTCAGTGTCTCTACCAGTGTGCCAGATAAGCGCCCCGTCGCGGTAATGCAGATCGACGGGGACGTTGGATCAGCAAATTCGGCGGCACTGGCCATCGCCCGGCGTCGCGGTCGGATCGGGCGACGATGTGGGTGAGGGCTCCGGCGTCGCGGTATCGGTCGGAGTCGGCGTATCCGTGGGCGTATCCGTGGGCGTATCTGTGACGGTCGGCGTATCCGTCGGCGTGCCAGACGGCGTGTGCGTGGGCCTCGGCGTGGATGTGGATGTAGGGGGCACGGGGCCACTGGTCGTCGCAGTAGGCGTGGGCGTTGCGGTGGTTCGGACGGTGACAGTGGGCGAGGGCCGTGGCGTGGCCGTGCGGGTGGCGCTGGCCCGCGCAGTTGGGCTGGCCCAGGGAAGGAAGGTGGCTATGGCCCACGCCGCTGGATTGGTGGCCGATGGACTTGGGCTGGGCGTTGCGCTGGGGGGGGGCGCGGTGGGCGTCGCGCTGGCTGTCGGAGTCGCGGTGGCCGTCCGAGTGGATGCGTTGGGCGTCGCGGTGGCCGCCGCGCTTGTTGGCGGCGCGATCGGAAGGCGCTCGGGGGCTGTGCCGCAGGTGCAGACATACCCATAGCGGTGGGCTACCTCGAGCAGCCACCAGCCGCGGCGGTCCAGGGCGGGATCGATATAGCTGGAGTAGTAGGACTGGCCGATAGCCAGGCGGCCCAGGATCCGGCCGTTGGCGGTGGGTGAGTCGCGCACATAGGTTGCCCCGGCGGAGGCGATGCGCACGACGGTCCCACTGCCCTCGCCCACGGCATTGCCGATGACCCAGCCGGCCGTACCATTGAAGTCGATGTTGACCCAGCCGTTGCGGCGCGCCAGCAGGGCAAATTCCTCGCCCCAATTAGCGGTGCCGATCAGGGTGCAGGCTATCGCCGGGCAGGTCCTGATGTACGCGCGGGGGATAGTCACGGTGGCGAGGTGCGGATTTTTACCGGGCGCCGGCTTCGTGCCGGTCAGCAGCGACATGAAGTAGGGCCAGCTCCATCCTATACCGGGATCGACATGGCCGCCGTCGGGCACGTTCTCGTGCCCGAAGACAGTATTGCGCGTCCATTGCAGGTGCAGGGCCAGATGTGCGTTGAGCCAGCGCAGGAGATCGGCCGTGGCCCGATATTGGGCATCGGTAAATGGGCTGCCGGCAAAGCCTTCGTGCTCGATGCCGATGGAGGAGGTGTTGATATAGCCATTGCCGGCGTGCCAGGCCGCGTCCGCCACGTGGACCATCTGGTAGATGCGCCCATCGCGGCAGACCAGGAATTGGGCGCTGCCGTAGGCCACCGGATTGGTCAGCCAACTGAGCGCCGACGCGCACGCCCCTTCGGTGTCGTGGATAACGACATAACGGATGGAGACGCTGCGCTTATTGTACACGCGACCGCGCCAGTAATTGGGCGACGGCGCCGCGATGGCGCCGGGGTAGTCGACCGTAAAGCGCTGCGCCGTTGTTGCTTGCAGCAGGGAGTCGAGGCGGTGCGTATCCAGGGGAATGTGCAGGCGCTCGAACACGTCGGTCACCAGCGCATGCGCCACGGCGGCGTGCGCCTGCCCGCCACGGGCGAGTTGCGCTATGGCCGCCACCCACGAACCGGGATCCGACGTCGGACGCGCGGCCCCGGCCAGGTGGGTCGCAGCGTCCACCAGGCGCGCTTCGATGTCGCGGCGCGGAACGCTCAGCGCCCTGGCGTCCACGTTGAGGGCGCTGATGAGAGCGGCGGGTGGAGTGAGAACACGGACGACGGAGCCGGAATGATGTGCTGTCGAGTCGGGATGCGCCAGGGGCTGAATGGTCTGCGGGCGGAGGAGAAGGGCCGAGAGCGTGATCAGGGCCAAGGAAGTCCATCGGCGAAGGTACATCGAGGCTATCCCATTCTAGAGCCAGGCTGATGCTCGAAGCGTGGGAGACGCTGGTCCTAGCCTACGACATGTTGGGTCCGCTCGTCAAGCAGGTATTGAACGACGGTGAGCCACGGCACGGTTCGCCCGGACTCGGCACGTCGTCCTAACGGTGTATCATATCGTTGCAGCGGGAAGAGAGGTGGGGGCAGATGCACGCAGGCCATGCCATGGCGCGAGTCTTGCGCCAAAACGGTCTTCCCTGGGTGGCTGGCGTCTCCGGGGAGAGCTTCCTGCCGCTTCTGGACGGCCTGCGCGAAGAGGGCCTTCCCTTTCTGGGGACCTGCCACGAAGCGGGAGCGGTCTTCCTGGCCGGAGCCTACGCGCAGGCGACGGGGAAGCCTGCGGTCGCCGCCGTCACACGCGGTCCGGGAGCCGCCAATGCGCTCATCGGCATCCACGAGGCCCATCAGGCACACTTGCCCCTGTTGCTACTGGTCGGCCAGGTGGATAGCCGTATCCGGGGACGCGGTGCGCTCCAGGAGATGGAGTTTACCGATGTCTTTCGCAGCGTCGCGAAGGCGGTCTTTGAGGTAACGGCGCCCGATCAGGCAGCGCCGGCCGTGCTGGCCGCCCTGCGCAAGGCCATCATTGGCGGCCCCGGTCCCGTCGTGGTCAGCCTCCCCACGGATCACCTGTACGGGCAGGCGCGGGTGGAGACGTTTGATCCGTTGCCGGCAACTCTGGTGACCCACGGAGTGCTGCCGGACGATGCGTCGCGCACCATCGCGCGCCTGATGCGCGGGGCGAAGCGCGGCGTGATCATCTGCGGAGCGGCCTTTGCCGGCAAGCGCAGCGCGGAGGCCATCGGGCGCTTCGCGGAACAAACGGGCTTCGGCGTCCTCGGGGGACACGCCTTCGCCGACGTGTTGCCTCCCGAACACCCGCTCTGGCTCGGGTGCAGCACGATTCGCGGCTCGTCCCTCGTGGCCGATCTCCTGGATGAGGCCGATCTCCTGCTGGTGCTTGGGCATTGGTTGGGCGACCGCGTGACGCAAGGATATCGCCCGCTGACCGCGCGCATCATCGCCGTGCAGCGAGATCCGTGGGTTGGCTGGGATGAGTATCTGGGGGCGGAGTTCTTTCTGGCCGATCCCGTGGCTGCCGTGGAACAGATCGGCCAGAGCTACGAGGCGGAGACAGAAGACGCGACGGACTGGACGCACGAGAGGCGGGCCTGGGTCGAGCGCAAGCGCGAGGCCTTGCGGGAGGAAGGCGCGCGCATCCTCGCCGCCGAGGCGCAGACGGCCGGCGCGGTGCCGTTCGCCGAGATCGTCGAGACCATGGACCGGCTCCTGCCCAACGACGCCGCTATCGTGTCGGATGCCGGATCCTTCAACGACTGGATCATCCGCTACTTCCCTTTTCGCGGGCGGCGGCGTTACTACGGACCCATCTCCGGCAGCATGGGCTTCGCCGTCCCGGCGGCGATCGGCGTCTACCTGGCGCAGCCGCGGGCGCGGACACTCGCAATGGTCGGGGATGGCGGGTTCTTGATGACGGGCCTGGAGCTGGCGACGGCCGTCACGGCGCAACTGCCGATCACGGTAGTGGTCGTCAAGAACGGCGTCTGGGGCTCTATCGCCATCCACGAGGATCTCCGTTTCCCGGGCGGGCGGTTCGCCGTCGACTTGCCCCAGCCGGGGTACGCCGCGCTCGCCACCTCGCTCGGCGCGGCGGGTTTCACGGTCCAGAGTAGGGGCGAGTTCGAGGGCGCGCTGCGGGCCGCACTGGCATTGGAGGGCCCCAGCCTGATCGAGGTGTCCACGGACGCCTTGCGGCCGTCGCCCGGCTACTACGATGCTCGCGGAGGGAATCTCACGTAAGTCAATACCGGCGGCTTGCCCTCGCAACTTCCATCGCGTGCCCGGTGAGTTAGCTACTTGCAGCCTGGGGCCGCGCCTAACCCGGTTCCGGGGGCTTGCCATCCGCGGCTTCTACCCCGGCGCTAGCGGCCACGAACAGCGCGCGCAGGGCCAGCTCCGGCCACGAGGGTGGCACGGCCGGCTGTGGCTCGCGGACAAAGGCGGCCAGTTCGTGCGGCCGCAACACCGGGACGCGCGGGCGCTCCAACGCGCAGGAAGCAGTGCCTACCAACACCACCACGGGCGCCACGTTGTAGGCCGGGAGTCCAGCGCTGCGCAGGGCATAACTCACGCGCCGGGCGTTGGCCTCGGCCTGCGTGCTCGGCTGCGTGTCGGCCTCGATCCAGCGCCCGAGGCTGTTGCGGTACTCCCAGCGTAAGCCGCGCACGCGCAGCGTTGTGCTATCTGCGTAGGTCTTGACCTCGATGACCACGACCCGCGGCCCGACCAGCACGGCGTCGATGTCGCCGTCACCGCCGGGGAGATGGAGGCCGTGGACGAGCGTGTAGCGATCGTCGAGCGCCCGTTCAAGCGCCGCCCGTACCACCCGCTCGCCCATCTCGCCGCGCCGCGCCGCCGGTGTGCGCGCCCAGCGCGGCGGCGGTCCCTCGGGCCGTGGCGCCCTGACGATACGCACCCTGCTCTCCCGATCTGCTGTCTATTCTGTCCCTATGGTAGCTCCTTAGCGCTCATGAGCGGCGTCAAGATTGAGTCGCTTGACGCATAAGGCAGAGGAGGGCTGCCTCCCCGTTCCCGTGCGGCGTCCGGGGATCCTCGGACGCCGCCCGCTGTGTGCATCTATCGCGTGCCCTGGTGGCAGGCACGGCACGCGGCACTACGTGTGAAGGTAGCCCAGCGAGGCCTCGGTGGTGTAGCCCTCGCAGTGGGGATCGGTGGAGACGAAGTGGTCACCGTGCCCGTCCACTGTGTGATAACAGCGGTAGATCTGGACCGTGGGGACGGACGATTGTGGTCCGGTGTACAGGTAGCCCTCCGGCCGCAGCACAGTGTGTCCCTCACAGGCGCTGCTCAGCGAGAGGTAGTGGTCCTGGATATAGTTTCCGTTGCTGAGCGTCTCATCGGCCTCGCAGCCGTAGAGCGGCGCCGTTCCGGGCTGCGGGCTGGCTAAGAGGCTGCCCAGCGTCGACTCGTAGTTGTAGGCGTCCCATGAATCGTCCACATCGTTCACGTGCGCGGTTACCCAGTGCGTCTTGCTGCCGCGGTCGAAGACGCTGAAGCTGCCGTCGTAGAAGCGCTCCAGGGGGCTCAGCGGCACGATGGAGGCCATCTGGCTGGCGTAGTGGTTGACGAAGTCCCAGCTCAGCTCCGCCCAGCCATTGAGCCCGTAGCCCGTGCCCTGAGAGTTCTCGATCCACACACCCTTGGTATCGTACTTGAACGCCGCGACGGCCCGCAGGCCGCGGGAGTCCTCGCCGGATGTCGGCGAGGTGACCAGGGGCTGATTCGCCGAGGCGTGGGTGAACTCCGGATAGACGGGGATGGTGAGCACCACGGGGTCGCTGCCGGCCAGCTTGAATTCGATGCTCTTCTGCATCGCCGTCCCCGGCTGTACGATGTCGTAGCTGTAGATCTTGGCGCTGGCGGCGTGGGCACGTTCGGCGGTGGTGGGCTGACTAGTGAAGTCGAGGTCGCCCTGCGTGTAGTCGGTACGACTGTCGATGCCCTGTGCCTTCAGGATGTCGAGGTTCTGCTGGAGGGTCGAGCCGTTGTCGTGGCCCTGGGCGATCTGGGCATAGGTGTACATGGGTGCATAGCTTTGGGGTTGGGGGGCTAAATACCCAGGATAGTAGCGGTCGCGCTGGGCGTACCAGCCGCGCAGGTAGTAACCGACGGCCCAGGCGGCGTCCGAGTGCAGACTGCCCTGGTCGCCGACCGGTGGAGCGAGGTTGCTGAGGTCGACGGAAGGCGGGAGTGCGGCAGCGGCGGTTGAGGCGCAGCCGGCGATGGTTCCGGCGAGCATGAAGCCCGCGAGGGTCAGGCGGCGGAGGAGGGAAGCGATCATCGGCGATATCCTTTCTGTCTGTTCTGCACCGCTATTCGGTGGCATCTCGTGGGTCGCTCTGAGTCCAATTGTGCAGATCGGCCGGTAGCGTCACCACCGACGGGGTCCATACACGACCTATACACTCGGTGGGAGGGGGAGAACGGCGGGTGCGCGGAGCGGTCCGGCGTGACATACGGTTCGTGATAGACCGGCCGGGTGGGGCATCGCAAGGGTTCCTGATGCGCCACCCGGCCGGCCTATCGCTCGGGCCTTCCGCGGATTACCGCATGATGTGCCCTTAGATGCGGAGGTAGCCCAGGGAGTAGTCGGTGGTGTAGCCCTCGCAGTGGGGGTCGGTGGAGACCCAGTGGTCCCCGTGCCCGCTCACCGCGCGGTAGCAGCGGTAGATCTGCACCGTGGGCACAAAGAGCTGCCAGCTACTGTAGAGGTAGCCGTCCACGCCCAGGAACACACGTCCCTCGCAGGTGCTGCTCAGGGAGACGAAGTGGTCGTTGGAGCCGCTGGCGGCCAGGCAGCCGTACAGCGGCACTGTGCCGGACTGCGGGCTGGCGAAGAGCAGGCCCAGTGTGCTCTCGTAGTGGTAGCCGCTGGCGACGGCGGCGGCGTTGCGGGTGACCCAGTGGGTCTGAGTGGTGCCGTTGTAGAAGCGCTCCAGCGGGCGAAGCGGCACGATGGACACCGCCTCCATGGCGTAGCGGTTGACGAAGTCCCAGCTCAATTCCACCCAGCCATTGAGCCCGTAGCTGGTGCCCCAGGAGTTCTCGATCCACACCCCATACTGATCGTACTTGAAGGCGGCGACGGCGTGCCCGCCGCGCGAGGTCTCGCCGGGTTGGGGGGAGCCGACATAGTAGTTGGTGGTGCTCGCGTGATCGAACTCCGGATAGACCGGGATGCTCAGTGCCACGGGATCACCCCCGGCCATCTTGGTCTCGATGTAGTTCTGCAGCGGCCCGCCCAGGAAGCCGCCCGCGCCTTCGACGACTTCATAGCTGTCGATCTTGGCCTTCGTGGCGTTGGCGGTCTCGGCGGACGTGGGCTGGCTGGTGTAGTTGTAGTCGCCCTGCGTGTAGTCGGCGCGGCTGTCGATGCCCTGCGCCTTCTGGATGTCGAGGTTTGCCTGGAAGGTGGTGCCGACGTTCTGGCCGTGGACGATCTGGGCGTAGGTGTACATGGGAGCGAAGCTGCCGGCGCTATCGGGGCCGGCTGGGAAGTAGCCGTCGCGCTTGGCGTACCAACCGCGCAGGTAATAGCCGGTCGCCCAGGCCACACACGATGAAATGGCCCTCTGGTTGCCGACCGGCGGTGCGTAGGCGCTCAAGTCGACGGATGCTGGCAAGGACGCGGCGGACAGCGCCGCCATGTGGGTGGACGAGGTGCCGGCGGCCCCGCGCACGAAGCCCAGGGTGTGCACGCCGTTGCCGGGGTCGCCGTTGGCGGTCAGGGCGGCGATGGGCGCGCTGCCCGCCGTGTCAGGCTGGGCTGCCGCGCGGGCGGAGGCGCTGAAGCCGGTGGTGAGGCCGGCGAGGACGAGGCCCGAGAGGGCGAGGCGGCGGAGGAGAGCGGTTGTCATCGTGGTGTCCTTTCTACTGACTTGATATTTGGCGGCGTCTCGTATGCCGCTCTGGCTCCTATGATCCGTCCGGAGCGCTGTCTTCACCACCGACAGGCCTCATACGCTGCCCGCACGCCCTCTCATACAGCTGCCGCGTACAGCCCGCCGAGGCCCGCTCCTGTACGGCGCGAGCGTGTGCCATTGCAACAGGCTATGATTAGGCAGATATAGCTGGCCTGCAACGACGGAGGG
>Ga0070740_10004311_pt1 | contig 14094 bp, 10 predicted proteins | sample Coa_R2_FD_67286 | JGI IMG/M metagenome (GOLD analysis project Ga0070740, IMG submission 67286) | Surface soil microbial communities from Centralia Pennsylvania, which are recovering from an underground coalmine fire - Coalmine... | ecosystem: Environmental > Terrestrial > Soil > Unclassified ... | reverse complement strand
TTTATCGAACTGCACGAGATGACGAAAATGACACGCGCCTGTTCGACACATTGCAGGAGTATGTAATCGAGCATTATCCCAACCCTCAGCGTGTCGGATGTCTCGACCCGGATCTGCTCAGGCGCTTTGTAGAGACGCCGGAACAGCTTGACCTGAGGGATCCAAAGTATCTCCATATGTTCAAATGCGCAGAGTGTACGCGTGCTCTGCGCCAACTACGCTGCATCCGCGAGGCACAGGCTCAAGTCGAAAGAGAGGGTTCATTGTCCCTCATCGGCAGCCACACGAAAGCAAAGTTTCCGTGGGGAAAGCGCATCGCGTCGGGTGCTTCGAAAACCCGCTTGACACTGCTTCGCTTCGTCGCGAGGCTAATGAGTGTCTTTCGTTGACGAACTAGTATCTGGTGAATCAAGACGCCTGCTTTGGCGATGGGCATCCTGAGTGACGAGTTGGACGAAATCGGCACAGAAGTATTAAACGGGTGCTAGAGATTTGCTGCAGACGAATCGCCCGACGCAACCACTTGACGGCAGTCTGTCATTCATCAAACGCCAAGCGCAAGAGAAGATGGTTCGCAGGATGCGACAATTTTTCAGCTCGACTGCGACGAGCTTGCCGGACAATCGCGGTGTTTGGTGGAGGCAACAGCGTCCAAATATTCCTTGAAAGATTTCCAATTGTGTGCAGCAAACAAATTTCCAGACACTCGGTCGGGCTCCAGCCCTTTGCGTGATACGAAGCATATTTTGATGTTGATCCTGTTGCGGGCTTTTTCAATCCTTTGCATAAAGCTCATTCGGCGCAGGTGGTGAGATTCTCCGGCCTTGAGCTAGTCTCCTGCATTTATCGAACGCGCCGTCTATACTTGCGACCATGGCACTGAAAGAGATCTTGGAGCAGATAGACGCAGAGATCGGCCGACTCGAACAGGCTCGGTTTCTACTTTCGGGGGCACGCTGCCGGGTGCGCGATCGGGGTTTCACCGGGGAAGATCCAAAGGGAACGCCTCCGTCCCGGTGCCTGCGGTACCCTCGAAACGGAAACATAAGCTTTCGGCTGAGGGACGGGCGCGGATAGCAGAAGCAGCGAGACGTCGTTGGGCTGCGCTAAAGGCAAAGAAAAAGGGCTAGGCGCATCTTCGACACGTCTCCAGCGTCCGAACCAGAGATCGTTCGCTGGTTCGTGAATCGGCTGCGGCCAGACTCGGCATAAGAGCAGACGGGAGAATCGATGATTCCACCAGGCGAAATGACGCAAAGAAGGCTCGCGCTACGTCAGGAGATTCAGTCGCGGCTCCCCGATTTTGCCTCCGCGTGCGAAGGAGACATTGGGGTGATGCTTATCCATCAAGACGCGTTTGCCGCCGATCTTCAGGAGGAGGAGTTCGCCCTTTTAGGGCGAGCAATCAAGTACGCTGGATTCTTCGGCAAAGAAGTCAGGATTATTGCAAATCCCTGAGCCGTCATCTGGTCTTCGGAGAGTGAGCCGGGAATCCGCGACCCGCGCCCCGCATGAACCAGTTAGAAGCCGAACTCGGCAGCTCACAGATCCCGGCCGCCGAATACTTCGATGCGAGGTTCACGGCCGCCATTGAGGCATGACGTCGAATCCGACCTTCTTGAGCAGATCTTTGAAGCGCGAATTATCCCTCAATCCATCAAATGCCGGATCGGAGTTCAAGAAAATAACCCAATGAGAGCGTTCTTCACAAGCGCGATTCAACCAGTCGATTGCCGAATCAGCATTGCCCAATCCGAGATGGATCAACCCAACAAAGTAGGACGGCACATACTCGTGTTGAGGGACCGAAATCAATTTGGCTAACCCCTGTTTTGCCGAATCTCGCTGGCCCGCGAGGGCACAGCCGTAGGCCCAAAATCCAACTTGAGTCTTGCTCTCGTGGGATAGTGTGCGCGATTTTTCTAAATGGATCAATGCGTCTGCATATTCCCTTTGAAGCAGAAGAGCGTTTCCCAGGCAAACGTGAGCAAGACAAGATTCGGGGTCGGAACGAACAGCTTTTTTCCCCGCGGTGATTGCGTCTTCAAGGCGCCGAGTAAAACACAGGCTGTAACAGAGGAACGCGTTCAGTGGAGGAGACAATGGACTGAATGCGATCGCTTTTTGAAGAGAGGAGACGAACTCTTCTCCTCGGCCGGTTGCAGCCTGGAGAAGCCCCAAGCCGTTATGAGCGAACGCCAGCGACGGTTTAACTTTCAGCACTCTATAGAATTTCTCTTCTGCGTCCTTGAACATCCGAAGGTAGCAAAGTTCCACCATTGCGAACAGATGAATAACTTCAGGTAGAGACGCATCAATTTTCGCCGCTTCTTGTGCAGCGGCAAGTGCTTTAGGGAATGTCTCGGCCGGAGAATCGACGCAGTGAATGCCCAAAATCAGATAGGCTTCGCCGAGACCCACCCATGCTAGCGCATGCGATGGATTCTTGCTGATAGCGCGCTTGAAACAGGCAAGGGCCTTGCGGATCGATGTGTCCTCACGATTTTCAAGGCACTGCATTCCTGCGCGGCACTCTTGTTCCGCTTCGATCTCGTCATAGGAGCCTCTGGCTCGTTCAACCCGTTTGATCGGGTGAACGAAGCAGTAGCCATCTTCTCCTAATGTCGTAATAAAACGCCGCGGCTCCTTATTCGTATCGCCAAGCGCCGATCGAGCCTCGCTAACGACTACATTCAATCTATTTTTAGGAGGGTTCGTGTTGGGCCACAGTCGAGCCTCGATCCCACTTCTAGTGACCCTCGCTCCCGCGTTCTCAATCAAGATAGTGAGGAGCGAGACCTCTTGAGGCCGTGCGGTAGTAACCCGACAGCCGAGCCTATAGAGAGTGCCGGCTTCGGGATACAGTTCAAAATCGCCAAAAGCAATGCAACGACCTAGGCGGTTAGCTTTCACCTGCCTACTCCACCATTCACGCTTTTCGGATTCCTCATTCTATCGTGGCCCGACGGGTAATATCAATAACGCCAACGGGTTAGATGCTAAGCATTTAGAAGTCCGGATTCGATCGAAATCTCCGGACAACTCGACGTAAGCTACTCGCAAGCACTGAAGGAGTCGAGACTGCGATGTGGACATGGATCAAAGATCCACACAGAGGAAATGATCGCCTCGCTGGCCAATTTGGCGCTCCTTCGTTAGGGGCACCGCGACTATGGACCGATTGCGCAGTAGGATCTCCTGCCTTGTTCTCTTTAATTCCATAATCTTCACCGCTCTTGGGAGTGGCGCCTTATTGAGTGGTTGTGGCGGTGGGCCCGGCTCCAGTTCGGGAGGCGGAGGAACTTCGACGCCCACCATTACAGGAGTGACGGTTGCTTGCTCTCCCTCAACAATCTCTTCGGGACAGACCTCGACGTGCAAGGCGACGGTCACAGGTACCAGCACGTTTAGCTCCTCGGTGATCTGGTCCGTCGGTCCGACAAGCATCGGGAGCATCAGCAGCGCGGGTGTGTTCGGTGCTACGTCGGCTGGAGCTGCGACGATCACCGCGACATCGACTCAGGACACCACAAAATCCGGCTCAGCAGTTGTGACAGTGACTGCTGCCGCTGCGATTACCGGCGTCTCGGTCAATTGTTCTCCCGGATCAATTCAGTTAAACCAGACCTCGACTTGTACGCCGACTGTGAGTGGCACCGGAAGTTTCAGCAGCACTGTCACCTGGTCTGTTAGTCCCTCGGGTATTGGCCGTGTCAGCTCGAACGGCGTCTTCACATCGGCTTCCACAGGAACCGCCATCATTACCGCTACCTCGACACAAGACACAGCCAAATCCGGTTCCGCATCCGTCACGATTACCTCCACTCCTCCGACGATCACTTCTGTCTCAGTTTCTTGTAATCCATCTGCCGTCCTGACAGATCAGAGCAGTCAATGTACAGCGTCGGTTCAAGGTACTGGTAACTACAGCACAGCCGTCAACTGGGGCGTCAATAGCGCAGGCTCAGGGAACAGCAGCGTTGGGACGATCTCTTCATCAGGCCTTTATCTGGCGCCGCTGACGGTTCCAAACCCGTCAACGGTGACCATCAGCGCTACAAGCCAGGCCGATTCAACCAAATCAGGAAGCACGGGCGTTTCATTGGCCTATCCAGTGCCAACGGTCTCGCTGGTGTCTCCGTCTTCCGCCTCCATCAACAGCGGCGGAACGTTGATCACCCTTGCAGGAACGGGTTTCACACCATCTTCGGCGGTCAATGCAAACGGCGTGGCACTGTCTACGACGTACGTCTCATCCACTTCACTGACGGCACAGATATCTGCAAGTGCAGAGAGTGTCAGCGGAACGCTGGCCATCACGGTAGTGAATCCATCGCCGGGAGGCGGGCAATCAGGATCGATTCCGTTCGCAGTCGTTGCCGGATCACTTGCGGTCTCGGTTGTCGATCTACCTTCAGGTGCAAACGCTTCAATCCAAGTCTCGGGGCCTGGCGGGTACACCGCGCAAGTCTCTGCCAGTCAGACCTTGCAGAATCTTGCTTTCGGTACCTACACATTGACCGCGAGCGCGGTCCACTTCGGCTCCTACACCTACTCGCCGATCGCGGGTTTTACAAGCGTGAGTATCGGGAGCACTTCGCCAGGGGAAGCGACGGTTGATTACTACAACGTCCGGCCTGACACAACCAAGATTCTAGACGCTGTGGGCCTGGCAAGCTTAAGCGTTGCTGCCGACAACAGCACTCTATTGATCAGCACGCAGAGCACGGTTGCACAATCGCTCAATCCCGGAGATGTTCTGATCATTTCCTCGAATCCGGTTTTTCCGATCGGGAAGGTCGTTCGCATAACTTCTGTGTCAAGTTCGGCAGGCTGGTTTATCGTTATGAGCCTGCCGGCATCCCTGATGGATGCATATGAGCAATACCGTTTGAATGGCTCGGAACAGGTGGATGCCGGTCAAGTCACAAGCATGGGCGCAATGAAACAAGGCGTTCGGATATTTCGACGTCTCAAGCCAGATGCTCAGACACCAATAACGGAACAGACTTCTGACCCTTGTGCAAATCAATCGGCGTTGATCTATCAACCGGTAGACGTTCCGATCACAGACAATCTCGAAGTCTCTGGATCCATCACTATCTGCCCGACTATTCAAGCCTCAATCGACTGGAGCTGGTTTCAGATCAACGCTGCGCATCTGGAGGTGGATGCAGGGGAAACCGCCGATCTGACCACGACCCTCTCAGTTTCGACGAGCCTTCCGAAGACGGAGCAACTTCTGGGGACGCTGATCCTGCCGACCCCTGTACTAGGTGTCAATCCGAACTTAGCTCTCTATGTTGGGGCCGAGGGGGCAGCAAGCCTGAGTCTTTCTGAAGAAGCGGTGCAGACCGGAAGCGGCCAGGTTGGATTTGACTACGCCAACGGAACTGTAACGCCACTCCAGAGCTTCACGGGCAGCATTTCTCCGACTGGTCCGCCGCAGATAGCCGGTAATGCCAGCCTGAAAGGTTTTGCACGGGCCGAATTCGGAGTTGACCTCGGATTTGGGGCGATCGATCCCTACGTCTCGATCAACCCTTTCGTTCAAGCAAGCGCCGATACGACAAAGAATCCCTGGTGGGAAATTCAGTACGGATTCGACGGACAAGTTGGTTTCCATGGTCTCGCAGAACAAGCAGCGAAGGATCTCGGATTCGATCCTTCGTGGTCTGCTACCATTCTGGGGCCCTACACGTTTCTTCAGGCACCGGGTCCATTCCAGATCACTCCAGCTTCCATTACATCTATTGGTCCCGCGCCGCTGGTTGGATCGGCAACAGCCCAGCACGTTGTAATTTCGGGTACTTCATTGTCATATGTGACAGATGTGGTGCTTTGCGCTACATCGGGCGGATGTGAATCTCTGGCGCCTTCTTCTGTCGGAACGACCACGGCGTCTTTTTCGGCTTCTCTTCTGCCCGGCAACTGGACGGCGATGACACAGGACACCTATGGGAACTCGAACATTCTTCGATTCACTGTCTATCCACCACCTTCGGGAGTTTCGATACAAAGCATCCAGCCCGCAATGCCACAGATATCGAAACAAAGCCAGCCATTGAGCTTTAGCGGCACTGGGTTTGAGCAGGGCGCGCAGTTTGTGATCTGCTTCTCGAATCTCTGCAACGAGCCTGTGACTGCAACGGTTTCAGCAGATGGCTCCACTGCTTCCATTTCCTCGATGCTTGACCACGCTGGACTATGGACAGCGCAATTGATAAACCCAGACGGAAGCCGGACAAGCGATTTCAGTTTCGATCTCGCCGGGCCGTTATCCGCTTCTGTTGCCCCAACTGGCGGCACGATCAATGTGACAAACTTTCTTGCGCGAGGCAGCGGAGCAACTCCCGGCAAGGCAGTTGTACTGCAAGTGACACCGCCAAGCGGCTCCGTTCAGACGATCAATCTGACGGCTGACGCGAACGGCGCCTTCCAATCTGGGGCGTTCACGGAAGCGACTGCGGGAGCTTACACGCTGTTATTCACCGATCAAGTGACGGGCGAAACGAGCAATCCTTCGACCATTGTGCTGTCCAAAGGGATTAGCGCCCAAGTCTATCCCTTGTCTGGGACAGTGAATACTACTTCGTTCACGGTCAGTGGTTCTGGCGCGACGCCGGGCGCAACAGTTCTCCTGACTGTTCTCACCCCGAACACCACGCTGGTTAACGAGACGACCACTGCCACTTCGAGCGGTGGCTTTGTATTTGCCCCGGTTTCGGCAAACCAGACAGGCAACTACACCGCAATCTGCGAGGACCAGACGACAACGACTCAGAGCCAGGGGATCAATTGGACGGTTGCGGCTTCAACCGGAATTCAGGCGTCAGTTAATCCACAATCCGGAGTTGTCAATTCCACTTCATTCACGATCAGTGGAAAAGGCGCTTCCGGTAATGGCGGTGTCACAGCCCATGTGACGACTGCAAGCGGAGTTCAACTGTACCACGCACAGGCTTCAAGTGGTTCCTTCAGCTTCCTTCCGATCACTGAAGCGACATCAGGCAACTACACCGTTTATGTTTCGGACGACACCACCGGCTCGCAGAGCGGCATCGTGGGCTGGACGGTGAATCCGGACTCAAAGACGCAGCTTCAGACGGTTTCGGCAATTCCAAAGGCTTGGAATCCGGTCTTTCCGACAGGCTCAACCACGATTGCGGTAATGCCGCTCACGATCTCGGGAGGAGGAACGAGTCCTCTGACTGGGAGCATCACGTCTAGCCAGCCATGGCTGACAGTAGATGGACACGCATCGGAGAATTGGACGGCTCCGGAAAGCATAGCTCTTAATGCCAATCCGTCTAGCCTTACCGCAGGCACGTACAGCGCGACTCTCACGATTACTTCGTCGGGAGCGAGCAATTCTCCGGTCACTGTCCCTGTCACTGCAACGGTCCGTGCGCCCCTCCAGGTTGCGACCACTGCCATAGCCGATATTCTGGGCGGAGATCCGTATACGACTTCGCTCAGTGCAACCGGGGGAACAGGCGCAGGATACAAATGGAGTTTAGAAAGCGGGTATCTTCCCTACGGGATCACGCTGGATCCAACTTCAGGCACTATTAGCGGCACCGCAATTGCGGCAAGCAGCACGCAAAATCTGACGTTCTCGGTTCAGGTGGAAGATTCTTCCGGAGCAGATGCCGTAGGCTCCATTTCGGTGACGTATCGACCGGGTCTCTTTGTCTTGATGTATTCACCCAACAATTTTCAGTTTGTGCTAGGAACTGCGTATACGTCAGCGAATTCCATTTCTATTCCAACATCCGGTGGCGTCGGGCAGATCACGCTGACTGCTGTGGGGTTGCCTCCAGGTCTCGCCATGAACTCTTCGACGGGGTTGATTACCGGTACGCCGACCAAAGCGGGCAGTTTCCCGGTCAGCTTCTACGCTCAAGACCCAGGCGGCGACAAGGGGAACGCCACCTTTACGCTCCAAGTGACAGAGATTCCACTGAAGATCACGACTTCGTCACTTCCATCAGCCCAGATCGGAGCGGCATATCAGCAGTCCATCGCGGCACAAGGAGGGAGCCAGGCTGGATACACCTGGTCGGTTCAGGGCAATCTACCTCCTGGCCTTCAGGGAACGACCTCGACGGGTTGTACACAATGCCAATTTCAGATTGCCGGCACTCCGACAGCTGCGGGAACGTACAGTTTCACAGTCAATCTGCAGGACTCCATAGGAGAAAACACCTCGCAGGCATACACACTCTTCGTTGGATCTTCACCTCCTCAAATCCAGGCAGCTACGTTGCCGCTGGCCACGATAGGCACTCCTTTCACCTTCGCGTTCAGTGCCACAGGTGGGACCGCGCCATATTCCTGGAGTTTCGTCGCTGGCAGCCCCGATCCAGGTCTTCAGTTGTCTTCGGCCGGAACCTTGAGCGGGACGCCTACTGTCGCCAGCACCTGTCCATCTGGGCCGAGTAGCCCCTGGTACGGCGCTGTTCCCGCAATTAATTTCCAGGTAAAAGTCACGGATGCGAACAGCCAATCTGCGATTCAGCAGTTCTGCATTGGCACTTACTATCCAACGCCGTCCGTGACGACGGTTTCTCCGAACGTGATCGTCCCTGACGGGGCTTCCCACGTGATCACGATCGTTGGTTCGAATTTCAGACAGACATCCGAAGTATTTGTCGGGTCGGGTTCTCAAGTCGTCAGCCAATACGTTGATGCCGCGCATATCAATGTATCGCTGTTGCCGACTACAAATGGTTTGTTCGCAATGAGTCTGACTTCAGGAGGTCAGGCGACATTCGCAGATTCCTATGTCCAGACATGGATCGTTCAGCCGGCAGCCAATCTGAGCAATCAGAATCTTGGCTTTACCATCGCGGATCCTGCACCAACAATCTCCAACGTATCTGCTGTCCTCAACAACAGCAGCAACCCATGCACCGCGAACATGCTCTGTCAACTTGTCATTAATGGGAACGGGCTTGTCTTCGATACGCAATACCAGATAATGAATCCCAGCACCTCGCTTCAGCGTGCGACATGGCCGAACACAGCTCTTCCATGGAACACGATTACCACGACCTCCTTTTCTGTTCCATCCGCCGGCACCTACACGATCGTCATCAGTAACCCGAATCAAGCCCTTGGAGGAACTGCGACGGCCACAGCGCAATTTACAGTCGCTCCCTAACGGAATTGTTGATCTGTTTGATTAGACTGAATCACCGGGCCGGATGTGCTCGGCTAAACGCGGCCCGGATTGGTTTTCGCAACTATATTGACAACCACGAGATAGCTTGGGGTGAAACGCCATCTAATTTTAGAAGATAGACCGCGTTCGTGGAAGTGGATTCTGAGCTCTACCTGCCAGTCTGACGGTCTACTCTAAGCGCTTGGCACAGCTTGATTCGGGGAAAAGGCTTGGGCGATCACGAGCTTAAGGATGTCCCATGATCGCAATATCCTCGTCGTTCACAATCTGCTTGAACTGCGATCGAATGGTGGGCATATCGGAGGTCGGGTCGGAGATGTCGACCAGAAGCTGCTTGATCTTGCTTCGCGCGGCGCGGTTTGCGCGCCATTTTCTGTCGAACCCGCCTCCAAGATTCAACGAGTTCAGGAGAGCCGAGAGCCCAGCGCAGATGGCCGCCGTGTCGACTGCAAAGGCTTTCCACGCGTCAACCTTGACAACAATGGCTGCCGCAGCGCTCAAGATTGCAGCGCCAATGAGGCAGCTGTTGTAAATGGCGCTCCAGGCAACGGTTCCAAGGTTGTAGATAGCTTGTTGCTTCTCGATTTGAGTCTGCAACGCTTTCCGAGCCGCGATGGCCTCTGCGGATTGCGGATTTGCTCCCGGCTGCGGAGGTGAAGAGGAGCTCATAATGGTCGTCCTTGTCGAGCAGGATTTGGGTGCCAGTATAGAGTTCTGCCGCAATCAGGGCAATATTCGGGTTGTTATCTATTTGGGAAGGAAATGCTTGTCTCGCATGCGAACGCCGGGTCTCAGGAAAACCGGGTCATCGTCGTTTTGTACGGGGTGCTAAGGTAATGTCAGGTGCAGCCATGGCGAACGGGCAGACTGTTTACCTCCATTTCCCTTGCTTCGACGGTGTTATTTCTGCAGTACTCGTCTCCGAGTACTTGAAACAGAAGCGTGGATGGGACCTCGAGAATGTAGTTCCGGTTGGCTACGCGGAACGTGAGACGTGGGCTTCGCGTTCTCTCGAGAAACCCGCGGCAGTGGTCGATTTTCTCTATCATCCGGATGCAGAGTTCTGGGCCGATCATCATCAGACGACATTCTTGAATCAAGGTCTGAAGCACAATTTCGAGAAACGAAAGACAGTACAGCTCTTCTACGATCCGACCGCACTGTCTTGCGCGTCTGTGGTCTGGCGAAACACCCACCAGACGATTCGCCACCAGCGTTTCAGGGAAATGGTCGACTGGGCGAATCGAATTGATGGGGCTAGATACGAGTCCGTCGAGCAGGCGGTTCTTGGAGATGCGCCGGCCTTGCGTATCAATTTCAGCTTCATGCGTGATCCATCACCTCTATACTGCCGCTATTTGGTTGATTCTCTCCGAACAAAGAGCCTCGCCGACGTTGCGGCGTCCCGAGAAGTCGACGAACGCTACCAAAGTGCCCGGAAAGAACTTCGCATTGGTCAGAAACAATTCAGGAAGTCCGCACGGTTGGAGCGCGACGGGATCGTCGTCTTCCATGTCGACCACTCGGCCTCGCCGAGTATCAGCCGCTATGCTCCTTATTTGGAGTTTCCCAAAGCACTCTATTCGATCGGAATTCTGAATTCCGACGATGGGACCAAAATTACCGCCATGCGCAACCCGTGGCGGCACTTCCGGAGTGTTCCTTTGGGCCAAATCTTTCGGAACTACGGCGGAGGTGGACACCAGCGCGTGGCCTCCGTTCTAGTCAACTCTCGCGATGCCGAACGCACGCTCCAATCGATCCTGACTGATTTGCGCAGGGCAAGATCTCCGAAGACGTCACTAGAGAAAGACATGGTAACAGGTGATTAAGCAGTTCAACTTTTATGATGTCTACGGTTACCTGCTTCCCGGCATTGCCCTCGTTGGCCTGATGTGGGTGCCGATCGGCCTCATTTCGAAAAGCTGGCCGGACCAAGACATTTCAAAAGCGCTCTTTCTGGTGCTTCTGGCGTATTTTCTCGGTCACATCCTCCAAACGATTGCGACCAACGCCGTTCCTTCGAAAGTCATGCGGGACCAGGAGGATCGGCCGCGCTTTCCCTCCGAACGCCTGCTCGACGCGAGCGTCACGACCCTCAGTTCAGATTTCAAGACCAGATTGGCCGAGCAAGTTCAAGAAAAATTCAAGCTCGACCTTCATATTCAAGAAGACGGAGACGGTACGGGCAACGTCTTTTCCGATCGAAATACGGCATTCTTTCAGGCTCGGGGCTACTTGATCGCGAAGAAAACCGCTCACCTACGTCGAACAATTCGAGGGCCTATACGCGATGATGCGCGGTTTAGCCTGCGCATTGCTCGCGGGAAGCTGCTACACGTTGGGGTGGGCCTTAGCATTTCATCGCAATTCGACATTTCTCCGAGTGATAACGGCCGGATTTGGGATCCTGGCTATCGGAGTCGCCCTCATCAGCGCCCTGATCGCACTTTCTCGAGATTCGAAGAGAATGACCCGAGCAGTGACCGTTTTGGCTGTCTCGCTGCTGGTTGTCTTCTGGGCTGGCGGATTTTGGGCAGGAGACGGGCAGCCAGCCCCATTCTGGAACGGCGCAACGCCTCGCATCGAGTTGCTTCTCTGGCTCGCAGCCTGTCTCACGCTCATTGCTGCGGCGCGTTGCTTCTCATCCTATCGCTCGTTTGCGATCCTGTTCGCACAGTCCGTGTGGCGGGATTTCTCAGTGCACCTAATCGTCCAGGAATCAAACACTGACCAAGGCACTGGCGGTGGTAAAGGCGATGACGAGGACGAGGATGCCTGATCGTGCCGGAGTGAATCGCCGCACAGAATTGAGCGATTGCGCAGTCCGACTGAAAACTGGTCAAAGAACCCGCTTTAGAGACCGGTATCTCGAGGGGCAGCGCGATTTGAACGCCGCTTGCGGTTCCCGAGTCTCTCATCGAGAGGAACAAGTGGGCATCTGCGGGTGTCACTGAAGTCGAAGAGGTCGCGTACGTCAATGCTTAGTCCACGGCTCAGCGAATCAAGAGTCTCGGGGTCGGGCCAAGTCCCATACAATTCGTAGTTGGCAATTTGTCTTGCATCCATGCCAACGCGTTCACCGAGCTGCTCGCGGCTCAATTGCTGTGAGATCCTCAATTCTTCGATACGTAAGCCTAGGGAGATCCTGAGGTTCGGCACATTTCAAATGTGCTCCCATTAGAGTTCAAATAAAATGATCTAATATTTCACTATTTATGATCTTAGAATGCATGATAAGGTAAGAATCGTTTGACAAAGACCTCGCCCAGAGAGGCTAGAGCGCTCTGCGAGGGAGTATCCGAGACGGAGAGAAATCGAATAGATCTCGTACTTCGACACTGAAGGATTTGGCAATACGTTCAAGCGCAGCAGGGCGAGGCCAGCCTTTCCCCAATTCGAGGGATGCGACTCGTCGAGCGCTGAGGCGCACTTTGGCAGCGTACTCTTCACGACTCATACCGGTAAGACCGCGCAGTTCACGTATTCGCGACCCGAGTTGAGCCTGTAGCTTCGACACGATTTAAGTGTTGCGAATTTAGCCGTCAAGGAAAATGATCTCTAACTTCATAATTCATGCTGATTGTTGCATATAGCAATTTCTCGGAGCATTCCGCAGGTTCCAAGGATTTGATTTGATATGAGCACCGAAGCCGTCTATTTTCCGAATGGATTGACCACGGTGCCGGAAGTGCGGGACGAAGCACCAGATTCTCAAGAGAGCCTGTCTTGTCCTTCGGGCAATATCCGCGAGGAGCCTGTTGGCAAGCGATTGCCCGACATCTCCGACGAACAACTGCTCGAGCAGGTGCACATCGGCTCGAAAGAGGCTCTGGGGGGTCTCTTCCGTCGATACGGGACCGCAGTCCGCAATGTCGCCTACCGAATCCTGCGGGACGAAGCAGAAGCGGACGATCTTGTACAAGAGGTCTTTCTTTTCATCTTTCGCAAAGCAACGCTCTACAATGCCGCCAACGGAAGAGCAGCCACATGGATCATTCATGTGGCCTATCACAGGGCTTTCGATCGGCGAAGACACCTCAACTCCCGACGGTTCTACGCAAACCAGGAACTGAACGATGCCTGCCTGAGCATCACCGATCCAAAACAAGAGGCTCCTTTTTACGAGCGAACACTCGAAGGCACCCTTGGGAAGAAGTTGCTCGCCGAATTCGATTCAGAGCTCACGCCAGAGCAGCGGGAGACCATCCGGCTATTCTTTTTCGAAGGCTACGCTCTCAAGGAGATTGCCCAACTTACCGGGCGCTCGCTCTCGAACGTCAGAAGCCACTACTATCGAGGGCTAGAACGATTGCGCAAATACGTTTTGCCCAAGAAACTACGGTCAAAGTGAGCAGATTCGTAGACAATGGCTCCAGTCAGGGAGCTTGGATGGTGCCAACAGATCCTCACGAGGAGTTTCGGGAACTTTGCGCTCTTTCGACGACCGGGGAGTTGACGGCGGAGGAATGGAGCCGGTTGATGGATCACCTCGCCGGTTGCAATGCCTGTCGGAAAACCAAAGAGCAATACGATCAAGTAGCGGAACTGATGATACCCGCGTTGGCTGCGGAAGCTGGAGAAGATGTCGGCCAAGCCTCGGTGCCTGGTTCCTGGTCGCTCGAAGGCGCAGAAGCGAAGCTGATGGAATCGCTTCGGAATGAAGCGAAGCCAACACAACTCCCTGATCGGCCAGTTCCCCATTCGGGACCTCAGAAATGGCGAGGACTTCGAAGGTACGCCCTGGCCGCGGCTCTGCTTATTGCCTGCGCAGTAGGAGGCTACCGGGTTGGGACCCTCCGAAAGCATAGGCGAGTCGAGGGTGAGGCCGCGTTGAATCAACCTGCTGTGCAAATAGTGTCGAAGGCTGCCCAGCTGGCCGTACCTTCCATTCTCAGCGAATCAGG
>Ga0070740_10004305_pt1 | contig 14121 bp, 13 predicted proteins | sample Coa_R2_FD_67286 | JGI IMG/M metagenome (GOLD analysis project Ga0070740, IMG submission 67286) | Surface soil microbial communities from Centralia Pennsylvania, which are recovering from an underground coalmine fire - Coalmine... | ecosystem: Environmental > Terrestrial > Soil > Unclassified ... | reverse complement strand
GTTCCAATATTACCAGTCAACCGCAAACCCACATCATCTCCCACCGACTTCTGTGAACATGATAGGCCAAACAGATCAGGCAAATCATCAATATGATCTCAGTGACTTTTGGAATGCAGTAAATGCTGGCAACATGCCTGCGGTAAGCTTCCTAAAGGCACCACGGGCTCAAGATGGACATCCAAGTAACTCAGACCCACTTGACGAACAAGTGTTTCTTGCTAGCACTATAAACAAGCTAGAAAACACTCCAGAGTGGTCTAGTACTGCAGTGTTCATCCTGTATGATGACTCTGATGGTTGGTATGATCACGTGCAGCCTCCAATCGTTAATCATTCAAACGATCCTGCAAATGATGCTGCAATATGCACAGGCCATCCAAACTTGGGAGATCAAAATGACAGATGTGGATTTGGTCCAAGACAACCATTGCTAGTGGTATCACCGTATGCAAAATCAAACTTCATCTCACATGATGTGTCAGATCAGACGTCTATAGGAAAATTCATCCTAGATAACTGGCATCTGCATCTTGATGATGACACTTCATTTATGAGCCATGCAGGTTCGATAGAAAACATGTTTGATTTTGATACACATCATGTTGCTCCAAAAGTATTTTTGGACAATATGACCGGCGAAGTAACATCCATAGTGCAAATGCATTAACTCTTCTCTTTTATTTTTAATCTACGACAAACTATGATTGTCTAATGTAATATGGTTTTCATTTATGTTTTGTTTATCAGTAAATTCATTATTGATATTACTCATGATGGTATGTTATCTGTGTGAGCATCGAATTCAATCAGAACACAAACATGACTTGAATGAAAACTACCCACAAATGGAATGTGAACACTTGAAATGTCTGTGTACATGCCATGTGAAATCCACAATGATATTTAATTAAAATTTAAGATGTCTGATGTAATCTACATAGATCTATGAAACATCGTATTGCATATAGATGAAACTGAAATAATTGAAAATATCATAGAATTATGATATCCTGTTGATATTTGCTTTAGTTTGCCAATTCTCTAGATACTTTAAGGTGTAATCAAATTGAAACATGTCATAACTATAATCGCAGTGTCGACTTTGGCTCTAGTCTTATTCATAGTATTTTATGCACAAGAACAAGTGCGGCAAGAAACACGCATTATTGACACTGAGAGAATCGTATCACTCAAACAAATTGCATCTATGACAGAGTTGAGATTCTCTGATGCAACTAAACTTTTACAAACGTTAAGCAAAGTTGCTTCAGTAATTAATCATGCAGATGCCGCACTTGTTGATAAAAGACTGCATGGGGTACCAGAAAGCAATGCACTCAATGAGAGAAACTTGTTTGCAAAAACTCTTCAAACATATGGCGATTTTGAAAGCATAACGCATGTTTTACCAAATGGTGATACATACTTGGAAGAGCCTTACTCGTATCAAAAGAATAACACCCTTTCCAATTACGGAAACACGACCTGGTTCATAATAATGTCCTCTACTCTTGATACATACGTAAATCCAATCACTACCTCTGATGCAACGGGCAAAAAAATCACGCTCATAGGAGTTCCAATTTTTTCCCAAAATGGTACTTTTTCAGGCTTTTTGGCAGGTACACTTGATCTTGGTGCAATACAAAAGAAACTTTACAATACGCAAGCATATTCTGATGAAAAATTTTTGATAATAGATAGCGGAAGAAACATAGTAGCATCATCTGATAACGACACCACATCTCATCTTAATCTAAGATCAATTTCTGCTTCATTGTCTGGTGGCTCAGGTACATCAATTGATGATGTGGATGGAACCAAAGTGTATGTGTCATATTATCCGTTGTATATAGTGGGCTCAAGTCCATGGGCCATTGTCTTGATTCAACCTTATGATGATGCATTTCACGAGGTTAATTCTAGTATATTTGAATCTGAGATATTGATTGCTGCAATATTGTCAGTCTCATCGATTTCATCCTTTTTTATCATTAGATCGTTTAGAGCGCAGCACGATCTGGCAATCAAACTAAAAGAATCAAATGTAACACTTGAAAAATCGCAGGAAGATCTGCATGCAAACCACATCACGATACAAAACTATCTTGAAGAAATATCAAAGATCAAAAACGCACTAGACCAGTCTGCGATAGTTGCAATAACTGACAGGGATGGTACAATCACGCAAGTAAATGAAAATTTTTGTAAAATCTCAAAATATTCATACAAAGAACTTGTAGGTGAAAACCCTAGAATTTTAAAATCAGGATATCATACCACAAAATTCTATCTGGAACAGTGGGATGCAATCTCTAATGGAAAAATATGGCAAGGTGAATTCAAAAACAGGGCAAAAGATGACTCATTTTATTGGGTAAAAACTATAATCATCCCGCATGTCAAAGATGGGGAAATTACAGAATATGTCTCAATTGGGATAGATATCACAAAAGAAAAAGAACTGATGGAAAAACTGGGAAATTCGCAAAAACTAGCAACAATTGGTGAATTGTCTGCACGGGTTGCACATGACATTCGTAACCCTCTTTCTATAATTAAAAATAATTTTGAGCTCATGCGATACAAGGATCCTAAATTTGCAAAAAAACACAGTGACGCACTTGAAAGGATACAAAGAGCGATATTGCGAATCACCCATCAGGTAGATAATGTACTAGATTATGTTAGGCCACTTACATTGACGCTAAAACAAGAAAACCTTCATACTATAATGAAATCAGCGCTTGATAAAGTAGAAATTCCTGACAAGATCAAAGTTCGATATTTCAAAAATGATGTATTTCTTACATGTGATTATCTAAAGATTGAAGTCGTGTTGATAAACATCATAACCAACGCCATTCAGGCAATGGGAATGAAAGGTACGCTAGACATAACGTGTGATGTAAATGATGACAATCTTGTATTAGAAATTAGGGATACTGGACCTGGAATTCCAGAAAACATTCTGCCTAGGATATTTGATCCATTGTTTACTACAAAACAAATTGGTACTGGTCTTGGACTTTCAAGCTGCAAGTCTATAATTGAACATCATGGTGGAATAATCAACGTCAAATCAGAAATGGGTACTGGCACCAGTTTTATCATAATCCTTCCACTTGATCAGAAAAAATAGTGATTGCTCAAGTATGTTATTACTGCAATAATTCTACTTTCTTGACATTGTTTATCTTTTCTAATATGTTGTTCTTGAGTTCAATTGGATCCAATCTAGGTCTTAGAACTACCAAAATTACATAGTTATAGAATTCAAATGAGAGTGTTGTAAATCTCTCTCTTTCAAGAATTGAGCTTTTCACCTTTCCGAATTCATCATCATGATCCCGATTCATTGATGCCTGTAACACACATTGCATGAAGAACATTTCTCGTTTTTGTAGTGTAAGTGCCTTGTCTATTCCGTCTTCTCTTGCTTTGATCTCAATGACCCGACCCTTGTGATTTAAGACTGACCAATTCAATATTTTCATCTAGATTAGAAATCTCATTGCACAAAATATCAAATCCAAAATAGCCGTCATATGTTATTGACATGACAAAAAGATATGATTGGTGACTCAAAAGGATGAGCCGTATAGACTGTTATTACTTATGATGTCTATATAGTGATAAGAAATAGTATATTTGCAATTATACCGGTTATGGTATTTTTTAAAAAATTACGGCGATCAAGTTTTTATCTATCGGAATACTACATGATTTTCATACAGACATGACGACAGAACATATTACAATCTTGGTACAATATAAAATAAAAAAGAAAAAACTTGTCAAAGCAAAGGACGCAATATTGGAATATGTAGAGGCGGTGAAAAAAAATGAGCCTGGAACAACAGAATACAAAGTATACCAAGATGATGACGATAATACTTTGTTTATCCACCTGATGTCATTTGTTGATAAATCTGCCAAAAAAACACATGAAAAAAGTGAACATCTCAAAAAATTGAAAAAAATACTTGTTCCAATATCAAAAGGAAAAGCTGTATACACTAGTATGGTTGAGATAAAACCTACAAAATCTCAGGAAAAGACTGAAGAAATAAAAAAAGACGTATCTTCACACGAACCAATTTGATATGATTTCGGTGCTCTCCAAGTAAAAATATCTAAATCAAAATTTTCAAGTTTGCCTATTGATGGCCTACGCGTTGAAGAAAACCGTCTATTCTTTTTTGCAGGTCATTGTGAATCTCTGGCACAGATCTGTTGCCGTTGATGGGTATCAGTCCATATTTTTTCTGCATGGCATGAAATTCTTGTGAAATCCTTTTCTGGTAAATTAAAAATGACTCGTACATGTCTTCTGATAAGCCAATGTCTGCACCTGATTCGTAATGGTCTAACGTAGAATTTTTCTGAAAGACTCTGTGTATGAGCACTGATGGTTCCACATCTATGTAAAATACAATATCTGGTTTTATTGCAAACCCGTACAAATTGTGGCACCATGTCCTGTCAAGACCCCTCACCAAATTTCTTGCTATGAGTGTGTAGATGTATCTGTCTGCAAGTACAATGTATCCTGCTTGTAATGCTGGTATGATTTTGTATTCAAATTGATCTGCAAAGTCTGCTGCATAGTATAATGCCAGGGTTTTTCTTCCCAGGTTATAGTCTCTTTTTGCTTCCAGTATGCCCCTGCCAACAAGTTCTGATCTCTTCAGTCCTGTATTTAGCACTGCATGTCCGTCTGCTTCTAATCTCGTAGTGATTTCTTGAATTTGTGTACTACGGCCTGATGCATCAGGACCCTCTATTACTATGAGTCTTCCCTTGATTTCTATGTCTTGCAGGTTTTTAATTCCATGACCGTAAAATTCTACGGTTCTTTTTCCAAGATCCTTGTATTTTGTGCGAGTCATTTTATCGTCTAGTCCTTGGCTTTGTCTGATGGCCTTCTAGTAGAGGCATGATCTTTTTTCTTACCATGTTTTGTTGTTCTTCAATGTTCAGAGTTCCATCAATTACTGTAAACCCCTCACTTTGTGCAAGTGAATCGTATTGTTCAATTATTCTTCCTTGGAATATTCTGTAGCTCTCATATTGGTCGTTGCTCAAATTCATGTCCATACCAGCTTCGTAATACTTTAGCTTGGGTCTGCCTATCAAAATTCTGTCTACTGCAATGTCAACTGGAACTTTAAAGTAAAATGCCACATCTGGTTTTATTGCAAAATCATAAACTTTTTTGACCCATTCTGGATTGCATCCTCTTACTATGTCTCTTGCAAAAGCGGTATACACATATCTGTCTGCTAAAACAAAATGTCCAGCTCTTAACAATGGAGAAATATTTCTCTCATATCTGTCTGCAAAATCTGTAGCGTGTAACAAACTAAAAGTAGTTGGAGTGAGCAATCCCTTCTTCTTTCCCTTGGAGGTGATCTCTTTTACCATCTCTGAAGAATTCCATTCTGATCTGAATACACTGACACCCTTGTATGCAAGCCATTTTTCTAAAAGATGAATCTGTGTTGATTTGCCAGACCCGTCTATGCCCTCTACTATGATGAGTTTGCCTCTAGGTTCGTTCCTCATGCTAGACTCACTCTTTGACGTCAAGGCAATTTTAGGTTTTATCGTAGCCAATTCTCTTATCTGTCAATAATTTCATAGACATAATGACTGTGATCTATATAGTAATTGTAAATCTATGAAATATTAGAAATCATGGTCGAATTTTAGATATCTAATCATTTCAAACCTGAAATGACGATGTATCATACCGCGTCTTGTGTAACTCATAAATGCCTGAAAAATCGGTGATTGAACAATGGATTTGTTAGTTCTACGACATGGTGAGGCTGGAAGAGGATCTGCTTTACCTGGTGATTCTAAGAGATCTCTTACTACTGAAGGAAAACAAGAGATTGCAGATTTATCAAATGGCATGAAATCATTGGATGTGAAACTTGATGTAGTTTACACCAGCCCACTCTTGCGAGCCAAGCAGACTGCAGAAATTGTGGCAAAATCTCTAAAATACAAAGGAAAAATTGAGGAACTTGATTCGCTAAAGCCCGAGGGAAGCAGGCTAGAATTCTATTCAATGCTATCAAAATTAAAACAGGATTCTGTAGTGCTTGTAGTAGGTCATGAGCCGTATCTGAGTGACATGATAAGCGAGGCAATATCTCAATCAGGTTGTAGAATAAACCTAAAGAAAGCAGGATTGGCAAGAATCAAAGTAATCTCAACCCTGCCTAAAATCAAGGGAGAATTAAGATGGCTACTCACCCCAAAACACCTGAAAAAAATTATCTAGTTGTTTTACGTTTCCTATGTTTTTCATTTAGTAAAAAAATGTAAATCAGAAGTAGATTAATAGTAACATGATGAATTCCAAGTGGGTAATGTTTAGCTGAAAATCTCTGTAATTGATTTAGGCTTCAACTCTGCCAAGTTAGTTATCTATAATGTAAAAGATGATGATTCATTTGATGTATATCACCAGGAAGGAATCAAAGTAAGGTTGGGAGAGGGACTAGATGAAAAAGGCAGATTGGGAAAAAAACCAATGTCGCGAGCAATTGACACTCTAAAAGTTTTTAGAGATATTATCCAGTTAAATCCAATTAAATCGGTGCTACCAATTGCCACAAGTGCAGTTAGGGAAGCAAGCAATAGGGATGAATTTCTAAGTTCTGTTTCCAAGGAAACTGGATTTAATTTCAAGGTCTTATCTGAAAGGGAGGAAGCATTGTACTCTTATGTTGGCGCAATAAAGTCACTTAACATTCCAGATGTCTTGTTCTTTGATATTGGTGGAGGTAGCCTAGAAATTGTCCATGCTGAACGATTCAGAATAAAAAAAGTAATTTCGTTGCCTCTTGGAGCTCTGAGGTTAACAAATCAGTTTGATGGTAAAAAAGGTAAATTGACTGACAAAAATCTCAAAAACCTCAAGAGATATGTCTGGGATCTTCTTCCAAGCAAAAAAGACTTGGGTATGAGTGAAAATACAAAACTTGTTGGAGTAGGTGGTGCATTACGTGCACTGTCAAGATATGAACAAAAAATTTCAGGATATCCTCTTGATAAAATTCATAATTACAAAATAAGTAACAAGTCACTTGACTCTACTGTCAACAGGCTATCTAAGATGAAGTCTGATGATCTTTCAAAGATCTCAGTAATTGGTTCAAGTAGGGCAGAAACAATTGTGGCAGGGTCCTGTGTGATAAATACGCTGATGGAAAAATACAATTTTTCAAACTTGTGCGTAAGTAATCATGGACTAAGGGAGGGAGCACTTTCTATATTTCTTGAAGACCCCAAAGTGTATCATGATGGCAGTCTCACTGCTGAGCAAATTAGAAAGACAATCGGCCTTGATGAACTGCGTAAAACAAACCCTGAAAAGGAAAATTTCCTTAATACTCTGGTTTCAATCAAACTCATTTCAAAACGAGAAATGAAGATACTTGATTTTGCTGAAAGAATCATGTCCGAGAAATCATCATTTAGCAACCCTCAGAGTGTATTTTATTCCATCATGGATGAGGACATGCCACTTGATCATAATGACCAACTAGTTTTGGGACTTGCTTTGGTGCATGCACGACACACTAAGACATCTGATTGGTTATTTGCCAGGTACAAGACAATTCTATCTCAACAAGATAGGATATCATTCAAGAAAATTTCTGTATTGATTACACTACGAAAAATTCTTGAAAGGACAAAATCAAAGGTTGAACTAAAATTACATGGTATGAGAATAGTTGAAATCATAATTTCCCAGTCTCGTTCCACTCAGATCTTCTTACTCAAAGATGCTTTGAGAAAATTTGAATCTGCATTTGATGTAAAAGTGATTCTTTCGATGCGTCAATATCCTGGAAGTTCACACCATTCTATGCTTGAACTATAGTTCAAAGTTGATTGCCTCTGGATTTTTTTTAAAGGCTAAAACAAATGCGTTATATTTTTTACTTCGGCGCAAAACTTCTGCTGCAATTATATCTGAATACTTGGAATCACGATCTACACTCTTGAGATAGTCTATTATAATATCACTATCATGAATTTCACCTAGTATGTCCTGAATGTTTTTCAAGTTTTGCAGAATATCATGAGTTGTTTTTTTGTCTGATGCCAGTTCTAGTGTATATCGGAGTTTTTTAAAATTTTTTCTTAACGTGTGAAGCTCGCTTATCTTTCTTTCATCGCCAAGTGCTATTATGGAATTTTTATGTATGTCAAGTATTGTTCCATCTAAGATCTTGAGGTATCTTTTTGTAAGTTTTGATTTTTTTATGCTTGATTTTGTGATTTTTAGAACGCCCAAGCGTGATATTTCTAGTGCTAGTTTACTTGCATCTTTTATCTGCTCACTCCTTGAGCTTTTTAGAGCGGAAACCAAATCCTGCGTTTTATTTGGATGGTATAAGTCCATGTTTGCACAAATGATGTCGCAGTCTCTTATCCTTGCATTTAGCTTGAAGAGTTTCTTTGCATACTTTACATATTCTCTGATTCTTTCTTGTTTTCTTACGTTCTTTGGAAGTATCTGATATGCACTCTCTAGGCGTCTGATTGATACTCTGATGTCGTGTATGTTCTCATCATTAGGATTTAATGTATAATCATACAATTTTTGACAGAAATTTTCTACAATATTTTCAAATTTTTTAAGAAAGACTTTCTTGTCTAGTTTTAGACTTTTTTCCATTTTTACTTGTTATTACATGTTATTTCTTTTAAGTTCTAGTTATGGGGCTATTGCTTTTATCAATAGCATGATAACAAATGACACTGCTGCACTGGCAGGTATGGTAATTATCCATGCCCACACAATTCTTTTCCCAATTCCCCATCTTACTGCTGACATTCTTCGTACTGCCCCTACTCCCATTATGCTTCCAGAAATTGCATGTGTGGTGCTTGCAGGAATTCCCAGTCCTGCAAGAGCTGCTAGTATGCTTGCAGCGCTTGTTTCTGCTGCAAAGCCCTGGTATGGTCTCAACTGCGTGATCTTTACTGCCATGGTCTTTACTACACGCCATCCTCCAAAGAAAGTTCCAAGGCTTATCGCCAATGCTGCCATTATGATCACATAATATGGCACACTAAATTTTGTAATTACCCCTTGAGTCAGCAAGATCAAGGCGATGACACCCATTGTTTTCTGTCCATCATTTGCTCCGTGGGTCAAAGAAAAATATGTGGATGAAACCAACTGTAGCCTTCCAAAAGCAGAATTTACTGCGTGTGGCTTTGCTTTTGCAAATACTTTCATTATTATCAATCCAAGTACAAATGCAGCTGCAAAACCTGCTATGGGTGATACTAGAATGCCCATTCCAACCTTTTGCACTCCATCTAGTATTATCACGTGTGAACCTGCGCCTGCTATGCCTGCTCCTATAATCCCTCCCACTAGTGCATGGCTACTAGAGGTGGGAAGGCCTAGCAACCACGTAAAAATATCCCAAACGATGGCGCCTGCAAGGGCTCCAATTATTATGTTGAGTGTAACAAAATCTGGATTTATGATTCCCTTTCCTATTGTTGTAGCAACTGCCACTCCAAAAAGAAATGGACCGATGAAATTTGCCGCTGCAGCCAAAGTTACTGCATGCAATGGTCTTAGTATTCTTGTTCCTACTACTGTGGCAATAGAATTTGCGGCATCATGAAATCCATTGAGAAAATCAAAAACCAGTGCTACTACAATTGCACCTATGGCTAACTCAATCATAGCGATTATGTATATTTGAGAACGATATCTTCTATGGAATCAGCTACATCAAGACACCTGTCTGAAGCATGTTCAAGTGCCTCATAGGTATCTTTCATCTTGATGATATTGATGACATCTGTTGTTTCAAATAACTCTCCAATAGCTTTACGATAAATTGCATCAACATGATGCTCTTGTTCATTTATTGCACGGCAGTGTTCAATTAATGATTTATCGGCCTTTAGCTTGTTTAATCTTGTAATCATTAAATTAATTTCTTTTGTAGAGTTGTGGATCTCTTTTGCCATTTCAAGCATATGTGGTGGACAAGATTTTATCTTAAAACCGATGATCCTTCCAACTATTCCATCAATGAAATCGATAATGTCATCAGTCTTTGATGCAATTCTAGAAATGTCTTCTCTGTCTAGTGGAGTTATGAATGTCTTGTTTAATTCTTCAAAGATGGAGTGTGTGAGTTTGTCTGCTTCTTTTTCTAATTTTTCAATTTGATCATGATTTTCATTTAATTTCTCAAAGTTTGTAAATAGATCAACTAGGAGTTTTGCAGATTCCTCTGCCTTGTTTGCTAGATCATTTAATATTGAAATGATTTCTTTATCATTTGATTTTATCCATGACATCCATTGACCCATGTAGTCACTCCTAAGCTTCATAGATAAATACCTGTTCTATATAGGACATAGAGTCTATATAGATAGAAAAATTATTCCTATCTACCTGTTTGGCTGGTTTTAGAGCGTGTTATTCTCAGAAATTACGTCCTGCACTGTCTCATTAATCACTGCCTCTGCTATGTCACTTGAATATTCTGCAGTTCTGCGGATGTCTTCCAAGACAAATTTGATTACACTAGAATACTTTTTTGATTCTTCCAAGCTGTCTGTGAACTCTTTTTCTTTCTCTGCTATTCTGCGTGCATTTGATGCAACGCTGTCTGCAAGTGCATAATCTCTCTTGTTCAGCGCCAGTATTGAATCCTCGAAAACTTTGAGTGATTCTTCGCTTAGTCGAGTTATTTTTTGTATCAGCGATGACTCTAGTGTTGATTTTAAGAATTTTATTCTACTTGCAATTGATACTGCATGATCTGCAATTCTTTCGATTGATTTTACAACTATTCTATAACTGATGCAGTCTGATGGCTTTTTGAGTCCGATGTCTCGAAGAATTTTTTCATGTTCTACTGCAAGTGTTAGATTTCGAAGTATGTATAGACTGAATCTATCTACCTCATCATCTAGATGAGTAATTTCTTCACCTAACTCAATATTCATTTCTTTTAATGCATCAATTGCCTGTCTATGCATTGTAGATGTGAGTAAAAACATCCTCTTGAGGGCATCACTTATTGAAAGTTCAGGAAGACTGGTTAAAATCTGAATTGTAAGAGATTCTGCAGTAGATTCAACTATTTCTGTACCTATCATGTTTCTTCTTACAAGGTCTCTAATTGCTTGTTTGTGTTCTAATTGTATTCTACCGCCTTTTGCATGGATTTCAATTATCTGGTAACCTGCCAAGTACATTGCAATGATCTTTCGTTGAATTGATTCTACGGAGTCTTTCTGGCTGATGATTGTTTTTGATTTTGAAATCTTTGGAGAAGAAGAACTCTGTGTTGGTAATATTGAAAGTGATTTGTTTACATTTTTGATTATTGAAACGGGATCTCCGGTTTTTAGTTTTAATTCGTCTACCCATTTCTTTGGAAGTGATAAAACGTATGTAGATCCGCCCACAAGTTGTAGTTTTCTGACTTCTTTATCGTTTAGTATCTCTGACAATGCATACATTGTATTTCTTATAATTAAAGCACTTGTCCACTGATTCTATGTATCTCTATATAGTTCTATAGTGAACTATGAAACCTAAGAAATTATGGTCGAACTTCTCATATCCGTTCAAAATCTACGAATCGTATCATGATGGCAGTAAAAATGAAAAAAGGCTCGCCTATGACTGATAAAATTTTCAAGTATGTTGCTATTGGTGCTGCGACATATGTTTTAGCAATAATCATCATGATTGTAATCAATCTCACTACCGGTTCAGCACAAGTTTGGCAAAAAGAAGGACTTTCATTTCTTACAGGTTCGGATTGGAATTCTGTTGAAGATCGAGAGTCATATGGTGCTGCCCCGTATATCATGGGCACTCTTGTCAATGCCGGAATTGCAATGATAATTTCAATACCTCTAAGCTTTGGAATTGCCATGTTCTTATCTGAACTAGCTCCTAAACTACTTAGAACACCTCTTGCTATGGTCATCGAGCTTTTAGCAGCTGTTCCAAGTGTAGTGTATGGATTGTGGGGTCTTCTTGTTTTTAGAACGTATATTCAAAACTGGATAGAAGTACCACTTCATAATCTGTTTGGGGATCAAAGTGTTTTATTTGCTGGAACTCCATTTGGATTAGATATTCTCACCGCAAGTATAGTTTTGGCTATTATGATAATTCCAACAATTGCATCTATCTCAAAGGAAATAATGTTGGCTGTACCAAACAGTCAACGCGAAGCGGCATACATGCTAGGTGCTACAAAATGGGAAGTTTTCAGAATCGCAGTCTTACCATATTCCAAATCTGGATTAATTGGAGCTGTCATATTGGGATTGGGACGTGCTGTTGGAGAAACTATGGCGGTTACAATGTTGATAGGAAATGCAACTGGTCCAGCAGCTTTTCCATCTTCACTATTTGGGCCTGGGCAAACTTTGGCCAGTATAATGGCAAATGAATTTGCAGAAGCCTCACAGGGAGGACTACATCTGGCGGCTCTTATTGGCATTGGACTGATCTTGTTTATCATGGCTTTTGTCATAAATGTAGTAGCACATCTTCTTGTTGCACGCGTAGTCAAGTCTCATGAAGGAGCAGTATTGGCATGATAACTGTAGAACAAAGAACCGAATTTAGAAAACATTTCAGATATAACGTTGGCAGAAGGTTAGTCCTTGACAAAGTTGTCAAGTGCATGGTGTTTCTTTGTGTAGTAGTTGCAGTTGTACCTCTTATAGCTATTTTGATTAATGTATTCAGTAACGGTGCAGCAGCTCTGTCATGGAATTTTCTTACTCAAATACCAGGTGCAGTAGGCAGTGATGACCTTGGTGGAATAGGTCCTGCAATTCAAGGAACTATAGTGCTGATTGGATTGTCTAGTCTTATAGGAGTACCAATTGGTGTAATGGGTGGAATATTTCTCTCAGAATATGGTAACAATAGGTATGGGAGAACAATACGTTTCTTCAATGATGTTCTTGCAGAATTTCCAACTATCGTAATTGGAGTGTTTACGTTTGTTTTGATTGTGTTAACTATTGGAAACTTTTCTGTTTGGGCAGGCTCTTTTGCACTCTCGATTGTCATGTTACCTATAATCATGCGAACAACTGAGGAATCACTCAAGTTGGTACCTGTCACATATAGAGAAGCAGGTTATGCTCTTGGAATTAGGAGATGGAGGGTAGTTTTCACAATTGTGTTAAGCGGTGCAAAGAGTGGTCTTGTAACTGGAATTTTGTTATCAGTTGCAAGAATCGCTGGAGAGACTGCACCTCTTGTATTTACAATTCTTGGAAGCAGCCAATTCATACAAGGTCTGGATGGGCCAATTGATGCGTTACCCCTAAGAATATGGAGACTTTCATCACTCCCGTATGACAGTTCTGTAACTCAAGGATGGGGTGCAGCGTTTGTTTTGATAATTTTGGTTCTTTCGATAAACATCGGTGTGAGATACCTATTCCTAAGAAAGAAAGGACAGACTATGCTAAAGTTCAAGAAACTAGGAAGTATGTCATGATGGAAACAATGTCAAAGATTCCATTGAAGGATATTCCTACTGAGGATGTAAAATACAAACTCATTGCGGAAAATATCTCTGCAAGCTATGATGGTATAGTGACAGTAAAAAATGTCTCAATGAAATTCCGCGACAAGGCAGTCACTGCACTCATAGGTCCTTCTGGGTGTGGTAAAACAACATTTCTCAGATGTCTGAACAGAATGCATGAACTCACAAAAAACGCTACACTGACAGGAAGAGTTTTGCTTGATGGCGAAGATCTTTATTCCAATAAAGTGGATCCTATCATAAACAGACGAAAAATTGGAATGGTATTCCAAAAGCCAAATCCGTTTCCTACCATGTCTATATTTGATAATGTCGCATGTGGTCTAAAACTCAACGGAGTAAAGGATAAGAAAATAATCAACGAAGTAGTAGAGGGCTGTCTTAAGATGGCTTCGTTGTGGGATGAAGTCAAAGAAAAACTGAAAAATCCTGGAATGAGTCTCTCTGGAGGCCAGCAGCAGCGTCTGTGCATTGCAAGAGCTCTTGCAATCCAGCCTGAAGTTCTTTTGATGGATGAGCC
>Ga0070740_10004304_pt1 | contig 14137 bp, 14 predicted proteins | sample Coa_R2_FD_67286 | JGI IMG/M metagenome (GOLD analysis project Ga0070740, IMG submission 67286) | Surface soil microbial communities from Centralia Pennsylvania, which are recovering from an underground coalmine fire - Coalmine... | ecosystem: Environmental > Terrestrial > Soil > Unclassified ... | reverse complement strand
AAAGGTGAGGAAGCCGGGATGGAACCCCAGAAGCCTTCAAAGAAAACCGGCGCTGAACCCCTGTGCGACCTCGAGGTCCCGATGATTAACTCGATCGTGACCTCGATGGCCGAGCAGCATCGGAGGCTCGACGATCTCGCTGCCCGGCTGGCTTTTGCCGCCACGCGCCTTTCAAGCGGCATCGACGCATCGGCTGCAATGAACCAGACGAGGGAGCTCCGGGACGAAATCCGCCGCGAGCTGTGGTCCCATCTTCAGATCGAAAGCGAGCTCGTTTTCGCGTGGGCGCAAGCCCATCATGCCCTGGTTCCCGAGCTGGTCGAGACCCTCAGAGAGGAGCAACAACAGATCGGCGAGCTGGTGGCGGAGATCTCTCCCCCGGATCCCGAAACCGCCTCGGGCGAGCAGCGCGAACGGTTCGCGCGCACGATGCTTGCGCTTGCGGGTATGCTTGATTCGCACGTAAGCCGCTACGATTCCGAAGTACTGCCGACGATACTGCGCGCCGTCTTCAGCGAGTGATTTCTTCTCGTGAACGGCGTCCTTACGCTTCCACGTGACCGGGAGATGTGGGCTTGGCTTTCTTTTCCTGTGCCGAGCCGCCAACTGCCTGGTCGGGAGTGCGGGCGGCGAGCAGGCGCGTCAGTTCGCGCTCGATGACTTCGACCTTGACGGGTTTGCTCAGGTAGCCGTCCATTCCCTCCGCCAGGCACTTCTCGCGATCGCCCGGCAGCGCGTGCGCGGCCATCGCCACGATCACAGTTCTTCGCGCGCCGGATTGATTCTCGTGTTTGCGAATCTCGCGGGCCGTCTCCTACCCGTCCATCTAGCGTCGCGAAACGAAGAGGCGTTGAGCGATACGGGAATTTCGCGCGCGGCCTTGTCAAGCAGTCCCAGCGCGACATCCCGGACGAATCCGGTTTCGCGCACCTTTTCGATCACCGCTTCCGATAATCCGGCATTCGGTGTCAACCACTACCACCGGGTCCTGCGAGGCCTCGATGATCGATCCCATTCGCGAGATCTGCCGTTCGGCGCGTTTCTGTTCGCTGATATCGCGGAGGAAGGCGGAGGCGCCCAGCAGCCTTCCGCTCTGGTCGTAGAGACCCGAAACCGAGACCGATACTTCCAGTCGGCTGCCATCCTTCTTGAGCGCCGGGACTCGGGATGGTGCACCGCGAGCGGGCGGTCACGCTCGGCCGCGGCGAATTCACCAGCCACCCCCGCCCGCGCGCGGTCGCGCCGCTCGGGGGGATCAGCAGATCGACAAGATCCGCGCCGATGGCTTCGGCGGCCCTAAACCCGAACAGCTTTTCCGCGGCGGCGTTCCAGCTCGTCACCTTGCCGTCCATGCCGACGCTCAAAATCCCGTCTTCCGACGACTTGACGAGCGATGCAAGCAGGGCCTGCTCACGCTCGAGTTTTACGAATTCAGAAATGTCGGGGCCGATCGCGCCGATCGTGTCGGTTCTTCCGCGCGCGTCGTGGATGGGGAAAAGATTGAACCAACTGTCAAACGCCGCGCCTTCGGCACGCATGCCGCGCAGCCTGAGGCTCTTCGACACATCCGCGCGTGCTATCTCCTCGAGCGCGGAAGAAAGCCGTTCGGGCTCGTGCGGCGAGAGAAGATCGAAAACGGTCCGCTCGAGCGCGGCTTCCGACGGCACGCCGAAGAGCCGTTCGGCTCCCCGGTTCCAGCTAACGACTCTGCCGTCGAGGCCGGCCCGAATGACGGCACTTTTGGATGACTCGACGAGTTCCGCGAGCGTCCGTTGCTGTCGCTGGGCACGTTTTTGTTCCGTGATGTTGCTGACAATCGCCAGGCCGCGGAGCCATTCTCCCGCCTAGTCGAAGAGGCGAGCGGCGGCGACCGCCGCGTCGAAAATCGTGCCGTCCTTGCGCCCGAGCGCCCAATCCACCAGGCGAATCACCGGCACGTTGCCGCGGAGCTTCCCGGAGTCCTCGAGCATCAGTTCGCGGATGCTCGCGCGGTCCTCCTCGCCGACCATCAGGTCCCACAGCAAGCGCCCTTTTGCCTCTTCCGCGGTGAAGCCGAACAACCTTTCCGCGCCCACGTTCCAGCGCATTACGCGCATTAGGAGGATCGAAGCTCACGATCGCGTTGCTCGATGCTTCGGCGATCAGCGGCCAGTTGCGCGCGATCGTGTTCGGCTTCCGCCTCCTCGCTAAGATTCCTCGCGAAGCTCAGGAGGCACTCCACTTTTCCGTCGTCGGCCACGACCGGCACGGCGATGATGCTGAGGAGGCGCCGCTTGTCCTTGAGCGTCACGAATTTCCATTTTCGAAATGCACGTTTTCACCACGCTGGAGCTTGGCCCTGGCCTCTGCCTCATCTTCCGGCGCAAGCGTCGATTCTCCGGTCGAAAAGATGCTCATACCCTGGACCTGGCTCTCGTTTTCAGCCTCGAATATCTCCAGAGCCGCGGCATTCGCCCTGATCAAGTTTCCGTCGGGCGTAAGCACGATCGCAAGGTACGGTACCGGGTCAACGTTGAAGGAAATCGAATACTCCTTGGGAGGGGTACCCGGCCATCTCCAGCACCAGCAGGCGACCGGTCTTTGGGCCCGATAGTGGGGTCATCCGCGCTGGAATTGCGCTTCATCTTTGCCCGATCGCTTTTCGGGGGCGTATGACAGGCGGAAGCATTTTAGGTTCCATGCCTCAGCAGGATGAGTCCATTTGACACATCAAGCGCCAGGGACACAGCCGCACATGGATGGACGCAATGGATGTGCCATCCGGCGCGCGACTATCGCGTGCGATTTCGCGCCTATGGCTGCAAAAGGCAACGAATCCGGCCCGATTGACAGCCAATGTCACAAACGATCCCGCCCTCTCGTCCTGTTCTTCGAAAATCGCGCTCAACGAAGGAGACTAGGATGAAGACGATATTGAACCGACTGCGAATCCGTTTCGTCGCCCAGGCCTGATGCCGCCGGAGGATCGATGTCCATGCCCGATGCCGCCGCCAGCTTTAATCCGATGCGTCCCGCGCTGATGCGAATCGCATATCGGATGCTCGGATCGGTCGCGGATGCGGAGGACGTGGTACAGGAGGCGTTTCTGCGATGGCTCGAAGTTGACCGCGAGGCGGTGCGGGAGCCCGAGCCGTACCTGCGGCGAGTGGTAACGCGGCTCTGCCTCGACCATCTCAAATCCGCCCGCCATCGGCGAGAGTCATACGTCGGTCCGTGGTTGCCGGAGCCGGTCGTCGAAGCCGCGGACGGCGAAATCGATGATGTAACGCTGCCGCTGATGCTCGCGCTGGAGCGGCTCTCGCCCCTCGAGCGCGCCGCGTTTCTGCTTCACGATGTGTTCGGAGTGGGGTTCGATGAGATCGCCGAGACCATCGGGCGCAATCCCGCGGCTTGCCGGCAGCTCGCCCGCCGGGCGCGGATCAATGTTCGCGCCGCCCGGCCTCGCTTCAGGATGCCGAAGGAGCGCGGACTGGAGCTCGCCGAGGCTTTCTTCACCGCATCGCGCGCAGGCGACATGCGCCGCCTGCGCTCCCTGCTTGCGGCCGATGTCGCCGTTTACGCGGACGGCGGCGGCAAGACCACCGCTCCCGTCGCTCCGATCGCGGGATTGGAAGACGCGATGCGCGTGTTCGAAGCGCTGATCCCCGTATGGACCGAAGGCAGGTCCCGAATCGTCCGCTACGGATTTATCAACGGCCTCCCCGGCTTCGTCTCGATCGAGCAGGGCGCCATGCAGACCACGGCGCTCGAAATCAGGGACGGAAGGATCGCGGCAATCTACGTGGTGCGCAACCCCGACAAACTGCGCCATCTCGATGCCCCCGGCCTCCATTGAAACACGCGGGTGGTTCCGAGCGCAGATGATCCGTCAACCCACCGAAATGTCTCAGTGATGACTACGCATAACGATACGACACATTACACTTCGGAAATCCTGGTCGCCGTCATCTATCAGACGGGAAACGGCCATACCGCCCGCCTCGCCGAGGCGGTCAAGGCGGGAGTCGAGGAGGTGCGGGATGCCGCCGCGATGCTGCTTGAGGTCGATGAGGCCGAGGAGCGATGGGACGATATTGAAGCGGCGGATGCGATCATCTTCGGCGCGCCCACTTACATGGCCGGCGTGCCCGCGCGCTTCAAGGCCTTCCAGGATGCGACCTCAAGGGCGGTGATGGCCAAGGGGTTCGCGTGGAAGGACAAGATTGCCGCCGCTTTCACAAATTCCGGATGCCGCTCCGGAGACAAGTTGGCGACCCTGATCCAGATTGCGCTGTTTGCCGCCCAGCACGGGATGCACTGGGTTTCGCTGGGACTTCCACCCGCGAACCACTCCAGCAAAGGTTCCGACGAGGAGCTCAACCGGCTCGGCTTCTGGCTCGGCGCCGGCGCGCAATCCAATGTCGACCAGGGTCCGGACCTCGTTCCTCCACCCTCCGACCTCGCAACCGTCCGCCACCTCGGCCGCCGCGTCGCGGAAGTTGCGCTCGACCTGAAGCGCGGCCGCGCGATCCGGACGAACGCGCCCGCCGAGGGGGAACGAACTGGCCAACCGTGAGGGACATTGCCGCGCAGCAAATCGAGTATTGTTCGGGTCGTTCGCCTGCAAAAACTCATGTGGCGTTTTCCATGCGCCACGTCTATTATGGGTTGCAGTCCGCACGTGAACCCGCGGCAAACATCCGGTACAGTTCGCAAAAACGGGAACGACCTTGAAGTTGCCTGCGGCGAAGCTCTAAACGCGGAAGCTCCCGTCTATCGCATCGGCGTCGTCGAGGACGACGAGCAAACGCGTCTGTCTTTAGCCTTCCTGCTGAAGAGCGCTGGTTGTGAAACCTTCTGCTTCGAATCGGCTGAAGACTTTCTTTCCAAAGCCGCGAAGGGTGATCTGTTCGACTGTCTCGTCATTGACGCCTGTCTGCCCGGACTCAACGGATTGCAGCTTCAGGAGCGGATTGCCGAAACCGCCCCGTTCCTCTCCATCGTGTTTGTCAGCGCCCAGGACAACCTGCCGCTGGCGGTAAGCGCCATGCGCGGCGGCGCCGTCGATTTTCTGCAGAAGCCGTTCGGCAAGGCCGCCCTGATGAACGCTCTGCAACGCGGCATCCGGATGACGCGTCATAGCCGCGGTGACCATGACCAGCGTTCCGGATTGTTGGCTCGCTTCGCGACTCTTACCGCCAGGGAAAAGGAGGTGTTTGAACTGATTGTAGTCGGCCTGCTCAACAAGCAGGTGGGGGCCGAACTGGGAATCAGCGAGAAAACCGTGAAGACTCACCGAGGACGAGTGATGGAGAAGATGGGTGCGGAATCTCTAGCCGACCTCGTGCGAAGGGCCGCGGTGCTGCGCGGCGCGCACGCCTGATGGATTTTCCTTCACGCTTGCGAATGAGTATGCGCCCGCCTGCCGCCAACGATTCTGCGGGCCGAAGCCGGGAGCCTGACCTGGAAAGTGGCCCCTCCGTCTTCTCCCAGCACGGCGCGGATCGTTCCGCCATGGTTCTCAACTATCGCGCGCACCACCATGAGGCCTATCCCCAACCCCTCGCGCCTGGTTGTCACAAAGGGGTCGAAAACCCGGTCCCGAAGGGATGGCTCAATTCCCGGTCCTGAATCGGAGACCCTGATAAAAACCCACTGAGGGGAATCCACGCCCGCCCGCACTGTCACCTGGCGTTTCGGCGAATCGGAAGAACATATCGCATCGAACGCGTTTGCAATCAGATTCAACAGGCACTGCTGAAGTTGCACCCTGTCTCCAAGTATCCGCGGCAGACCCGGCTCGACCGAAACCTGCAGCGCGATTCTCTTCAGCATCGCCTCCGTTCGGACCAGCGAGGAGGTCTCTTCGAAGAGCGAAACCGGATCGATCGCTTCGCGGACGGCGGCTTTGGCCTTGAAGAGCGAACGAATTCTCCTCACGACGGAAGCAGCCCGCTTCACGTCGGCTATCGCGCGTTCCAGCGCCGCCGAGACCTCAGCGCGATCGTGGTTGGCATTCCTTGATCCAATCGCATGCTGCACACCCTCAAGATTGCTCAGTATCGCGCCGAGCGGCTGATTCACCTCATGGACAATCGAGGCCGCGAACTCGCCCAGGGTTGCCCGCCTCGCGGCGTCCGTGAGTTCCGCCAGGGTGCGCTGGAACCGCGTCTCCATCACTTTTCGCTCGATCGCGCTGCCGAAGATTTGCACTACCACCGACAGGCGCTGAATCAGGCGCGCCGGCCACTCGCGATGAGAGCAGAACTTTCCAAAGCTCACCGCACCCATCACCTCGGATCCGAATCTCATCGGCAATGCCAGCGATGCCCTTGGCCCCCAGCGCTCCACAAACCGCCGCGCGTCGTCAAGTTCAAGCGGTAACTCCCTGGGATCGGAAAACGACACGATGTTTCCCCTCATGACCCATTCGGTGGTTGCCTTGAAATGTTTTTCCGGATTGAAATCGCGAGGAAAGGGTGGAAATCCCTCGCGCAGCCAGGTGTGCGTCACCCTTACCGGTTCGTCCCGTGAACTCCGTTCATAGACCGCGCAGCGATCAAGGTCGAGATTCCGGCATATCTCGCCCAGCCATTTCTCGATCTCCCGGTCGACGTTCTCGGCCGAGGCTCGAGCCATTCCGGCGGACAACTCCGCAAGCACAGCCTCGAACCTTTCGTGTTCGGCCAAGGCCCACGCCGCTGGTCGGCGTGGAATCGAGCGCTTGTGATATCTTCCTGGAGAGTTTTCCTTCAAGGGGTATCAGCCCCGCTCCGCGGCGCCGCGATGATGACCACCTACTAACCGACGTTCTTCCACGTGGCAAGCCGCCGAATGCGGCAAAGCGCGGGGTTCGGCAGCCTATGCGCGGAAATGCGTGAGATTGAGCAGCGCTGCCCAGGCCTGCCACGCTTAAGCCCGCCGTCCTCCCCTCCTCTTTCAGTTTCCGGCTCGCGGTTCCCGGAGCATCTGTAACGCCTCCGCGACGGAAAAACTCCCCGGTCTTTGCCGAGGCGGAAACTCGCGAAACGTCTGCATGTAGCGGCTTACAATCGCCTGCGCGGGAACGAGAAGGAAAATGTGTTCGATAAACCACCGGTCATACTCGCCGGCCTCCTGCTCCGCGAGTTCGAACGGATCAGAGCGAAGATTGAACAGCTTCGGCGCCCGGAGCTGTACGAAAGGTTGTATCCATACTTCGAGGCCGCGCGCTCTCTGCTCCATGAAGACAGCCTTGTACTGGTCATAACGCAAACCGGCAAGTTCGCCGTCATCGGTCCAATACAAGAACTCGTGCCGCTTGTCGCTGCCTTTTCCCGAGAGCAGCTCGCGCTGATCATAGCCGTCGAGGTGGACTTTGAAGGTCTTGTCGCCAATACGCATCCCGGCGCGAAGCTTCTCCGCAATGTCCGGTTCGCCCGCCGCCGCTACCAGCGTTTGCACCCAGTCTTCCGCGGAGAATATGTCATTTATCTCAGTGCGGGGCTTGATCAGGCCTGGCCAACGCACCATTGCGGGCACCCGATAGCTGCCTTCCCAGTTGGTGTTCTTCTCGCCGCGAAACGGTGTGGTGCCGCCGTCGGGCCAGGTGAAAGCCTCGGCGCCGTTGTCGGTGGTGTAGATCACGATCGTGTTGTCCGCGATCCCAAGGTCGTCAAGTTTGCGAAGCAATTGACCGACCTGTCCGTCATGCTCCACCATGCCGTCGGGATAAATTCCCAGCCCGGTTCTTCCGCGCGCCTTCGGTCCGAGCCGCGTCCAAATGTGCATCCGAGTGGAATTGAACCAGACCAGAAAAGGCTTGCTTTCGCGATGAGCGCGATCGACAAAGTCGAGCGCGGCCTGCACAAATTCCTCGTCCACGCTTTCCATCCGCTTGCTCGTCAGAGGCCCGGTGTCGGTGCACCTCTGTTTTCCCCATTTCCCGAAGCGGGAATCCTCCCCCGGGGTCTCGGTCGCGGTGGCGATGCACCGAAGCACACCCCGCGGACCGAATCGCGCCTTGAATTCCACGTTCCGAGGATAGTCGGGATGTTCCGGTTCATCTTCGGCGTTGAGGTGGTAGAGGTTTCCGAAGAATTCGTCGAAGCCGTGAACCGTCGGAAGGAATTCGTTCCGATCTCCCAGATGGTTTTTGCCGAATTGCGCCGTCGCATATCCCAGCGGTTTGAGAAGTTCCGCGAGGGTGGGGTCCTTGTCGGACAATCCTTCCCTCGCTCCCGGCAGCCCGACCTTCAAAAGCCCGGTCCGAATCGGACTTTGTCCGGTAATGAACGCCGCGCGCCCGGCGGTACAGGATTGTTGGCCATAGTAGTCGGTGAAAAGCGCCCCTTCGTTTGCGATCCGATCGATGTTCGGCGTTCTGTACCCCATCATTCCGCGGTTGTAGGCGCCGACATTCCAATATCCGATATCATCTCCCATGATCACCAGGATGTTGGGTTTCTCGCGAGCGAAGCACGGCTGAACCGTCGCCAACGCAATCAGCCCCAGCGCAATTCCCACTTTGAACATTTCCCGTTCTCCGTTCTTGTTACGAATTTGCCTGTACGCTCATGGAGAAGTCCGTTCACTATTGCGCGGAGCGGATTGCCTTGCGGATCGCGCGCACCAGCGCGTGCCGATCGAACGGCTTCAGCAGGCACGTCACAGGTTCGTACTTCCTGACCATTTTTCTGATCGCGGTGTTGTCGTAACTGCTCATCAGGATTGCAGGGATCGGCGGTATGCGAGCCGCCAGCCGCGTGCAGAACTCGATGCCGTTGACGTCAGGAAGATCGAAATCCACCAGCGCGCATGCGGGTCCTCTCGTCGTCGGCCCGGCTCCCAGCTCCGCACCTCTCTCGAAAACCTCGACGTTGAAACCGGACGCCTCGAGGAGACTGCGCAACGCCTCGCGCATCGATGCGTCGCTTTCAAAGACCAGCACTGTCAGCTTTGCTCTGGTCACCGGGCTTCCCCGAGCTTCCGAGGACACACGCACATGATGATGTGCGGACGATGCCCCGAAATATGGGACCTTGGTCTGGCGGCCACGGGCCCGGCAGAGAGACCAAGGTCCCATTTCAAACCGATACAGGAAGCCCGACACTCTGCCTGAGGTCGATGCTCGGAATCCACCCAAGAGGTAGAACAATGAAGGCCGAGTTCAAGAGATCAGCCGTGGCTCTGATGTCCGCCCTTTCTGTTGCGGTCCTTGCCGCCGGTTGCTCGCAGACCGCTGAGCCCGGACCCAATGTCATCCAACGCGTGGAAGGCGAGAAGCCCGCCCCGCCTCCTCCGTCCGGGTTCCTGGGCGCCGACTACTCGCTGATGCAACCCGCAGGATCCTCCTCGGATCAGCAGACCATGCTCCGGTACATCAGCCCTTCGGTGAACTGGAACAGCTACAACAAGATCATCGTGGCCCCGGTTACCTTCTGGGCTGGTGACGACTCGAGGGTCTCCGCCGCCGACCAGCAAGCGCTATGCAATTACTTCTACAACGTCCTGGTTCAGGATCTCGGCAAGAGATTCGCGGTAACCGATCAACCCGGCCCGGGAGTTCTGAAATTCTCAGCGGCCCTCACCGATGCCTCTTCAGCAGTGCCGATTCTCCGCACCGTCTCGCTGGTCGTGCCTCAGGCGCGGGCTCTGAGCACCATCAAACTGGCCGCCACCGGAACCTACGCGTTCGTCGGCTCCGCAGAAGGTGAAGCGAAACTGACTGATTCGCAATCAGGACAATTGCTGGCGGAGTGGGCGGACAAACGGGTCGGCGGCGGGTCGTTGAAGAACGTCGATGTGTGGCAGTGGGGCGATGCGGAGAATGCGATGAACTACTGGGCGAATGGTCTCGCAGAGAGGCTCGCGACGCTCGGTGTCCAGCAATCGTCCGCTTCGAGCGCTCTCAGCGAACCCGGCGGCATCGAAATGTCCCAACGATAAAGACTCGTTCACGTTTCTTTCCAGAGGCAGATCGAAACCGAGGCAGGCGTGCTTCACGCGATCGGAAGATCGAACCGGCTCGAAAGCCTGGCCGTCTGTGCGCTTGGCCTTCTGCTTCCGGCTACGATGGCGATGGCGCCGGAGTCATACGCCGGCGGATTCTTTCTCACCGAAATCGGAACTCCCGACGTGGGCCTTGCTTCCGCCGGTTACGCTTCGCGCGCCCAGGATGCTTCCACCGTCTTTACCAACCCTGCCGGAATGACGCGGATCTCCGGCTCTCAACTGTTGGTAGGCGTCCAGCCTATCTACGGGCGGGAGGTCTTCACTCCCGACAATCGCACCACCACCTCCGGTACGGACGGAGGAAACGCGCTCGTCCCGCTTCCGGGCGCCAGCATCTTCTATGTCCGAAGCATCACGCAGGATCTCAAGATAGGCATCGGCGACTGCACCTATTTCGGAGGCGCCCTCGAATACAATCTGAACTGGGTCGGCAGGTACTATCTGCAGGGCGCCACCATCCTCGGCAACAGCATCCTTCCCTCGATCGCCTATCGGCTCAATCGCTGGCTCTCCGTCGGGGCCGGCCTCAACGTGATGGTCGGTTACCTGAAGGAAAAGGTTGCGATTCGCAATGTGCTTTCCGCCTCTTCCGACGGCCAGATGGGTGTCAAGGACTGGACCGTGGGCGTCGGCGGCGACATCGGAGTGCTTATCGAACCCGCCTCGGACACCCGGTTCGGAGTGCAATACCTGACGCCCGTCGCGCTCGATTTCAGCGACGTTCCGCATTTCTCGGGTCTCGGCAGGGTCGAAAATGCGATTTTCATCAAACGCGGCATCATCGGCAGCAGCGTCGATCTTAACCTCACCGTCCCGCAACAACTGGTGTTCAGCGCCTTTCGGCAGGTTAGCCCGCGGCTTGCGATCATGGCCGATGCCGGATGGCAGGATTGGAGCGAGTTCGGCAATCCTCAAGTCGGGGTCAACACCGCAAATCCGCGAAGCGTTACCGTGGAACTGCGCTACCAGGACACCTTTCATCTAGCCGTAGGGGGCCAGTACCAGCCCGCCGCGCGATGGACACTGTCGGCGGGCTTCGCGTTCGACAATTCGATGGTCAGCAGCGCTTCGCGCAGCGTATCCGCGCCAGTAGGAGACCAATATCGCTTCGGAACCGGGGCGCAGTATGCCGTCAGCGATTCCGTAATCGCCGGTTTTGCCTATGAATTCATGTGGCAGGGAGACCTTTCAATGTATCAGGCCAGCCGTGGCCCTGTGCGCGGAACCCTGAGCGGGCAGTTCTCCGGGGTCAACATCAACTTTTTCGCGATCAATGTGATCTGGAAGCTCGGCAGCGACAAGCCATAAGTGGCGCGAGCGAAGGCGCAAGCCGCGACTGCCATGGCGGAGGCATGATGATGAATCCATTGAAACGATGGAACAGAACGATGGCGGCGTTCGCAGTATCCGCGTTGCTAGCTGGTCTGTCACCGCTGCCTCGGTGCGCGGCCGCGGAAACCACCAAACCCAATATCCTGTTCATCATGGGCGACGACATCGGATGGATGCAGGTGGGCGCGTATCACCGGGGACTTGCGGTCGGTGAAACGCCCAACATCGATCGTATCGCAAGGGAAGGCGGGATGTTCACCGACTACTACGCGATGCAGAGCTGCACCTCGGGACGCAATGCCTTCTTCACGGGGATGTACCCTGTGCGGACCGGGATGATCCCGCCGCAACTACCCGGCAGCCCTTCCTATCTCAGGCCAGGAACCCCAGGGCTCGCAAAGTTTCTCCTTGATCTCGGATACACAACCGGCGAGTTCGGCAAGAATCATCTTGGTGATCACCCCGAAGCGTTGCCAACCGCCCACGGTTTCCAGGAGTTCTGGGGTTACCTTTATCACCTTGACGCGATGCAGGGTGTCAGCTTTCCGGATCTGAACAAAAGTCCCACCGTCCAAGGTATCGCGCCGCCCTGTAAGAACGCCCCGATTCCAGGCTTGGCTGAGGTCCCGGGGGCGGTCGATCCGCGCACCACGACCTGCATGACCCCGCCGAGGCCGATGCTGTGGTGCAAATCTCCCGACGGCACCGCCCGGAGCCAACGTTGCCGTGATGAAGGGCCGCTTACACTGGAACGCTCCCGCACCGTCGACGAGGAAATCTCTGCGAGAGTGATCGACTTCCTGGATCGCAACAATCCCGGAAAGACCAACCGGCCCTTTTTCGTTTGGTACAACCCGGCACGCATGCACATCACCACCATGCTGCCCCCCAAATATCAGGCAATGCTCGGGGCCGGGGGCGGCAAGGACTGGGGCATCAACGAAGCCGGCATGAAACAGCTCGATGACAACGTTGGAATGGTACTCAAGAAACTCGAAGACCTGGGTCAGCTCGACAACACCATCGTCGTTTTCACCACCGACAACGGCGCTGAAACGATTAGCTATCCTGATGGAGGGATCACGCCGTTCAAAGGCCAGAAAGGTGAGTCGTACGAGGGCGGATACCGCGTGCCTTGTATGATCAGGTGGCCCGGACATATCAAGCCCGGAACTGTGTTCACAGACATGTTTGCCGCTCTGGATTGGCTGCCGACCCTCGTCGACCTGGCCGATGGCCCGAAGGGTGATCAATTGAAGATGGAGATCGAAAAGGGTTCCTATCCTGGAATAGTCAAAACAACTTTAGATGGGGTTGACCAGGCCCAATACCTGAACCAGTCAAAGCCCAGGTCAGCGCGAGACGTGTTCTACTATTTCTCGGGTGCCACCCCGTCCGCGGTGCGGTACAAGAATTGGAAGATGTACTACACGATGTCGCAGCCTGGAGCGGACGGCTGGCTTCTGCCGCTTGTCCCTTTTCACTTCACCCTTGTCGACAACATCAAGCGGGATCCTTTTGAAAAGGCGGTCGGGTTGCAGGTGGACTCCGCCATGAGTCTCGGCGGAAGCCTTGATTCGCCGAGCACCGCTTTCGTCTACGATTGGAATATGCTGCCTATTGGTCAGCAGCTCTGGCTCAGATGGTTTGAGACGTTGAAGGCATTCCCGCCGCTTCAAGCGGCCGAAAGCTACAACCTTACTCAGGTGATTGACCAGGTTAAGGCCGGTGGGGGTCATCCTTCCGAATGATCCTCACACCAGCGACTCGCGACCGGCGTCGCGGAATGCACTGAGTGACCGGTCTGCCGCTTGCTCCGTCCTTCCTGCAGGGTTCGCTTGGGGACCGTTGACCGCAATCGGGACCGCGCGGCGTCGAAAGAACACTAATGGAGCAGCTTGGCCGATACGCGCGATGGGCGACACTGCTCGCGATGCTTGCTACGACGCCGTTCGCTCAGGCGGCTTCCTTTGCCGAGACCGAGACCCTCACTGAAAAAGCGAATGATCCGACCGCTTCGCTCACGCAAATCCAGATCAAGAATGCATATACGCTCAGCGAGTACGGCACCAACGCGCAGGAAAATTCGCTGCTGATGCGGGGAATCCTCGCCGTGCGTCCTCACGGTCCCCTCGACCTCGAACAGATCATCAGGCCCACCTTCCAGATCGTGACTCGGTCGCTGGGCAAAGGCTCGGCTACGCGCACCGGATTCGGGGATACCCAGCTTTTCGACCTGTTCGTCGTCCCGTGGCCGGATTCGTCGCAAACCCATTTCCGATGGGGAATCGGGCCGTACCTGGTTTTTCCGACCGCGAGCTGGCACGGCGGCGGACAAGGCGCATGGCAGATCGGACCCGCGCTTGCCTTCAGGTATCGGCCAATCCCCAACCTGCTGCTCTCCGCCCTGCTGCAGCAATCGACTTCCTATGCCTATACCTCGGAGAACCGTTCCGCAGTCAGCGCGATAACCATTCAGCCGATGGTCACGTACGAGTTTGCCCGCCAGTGGTACGTAACCTCGAGCGAGGCCACGTGGACAATCAACTTCCGCCATCGAACCTCGACGACGATCCCTCTGAGCGCCGGCATCGGGCGAATCTGGCGGCTTGATGACGGGCTGGCGATCAACTGTTCGCTGTCGGGCGAGTGGATGCTCTATCGCCAGTTCGCTCCGCAGGAAGAACAGTTTGCTCTGAAACTCCAGCTCACCCTGCTGTTTCCCAAACTGGAGCTGTGACGTGACCGCCCCTCTTTAGCGACGGTGCGAAGAGAGGCACGCGAAGTGAAGGGATATGCGGGTTCCGCATAAGCGAAGATGCAGTTCACCGCC
>Ga0070740_10004303_pt1 | contig 14138 bp, 11 predicted proteins | sample Coa_R2_FD_67286 | JGI IMG/M metagenome (GOLD analysis project Ga0070740, IMG submission 67286) | Surface soil microbial communities from Centralia Pennsylvania, which are recovering from an underground coalmine fire - Coalmine... | ecosystem: Environmental > Terrestrial > Soil > Unclassified ... | reverse complement strand
GAGGGCGGCACAATGGCGCTTCCCCTGCTGCTGGGCGCGGCGACCACCGTGCTTACCATTTTCGTCCACGGCGCCTCGGGCCGCGCGGTGGTGGCGGTGGTGCTGCGCGCCCTTCGGCGCGGGCTGGCTGGAGCCGGCTTCCGCACCGACGTGATGGTAATCGCCGTGGCCGGCATGATCCTGCTCACCGCTCACCTGCTGGAGGTGATGGTGTGGGCGGGCGCCCTCATCCTGTGCGGGGAGTTTCACGCCTTGGGGCCGGCCTTTTACCACTCCGCCGTCAACTACACGACGCTGGGTTACGGCGATATCGTGATGTCGCCCCGATGGCGGCTGATGGGGCCGCTGGAGGCGCTGGACGGAATGCTGATGGTCGGCATTTCGACCGCCGCTCTGTTTGCGGTAATTCAGCGCATCCTGCGCAGCTCGCGCCCCGAGATTTGGACGGAAATCGACGCCCACGCCGAAATCCCGCCAGCCTCACTCGATTCGCTTTAACTCCACGACCTCGCTGGGCGTCTCCAGATGGGCGGATTTGCCGTCGGGCGCCACGCGCGAAGTGTCGATGTCGTAGTTGTTGGGATCGTCCTTGCGCGGCTGATAAATCTTGACCTCGGTCCCTTCCGCGCCGGGCAACTCGGTTACCTGGTAATGGATTCCGTCCTCGGTAAACGGATTGGCGCCGCCGCTGATCGTAATCGAATTCTTGTCGAACTGGATCGTGTCGTTGCCGGTCTGCTTCCTGATGTGAGAAGACAGCGGATCGACGTAGCTCACATAGGTTTCCTTGGTGCGCTGATCGATCCTCCATTTGCCCAGCAGCGGATTGTAGGTGCATCCGGAAAGACCCATCAGCAGCGCCGCCGCGCACGCTGCGGCTATCAAGCCTCCTGCCGTGCGGCGGTTGCGGGTCGCCGCGTTTGCAATCCTTCCGCATCCGATATCAGTACCCTTAGCCAAACCGTCTTCCTCCTCCGGCCGCATCATGGCGCCGCCGCGCGGACCTTAATCCATGAGTTTTTTCCACAGATCGGCACGCTTGCCAAGAGCACCGCCTCTCGCCTCCCGTTGGCACAATCGCCAGACTAGCGCATCAACGGGTGCGCATCGGTGACAGTTGGCCTGATACTGATCCTGGTCGCGGTCTTGCTGGGGCCAATCCTTGTCAAGTCCGTCGAGCACAACTTGGAGCCGTTCTTCCTGGCGCTGGGCGCGCTGGCCGCGCTCGTCGGCGGGCAGTTCGGATGGCACCTGGTGCACGAGGCGCTCACCGAGCCGATCGGACTGACGGCGGCGGTGCTGGTCTTCGGTGCGCTCGCGCGGCTGCTGCGGCCCCAGTTCGACCGCGCCATCCAGCGCCTGCGCGCCGTGGTCTCGACGCGCTGGATCTACTTTACCCTGATCGTGACGCTGGGATTGGTCTCCAGCGTCATTACGGCGGTGATCGCCGCTCTGCTGCTGGTCGAGGCGGTCGCGATGCTCAAGCTGGATCGCCAGAGCGAGACCGCGGCGGTAATCATGGCCTGCTTCGCGATCGGCATGGGCGCCGGTCTGACTCCGCTGGGCGAGCCGCTGGGCACGATCGCGACCGCCGCGCTCAAGGCCGACTTCTGGTACCTGATGCGGTTGCTGGGCCCCTTCGTAATTGCCGGCATCGTCATCATGGCCGTGCTCAGCCTGTTCATCCCGCCGATACAGGCCGCGTCGCTGTATGCGGCCCGTCCTGAGGAGGGATGGAAGGAAATCGTCCTACGCGCAGTACGCATTTACGCCTTTGTGGCCGGTCTGGTTGGGCTGTCGTGGGGGATGCGTCCGCTGGTCGGCGCTTATATCGGCCGCATCCCGCACGGGCTGCTGTTCTGGCTCAACTCGCTGTCGGCGGTAGTCGACAACGCCACCCTGACCGCGGCCGAAATCGGCCCGGTCCTGACCCGCAGCCAGCAGCGCGCGATCCTGATGGGCCTGCTGATCAGCGGCGGAATGCTGATTCCAGGCAATATTCCCAACATCGTAGCGGCCAATCGGCTGGGTATTACAAGCCGCGAATGGGCGCGCCTGGGGCTGCTCATCGGACTGCCCCTGATGCTGCTGTGCTTTGCCGCGCTGTACGTGGCAGGATAGACATACGAATCCGTCCTTCCGCCCGTGTACCGTGACCGGTATGCTCATCGGGGCGAAATTATGGGATAATACCGGCGTTTGCAGGTGGTTGAGGCAAGCAGCCGCGCACTTCCAATGCGCAGCCGAGAGGGGAAGAACTCAAATGGGTGAATCCAGTTTAACTCCGCCGGCGGCCGCGGGTCCCAACGGCGCCGCCGCAACCTTGGGCAGCGATTCCACGGCAAGCAGCGGCGATTCGGGCTCAGAGGGGGTTTCATCCTTATCGCCGGGCGTTTTATCTTCGATCCCGGCGCCACCGGCATCGCCCTCAGTGCAACCGTCTGTCCCCGGCGCCGAGGCCTTTTCAATGGATGTTCCAACCCAGACCGCACCCACAGGCGCGCAGCTTGCGCCGCCCGCGGTCGCCGACCTGAGCCGGCCGGAGCTCTATCTCAACCGTGAACTGACGTGGCTCGCGTTTAATTGGCGTGTGCTGGCGGAGGCTGCCGACCGGCGCAATCCGCTGCTGGAGCGGCTTAAGTTTTTAGCGATCACCGCCTCCAACCTCGACGAATTCTTCATGAAGCGCATCGGCGGCCTCAAGCAGCAGGTGGTGGCCGGGATGCAGGAGTTGACGCCCGATGGACGCACGCCGCGCCAGCAGATCGCCGAATGCTACGCGGAAATCCGCCGCATGGAGCAGCGCCAGCGCGAGCTGCTGGCCGAACTGCTGGAGGCGCTCAAGGAATACGACATCCGGCTGGTCAGATACGAGGAGCTGAGCGACACCCAGCGCGCTGAAGTCCGCAACCATTACGTAAAGAACATCTTTCCGCTGGTTACGCCGCTGGCGATGGACCCCGCCCATCCGTTTCCCTTTGTCTCCAATCTGTCGCACAACGTGTTGGTCAGCCTGCGCGACCCGCAGACCGCCGACGGCCTAATCGCGCGCATCAAGGTGCCGCTGGGCGCCGGCATCCCGCGCTTTATGCGGATCGGCGCCACCACCCATTTCGTGGCCCTGGAAGATATCATCGCGCACAACCTCGACCTGCTGTTCCCCAACATGACCGTGGAAGCGTGCGAATTCTTCCGCGTCACGCGCAATGCCAACACTGAGCGCGACGAAGAGGAGGCCGACGACCTGCTGGAAATGATCGAATCCGAGCTGCGCGATCGCCGTTTCGCGCCGATCGTGCGCCTGGAAGTGGGCCGCGGCATGGACGCGGCGCATCGCGGGATGCTCGCCTTCGAGCTGGGGCTCAACGAGCGCGAGGACGTGTTCGAGGTGGACGGGATGCTGGCGCTGCGCGACCTGATGGAGCTGGTGGCGATCGAGAACCCCGCCCTGCACGACCCCGCCCATCGTCCCGCCGACCATCCCGCGCTGCGCAGCTCGCGCAACATCTTCCACATCATCCGCGACGCCGGCTCGCTGTTCCTGTTCCATCCTTATCAGTCGTTTTCCACCTCGGTGGCGCGCTTTTTGCGCGAGGCCAGCGAGGACCCCAAGGTGCGGGCGATCAAGATGACGCTGTACCGCACCTCGGCCGACGAGGAGATCATCCATTACCTGTGCGACGCGGCGCGCAACGGCAAGCAGGTCGCGGTGGTGGTCGAACTCAAGGCGCGCTTCGATGAGGCCGCCAACATCCGCTTCGCCACCAAGCTGGAAGAGTTCGGCATCCATGTCACCTACGGCGTGATCGGGCTAAAGACCCACACCAAGGTGATCCTGGTGGTGCGCCAGGATTACAACGGCCTGCGCCGCTACTCCCATATCGGCACCGGAAACTACCATCCCGGCACGGCGCGCCTTTACGCCGACTTCGGGCTGCTGACCAGCGACGACGCCATCGGGCAGGATCTGACCGAATTGTTCAATTACCTGACTACGGGTTACAAGCTGGAACGCAGCTATCGCAAGCTGCTGCCGGCGCCGGTGGCGCTCAAGAAGGCGCTGCTCGCCAGGATCGAGCGCGAAATGAAGCTGGGTCCGGCCGGGCTTATCCAACTCAAGATGAACGCGCTGGAGGACGTGCAGATTACCCGCGCGCTGTACCGCGCCTCGCAGGCCGGGGTCAAAATCCAGCTCATCGTGCGCGACACCTGCCGCCTGCGCCCGGGGATTGCGGGCTTGTCCGAAAACATCCGCGTAATCAGCGTCGTGGGGCGCTTCCTGGAGCACGGACGCATCTACTACTTCCGCAACGGCGGCGCCGAGGAGTATTTCATCGCTTCGGCCGACTACATGAAGCGCAACCTCGAAAGCCGGGTCGAGGTGATGGCGCCGATCGAGGATGCGGGCCAGCGCAAGGATCTGCGCATGATCCTCGACACCCAGCTCAACACCAAACGCGGTGCGTGGGAACTGCACGCCGACGGCAGCTACACGCCGCTGGCCGCCGCCGACGATACCTCGCCCGGCGCGCAGGAACTGTTGACCGTCTACGCCGAGCGCAAGCTGTCGGCCAGCGAACGCCAGCGCCGGCGCAAGATCGCGCGCCGGCGTACGGTTACACAGTAACCCGCCCGTGGCGTTGAAAACGCTGCGCTTCCTAAGCCTGTTTCTGAGCGCACTGCTCGCCGGAATGCTCTTTTGTCATCTGCTCGAGCTGCCTAACAAGATGAAGCTTTCCGCTACAACCTGGCTTACCGTTCAGCAGGTGCTGTACAACGCTTTCGGGCCGGTCTCATCGGTTATCGAACCGCTCGCCATAATCTCGACCGGGAGCCTGCTTTTCATGCTGCGGGGACGACGGCCCGCCTTCGCCCTGACCCTCGTTGCATTGCTCTGCCTGCTCGTCCATCTGGCTTCCTGGTTCATCGTGGTCAATCCCGTCAACTCGGAAGTGAACTCATGGACGCCGGCTACCATGCCGGCGCGATGGATCGCTGCGCGCGATCGATGGGAGTACGGTCACGCAGCCGGCGCCGTCATCGCGCTGGCCGCGCTCGGCGCTCTGATCGCCGCCGTGCTATCCGATAGCGACGGCCGCAGCTGACCGGCGGCAGTCGAAATCGCCGCCGGCGCCGCTCATGCCGAGCGCAGCAGCACCACGATCGAGCGCGCCTTGACCGTGTAGGTCAGCGACGCAAGACGCGGCTCGCTGCCGGGCGCTGCGAAGTCGAACGGACTGGCCAGGCTGGTGTCCACCACGCGCTTCCATTGCGCGGCCTGCCCTTCCTGCACCGTGAAATCGAGGTTCTCCCAGTAGGCGTTGATCATGACATAGATGTCCTCGTCCTGCTGGGAGGCGCCATGCAGGCACAAGGCCAGCGTGTGCGAGGTCTCCGACAGGTCGACGTCGCGGCCCACCCCGTACCACTTGACGTCCTCCCGCCAGAAGCGGCTGCGCCCCAGGCTCGGATGGGACTTGCGAAAGGCGATCATGCTCTTGAAGAAGCGGAACATGTCGCGGTTTCGCTCGAGCAGGTCCCAGTTCAACCACGTGGTGTTGTTGTCCTGGTTGTAGGGATTGTTGTTGCCGCCCTGCGTGTTCATGAATTCGTCGCCCGCGCAGAACATCGGCGTGCCGTTGGACAAGAACAGCAGGCAGCAGAAGTTCTTGATCTGCTGCCTGCGCAGCTCCATCACTTCGGCGGGAACATCCACGTCGCCCTCCCAGCCGCAATTCCATGACACATTGTAGTCGGTCCCGTCCCTGTTGTTCTGACCGTTGGCCTCATTGTGCTTGGTGTTGTAGGCCACCAGGTCGTACAGGCAAAAACCGTCGTGGCAGGCGGCCAGGTTGACGCTTTGGTAAGGATGATAGGTGTCGGCCAGCGCATCGGGGAAAAAATCGGCGCTGCCGTAAAGCCGGCTCATCAGCGCTCCCACCTTGCCGTTGTCGCCGCGCACGAAGGCGCGGATGTCGTCGCGAAAGGCCCCGTTCCATTGCGCCCACATGCGGCCTGGAAAGCTGCGCCCCAGCTCGTAGCTCCTAAGGTCCCACGGTTCGGCAATCAGGCGGACGGCGGCGAAGTCCTCGTCGCCGCTGATGTCGGCGATCACCGCCGGCTCTCCCAGGTCAATGGAGCCGTCGTCGCGGCGCGTGAAAATCGAGGCCAGGTCGAAGCGAAAGCCATCCACGTGCATCTCGCGCACCCAAAACCGCATGCTGTCCAGAATCAGCTTGCGCACCTTGGGGTGGGCCGAGCGCAGGACGTTGCCGGTGCCGGCGTCGTCGCGATAATGCGTCATGTCGGCCTCCAGCAGGTAGTAGGTGCTGTTGTCGATGCCGCGGAAGCTGTAGGTAGGCCCGTCCTCGCCGCCCTCGGTAGTGTGGTTGTAAACCACGTCGAGAATCACCTCGATTCCCGCCTCATGCAGCGCCTTGACCATGGCGCGGAACTCAGTGGCGCAATCCTGGGCGCCGGCCGCCGCATAGCCGCTGTGCGGCGCGAAAAAACTCAGCGGCATGTAGCCCCAATAGTTGCCCTCGTCAGGGTCGAACTGAAAGACCGGCAGCAGTTCGACCGCGGTCACGCCCAATTCCTTCAGATAGGGAATCTTTTCGATCACTCCGGCAAACTTGCCGCGCGCCGCTTCGCTCACCCCGGAGTTTTCGCGCCGCGTAAAGCCCCTGACGTGCAGCTCGTAGATGACGGTGTCGAAAGTGTGGCGCGGGCGCCGATCCTCGCCCCACTCAAACGGCACGCGGTGCGGCAGATGCGCCAGCGGCGCCTTGCCGGCGTTGGACCCCGCCGCGCGCGCGGCAGCGCGGCTGAAGCCGGGCGGAAAGAAAATCCGGTGCGCATAGGGGTCGAGCAGGATTTTCTGCGCATCGAAGCGATCGCCCGAGCGCGGCGGAACCGGACCTTCGATCGAGTAGGCGTAGTAGCGCGCGCCGCCGATCTGAGTTTGCGGCACGCGGCAGTGCCAGATGCGGCCGGACTTGTGCTTGAGATAGTCCAGCGAAATGCGGGCCAGCGGGTTGAACAGATCGTCGGGGCCGTACAGCAGCAGCGTCACGGCGACGGCCTGACGCGAGTAGAGGCTGAAGTTGTAAGCCTGTTCCTCGTCGATCCAGGATGCGCCGGGCGGATGGGAGGTGCCTTCAATCCGATACCAGTCCAGCATCGAGAGTCCGCCTTTCACACGTTCACAGGAATGCGACGCAATGTGACTTTGGCATCGATAGCACTTTGTGGGGATGGATCGTAAGCGCGAGCAGGTGTAGATGGGGCCTCAGGCTGGCGCCGCGCTGCGGCGCCGGGGGCGCAGCCGCGCCAGAAAGGACGATGGCGTCGATGAAGTTCGGGGCTTTTTTGTTTCAGCGCCGCGGCGAAGACCTCGCCGCCAATACCAGGCTTGCCGAAGAACTGGGTTTCGAGTCGGTCTGGATGGGGGAACACCTCGCTTTTCCCTTCGAGTTCAAATCGCGCTATCCGGGTTCGGCCGACGGCAAGCCGCCGGTGCGCCCCGATATCCATCTACCCGACCCCTTGATCGTATTTGCCTACTTGTCGTCGATCACCACAAAAATCCGCTTCGGGACCGGCGTCTTCGTGCTGCCGCTGCGCAATCCGTTCGCGGTGGCCAAGGCGGTGGCGACGCTCGACCAGCTCTCCAACGGCCGCTTCATCTTCGGCATCGGGGTCGGTTGGCTCAAGGAGGAATTCGAGTACGTGGGGATGAACTGGGAAGACCGCGCGCTGCGCAGCAACGAGTACATGCAGCTGCTGACCGCGCTGTGGAGCCAGGAGCGTCCCGCCTACAAGGGCAAGACCATCTCCGCCGAGGGCTTCTACTTCAATCCCAAAACCGTCCAGCAGCCCCATCCGCCGTTCATCATCGGCGGCCACGGCGACGCGGCCTACAAGCGGGCGGCGCGGCTGGCCGACGGCTTTTATATCACGGCGCAGAGCATGGATGACGCGCGCCTGCAGATTAATCGCTTGCGAGAAATCGAGCGCGGCTATCAGCGGAGCAGGCCGCTGGAAATCACTATGGGCACCAGCCCGATCACGCCCGATACCGTCAAACAGTTGGAGGACATGGGCGTGGAGCGGATCATCCCCGGCCGCGAACTGGTCAGCCGCGACTCGCTCGCCGCGCTGCGCAATTTCCACGAGCGCGTGCTGAGCAAGCTCTGAGGCGCGAATGCTTGCGTTGCCATGACATTTTCGCTCCCGGCGTTATAATCGCGCAGCGACATCAGGAGGTCGAAAGCGTTGAAACTGTCGGTCTTCACCGAACTGCAGATTCCGCGGCCGTGGGAGCCGGGAATCGAACTCAAGACCTTCCAGCAGGGATTGGAACAGGTCGAACTCGCCGATCGCCTGGGCTTTCACGCCGCCTGGTGCGTCGAGCATCACTTCCTTGAGGAATACGCCCATTGCTCGGCGCCCGAGGTGTTCCTGGCCGCCTGTGCGGGCCGCACGCAAAACATCCGCCTCGGCCACGGCGTGATGCTGCTGCCGCCGGGCTTCAATCCTGCCGCGCGCTGTGCCGAACGCATTGCCAGTTTGGACCTGGTCAGCAACGGCCGGGTTGAATTCGGCACCGGCGAATCCTCTTCGGAAATGGAGTTGGGCGGCTTCGGCGTGCCGCGCGCGGAGAAGCGCGAAATGTGGTTGGAAGCGCTCGAAGCGATTTGCCGCATGATGGTGGAGGAGCCGTTTCAGGGGCATGTCGGCAAATACATCAACATGCCGGTGCGCAACGTGGTGCCCAAACCCGTGCAAAAGCCTCACCCACCGTTGTGGGTGGCATGCTCCAAACGCGAGACCATCCTGCTCGCGGCAAAACTCGGCATCGGCGCCCTGACCTTCGCGTTCATTTCACCCGAGGAGTCCGAGAAATGGGTCCACGACTACTATCGGACGCTGGAGAATGAATGCGAACCGATCGGCCTGGCCGTCAATCCGTCGATCGCGCTGACCACGATGATGATGTGCGGGCCGACGCGCGAGAAGGCGATCGAGATGGATCGCGACGGCAGCAACTTCTTTACCTACGCGGTCGGCTACTACTACGTCTTCGGCGAGCACGAGCCGGGCAAAAGCAGCATCTGGGAGTCATACGAAAAGACCGTGCGCGGAACCGACAAGGTGATCAAGACCGGCTTCGGCGACACTTCCACCGGCGTCGTCAGTCCCTGCGTGGGCAGCCCCAGGGAGATCCGCGCGGCACTGCGGATGTACGAGGAGCACGGCGTCGACCAGGTCCTGCTCCAGACCCAGGGCGGACGCAATCGGCACGAGGCGATCTGCGAGTCGCTGGAGCGCTTCGCGCGCGAAGTCCTGCCCGAATTTAAGGAGCGCGACGCCAAGCTGTCCAGGCAGAAGGCGGAGCGGATGGCGCCGATCATCGAAAAGGCGATGAAACGCAAACCACCGTCAAAGTTCAAGCGCCCCACAGGTCCCTCGCTGGTCAAGGCAGCCGGCGGCCAGTTGTAGGACCTGACCTGGTCGAGGAAGCGCATGCCAATTGCTGCTCCTTGCCTTTGCAGTCGGGTCTTTGCCGGTACAGCCGGCTGGCTTCAAGTACGGGGTTGCAGTAAGGTGCCGATCAAGGTCAAGCCTCGACCAGGCCATGACAGCGGCAACGCCGATGCTCCATCAGGAGGGATGAGATGCAATACAATGTCGTATCGTCGGACGACCACGTCCAGGAACCGGGCGATCTGTGGACCAAGCGCGCGCCGGCCAAGCTGCGCGACCGCGTACCGGTGCTCAAGCGGACCGAGCAGGGAGACTGTTGGTTTATCGAAGGCAAGATGTTCGGCAACCTGGGCATGAGCGTGCAGGCCGGGCATAAGTTCGAGGAGTACAAAGCCACCAAGGTTTTCTGGGAAGAGGCGCGCAAAGGATGCTGGGATCCGGTCGAACGGCTCAAGGACATGGACATCGACGGTGTCGACGCCCAGGTGCTCTATCCCAATTTGGGAATTGGGCCCCTGTTCCTGCTCGATGACTTTGAGCTCCAGTACGCCTGTCTGCGTGCCTACAACGACTTTTTGTCCGAGTTCTGCAGCACCGATCCCAAGCGGCTGATCGGTATCGCCCTGATTCCGACCGATGACGTCAAGACCGGTATCGACGAACTCAAGCGCTGCGCCAAGTTGACGGGCATGCGCGGCGCGATGCTGCCTACCTATCCGCGTGGCGAGCCGCTCAACAGCAGCACCTACGAGCCGCTGTGGCAGACCGCCGAAGAGCTCGGCATGCCGATGCATATTCATCTGCGCACCGGCGCGCGCAACGTGGCGGCAGGGCTGTTCGGCGCCTCGGGCGAATTGTTGGGCGAGAAGTGCGTAACGCTTAATATGGCGTCGCTGGCCAACTACGAGGCGCTGTCGCGCATCGTGTTCGGCGGCGTGCTGGAGCGCCATCCCAAGCTGAAGTTTGTGTCGGTGGAAGGCAACATCGGATGGCTGGGTTACTGGATCGAGAAGTCCGACCGCACCTACCGGCGCCATCGCCACTGGACCCAACTCAACCTGCCCAACCCGCCCAGTTACTACTATTTCCGCCAGATCTACTCGACCTTTATCGAGGACAAGGTCGGCGTGATGATCCGCAAGGTGATCGGCGTGGACAACCTGATGTGGTCGTCCGACTATCCACATACCGACACCACCTGGCCTGACTCCAAAAAGTACATCGAGGAAAGTTTCGCCGGTGTGACCGGTGAGGATCGCTACAAGATCCTGGCCGGCAACGCGGTCAAGCTGTACGGGCTTGCCTGATCGGGGCAATCGTCGAGGGTGGTTTGGCGCGGGGGCCGCGGCGCGAGCGCCGCGGCCCCCGCGCCGTTTGCGCCCATTGGAAGAACCATCGAACTGCGGTATTAGATCAGCGGGTGTACCCGGACCGATAAGGAATTACGGAGGCCTGTTTATGACGACGATCGTTTCGGCGGATTCCCATGTGATGGAGCCCGGCGACCTGTGGCTGCAGCGGTTGGACAAGAAGTTTCGCGACCAGGCGCCCCGCGTTGCTCCATCCGAAAAGGGCGGCCTGCTCTTTCAGGCTCCCGGCGTCCGCCCCTTCCCGGTCGCGCTGGGTTTTGGCATCGGACTCAATGGCCAGCAACTGCATGACCATATCGCCAAATTCAAGGGCTACGAAGAGTCCGGCCGACGCAGCGGCTGGGATCCGCTCGAGCGGCTCAAGGATCAGGACGTCGACGGCGTCGGCGCCGAGGTGATGTACACCACGCTCGGGATGCCGCTGCTGGGTTTGACTGATCTTGAACTGCAACTGGCCTGTTTCCGGGTCTACAACGACTACGCCAAAGAGTACTGCGCGGCAGCACCCAAGCGGCTGTACGCCATCGCGCTGATCTCGTTGGTCGATATCGGCGAAGGGGTCAAGGAGCTCAAGCGATGCGCCGCGATGGGCTTCAGGGGCGCGCAGATCTGGGGCGTTTCGCCGGCCGAGAAGCCCTACTATCTACCCGACTACGATCCCTTCTGGGCCGCCGCGCAGGAACTGGGCATCGCGATTTCGCTGCATGTCGCGACCGCCAAGAACCAGGCGCCAACCCCCGGCGGTCCGGAGATGCGCCTTGGGTCGGCGCAACAGTTGATGACCCGCATGGACACCATCCACGGGATTCAGCGCACACTGCTGGCGTTCATCTACGGCGGCGTGTTCGATCGCTTCCCCGGGCTGAAGCTGGTGTCGGCCGAGCACGACGCCGGATGGGTCGCACATTTCGTCCATCGCATCGACCGCCAGTACGAAAAGTGGGCCAGCGCCAACGACAAGATGCTCAAGCTCCATCCGTCGGACTATATGCGGCGCAACGTGTACGTCACCTTCCAGGACGACCCGGTGGCCGGCATCACCTCGAAGTTCTACGGCGAGGACAACTTCATGTGGGGCTCGGACTTCCCGCACAGCGACGCCACCTGGCCGCATTCGCTCCAGGCAATCGAGCGCAGCATGGAAGGCGTACCCCAGTACATCCGGCGCAAGATCTGCTCGCGCAACGCCGCGCGCCTTTACCGGATGGATGTGGAGTGAGGTTTCCGGCGGCGTCCCGGCATCGCGCCGAGGCGCCGCTTTGCGGACCGTTGCTGACTAGCGCTTCGTCCCGCTATCGAAGCGCTAGCTTCGCGCCCGTGCCACCTATTTACTGGCCGTCGGTTTGGCTGAGGGAGCCGGGGTCGCCGTCGGTTTAGGCGCGGCCAACTGATCGGGCGTCTTTACCAGGTCGGTGTAGTCATACTCGAAAATCTTGTAGATGGTGGGCTTGCCGCTGGCCAGCGCGTAGTAGTCGGTGCGAGCGGGCGCAGTCTTGTCTTTCTCGTTGTAGCGCGCGATCTTGGCTAGCTTCACGCTGCCCATCATCTTGCCGTCCTTGCCAAGCAACGTGACCTCTTCCCCGGGCAGGTTGAGCCCGAACTTTTCCAGGTTGGCGGTGGAGTCCTGCACGATGGTTTCGGCCTTCAGGTCGTGCAGGCGATCGATAAACTGCCGCACCTTGGCCGCATCCGCATCCGATTTGCCGCCGTCGGTCTCGGTCCACTTGCCATCCTTCCCGCGCGCCACGGCAAAGGACTTGCCGCCACTGACGAACTTCACCTGCTCGACCTGGTCGGGGTCAAACGCGATCACGGTGCGGTCACGCAGATCGTTAAGTCCCTTGTCAGCGTCGTTGAACACATAGCTGTGAACTGTATATACGTTGGGTTTTTCGCCGCGCCGCACATAGTAGTCATCCTTGCCGGATTCCTTCTTGCCGAACTGCAGCGACTGGCGCGACTGTGCCGGCCCGGTGAACACGGACACCTCCACCGCCGGCTTGTCCAGTCCGTACTGCGCAACATTGGCGGGGTTGTCACTGGGGAAATCGTCGATGCGGGCGTTGGATAGCGAACTGAGCAGCGTGGTAACCCGCTCGGTGTCGGCCTCGTAGGGGGCCGGCTTGACGATCTTCCACTTGCCCTGCTCCTTGGCAAGTTCCACCGGCGCGTTATCATCCTGCCTGATTACCAGCCGGTTGACTTCGTCGGGCTTGAAGCTCATCAGCGTATGGTCGCGCAGATCGCTGACGGTGCGCTTGGTGCCCGGTCCGAAGCCACCGGAGGTCAGCATCACCGCCGGCTTGTCGGTGGCCTTGACATAGACCGAATAGCCAATCGGTGCGTTCTTGCCCACTTCGATTCCCGGATAGGTCTTGTCTTTGGTGCTGACCACCACGGTGACCGCGGGCTTGTCCAGGCCGAACGGGGCGAGACTGGCGGGATGCTCGTCGACGGTGCGCTTCAACTCGGCATTAGCGATCTCATTGGTCAGCGTCGTGATGGCTGAGGTGTCGGCGTCGGTCTTGATCGGCTTGACCATCTTCCAGCCGCCGCCGCTGCGTTCCACCTCGATTTCCTGACCGGGATATTTAAGCACCAGCCGGGTGATGTCCTCAGCCTTGATATTGAAAAGTTTTTGGGTCTCCTGCTCGGGTTTACCGGCCTGGAAAAAGTAAATATATCCCCCGACCAGTATCAACAGCACCAATACAATTAAGGTATTGCGGAACTGCATATGCGGCGACGATCGTATTCCAGACGGGTTTACCTGGACGTAGTAGATAGCCGTGTCAGGCGCGCCGTTCCCACCATACGGCGACGCCCAGGATCAGCAGCAGTTCGGGCAGCATCAGCACGGACAGCGCAAACACCAGGCTGAACTGATCCACCGTCAGGCGGAAGCTGGAAGCGCGCAGGCTGCGCGGACGGATGGAAATAGACTTTTCCTCGCCCGTCATCCAGTCGACGCTATTGATCGCGAAATCGCGGTTGAAGAACTGGTTGAAGTACTGGTTGTTGGCGAAATCGGTGCTGCCGATCACGACCAGCCGGGCGGTCTGCTCTTCCTTGCTCAGCCCCATGGTCTTGAGGTCGGCGTCAACCGCGTCGGCCAGCGCAACCGGACCCTTTTGGTCCTTGCCCGCGTCGAAGGAAGCCTTCTGCTGCTGGAACAACCCCACCAGGTCGGTTTCCGCCCACGACGTGTCACTGGTCTTGGCCAGCTCCACCACCGACAGCCCCGGCTTGAGCGGGCTTTCGGGCTGCACCGAGCGGCTC
>Ga0070740_10004302_pt1 | contig 14146 bp, 11 predicted proteins | sample Coa_R2_FD_67286 | JGI IMG/M metagenome (GOLD analysis project Ga0070740, IMG submission 67286) | Surface soil microbial communities from Centralia Pennsylvania, which are recovering from an underground coalmine fire - Coalmine... | ecosystem: Environmental > Terrestrial > Soil > Unclassified ... | reverse complement strand
TAGGGAGCGGCGGTCAGCAGCGTGATCTCGGCGCGCGGATGGTGGGCGCGGATCGCCGCCGCCGGCCCCATCGCCTGCACGAAATCGCCGAGCGCGCCGAGCTTGATGACCAGGATGCGCGCGAAATCCGCGGGCTCGCCCGTACTCACGCCGCGGCCACGCTCCGCGCGGCGCTTCGGGCCGCATCCGCCGCGAGCAGCTCCTCGTAGATCGCGATCGTGCGCCCGGTCATGTGCGCGGTCGCAAAGCGCGCGCGCACATGCGCCATGGCCCGCGCGGCGAGCGCCGCGCGGGCCGCGGGATCGAGCGCCAGCGCCTCGCCGAGCGCGGCGGCGAGCGCCTCCGCATCGCCGGGTGGCACCAGCCAGCCGGTCTCGCCCGCAACCACCGTTTCCGCCGCGCCGCCATGCGCGGTGGCGATCACCGGCCGGCCCATCGCCTGCGCCTCGACAATGACCCGGCCGAAGCCTTCGGGCTCGGTCGAGGCCGAGACCACCACGTCGGCCAGCATATAAGCCGCCGCCATGTCGCGGCAATCCTCGTGCAGCGCCACCGGGCACGGCGGCGGGCGGCGCGCGAGCTCGTCCGCCAGCGCGCGGCGCCAGCCGGCGCTGCCGCCGCCGACGATCACGCAGTGGAGCGCGCTCCGGCCCAGGCGGCGCAGCGCCTCGAGCAGCACATCCTGTCCCTTCCAGCGCGCGAGCCGTCCCGGCAGCATCACCACCGGCACGCCGTCCGGCAGGCCCCATTGGCGCGCGAGATCGATCACCCGCTCGGAACCGACGCGCTCGGGATCGAAGCGTGCGAGGTCGATGCCGCGATGCACGGTGCGGAGCCGATCCGGGCCGACGCCATAGGTCGCCGCCACATGGGCCGCGACGAAGTCGGAGATCGCGATCACCCGCTCGCCCCGCGCCATCACCGAATTGTAGCGCCGCTTGAGCCAGGACTTGGCGCCATAGGCGTTGTGGAAGGTGGTGACGAAATGCGTCTCCGTGCGCCGCGCCGCGGCGAGCGCGCTCCAGGCCGGCGCGCGGCTCCGCGCATGCACGATGTCGATGCCGTTCCGCTCGATCACGGCCGCAAGCCGCCCGACATTGGCGCGCATCACCAGCGGGTTCTTCGCGGCGAGCGGCAGCGTCACGTGCAGCGCGCCCGCCCGCTCGAGCTCGCGCACCATCGGACCGCCTTCGGACGCCACCACGGCGCGCCAGCCTTGCGCGACCAGCGCGGCCGCCAGATCGACCGTGCCGCGCTCGACGCCGCCGGTGACGAGACGGGGCACCACCTGAAGCACCGCCGGCGGCCGTCGTTCCGCGACGGGCAGGGCGATGCTAGGCTCGGCGTCGGCGATGTCGGTCAAAACGGACGCAGCGGACATGGATGGCGAGGAACCTCCGAGCATCTTAACACGCGAGGACGGCGCCTCAATCGCCTACCGCCGCCGCGCCGGGCGCGCGCCGGGCGTGGTGTTCCTCGGCGGCTTCATGTCGGACATGACCGGGACCAAGGCGCGCACGCTCGACGCGTTCTGCGCCGCGCGCGGCCAGGCGTTCCTGCGCTTCGACTATTTCGGCCACGGCGCCTCGTCGGGCGCGTTCGCCGAGGCGACGGTCGGGCGCTGGAAGGCCGACACGCTCGCCGCGCTCGACGCCCTCACCGAGGGGCCGCAGGTGCTCGTCGGATCGAGCATGGGCGGCTGGCTCATGCTGCTCGCGGCGCTCGCCCGGCCGCAGCGCGTGAGCGCGCTCGTCGGCATCGCCGCCGCGCCCGATGCGACCGAGGCGCTGATGTGGCGGCGCTTTCCGCAATCGGTCCGCGACGCGATCCTGGCCGAGGGCGCGGTTCGCGTCCCCTCGGCCTACGCGCCCGAGGGCTATCTCATCACCCGCCGGCTGATCGAGGAGGGGCGCCACCATCTCGTCACCGACCGGCCGGTCCGGCTCGCCTGCCCGGTGCGGCTGCTGCACGGCATGCGCGACGTGGACGTGCCGTGGGAAACGAGCCTCGCGCTCGCAGAGCGGCTCGAGGGCGCGGACGTGCAGCTCCTGCTGGTGAAGGACGGCGACCATCGCCTGTCGCGCGACAGCGACCTCGCGCTCCTCCTCCGCACGCTCGAGCCGCTCATCGATTGAGCGCCGCCAGCCCCTCGCGATAGGTCGGATAAAGCAGCCGCACGCCGAGCTCCTGCTTGATGCGCCGGTTGGCGACCCGCTTGTTGTCCGCGTAGAAGCTGCGCGCCAGGGGCGAGAGCGCAGCCTCCGCGAACGGCACCGGCGCGGGCGGCACGAGGCCGAGCAGCGCGCACGCGAAGGCCACGACATCGCCCGGCGGAGCCGGCTCGTCGTCGCAGACATTATAGATGGCTCCCGGCCGCGGCCGCGCCATCGACGCGCGCAGCACCGCGACCAGGTCCGCGACGTGGATGCGCGAGAACACCTGCCCGGGCCTGTCGATGCGCTGCGCCCGGCCCTGCCGCACCGCATCGAGCGGGCTGCGCCCCGGCCCATAGATCCCGGCGAGGCGGAACACGTGGAGCGGCAGGCCGAGCGCCAGCCAGCCGCGCTCCGCGGCGAGGCGGCGCGCGCCGCGCTCGCCTGCGGGCGCCGGCGGCGTGTCCTCGTCCACCCAGGCGCCACCATGGTCGCCATAGACCCCGGTGGTGGACAGATAGCCCGCCCAGCGCAGCTCCGGCAGCCGGGCGAGCACCGCGCCATGGCAATCGAGCACCGGGTCGCCCGCCGCGTCCGGCGGCACCGAGAGCAGCAGATGCGTCGTGCCCGCGAGCGCCGCGGCCGGATCGGGCAAAGGCCGCTCGCGCGTGAAGAGATGCAGGTCGGCGCCGGGCACCTCCTTTGCGGCGGCGGGGTCGCGGGTGGTTCCGGAGACCGACCAGCCCTCCGCGGCGAGTGCGCGGGCGAGGAAACCGGCGCTGTAGCCCAATCCGAAGCAGAAGAGGCGGCTCATTCCGCCACGGCGCGGGGCGTCTCGGGCGTCTCGGCCGTCTCCTTGGGCCGCGCGTCCTGGGCGGGGTCCGCTTCCGCCGCGGCGCCTTCGAGGGCCGCCGTCATCGCGTCGAGCCGGAGCCAGGCCCAGATCCAGGCGAGGATGCAGATCACCGCCCCCGCCCCCACCGGGAGGCGGAACCCCAGCCACGTCACGAGCCAGCCCGACACCAGCGCGCCCAGCGCCGGGCCGGCGCGGAACACCATGCCGTAGAACGCCATCACCCGGCCGCGCATCAGCGGCGACACCGCGGTCTGGACCAGGGTCTGCGCGCTGATCCCGCTCACCGTCATGGCGAAGCCGCTGACGAAGATGAAGGCGAGCGCCACCCAGTAGTTCGTGGTCGATGCGAAGCCGAGGACCGCCACCGACATGAACATGGTGTGGTTCACCGCGAGCGGGGTGAGGCCGCGGACGCCGCCCCGCCGCAGCATCCAGACGCCGCCCGCCATCGCGCCGAGCCCCATGGTCGCGGTGAGCCAGGCGAGGCCCTGCGCGCCGCGCTGGAAGATGCTGTCGGCGAAGCCGGGGAAGAGCTCGTTGTAGCCGCGGATGCCGATGGTCGTGACCGAGAACAGGATCAGCATCTGGCCGATCCCGGGATGGCGCACGGCATAGACATAGCCTTCGGCCGACTGGCGCAGGAAATGCCGCTGCGGCGCGTGCCGCTCGGGCGCGATCCTGACGCGGGCGAGCGCCATGCTGAACGAGACATAGCTGCAGGCGTTGAGCACGAAGGCGAGCCCGACGCCGCTCCCGGCGATGACGACGCCGGCGATCGCCGGCCCGATGAATCGTGCGATGTTGAACAGCAGCGAGTTGATCGCCACAGCCGAGGGCAGGGTCGCGGCATCGACCAGGCTCGGGATCAGGGCAAGCCGGGCCGGCTGGTTGAACGCGTTGACGAAGCCCAGCGCGAAGATCAGCAGGAACAGCTCCTCGATGGTGATGAGGTCGCTGAAGCTCAGGATCGCCAGCACCCAGGCCTGCAGGATCGCCACGATCTGCGTCAGGCGGATGAGCTTGATCCGGTCGACCCGGTCGGCCAGCGCGCCGGCGAACGGGCTGATCACGACATTGGGAATGAGATCGGCGGCCGCGACGAGCCCGAGCCAGGTGCCGGAATGGGTGAGCTGCCAGGCGAGCCATCCCTGCGCCACCCGCTGGATCCAATACCCCACTTGCGATGAGAAATTGCCGGCCGCAAACAGCCGGTAGTTGCGGATCCCGAACGCCCGCGCGACGTTCCCGAACCCGAGGCTGGAGAACACTGATCCCAAGCGACCCTCGCCCGACCCCGCGAGAATGTTAGCAGAGCGCCCGGCCGGGGCGATGGGGAATATCCGCGCCTCCCGCGCCCCGGCTTTTGCCGGCCTTTCCCGGGGATGCGCGGCAAGCCGGTGGCGTATCTTATGGAGTCTCCGTATAGTCCGGGTCCTGGCGAGATGGGGTGCCCTGAGCGCACCGGTGGGAGCACCATGAGACGGGTGTGGTTGGCTGTTGCCTTTCTGGTGCTGGCAGGGCTCGCGGGCGCGGCTTACCAGGTCTTCCTGGTGCCGGCGCGCTCGCAGACCGCCAAGGCGCCGCCGGCATCGCCGGCCATCCCGGTCGTGGTCGCCACCGCCGAGCGCGAGGCGGCGCCGGTGCGGATCGACACGATCGGCACGGTGCAAACCATCGCCACGGTCACGATCAAGTCGCGCATCGACGGCTATATCGACCGCGTGCTGATCCAGGACGGGCAGTTCGTGAAGACCGGCGACGTGATGTTCCGGCTCGATTCCCGCGCCGCGCAGGCGCAGGTGCAGCAGGCGGAGGCGGCGCTCGGCAAGGACCAGGCGATGCTGGCCAATGCGCGGCGCGACGTGAAGCGCTACGAGCCGCTGGTCGCCAAGGATTTCGTCTCGCACCAGCAATACGACACGGCCTCCGCCTCGGCCCAGGCGCTCGAGGCGGCGGTGGCGGCCGACCAGGCCGCCATCGCCAACGCCAAGGTGCTGCTCACCTACTACACCATCGTGGCGCCGATCGACGGGCGCGTCGGCGCGATCTCGATCAAGGCAGGCAACAGCATCAAGGCGAACGACCTGCCGCTCGCCACGATCAACCAGATCAAGCCGATCTATGTCGCGTTCGCGCTGCCGCAGTCGGAGCTTCCGGAGGTGCGCGACGCGATGGCGCGCGGGCCCGTCGAGGTCAGCGTGCGCGCGCCCGGCGATGCCGGCAAGGCCGAGACCGGAACCATCGCGTTCTTCGACAACGCCGTCGACACCGCGTCGGGCACCATCAACGTCCGCGCCACCTTCGCCAACGAGGATCAGCGGCTGTGGCCCGGGCAGTTCGTCAACGTCACGGTGACGACGCATATCGACCAGGACGCGATCGTCGTGCCGCCGGCCGCGATCCAGGTCGGGCAGGAGGGCAAGTACGTCTTCGTCGTCAAGCCCGACAAGACCGCCGAGCCGCGCCCGGTCACGGTGAGCCGCACGGTCGACGGCAAGAGCGTCATCGCCAGCGGCCTCGCCGCGGGCGAGCAGGTGGTGATCGACGGCCAGCTCCGCCTCACTCGAGGTGCGCGGGTGGAGATCCGCGCGCCGGATAAAGCCAGGCAGGATACCGCTTCATGACGCTGCCGGAGCTGTGCATCCGTCGTCCGGTGATGACGACGCTGCTGATGCTGGCGTTCGTCGTTTTCGGCCTGTTCAGCTATCGCCTGCTGCCGGTGGCGGCAATCCCGCGCGTGGACTTCCCGACCATCGTCGTCTCGGCGCAGCTTCCCGGCGCGAGCCCCGAGACGATGGCGTCCTCGGTCGCGACGCCCCTCGAGCGGCAGTTCTCGACCATTTCCGGCCTCAACTCGATGGTGTCGTCGAGCGGTCTCGGCATCACCTCGATCACCATGCAGTTCGACCTCGACCGCAACATCGACGGCGCGGCGCTCGACGTGCAGTCGGCGCTGACCACGGTGGCGAGGCGCCTGCCGGTGCAGATGACGACGCCGCCGTCCTTCATCAAGGTGAATCCGGCCGACTTCCCGGTGCTGTTCATCAATCTCTATTCGCCGACGCTGCCGCTTTCCGACGTCGACGAGTATGGCGAGACGATGATCGCGCAGCGCATCTCGACCATCAACGGCGTGGCGCAGGTGCTGGTGTTCGGGCAGCAGAAGTTCGCCGTCCGCATCCAGGCCAATCCCGAGGCGCTCGCCGCCAAGGCGATGACGCTCGACGACGTGATGAACGCCGTCGCCGCCGCCAATTCCAACGCGCCGGTCGGCGCGCTGATGGGCGAGAACCAGAGCTTCACCCTCCAGGCCAACGGGCAGATCGAGCATGCCGCGGGCTACGAGCCGCTGATCATCGCCTACCGCAACGGCGCGCCGGTGCGGCTTCGGGACGTCGCCAAGGTCAAGGACAGCGTCGAGAACGATCAGGTGGCGGCGTGGCTCAACGGGCAGCCTTCGGTCATGCTGGCGGTGAAGCGCCAGCCGGACGCCAACACGGTCGAAGTCGTCGATGCGGTGAAGGCGCTCATTCCGACGTTCGAGGCGCAGCTCCCGGCCTCGGTACAGCTCCACGTGCTGCTCGACCGGTCGGTATCGATCCGCCATTCGGTGCATGACGTGCAGTTCACGCTCATGCTGACCGCGGCACTCGTGGTTCTGGTGATCTTCCTCTTCCTGAAGAACATCACCGCCACGATCATTCCGGCGCTCGCCCTGCCGGTGTCGGTGATCGGCACCTTCGCCGGGATGGAGCTTCTGGGCTACAGCATCGACAACCTGTCGCTGATGGCGCTCACGCTGTCGGTCGGGTTTGTCGTGGACGACGCGATCGTGATGCTCGAGAACATCGTGCGTCACATGGAGCAGGGCGAATCCGTCCTCGCCGCGTCGTTCCGGGGTTCGCGCGAGATCGCCTTCACCATCCTGTCGATCACGCTGTCGCTGGTGGCGGTGTTCATTCCGGTGCTGTTCATGGGCGGCGTCGTCGGCCGCGTGTTCCGCGAGTTCGCCGTCACCATCAGCATGACGATCCTGATCTCGGGCTTCGTGTCGCTCACGCTGACGCCGATGCTGTGCTCGCGCCTGCTGAAGTCGCAGCACGGCGAGCGGCACAACGTGTTCTACCGGGCGGCCGACGGCGGCTTCAACCTCCTGTTTGCCGGCTACCGCTGGGCGCTCACCAAGGTGATGGCGTGGCGGCGCACGACGCTGTTCGTCACGATCCTGTCGATCGCCGCGTCGGGCTATCTCTTCGTCATCGTGCCCAAGGGCTTCTTCCCGATCGAGGATACCGGGCAGATCGTCGGCTTCACCGAAGCCGCCGAAGACATCTCGTTCGACGCGATGGCGCAGCATCAGCGCGAGGTCGCCAAGGTCATCCACGACGACCCGAACGTGAGCGACGTCAACGCCGCGATCGGCGCCGTCAACAGCAGCCCGTCGCTCAATATCGGCCGCCTCTTCATCCAGTTGAAGCCGCGCGATCAGCGCAAGCTCACGGCCGACCAGGTGATCCAGGAGCTGCGCGTCAAGCTCGCCAAGATCGTCGGCATCAAGACCTATCTTCAGAGCCTGCAGAACATCAATATCGGCGGGCGGCTCGCGAAGAGCGCCTACCAGTACACGCTGCAGGACAGCGATACCAAGGAGCTCTATCACTACGCGCAGATCATGCAGGAGCGTATCGCCCAGCTTCCGGGCGTGCAGGATGTGAACTCCGACCTGCAGCTCCACAACCGGCTGGCGATCGTCGACATCGACCGCGACAAGGCGGGCCGGCTCGGCATCACGATGGACCAGATCCGCAACACCTTCTACAGCGCGTTCGGCGCGCGCGAGATCTCGACCATCTATGAGCCGTCGAACAGCTATTACGTCATTCTGGAGCTCGACAAGCGCTACCAGCAATCGCCGGAGGATCTCTCGAAGATCTATCTGCGGAGCTCGACCGGCCAGGCGGTGCCGCTCGAGGCGGTGGCGACGCTCGGCACCGGCGTCGGCCCGGTGACGGTGAACCACCAGGGCCAGCTGCCCTCGGTCACCATCGCCTTCAATCTGGCGCCCGGCAACCCGCTCGGCACCGCCGTCGACCGCATCGCCCAGCTCGAGCGCGAGGTGAACCTGCCGATCGGCATCGTCACCGGCTATCAGGGCAACGCGCAGATCTTCCAGGACGCGCTCAAGGGCCAGGGCCTGCTGCTCACCGCGGCGGTGCTGGTGATCTACATCGTGCTCGGCATCCTCTACGAGAGCTTCATCCATCCGATCACGATCCTCTCGGGCCTGCCGGCGGCGGCGCTGGGCGCGCTCGGCACGCTGCTGATCTTCCACATGGACCTGAGCGTCATCGCGATCATCGGCATCGTGATGCTGATCGGCATCGTGAAGAAGAACGCGATCATGATGATCGACTTCGCGCTCGAGCGGCAGCGCGCCGGCGATACCACGCCCGACGCGGCGATCTTCGAGGCCTGCCTCCTGCGCTTCCGGCCGATCATGATGACCACCATGGCGGCGATCATGGGCGGCCTGCCGATCGCGATCGGCTTCGGCGAAGGCTCGGAGCTGCGCCGGCCGCTGGGCCTCGTCGTGGTGGGCGGCCTCGTCGTGTCGCAGGCCCTCACCCTCTTCATCACGCCGGTGATCTATCTCTATCTCGAGCGCGCCCGGCTGTTCTTCGCGCGGCATCTGCGGTCGCAGGCGGCCGCTGCGCTCGAGCGCGGCGATGTGGCCGAGCAGCCCGGCGAATAGGCCGCTTCTCGGCGCCGCCCTGCTCCCGCTCCTGCTGCTCGCCGCAGCGGCGCGCGCCGCCCTGCCCGTGCCGGAGGATGCGAGCGCGCACTATCGCCGGTGCCTCGAGGAGGCGCGCAGCGCGCCCGAGACGGGGCTCAAGACGGCGGACGATTGGCGCAACGCGGGCGGCGGCTTCCCGGCCGAGCATTGCACCGCCGTCGCGCTCTTCGCGCTCGGGCGATACGCCGAAGCGGCTCGGCAGTTCGAGGCGCTCGCCGGGGCGATGATGCAGCGCGGGCCCGAGCTGCGCGCCGGCGCGCTCGAGCAGGCGGGACAGGCCTGGCTCCTCGCCGGCAAGCCGCAATCCGCGCGCGACGCATTCGACGCGGCGCTCCATTTCACGCCGCGCGACCCCGAGCTCTTCATCGACCGCGCCCGCGCCGACGACGCCGCGCACGCCCTGCGCGACGCGGTCGCCGATCTCGACTCCGCCTTGTCGATCGATCCGAAACGGGCGGACGCGCTGGTCTATCGCGCATCGGCCTATCGCCAGCTCGGCGAGCTCGACCATGCAAGCGCGGACGTGGCGGCAGCGCTGGAGCTGGTGCCGGATCACGTCGAAGGACATCTCGAGCGCGGCAACATCCGCCGCCTCGCGGGCGACACCGACGGCGCGCGCGCCGATTGGCGCGAGGTCGAGCGCCTGGCCCCCCGCTCTCCTGCCGCCGCGGCCGCGGCGGAGAACCTCGCGGCGCTCGCGGCCGCCAGGTAGCGGCGCGGGAGCTCGTCAGAAATCGAGATCGGCGTAGTGCTTGGGCGGCGGCGCGCCGGGGATGTGATCGGAGAGGAGCGGACGGAACGAGGGGCGCGACTTGATCCGCGCGTACCATTCCTTGGCCGGCTCGTGCTCGTCCCAGGGCACGTCGCCGAGATAGTCGAGCACCGAGAGATGGGCCGCGGCGCTGATGTCCGCGACCGAGAAATGATCGCCCGCGAGCCAGCGCCGCCGCTCCGCGAGATAGCTGATATAGTCGAGATGGTAGCCGAGATTGGTCTTGCCGGCGCGGATCGCCGCCGAATCGGGCTGGCCCGACCCCACCAGCCGCTTCATGATCTTCTCGCCGAGCAGGAGGTCGGTCACCTCGCGGTTCATCTTGACGTCGAACCATGCGCCGAGCCGGCGCGTCTCGGCACGATCCACGGGGTTGAGGCCGATCAGCAGCTTCTCGCGGTAGATCTCGTCGAGGAACTCGACGATGGCGCCGGCGTCCGCGAGGACCGTGCCGTCGGGCTCGAGCAGCACCGGCACCTCGCCCGCGGGATTGAGCGCGAGGAACTCCGGCCGGCGCTCCCACGTCTTCTCCATCTTGAGCGTGAAGTCGAGCCCCTTCTCCTGCAGCACGAGACGGAGCTTGCGCGACGCCGGAGACAGCCAGAAATGGTAGAGAACGCGCATGCGCCCGAGTTTAACGGAAATTCATCGCGGATTGCAGCCCATCGGCATGCTGCGGTGCGGAACCGCTGGTTCTTCGCGTCGTTGCACCTGCTGAGATGGGTGACGACGGGTCGAACGCGGGCGGAGCGCCGCGAATCGGGCGGCGTGCCGTGCTCGCGGGGGTGGCCTGCGGCGCGGCCTTCATCGCCGTCCCGGCAGCCGCGCGGCCCTTGGCCGAGCGTCACTTGCGCCTCCTCTGTCCGGAAACCGGCGAGCGCTTCGCCGGCGCCTATTGGCGCCGCGGACACTTCGTTCCCGGCGCGATGCCCCGCATCGACTGGCTCATGCGGGACTTCCACTGCGACGCGGTCGGGCGCATGGACCCCGCGCTCATCGACCTGCTGCATCGGATCTTCGTCGCGGCCGGCGGGCAGCGGCCGGTGCAGGTCCTGTCCGGCTTCCGCACCCGCGCCACGAATCTCGTGCTGCGGCAGGAAGGCTTCCCGGCCGCGCCGCACAGCCAGCATCTCGAGGCGCGCGCCGCGGACATTCGCATCGAGGGCGTGCGCGTGTCGCACCTGCATCGCCTGGCGATGCGCCTGCGGCGCGGCGGGGTCGGCCTCTACCGCGAGTACGTCCATGTCGATACCGGCCCGCTTCGGGAGTGGCGCTGCGACTGACCCCGTCGCTGGGCAGGACGCCCGCCAGCGGCTAGTGTCGCGCGATGGATGACGAACGGCGGGTGCGGGCTCTGCTCGATTTCTGGTTCGGCGCGCCGGGCACGCCGGAACACGATGCGCCGCGCGAGGTCTGGTTCAAGGCCGACCCGGCGTTCGATGCCGCGCTCGCCACGCAGTTCGGCGAGGACCATCGCCGCGCGGCAGCGGGCGGCTGCGACCATTGGCTCGGCGCCCGCGATCCGGCGCTCGCGCTCGTCCTGCTGCTCGACCAGCTCCCGCGCAACCTCCATCGCGGCCGCCCCGAGGCCTTCGCCTGCGATGCCCGGGCGCGCGCGTCGGCGCGGCAGGCGATCGCGCGGGGCTTCGACAAGGAGCTTTCGCCGGTGCGGCGCTCGTTCCTATACCTGCCGTTCGAGCACAGCGAGGACCTCGCCGACCAGGAACTGTCGCTCGCGCTCTATGCGGCGATGCCGCCCAACCCGAAGCACGCGAGCAATCTCGACTTTGCCCGCCGGCATCACGCGATCATCGCGCGCTTCGGCCGCTTCCCCCATCGCAACCGCGCGCTGGGGCGCGTCTCGACGCCCGAGGAAGAGGCGTTCCTCCGGGAACCGGGCTCGTCCTTCTGACGGGGGCTAGGCTAGGCCTGCGCGGCGGCGCGGATCAGCGCCGCGCCCTTCTCGGCGATCATGAAGGTCGGCGCGTTGGTGTTGGTCGAGGTGACGGTCGGCATCACAGACGCGTCGATCACCCGCAGCCGGTCGAGCCCGTGCACGCGCAGCGCGTCGTCCACCACCGCCATCCGGTCCTGCCCCATCTTGCAGGTGCAGGTGGCGTGATAGACCGTCGAGCCGTTTCGCCGCGCGTAATCGACGAGCTCGTCGTCGGTCCGCACATCGGCGCCGGGCAGAATCTCGCGCCCGAGGTGGCGCGCGAGCGACGGCGCCGCGAAGATCCGGCGCAGAAAGGAAAGCCCGGCGGCGACACAGCGGCGGTCGGTCGGATCGCTCAGATAGCGCGGATTGATCGCCGGCGCGGCAGCGGGGTCTGGTGATTTCGCCTCGACGGAACCGCGGCTCAAAGGCCGCATCTGCCACATGCCGCCGGTGAGGCCGGGAAAATCGTCCATCTCGCCGATCTGGCCCTCCTTGAAGCTGCCGGGCGCGAACGCGCACTGCACGTCGGGCGTCGCCGATTCCTCGAGCGCCTTCACCGAGGCCGCGACCAGCGACGCGCTGTAGGCGAGGATGCTCCGGCCGGTCGCGACATAGCGCAGCACCTCGCCCACGAGCGCGAGCCCGCGCGACTTCTCGTTCGCGGTCGGCAGGTCGAGCACCGGATAGGTCATGCGCACGACGTAGTGGTCCTGCAGGTTCTGCCCGACCCCCGGCAGGTCGTGCCGCACGGGGATGCCGACGCGGGCGAGATGCTCGGGCGCGCCGACGCCCGAGAGCTGCAGCAGGTGCGGCGAGCCGACCGCGCCGGCGGCGAGGATCACCTCGCGCTCGGCATCGACGCGATGCACTTGGCCGCCCTGGGCATATTCGATGCCGACTGCGCGCCGCCCGTCGAACAGCACGCGGTGCACCAGCGCCTTCAAGACCACCTGGAGATTGGCGCGGCGCATCGCCGGGCGCAGATAGGCGCGCGCCGCGCTCGCGCGGAAGCGGCCGCCGCGCGTCTGCTGGCAATAGCCGATGCCGCCGTGCGGCAGCGCGTTCACGTCCTCGCGGAACGGCAGCCCCACCTCCTGCCCCGCCGCGACCACGGCGCGGCAGAGCGGCGGGATGTCCACCATGTGCGTGGTCGAGACCGGGCCGCCGGTGCCGCGCCATTCGTTCGCCGCGCCCTGCCAGTTCTCGGCGCGCTTGAAATAGGGCAGCACGTCGTCCCACGCCCAGCCGCGATTGCCGAGCTGCGCCCAATGGTCGTAGTCCTCGGGCTGGCCGCGCACATAGATGAGCCCGTTGATCGAGCTCGAGCCGCCGAGGCCGCGGCCGCGCGGATAGAGGATCGCGCGCCCCGCCGTGCCGGGATCGGGCTCGGCATGGAAGCCCCAGGTGAGCGTCGGATGGTCGAGGAGCCGCGTGAAGCCTGCGGGGATGTGGATCATCGGGTTCCAGTCGCGCCCGCCCGCCTCGATCAGCACGACGCGCGCGCCCCCATCCTCGCTCAGGCGGTTGGCGAGCACGCAGCCCGCTGTGCCGGCGCCGACGATGACGTAGTCGGCGCGCATCACGGCAGCCGCTCGCCGCCGGCATAGCGGCGCCACGCGCTCATCTGCACCGCCGAGGTGAGGCAATGCACCACGACGGGCCTGCTCTTCACGGCGAAGGCGCGGGCGATGCCGTCGCGCACCTCGGATTCGTGCGCGATGGTGATGCCCTCCGCGCCGAACGCGCGCGCCCAGGCGGCGAAGTCGGGGTTGGTGAGCCGTGTCCCCGCCATGAACGGCCGCTCTGGATAGCGCATGTAGGAATGCATGCCGATCGTGCCGTACATGCGGTTGTCGGAGATGACGAGGATCGGGTTGGCGCCATACTGGCAGGCAGTGGCGAGCTCGTTGCCGGTCATCAGCGCGCCGCCATCGCCGAGGAACGCCACCACCTGCTTGCCCGGGCGACGCAGCGCGGCGGCCACCGCCATCGGCACGCTCGAGCCCATCGCGCCAACCACCGCGGCGAGGAACACCTGGCCCTGCCGGAAGCCGATATAGCGGTGGATGAAGCTTGAGAAATTGCCGGCGTCGGAGGTCACCGTCGCGTCGGGCGCGAGATGCCTGTCCACCTCGCAGACCACCGCGGCGAAATTGACGCCGTCGCTCGTCGCCTCCCACTCCTTGGCGAGGAGCTTGCGGTGGATGGCATGGAGCCCATCGACCCAGGGACGCCGCTTCGCCGCGTCCGCCGGCGCGCCGCGGCGCAGCAGCGCCTTCACCACCTCGTGCGGGCTGCACGGGAGCCCGAGCGCCGGGTGCCATACCCGGCCGATCTCGTCGGCGTCGGGCCACACATGCACGAACGGGAGCTGCGGCTGCGGCGCCGCGGGAAAGGTGTAGGACTGACTCACCGAATCCGTCATGCGCTCGCCCAATGCCAGCATCAGGTCGGCGCGCTTCATCGCCTCGATCTGCGGCGGCGGCACGCGGATGCCGACATAGCCGCCATAGTTCGGATGCGTCGCATCGAAGAGCTGCGGCCGGCGGTGTGTCGGAGAGACCGGCAGCACCCACTGCTCGGAAAGCCGGTTGAGGTCCTTGAGCGCCGTGGGATCGCGCACCGCGTCGGC
>Ga0070740_10004300_pt1 | contig 14156 bp, 12 predicted proteins | sample Coa_R2_FD_67286 | JGI IMG/M metagenome (GOLD analysis project Ga0070740, IMG submission 67286) | Surface soil microbial communities from Centralia Pennsylvania, which are recovering from an underground coalmine fire - Coalmine... | ecosystem: Environmental > Terrestrial > Soil > Unclassified ... | reverse complement strand
CGCGGCGACATGGGCGGCGAGGTCATCCCGCTGAAAGAGCTGCCGAACTACGTCCCCAAGGCTTTCATCGCCATCGAGGATCGGCGTTTTTATCAGCATTACGGCGTCGATCCTTGGGGCATATTGCGCGCGGCGCTGTCCAACGTGCTGCATCGCGGCATCAGCCAAGGCGGCTCCACCATCACCCAGCAGCTGGCGAAGAATCTCTTTTTGACGCAAGAGCGCACCATTCACCGCAAGCTGCAGGAGGCGCTGCTGGCGCTCTGGCTGGAGCGCAAATTCTCCAAGACGCACATCCTCGAACTTTATCTAAACCGGGTGTATTTCGGCTCCGGCGCCTATGGTATCGAGCAGGCCTCGCAGCGCTATTTCGGCAAGTCGGCACGTCACATCAGCCTGCAGGAAGCCGCGCTGCTCGCCGGGCTCGTGCGCTCGCCGTCGCGGCTTGCGCCCACGCGCAATTTCAGCGCCGCCGAGCATCGCGCGCAGATCGTGCTCAAGAGCATGGCGGCGCTCGGCTTCATCACTCCGGCAAACGAGCGCATGGCGCTCGCGCATCCGCCGCGCATCGTGGCGCAGGCCGGCAGCGGCTCGATCAACTACGTCGCCGATTGGGTGATGGACGCGGTCAACGACGTGCTCGGCCACGTCGACGAGGACATCGTGGTGCGCACGACCATCGACGGCAGCTTGCAGGCCGTAGCCGAGCAGGCGCTCGACGAGGAGCTGGCGCAGAAAGGCGGCAAAGCGGGCGTCTCGCAGGGCGCATTGGTGGCCATGACGCCGGATGGCGCGGTGCGCGCCATGATTGGCGGGCGTAATTATGCCGAAAGCCAATTCAATCGCGCTGTGGCGGCGCGGCGACAACCGGGCTCGGCGTTCAAGGCTTTTGTTTATCTCACCGCGCTCGAGTACGGCCTTACGCCCGATACCGTGCGCGAAGACAAACCTATCGCACTCAAGGGCTGGCGACCTGAGAATTACAAGCACGAATATTACGGTCCGGTGACGCTGACCCAGGCGCTGGCGCTGTCGCTCAACACCGTATCGGTGCGGCTGACGATGGAAGTCGGGCCGCAGGAGGTGATCCGCACCGCGCACCGGCTCGGCATCGCCTCCCCACTCGAGCCGAACGCCTCGATTGCGCTCGGCACCTCGGAAGTCTCGGTGCTCGAACTCACCGGCGCTTATGCCACCTTTGCCAACGGCGGCTACGCCGTCGAGCCGCATGTCATCGAGCGCATCGCCGACAGCAAAGGCAAGCTCCTCTATGTGCGCGACGACCGTTCGCTCGGCCGCGTCATCGATGCCGGCTACGTGGCCGAGATGAACGCGATGCTGCAGCAGACGCTGCTCATCGGCACCGCCAAGCACGCCTCGCTGCCGGGCTGGCCAGCGGCGGGCAAGACCGGCACCAGCCAGGATTTTCGCGATGCCTGGTTCATCGGCTACACGGCGCACCTTGTGGCGGGGGTCTGGCTCGGCAATGACGATGGCTCGCCGACCAAGCACGTCACCGGCGGCAGCCTGCCGGTGGAAATCTGGAGCCGCGTCATGCGCGCGGCGCATCAGGGCATTCCCGTCGCAGCGCTGCCCGGTACGGCAAGCGGCGGCGGCCTATTCTCCAGCCTGTTTGGCTCGCGAGCGGCAGCGCCGGCAGCGAGCGCAGAGGACGCGCCGCTGCCGCCTGCCTCGGTTCCCGGCCGAGCGACGGCGAGCAATGATCGCGGCGGTCTCGACGGCTGGCTGCTCGATAACCTCTTCGGCCGCCGCTAGTGCTTGACCAGGCGGGCGCGCACCGCGCCGGTCGCAATCCACAAGGCAAGCGTCGCACAACCGGCGAACGCGACGCCGCCTGCGAGCGGCCAAGCATCGCGGCCAAGCAGAAGGCCGACGCAAGCGCCTGATATTGCGGCAACGCTCTGCTGCGCGAAGCCGAGCAGCGAGGAGGCGGCGCCGGCGCGCTCGGGAAACGGCGTCATAGCTCCGGCAATAGATTGCGGCAGGGTCATGCCAAGCCCGGCGAGATAAAGCGCCATCGGCAGCACCAGCGATGCCGCCGAGGCGAAGCCCAGTGCGACCGCCACAGTCATGGCTAGTCCACCGGCTGCGACAGCGGCGCCGCCGACGCCCAATACGCCATCGAGACCGAGCCGATGCGTCAGCCGCGCCGACAGAAACGAGCCCGCCATGTAGCCGACCGAGCCGACTGCGAAGGCGAGGCCGAAGGCAAACGGCGAGAGGCCATACAAGTCCTGCAGCACGAACGAGGCGGCAGATATCCAGACAAAGAGGCCGGCATAGCTCGTTGTGGCAAGCCCGAGATAAGCGAGATAGGCGGGTTCGCGCGCGACCACGCGATAGGAGACCGCCATCGAGGCAACTGAGACCGGCTCGGCGGCGCGCCGCGCCAACGTTTCCGGCATCAACATCCACACCAGCGCAGCGCCGGCAACCGCCGCCGTCACTAGCGTAAAGAACACCGCGCGCCAGCCGAAGCCGGTCTGCAGCGCACCGCCGGCAATCGGCGCCAGCACCGGCGCCAATGCCATCACCGCCCCGATCACCGATAGTTCGCGGCCCGCCCGCGCGCCGGCATAGAGGTCGCGCACCATCGCGCGTGCCAGCACGATGCCGCCGGAGCCGCCGAGCGCCTGTACAAAGCGCGCAGCGATGAGCATCTCAACGGAGGTGGCCAACGCGCAGGCAAAGCTCGCGGCGCAGTAGAGCGCGATCGCCCCAATCAACACCGGTTTGCGGCCGTGACGATCGGAGACCGGCCCATAGACGATTTGTCCAACGGCGAAGCCGATCAAATAGGCTGAGATGGTGAGTTGAGTCTGCGCGGTCGAGGCCGAGAGCTCGTGAGCGATCTCCGGCAGCGATGGCAGATACATGTCGGTGGTGAGCGGACCGAACGCGCTCAAGCCGGCGAGCAACGCAGTAAGCGCGAATGTTCCGGGTCGAAGCATGACAAGTCCTTGTCATTGCCGGGCTGGTCCGCCCATGCACATCTTTGCGCAAGGCATGGCTGAAGACGTGCATGCCCGGCACAGGGCCGGGCACAACGATGTCGTACAGTATGCGCGCGCGCAAAGCTAGCGGCGAGCACTCCGCTGGCCATAGCGATGCAAACTGCTGCCGTGCACGTCGAGCCACGCTTTGGCGCGCTTCATGTCCGGACAGATGCGTTCGACCAATGCCCAGAATCGCCGCGAATGATTCATTTCGACGAGGTGCGCCACTTCGTGCGCGGCCAAATAGTCGAGAACGAATGGCGGCGCCAGAATGAGCCGCCAGGAATACGACAGCACGCCGGTGCTCGAGCACGAGCCCCAGCGACTCGACTGATCGCGGACGGATATGCGTTTGACGGTGACGCCGAGCTGCGCCGCCGCCTTGCGGCTCGCGGCGTCGAGATCACGCTTGGCCTCGCGCTTGAGAAAATCGCGGAGGCGGCGCGCAAGATGCGGCTTTTCGCCGGCAACGCAGATGAGCCGCTCCTCGGCCTCATCTGCGGTCCACACTGTGCCGCGCGCGCCAGGGCGATGCACGATCCGGCGATCGATACCGCGCAGCGGAATGACCGCGCCTTCGGCAAACGGCGTGAGCGCCGGCAAGCGGGCGAGGCGCGCCGCGATCCAGCCGCCGTGCTTTTCGGCAAATTCGCGCGCCTGCCTTATGCTGCCACGCAAGGGCATGGTGAGCACAACTTCGCGGTTGGCAGAATGGATACGTAAAGTGTACCGGCGCGCTTGACGGTGGCGGCGCAGACGGATCGCGTAGACCTCGTTCTCGAAGCTGATGCTGAAGCCGCTCGGCTCACCGCCCCCGCGCAAGAGCAATGCACGCCGCACGGTTGTCGCTAGTGCGGAGCTGGGAACTCGGGTCAATTCGACGTTCCCGCGGGAGAGCGGAAAAAACCTGGGTCTTCGCATCCGCCTGGGATCGCAAGGCAAGCCGGCTCGGCGCCGGCGACCACGCAGCGCTAGCTCACGGCACGCACTTTGGCGACGGAGGCCACATTGGTCTGATCGTGGGAGAGCACAAAATCGGCAATCCGCGGCGCGATCTCGGCGCGGAAGCGCGAGCCGTTGAACACGCCGTAATGGCCGACAGCTGGCTGCACGTAGTGCACCTTATTTTCGTTCGGGATGTTCACGCACAGCCGGTGCGCCGGCTCGGTTTGTCCGACGCTGGAGATGTCGTCATTCTCGCCCTCGACCGTCATCAGCGCCACGCGGCGGATGGCGGCGGGATCGATCTTGCGGCCACGGTGTGTCATCTCGCCCTTGGGCAGCGCGTGGCGAATGAAAACTGTGTCCACCGTCTGCAGATAGAACTCGGCGGCCAAATCCATCACCGCGAGATACTCGTCATAGAACTCGCGATGCTTTTGCGCCGAATCGCCGTCGCCTTTCACCAGATTGAGGAACAGGTTGCGGTGCGCCTCGATGTGGCGGTCGAGATTCATGCTGACGAAGCCGTGCAACTGCAAGAAACCCGGATAAACGTCGCGCATGAAGCCGGGATGCGGGAACGGGACCTTAGTGATGACGTTGCGATGAAACCACTCGATACCGCGGCTCGCCGCCAGCTTGTTGACGCTGTTGGGGTTGACTCGCGTGTCGATCGGCCCGCCCATGAGCACCATGGAATGCGGCACGTCGGGATCGTTGTCGGCCTCCATCAACGCCACCGCCGCCAGCACCGGCACCGAAGGCTGGCACACCGCGATGACGTGGCAATCGCCGCCAAGCGTGTGCAGCATGGAGATGACATAGTCTATGTAGTCGTCGAGATCGAAGCGGCCTTGCGACAGCGGAACGGTCTGCGCATTGCGCCACTCGGTAATGTAGACGTCGTGGTTGGGGAGGAACGCTTCGACAGTGCCGCGCAGCAGCGTCGCGTAATGGCCGGACATCGGTGCGACGATCAGAAGCCGCGGCTGCGGCCGCCGTGGCGGCTGTGCAAACAGACGTTGGAAGTGCAGCAGCCGGCAGAACGGCCGCTCCCAGATGGGCTCGATATGCACCGGCACGCGCGCGCCGCCGACCACGGTGTGGTCGATGCGCCACTCGGGGCGCTGGTAGCGGCGGGTGGAGCGCTCGAACAACTCGGCCGCCGCCGCCACGGATTTGCCGTAGCCGGTATGAGCGAGCGGATTGGCGGGATTCTTGAAGAACAGGCGGGTCGCGTCAGCGATAGCGCGCGCCGGATTGAGCGCGGCGTAGCCCATTTCGTAAAACCAGTACATCGGCGTCGCCAGCAACGCGCCGCTGTCGCCGGGCAGCGTCGCTGCGCCGTCGAATTCACCGATCGCCATAGACTTGGCCCCCAGCCCTTTGTGCGATGCGGAAGACTGTCGCGTTTCGGTCATAGCGTCAACAATACAGATAAGGTGTTCGCAGCCGGTTTACAATTCGGCCTGTCAAAGCAACATACTGATTCTTCAGGGCTATTCTGGTTCACTCGCCGGTCTGCAACAGTGTGCCATTGACGCGAGCGCTGTGTAACAGTTGCAAAAATGCACATGTCGCAAGCGCAAAAAGACCGACGTTGAGCGCGAAAGCCTGCAGCATCAGATCGGCGCGGAAAACGTGGTCGATCAGCAGCGCGCGCATGCCCTCGAACACGTAAGTGGGCGGCAGCGCCCAAGCGATGTATTGCAGCCAATGCGGCAGCACCGTCACCGGGTAGTAGACGCAGGTGAGCGGCAAAAACAGAAACATGATGGTCCACGCCATGCTTTCGGCGCCGAGCCCGTTCCGCAGCAGCAAGCCGGCGACGAAAATGCCGATCGACCAGCTGCTCAAGATCAGGTTGGCGAAAAAGGCGGCGAGCGCGAGGCCCAACGACCAAATGTTGAAACCGAAAAAGGCGATGGCCAGGAGCGACACCGGCACCATGCCGATGGCCAGCCGAATGACGCTCATAGCCATCAGCGCCGCGACGAATTCGGCCGGGCGCAACGGCGACATCATGATATTGGCGAGATTGTGCGAGTACATTTCTTCAAGAAAAGAAATGGAGAAGCCGAGCTGGCCGCGAAACAGAATATCCCACAGCAGCACCGCGCCGATGAATACGCCGGCTGCGCGCGCGAAAAAACCGGCGTTCTGCGCAACGTACATTTGCAAGAAGCCCCACATCAACATCTGCACCGTCGGCCAATAAATGAGGTCGAGCACGCGCGGCCAAGACGAGCGCAACAGATACCAATAGCGCCGCACCATGGCGCCGATGCGGGCGAGGGAAAATTCGAGTGACGGCATCACGCTCTCACCCGCTCGTCCTCGCGAACGCGGGGGTCCACGGTCGCACCCATGGAATCGATCGCAGAGACTAGATCCCCGCTTTCGCGAGAATGAACGGGCCTTTGCACCGCGCATTGCCAAGAACGCGTCATCATTGCACTGCCTGCCGCCGGCCGCGCGCCACGTCGAGAAACACCTCTTCCAATGTCTGCCGCCCGTAGCGCGCGAGCAAACGTGCCGGCGTGTCGTCGCCCTCGATGCGGCCGCGCTTCATAATAATGACGCGTTCGCATAGCCGCTCCACCTCCGCCATGTTGTGCGACGCGAGCAGGATGGTCGCGTTAGTGTTGTGCCGGTAGGTTTCGAGCCGCGCCCGCACCCAGTCGGCGGTATCGGGATCGAGCGACGCAGTGGGTTCGTCGAGCAGCAGCACCTCGGGATTGTTGAGCAGCGCCTTGGCGAGCGAGACGCGCGTCTTCTGCCCAGCCGACAGCTTGCCGTTCGGCCGGTCGAGAAAGTCGGCAAGATCGAGCGCGGCGGCGAGTTGTTCGATGCGAGCGGCGACCTCGGTAACGCCGTAGAGCTGGGCGAACACCGACAGGTTCTGCCGCACGGTGAGCCGCGTCGGCATGTCGACGTAGGGGCTCTCAAAATTCATCCGCTGCAGCACGCGGTAGCGCTCGCGCGGCATTTCGGCGCCGAGCACGCTGACGCTGCCGGCGGTCGGGGTAACGAGACCCATGATCATGGCAATCGTCGTGGTCTTGCCGGCGCCGTTGCCGCCGAGCAGGCCGGTGATCGAGCCCGGCGCCAAGCGAAACGACACGCCATCGACCGCTGCCACGCCCTTATAGAGCTTGACCAGCCGGGTAACCGCGACGGCTGCGGCATTTCGGGCGTCCATGCTGGCGACATGTGACGCCGCGCCGCAGTTGGCGCAAGCCCCGCGCCGCAATTGGTGAGCCGAGGCGGCAAGGTCTACAGTGCGGCCATGCCCGCCCTTGAACTCGCGCAGAAACACCCGCGCCGCAACGTGCGGCTCGATACGCTGGTGCGGCTGCGCTGGCTCGCCATTATCGGGCAGACCACCGCGGTGCTTGGCGTCTATTTCGGCCTCGATTTCGAGCTGCCGATCTATGCCTGTCTCGCGGCGATCGCGCTCGCCGCCTGGCTCAATGTGGCGCTGCGGCTGCGCTTCCACATGACGCAGCGTCTCGACCCGGACCGCGCCGCCTGGCTTCTCGCGTTCGACATCGGCGAATTGGCGGTTCTGCTCTTTCTCACGGGTGGCCTGCAGAATCCCTTTGCCTTTCTGTTTCTCGGGCCGGTGCTGCTGTCGGCGACGGCGCTGCCGCCGCGCTACACGCTGATGCTTGGCGGCTTCGCGGTCGCCTGCGCCACCGTCTTGGTGTTCACGCATTACCCGCTGCCGTGGGACAGCGATGAGCCGCTGCAACTGCCGCCCATCTACATGATGGGCGTGTGGCTTTGCATCTTGTTAGCCATCGGCTTCATCGGTGTTTACGCCTGGCAGATCACTGAAGAATCGCGTCAGCTCGCCGATGCGCTCGCCGCCACCGAGCTGGTGCTCGCCCACGAGCAGCATCTCTCGCAACTCGACGGCCTCGCCGCCGCCGCCGCGCACGAGCTCGGCACCCCGCTCTCCACCATTTCGGTGATCGCCAAGGAGTTGGAGAACGCGATCCCCAAGGAGGCGCCGCATGGCGACGACGTTCGGCTGCTGCGCGAACAGGCGCGGCGCTGCCGCGACATCTTGGCCAAACTCACCGAATTATCGGCGAGCGGCGCACCGTTCGACCGCGTGTCGTTATCCGCCTTGATCGAAGAAGTCGTAGCGCCGCATCGTGATTTCGGCGTTTCTATCGACATTGCGGTTCCGGGCGAGAACAAGGCCGAGCCGGCCGGCCGCCGCAATCCGGCGATTCTCTACGGTCTTGGCAATCTGCTTGAAAACGCGGTCGATTTTGCGCGCGAACGCGTCACCGTCGCCGCGCAGTGGAACGAGGATGTCGTCGAGGTGACCATCACCGACGACGGCCCCGGCTTTGCGCCCGAGATCCTCGACCGCATCGGCGAGCCTTATGTGACCAGCCGCCGGCGCGCCGCCAACGAGGACGAGAGCGCCGGCCTCGGGCTCGGCTTTTTCATCGCCAAAACGCTGCTCGAGCGCTCAGGCGCCACGCTCATGTTCCAAAATCGCGTGTTGCCGGAGCGGGGCGCTGTCGTGCGCGTGCGCTGGCGGCGGGAAGAATTTGAGCGGACCGAAAGTCCCGCGGCGACTTGAGATCGTGCGACATCGTGACTATGTTGATTGTGACCTTTTGACGCGAACGGAGAAATGGCGGTGGATGTTGCCATGAACGACGTCGCGGGACGGCCGATCGACAAGGTTCCGAGCGAGCGGTCGCTGCTGATCGTCGAAGACGATCGCCCGTTTCTGCAACGGCTGGCCAAGGCGCTCGAGAGCCGCGGTTTTGCCGTTACCACCGCTGAATCCGTCTCCGACGGGCTGCTGCAAGTCGAGAAGGCGACTCCCGCCTTTGCCGTGGTCGATATGCGCTTGGCCGACGGCAACGGCCTCGATGTGATCTCCGCTTTGAAGCGCCGCCGCCCCGACGCGCGCGCCATCATCCTCACCGGCTACGGCAACATTGCCACCGCGGTAAACGCCGTGAAGCTCGGCGCCGTGGATTATCTCGCCAAGCCGGCCGACGCCGACGATGTCGTGGCGGCATTGCTCGCGCATGAAAGCAAGAAGATCGAACCGCCGGAAAATCCGATGTCCGCCGACCGCGTGCGCTGGGAGCACATCCAGCGCATCTACGAACTCTGCGGCCGCAATGTCTCGGAAACGGCGCGCCGGCTCAACATGCATCGCCGCACGCTGCAGCGCATTTTGGCGAAGCGGGCGCCGCGGTAGCGCCCGCGTATCCCGATCAGGCAATGTCTCCATAAGGCCCGTGCGGATCGGCGAGCGCCTGCAGGCGCAGCGCAGCGGCGCGGGCAAACAACAGCATCATCGATTTGCGCGTCGCGGCGGGCAGGCGGTGCTCGGGGGCTTGGCAATGAAAATGCGCGCCGAAGGCGTCGGCGACAATGAGTCCGGTATCCGGCGGGAAAATCTCGCACGGCACTTCGATCGTGGTAGCGAAGAACAACCGATCGCAGTGCAAGCGATAGTCCTGCCACTTCTGATCGGCGCGGAAATCGGCGATCGACGACTTGATCTCGACGATCCAGATTTCGCCGCCGGCATCGAGCGCGACCAGATCGGCGCGCCGGCCCGACGGCAGCGGCAGTTCGCTGACCACGCAGAAGCCATGCGCATGCAGCAGGCGCGCGGCGCCGCGGGCGACCGCCAGCGCGGTGTCCGATTGGCGGCCATCGACAGGGACTTCGAGCTTGGCGGCCAGATTCATGATGCGACCTTAGCACGACTTGCCGCACGCTCGGGAAAGGCGCCCGCCAGCGCCGAGCGATCCGCCTCCAGCACGCCGCGCTCGGTGATGAGGCCGGTAATGAGCCGCGCCGGAGTGACGTCGAAGCCGTAATTGGCGACCGCCGACCCGTCGGGGACGATCTGCACGGTTTCGATGCGGCCGGCTCTGCTCCTGCCGGTGACCGTCGCGACCTCCTCGCCGCCGCGCTGCTCGATGGGAATGTCGCGCAGGCCGTCATCGACGCCGAAATCGATGCTCGGCGACGGCAACGCCACGTAGAACGGTACGCTGTTGTCGTGCGCCGCGAGCGCCTTCAGATAGGTGCCGATCTTGTTGCAGACGTCGCCTCGCGCGGTGACGCGATCGGTGCCGACGATAACGAGGTCGACGAGCCCGTGCTGCATCAGATGGCCGCCGGTGTTGTCGGCAATGACCGTATGCGGCACGCCCTGCTGCCCTAATTCCCAGGCGGTGAGCGCAGCGCCCTGGTTGCGCGGCCGCGTCTCGTCGGCGAACACATGCACGGCAATGCCTTTGTCGTGCGCCATATAGATCGGCGCGGTGGCCGTGCCCCAATCGACCGTCGCCAGCCAGCCAGCATTGCAATGGGTGAGCACATTCACGCGCTCGCCGCTCTTTTTGCGCGCGATCGCTTCGATCACGGGCAGGCCGTGGCGTCCGATGGACTTGTTGATCGCGACGTCTTCGTCAGCGATCTCCTCGGCGCGCCGTAACGCCACGTCCGCGCGTTCACCGCGCGGCCGGTTGCGCGCCGCCGCCCGCATCTCATCCAGCGCCCATTTCAGATTGATCGCCGTCGGCCGCGTGGCGAGGAGTGTCGCGCAGGCGCGGTCGAGCGCCTCGTCCGAGGCATCGGCGCGCAGCGCCAGCCATACCCCGTAGGCAGCCGTGGCCCCGATCAGCGGCGCACCGCGCACCTGCATCGTTTTGATAGCGCGCGCGGCATCCTCGAGTGTCGCCAGGCGCACGGTGGCGAAACGATGCGGCAGCAGGGTCTGATCGATAATGCCGACGCTTTGGCCGTCCTTCTCCAGCCAAATCGTGCGCATGTCGCGGCCGTCGACTTTCATGGTGCAAGAGATAGCGGGGTTTGCAAGGATGCGCCACCTTGCAAGGAGCCTTGGATGCCCATCGATTACGAGAAGGAATACGACAATCGCGGCCGCATTCCCGAGCACCCGCAAATCTTCGCGCGCAACGAGCGCGACGCTGCTGCCTATCGCGCCGGCGCGCGCGGCGCCGAGCTTGGCCTCACATATGGCGCTTCGCCGCGGCAGTACATCGACTTTTTTCCGGTACAGAACGCCGATGCGCCGCTGGTGCTGTTCATCCACGGCGGCTGGTGGCGCACGCGCGATCCTTCCGCCTACAGTCATTTGGCCGCGGGCGGCAATGCGCGCGGCATTGCCGTCGCACTCGCCGGTTACGATCTTTGTCCCCAGGTGTCGATCGCGACGATCATCGAGCAGATGCGCGCGGCCGCGCTCTTTCTCTGGCGCAAAACCGGCAAACGCATTACCGCGGTCGGTCACTCCGCCGGCGGGCATCTCACGGCGTGTCTCGTGGCCACCGATTTCAAGACGCTGGCGCCGGACGCGCCGGCCGATCTGGTGCCGGCGGGCTATGCCATTGCCGGCGTCTTCGATCTCGCGCCGCTGGTGAACATTTCGGTCAACGCCGATCTCAAGCTCGATGCCGAGAGCGCGCGCGCCTGTTCGCCGCTGTACTGGCGCGTGCCGCCGGGGCGCTCGCTCGATGCGGTGGTGGGCGCGCTGGAATCGAGCGAATTCCTGCGGCAGAGCCGTACCATTGCCAAGGCCTGGCGGCAGGGCATGGCACAAACGCGCTACGAGGCGATTGCCGGCGCCAACCATTTCACTGTAATCGATCCGCTCACGCAAGCCGACAGCGCCATGACCTCCCGCGTGGTCGAACTGGCGCAGCAGGTCGCCGCCATCAGGCTCTAGTGGCCCGGAAAGGTGCCCCACCTTCGGCATGCGCTAGAACCAGTACTCGCGCGCGAAGGCGAGCGTGAACAGCGCGCCGACGATGACGACAAGCACGCGCATGACGGACTGCGGCACCACGCGCGCGAGATACGAGCCGGCGACCCCGCCGAGCACGGTGCCCGCCATCAGCGCCAAAGTCGGCGGCCAGTGCACGGCGCCGCGCGCGACGAAGACGGCGCTGGCGGCCAAAGCGTTGAGGCTAGAGACGAGGTTCTTGGCGACATTGGCAGAGCGGTAGTCGCCGCCGGTGGCCACGCTGAACACCCCGAGGATGAGAATGCCGACGCCGGCGTTGAAATAACCGCCGTAGAACGACACCGGCAGCAGCACTTTCAGGCTCGATACATTGAACGTGACGGCGTGGCCGCGGTGGGCGGCGCGCTTACGCAGATAGACGCTGATCCTGGTCGAATAGGCAAACAGCAGCGTGGCAAAGCCGAGCAGCAGCGGCACGATGGCGGTGAACACACGTCCCGGCGTCAGCAGCAGGCAAGCGCCGCCGAGCGCGGCGCCGACGACCGAGATGACGATGAGGCCGGCGAAGCCGCGGTTGAGCGGCGGCAATTGCGTGCGGTCGGCGAGCGCGGCGAGAAAGATGCCGGGCATCAGCGACACCGGCACGGTGACGGCGGCGGCCTGCGGCGGCACGCCGGCGGCAATTGCCGCCGGATAGAGGATAACTGCGGCGCCGCCCACCATCGAGGCGGTGACGCCGGCGACGATGCCGGCGCCGACCAGGAGGACGCCAGTTATCGGCTCCATGACATTTCCCGTTCGTTCCCGCGCAAGCGGGAACCCAGAGCCGCGCGCGAGGTCGGTATCCTTTCCTGGGTCCCCGCCTTCGCGGGGACGAATGGATGGAGCATCAAAAGAACGCCTGAATGCCGGTCTGCGCGCGGCCGAGGATCAGCGCGTGGATGTCGTGCGTGCCCTCATAGGTGTTGACCGTCTCCAAATTCGCGAGCACGCGCATCACGTGATACTCCTCGGAAATGCCGTTGCCGCCGTGCATGTCGCGCGCAATACGCGCAATGTCGAGCGCCTTGCCGCAATTGTTGCGCTTCATCAGCGAGATCGACGGCGGCGCGGCGCGGCCCTGCTCCAGCATGCGGCCGAGCCGCAGCGCGCCGGATAAGCCCAAGGCAATCTCGGTCTGCATGTCGGCGAGTTTCTTCTGCACCAACTGATTGGCGGCGAGCGGACGGCCGAACTGCTTGCGGTCGAGCACGTATTGCCGCGCCGCCTGCCAGCAGAATTCGGCGGCACCCATGGCGCCCCAGCAGATGCCGTAACGCGCCATGTTGAGGCAGCCGAACGGGCCGGCGAGGCCTTTCACGTTCGGCAGCAGGTTTTCCTCCGGCACGATGCAGTCGGCGAGCACGATTTCACCGGTAATCGAGGCGCGCAGCGAGAGCTTGCCTTCGATCTTCGGCGTGGAGAATCCCTTGGTGCCGCGCTCGACGATGAAGCCGCGAATGACGTTGTCGAGCTTGGCCCAGACAATGGCGATATCGGCAACCGGCGCGTTTGAGATCCAAGTCTTGGCACCGTTGAGCTTGTAGCCGTTCGCGACTTTTTCCGCGCGCGTGACCATCGAGCCGGGATCGGAGCCGTGGTCGGGCTCGGTCAGGCCGAAGCAGCCGATCGTCTCGCCGCTGGCGAGCTTCGGCAGGTATTTGCGCCGCTGCGCTTCGGAGCCGTAGGCATAGATCGGATGCATGACCAGCGAAGACTGCACCGACATGGTGGAGCGGTAGCCTGAGTCGACGCGCTCCAATTCGCGTGCGATCAGGCCGTAGGAGACGTAGCCCAGACCGGCGCCGCCGTAGTCCTGCGGGATGGTGGGCCCGAGCAGCCCAAGCTTGCCCATCGCCGGAATAAGGACCGGATCGTACTTCTCCTCGCGCCAGGCCGCGATCACTTTGGGCATCAGCGTGTCCTGCGCGAAGCCGCGTGCGCTGTCGCGTACCATGCGCTCCTCTTCCGAGAGGTCGTGCTCGATGTCGAGCGGGTCCTCCCAGACGAAGTTTGCGTCCTTCAAGGTCGCCGGCTTACTTTCGCGTTTTTCCGCCGCTTGCGACATGGAGCTCTCTCCTTTGTGGCTTCCGTATTATAGAGGCTGCTTTTTCGCCGGTCATTTCCGGATGCAGGTGGTTCTGCGTGTATTGAAAGCTGCCTCCACTCGGCCCCTCGCTACGCTCGGAGCATTCCTCCCTTGCAGGGAGGGATGAAGAAGACGCGCGTCATCGCCCCTGTTCTTTATTCGGCCCGGGGGTGAGCCGCATTTGCAAATGCCGGCCTCCGCCCTTGGGGGCTTCGGCGCGACAGACCGCCCGCTCTCGAAGCAATGCCGAGGGCGCGCGGGACGCCATGGGTCCAACCGGACCCGCGGGCCTCGGCGCCTCGCG
>Ga0070740_10004295_pt1 | contig 14173 bp, 12 predicted proteins | sample Coa_R2_FD_67286 | JGI IMG/M metagenome (GOLD analysis project Ga0070740, IMG submission 67286) | Surface soil microbial communities from Centralia Pennsylvania, which are recovering from an underground coalmine fire - Coalmine... | ecosystem: Environmental > Terrestrial > Soil > Unclassified ... | reverse complement strand
TTGCGCTCGGGGCCGATGGCGCGGCGCAGCGCCGCCAGCATCTCCCCTTCGGCCGCGCTGTCGAGGCCGACTTTGAGGTAGAAGCAGGTGTAGCCGCGCTGCACGCCGTCAGCTCCCTGTCGCTCGATCTCCTCCGGGCTGCCCTGTGAGAGATAGTAGAAGTAGTTGACCTCCTCGCGCATGGCGCCCCCGAACAGGCGATAGAGCGGCTGCCCGCACGCCTTGCCGCAGAGGTCCCACAGGGCCATATCGATGCCCGCGAAAGCGAAATGCCCGGTCATCGGGCGGAAGTCCCACAGGCCCGTCTGGAAGTAGTCGCGGGCGATGGCCTCGGACTGCCAGGGGTCGCGCCCGACGACGAAGGGCCTGGCCGCCAGCACGGCCTGCTCGACGGAGGCCACGTCGGCGCCGCTGCAGCTCTCGCCCCACCCCACGAGCCCGTTGTCCGCCGTCAACTTGACGACGACGTCCGTCACGCCGCCGCGATAGACGCGGCTGCTGACCTCGTAATGGGTGTATGGCACGCTGACCACGAACGTATCGAGGGCCACGATCTTCATGAATGGGCTCCTTCACAGCGCGGTAGGCGCTAGGCGATAGCAAGTAGGCGGCGAGCGGGGCCAGTCCTTGCGCTACCCCACGCTGTGGCGGGGTTGGTGCCACGAAGGTCTGGCCCCCTATTCCCTAGCGCCTACTCCTTCCAGATGCTCCAGCCGCCGTCGACCACCAGGTTGGCGCCGGTGATGTAGGACGCGTCGTCGGAGGCCAGGAAGCACACGGCCGCCGCGATCTCTTCGGGCCGGCCGAGACGCCCGGCCGGCGTCTGCCGCGCGAACTGCTCCCGCTCCTCGGCCGAGGTGTGATCCCAGGCCGCCGTCAAGATCCCGCCGGGCAACACGGCGTTGACCCGCACCCGCGGTCCGTAGTCGGCGGCCAGTTCCCGCGTCAGCGCGCTGACCGCGCCCTTGGCGGCATCGTAGGCCGCGTGCCGGCGGAAGCCCATCAGGGCGTGCACCGACGACGTATTGATCATGACCCCTCCGGCGGCGAGCAGATGCGGCATGCAGGTCTTGACCGAGAGGTAGACCGCTTTGAGGCACACCGCGATCTGCCGGTCCCAATCGCGTTCCTCGAGCTCGTGCGGGAGGGCGTAGGCGATGGTGAAGGCGTTGTTGTGCACGATATCCAGCCGGCCGAAGCGCTGCAGGGCCAGGTCGGCGAGCGCCTGCCAGTCGGACAGATTGGAGACGTCGCAGTGGTGGTAGACGGCTGTGCCACCGTCCGCGCGGATCGCGGCGGCCACGCTCTCGCCGCGCTCATCCTGAATGTCGGCCAGGATGACGCGCGCGCCCTCGGCGGCGAACCGGCGCGCGGTGGCGGCGCCAATCCCGTTGGCTGCGCCCGTCACGATGGCCGTCTTCTCGCTGAATCGAGGCACGGTACCTCCTTTCACTGGGGATGGTACCGCACCTGGCAAGGTCGTTGAAAGGCCATGCAGATGAAGCCGCTCCATCAATGGCTTCGCGACCTGCACTCGCTCAGGGGTTGGGCGGCACGAGCGCAGCGCGCAGGCGGTCCTGCACCTCTTGCACCGGCGCCGTCAGACTCACCGTGTCGACTGCGCCATTGACCAGGGCCCGCTGTCGCAGGTCCCACCCTACTTGCGGTGCCATCACCACAATCGGCACCTGATATCCCAACAGTCGCATGGATCGTATGGAGTGCGAAATGGAGAAGGCCGGTTCCTCTACCAGGAGGGCCAGGAGGATGGTGGAGGCGGGAGGATCGAGCGGCAAAGAGGCGACATCGTCCGCCTCGAACACGCCATAGCCCATCCCGACGATGACGTCACGCGCGATGGCACGCAGCGGCGGATCGCCGATCAGGACGACCGTGTCGGATCTGTCCGCCGTCATCAGATCCCACCTCAGAACAACAAGTGGGGCAGGTGGTGGGCCGTATGCGTTTGAGTGTAACAGATCGACGTTAACGTCTCGTTAAGGTGGTGGTTAAGATCTGGTTGAGGGTCTTGTGTAGTCGGATATAGTAATGGTCACCTGTGGATGCCTGGCGACGTGAGCGGAGGAAATAGGTGCCACGCGCCAAGTGACGAGGGGGACAGGCGGCTCAGGCCTGCGCTTTGATGCCCTGGGCAACGCGGTAGGCCAGGGCCATGATCGAGATCATGGGATTCACGCCACAGGCGGTCGGGAAGCCGCTCGCGTCGGCGATATACAGGCCCCGCACCCCGTAGACCTCGCCGTACGGGTCGGCGACCGCGATACGTCGATCCGCCCCCAGCCGGCATGAGCCCATCTGGTGCGCGCTGAACAGCGGCACGCGATTGGGAGCAATCGCCGCGCGTGATATGGCGTCCAGGTAGCGGTCGAGTTGAGCGCGCGCCACGGCGCCGGGCCGGCCCTTTTCGCTCCGCAGCTCCAGACGCGGCGTGTGCAGCGTGGCGGCGCCCACGGCACCCCCGGCGAAGGCGATGCGCACCATCTCCTGCATCCCCCGCGTCAGGCGGTAGCGATCGAGCCGGCTCGGCCAATAGTGCAGGATGGGCTCACCGCCCTTGTCCAGCCTGACGCGTCCCTCACCGGTATCGCGTACCAGGGCGATGAAAATAGCTTCATGCGCGGCGCGGGCCATCAGTCGCTTATGCTCCCGGCCGCCCTCCCACGGGGCGGTCAGTCCGATCATCCCCGGATGGGCCGGGGCTACCTCGATGCGCAAGCCGTAGCCGTCCTTGAGGTGCGCGAAGTGGGGCGAGAGCGCCGTTTGCAGCGAGCCCGTCCATGGCTCGATCGGCTCCGCATAGTAACCGGCCACGGCCGCGACGGGATGCAGCCGCAGGTGGCGCCCGATATGCGGGTTGTCCAAGCCCGAGCGCAACAGGAGCGCCGGCGCCTCCACCCCGCCCGCCGCGACGACGACGCGCGGCGCGCGCACCACGACCCGATGCCGTCTACCCGTCACCGCATCCTCTACCCAGCCCTCCACGCCGGCGGCCCGCCCACGCTCGACCAGGACGCGCCTGACGTTGCAGTCGACCACCGTGCGGGCGCCGTGGTCGCTGGCGTCTTGCAGGAAGGTGACCAGCGTCGACTGTTTGCGCCCGTATGGGCAGCCGAAGCCACAGGCGCCGCAGCGCTGCGCGCAGCCCGAGGCGTTGCGCGGGACGACTCGCCACTCGTACCCGAGCGCCGCGCAGCCGCGCCGCAGGGCCTCGTTATTGCGGTTGGGGGCGCTGTCATCCGTGTTCACGCCAAGCCGCTGCTCGACCACCTCGAAGCCGCGTCGATATGCGTCCGAGGTCGCCCCGGCCAGGCCGTAGCTGTGCTCCCACTCCCGCAGGACAATCTCCTCGGTGCGCAGCGATGTGCTCCAATTGACCACCGTGCCGCCGCCCAGGGTCGAGCCGGCCAGCACGATCACGCCGAGGTCGTGCGTGGTGAGCAGCCCGCGGCGCAGGTAGAGCCTGGAGGTCATCTCCGCCTCCTGGCCCGAGAAGTCGGCCTCGTTATGGTAGCTGCCCTTTTCGAGCACCACCACCTCCAGCCCGGCCATCGACAGCTCGGCCGCCACCACGCCACCGCCAGCGCCCGAGCCGACAACCACCACGTCGGCGTTCAGGTCCGTGTCGCGGGTGATAGGGAGTGTACGGATCGTTTTGGGCGCCGGCTCGCGCGCCTCCGCGGGGGGAGTTGCGGGCCGGTAGCCGAGCGCCCGCCAATTCGGATTGGCGCCATCGGCCACGGGCGCCGCGTAGAACAGAAAGAGGGTCAGACGCTTGAGCGCCGCGAAGCCCCGGCGCAACTGCGGTACCGGGCTGAGGCTCATGCGGCGCAGCGCACGCTCCCGCACCGGGTGGGAGAGCGCGGCGAATCCGGCCGGCCGCCCCGCCAGCACGAGCCCCCCAAGCGGGCTGCCGAGCAGCCGCAGCAACAGCGCGATCTCGGCGCGCGATTCCGGCGACTCCCGGGCCAGCGCCTCCGCCACCCGCATCGCTACGTGGAGATCGCGCGCCGAGCGGGCGTAGAGCCCATGCGGGTCTTGCTCGCCCGGCGGCGGCTGGACGGAGGGGACCAGCGTCTCGCACACCGCCTCCAGCGTGCGCAACTCCGCCGGGCGCAACCAAGCGGCCTCAGGCGTGCGCGGAAGCGCTTCTAAGATGCCGCGCGTCCTCCCGCCCATTCCAGCCGCGTCTTGCTCTATTCTGGCCATCCCACTCCTCGCGGCTCCCGCGCGGATCGATGCGCAGCGCCTGCCTCCGTGGCGTGGAGTATGCCAGGTACCCGGCGCGGTGTCAACCGGAGCGGAGAGCCGGACGCCATCCGGCAGAGCCCTTAGGGCGCGGGATCATGCTCTGGGAGGCGCCGGTTCCCCGACGTTGGTGGTCGCCCAGGGCAGCGCCTCCAGCCGCTCCAGCGGGATCGGCTCGCCGCTGACCTCGCTCCAGCCATATGTCCCCTCGTCCATCCGCCGCAGCGCGTGTTCGACCTGGGCCAACTGAGCGCTCTGGTCGGCGGTCAGAGCGCTGGCAGTATCCTCCATCATGATGTCGCGTCCCATCTCGCCATAATCCTCCGGCTCGTCGGAGGGCGGCTCCGCATCCTGGAACTCGGAATCCAGGCCTTGCAGAAGCCCGCGCAGGCGGTCGCGCTCGGCCTCCAGACGTGCGCGCAACTCGGCCATCCGGGCGGCCTCTACTCCCGGTGGAAGGTGATCATTTGTTGTCATGGCTCTGGTGTCCTCATCCGGCTTCCGGCAGCCCCCAGATCGATCGACGGTTCTGACACGGTCCCAACGTCAACGTGACAAGCGACGTAGACTCACACACGCCGACCTCGCACCTGCTGTGAGCCAGCTCTGGCTTGCTTCATCATAGCGCAAGAGACATGCCACATCCGGGTCGCCTGGAGGGGCGGCGCCTCGCCTTGCTGGGCCAGGTCGGACGTTCAGGGTGGCGAGCCTTTAGGCGCTCCTCCCAGGGCTAAAGCGCCTGGGAGGAGCGCCAGGGGCTTCAGCCTACCTTAGCTCACGCGCCATAAACCCGCCCTGTAGTATTATTCCCTACGTGTAGTTGATTGCTCAGCTCAAGCTGCGCCCGACTCCAGAGCAGTCTGACGCTCTGCGTGCCACGCTGGTAACAGCCAATGCCGCCTGCGACTACGTGAGCCGCGTGGCGTGGGACAGCAAGACCTTCCGCGAGTATGCTTTGCGCAAGCTCGTCTACGGCGAGTTGCGCGCCAGCTATGGCCTTGGCGCCCAGATCACCCAGCACTGCGTAGCTAAAGTCGCCGATGCCTACGCCCACGACCAGGACACACCCCGCACCTTCAAGCCACGCGGCTCGATCGCCTTCGACGACCGCAACCTGTCCTACGCGCTGCCTGACGCGAGCGTCTCGATCTGGACGCTGCGCGGGCGTCTGCGCATCCCGTTCGTCTGCGGGGAGCGCCAGTGGCAGTTGTTGCAGACGCGCCGCGGCGAGAGCGATCTGGTGTACCGCAACGCGCAGTGGTACCTGCTGGCGACGTGCGACGTCGAGGAACCGGCGCCTGGCGATCTTGACGCGGACGATGCGCTGGGCGTCGATCTGGGCCTGGTCAACCTCGCCACCGACAGCGACGGTGAGGTCCACGCGGGCCGCACCGTCACCAACGTGCGCGCCCGTCACCGGCGGCTGCGCACCAAGCTCCAGGCCAAGGGCACCAAGGGCTCGCGCCGCCGCCTGAAGCATCTGGCCGGCAAGGAACGCCGCTTTGCGCGCCATACCAATCATGTCATCTCCAAAGGGATCGTGGCGAAGGCCGAACGCACAACGCGCGTGGTCGCTCTTGAGGACCTCACGGGCATCCGCGCGCGGGCGAGGGCTCGGAGGCCGCAGCGCGCCACACTCCACTCCTGGGCCTTCGCCCAGCTCCGCGCCTTCATCGCCTACAAAGCGCGGCGTGCGGGCGTGCGCGTGGTCCTGGTCGATCCGCGCCACACCTCGCGCGCGTGCCCGGCTTGTGGCTGTGTCGATAAGGGCAACCGGCCCTCCCAAAGCGTTTTCTGCTGTGTGCAGTGCGGGTTCGCTGGCCACGCCGACACGATCGCGGCGGAGAATATCCGCCGGGCCGCCGTAAGCCGGCCAGACTGCTCGGATCTCACCGGGGGTGAGAGCGCCAGGGCAAAGCCCACCAGCTTTTGCGGTGGGTAGCTTACTCGGGGCATTCTGCGCCGGAGACGGGCAACTCCGTGCACGATGAAGGCGATGTGGTGGGGCGCACCAGAACCTGCGTCGGCTGCAGCAGCGCGTGCGTGCGCCAGTTCAATACGCCGGTCACCGCCGCCTGCTGGCCCGGAGCGATGTCGTCGATTGCCTCACCTGCCGGCAGAAACAACCGGGTGTGAGCCGTGAGCAACACCACGACGATGTTACCCAGCCGGTGTGGGCCCCCATAGCGCTGCGCCAGGGTTGGGACCGACTCGGTTGTGCCGACGTGCAGTAGCAGCAGGCGCTGCGGCCACTCCATCTGCGCCACGCGCCCCGTGACGGTCACGCTGTCCGCGGATTCGTCCTGCACCATGTTGCCCTGGCGTAGCAGGATGTCGCCTTTGCTCAGGGCGGCGCGATCCAGAGGGCGTCCACCGCGGCCGAGCACGCGCGTCGACGGCCCGATGTCGTAGGTCTGCCGGCCCAGTGAGTTCCGCACCGTCACCGTCAGCACGGCTCCCCGGTGTGTGATGCGCGCGATGACCGGTGCGTTGTACAGCCTGATCATATTGCCCCCGTATCGTGCGCGGCGGCTACCGCCCTGCTCATTGCCGCTGATGCTCACGCCGGGGATGATCGGGCAGGCGTGCTGGCGCAGTATGAGCCTGTCCGCGGGCCGAGCGCCGAAGTCGAAGCTGCCGCGCAGCGGGTTAGCAGACGCGTCGCTGCCCGTCAAGGGCCGCAGGCCAAAGCGCGCCTCGATGAAGGCTAGCACCGAGGTGAAGTCGTAGACGGTGTGATCGACGTGGCCGCGCCGCGCGTAGGGCGAGATGATGAGCGCCGGCACGCGCGGTCCCAGGCCCCAGCGGCTTGTCTTCGGCGGGGCGACGTGGTCGTAGAAGCCGCCGAAGTCGTCCCAGGTCACGATGATGGCCGTGTCTCTCCAGAAGGGGCTGCGCATGATGGCGTTCACCTCCGAGACTGTCGTGTTCTCGCCCAGGCAGGTGCTGGCGGGCGGATGCTCGCTCTCCGCCGTGTCGGTGACCAGCCAGGTCACGGCGGCCAGGTGGCCGTGGGCGACATCGGAGGTGAAGCGGCGCCAGGGCAGCACGTTGGTACGCCACTGGTCGCCGAAGCGGATGTGCCGGATGGCATCGAAGGTCGACCAGATGTAGCCCGAGTGCCCGAACCCCGGCGCGTAATAGCGCCAGGAAATGTGGCTGGCGTTCAGGCGATCGGCCAGCGTGGCCATGTCGAAACAGGGGTAGGTTGCCCCGTTGCGCCCCGCCGCGCTGACCGTCAGGGCGTAGGAGCCGCTCGGGCTGTCACAACCCCAGCGCTCGCTGGGGATGGTCGGGTTGGAGACGACGTTGGCGTTCTGCGCGGCGATCGTCATCAGGTGGTTGGGGAAGGTGGGACCCATGATGGAACTGAAGAAGTGATCGGCCAGCGTGAAGTGGCGGGCGTACGCCCAGTAGCTGGGGATGTCGCCCGGGTACATCTCCGTGTAGGCGTGGTCGACGCCGAGCGTCACGGCACCGGCAATGAGATCGAAGCCATTCATGCGCCCGCCGGCGTAGGCGGCATACGCGGCAGTGGCGGAGTGGGCAATATCGGGATAGACCTGATCGGACGCTTCGGCCAATGGCACGACCTGCCCGCCGGAGGTACGCCCGGTGGTCGCGCCGTCCGCACCAGGGAATCGCCCGAAGTAGTTATCGAAGGAGTGGTTCTCCTTGATGATGAAAACGATGTGGTTGATCTTGCCCAGGCCCGGCTGCCTCGGGACGGCGCGGTGCGAGAACAGGTGCAGGGCCGCCCAGGCCGCGTTGGCGAGCAGCACGGCCGTGATGAGGTAAACGACGAGGCGGAGACGCTTCAAGGGCACTCAGTTCCCCTCATCGGCTACTGCGGCGCATCCCCGCCTCGTCTCGTGCCATCGCACCGGGATCTCAACGCATGGCCGGCTCAGCCCGGCCAGTGTAGACGCCCTCCAAGACCAGCAGATCGCGCAAATAGCGGACCGCGAGCCGCGTGTGGTGGTCGACGAAGTCCAGTCCTTGCAGCCGGTGACGCTCATCCAGCGCCTGATGGCAGAACTCGTAGCACAGATACCCGTCATACCCGGTAGCCTTCAGGCCGCGAATGAAGGTCGGATAGTTCACGGACGCCACCCAATCCAGGGGGCGTTGCCGCAGCGTCCCATCCGGCCCCTGGTCGAACTCGCCGCTGAAATGGGAGAGGGCTTGAAAAGTCGTTGTTGGAGGCCACGCCCACGATGTCGAGGCCCCTGGAGGCGCACAACTCCCGGAAGCGCCGCCGCTCGTCGTCATCCCAGTCCAGGGGGTTGCCGTGCGGACGCTTGCCGTCGATCTCGATGCCGTCGAAGCCGAGGGATACTGCGCGCTCCACCACCTCGGGCATGCTCAGGGCACGGCCGCGACACCAGATGCCCAGATAGGTGATGCTGTAAAGACCGAGTTTCATGCTGTCTTCTCCCTCCGGATTCCTTCGTCCAGGGCTTGCCGCACGTTGTGGTGTTAGAAGCTGGTGCTGAGGTCTATAGCGCGCCCCGTCCGTGCCGATTCCGTCACCTTGAGCATGATCTCAAGGGCGTGCCGGGCATGTTCGGCGCTCAGGACCGGACGGCGCCGTTCCCAGATGCAGTCGACGAGGTGGTCGATCAGGTTCGCTCGCCTCAGGCGCCCGTAACGCTCCTCCGCGACCTCCAGGTCGCGCCCTTCCGGGACGATCCACCCGCTGAGGCCGGCGACGGCATCGACCTTGTAGACCTCCACCAGCGGTCCACCGCCGTTTTCCATCCAGCCATCATTGATGTTGATGGTTCCCGCGCGCCCGAAGATTTCCATGTTTGGGCTCCTGGCCGCGTTCACGTTGTATGAGCCGTCGACCACGGCGAAGGTCGATTGTCCGAAATCGAGCATGAAGAGCGTATTGTCGTCGGCCGTCACCTCGATCTCTTTGCCATGGAACGGGCCGCCGCGCGCCAGCCGAGTCGGCTCGGTGATGCCGGAGAAGGCCGCCACCCGCTGCGCGGGACCGAGCAGGCCGGTGATCTGATGGATACCGTAGACCCCCATATCCAGCAGCGGGCCAGAGCCCTTCTGGTAAAACCAGGTGGGATCGTTCGGCCAGGAATAGGCGGCGGGGCCACCGTGCGAGCCGCGCACGCGGGCAAAGGCCACGCGGCCGATAACGCCGTCTTGAATCATGCCGCGCACCGTCTGGTAGTGCGGGGCGAGCATGTCCGGCGGCGCGCAGATAATGGTCAGCCCCTTCTCCGCCGCCGTGGCAATCAGCGCATCGGCCTCCTCGATAGTCGAGGCCAGCGGTTTCTCCGTGACCAGGTGTTTGCCCGACTTCAGGATGGCCATGGAAGTGGTCCCGTGCACCGGAATCGGCGTCAGGTTGGCCACGGCGTCGAGGTCGCTGTGCTCGAGCATCTCCTCCAGAGTCCGGTAGGCGTGCGGAATCTGGAACTGCTGCTGGACCTCCTGGGCGCGTTCAAACAGGGGATCGGCAATGGCCACGACCTCTACCTTCTCGGGGATGTACTTGAGGTTCGGCAGCACACCGTAGGGATAGGTGGCGATCATGCCGGCGCCCAGAACGCCCAGCTTCAATGGTTGGCGGCTCATGGTAGTCCTTTCCTGTAGCTCAATCGCGTCCAATCTAGCGGACGATAGGCGTGCCGCTCAGCCTGAATACCCTCGGGTTGCAGGGCCACGGCCCATCGTCCGCCATCCTTCAGCTTACGCCGGAGCGACCTGGCCTGTGCCACCCGAGCGAGCGGCCTCGTAAAAGGTAAAGCAGGCATCCAGGTTGCGGCAGGCGTCGTCCACGCCCGCGGGCAGCGGCGCGCCTTCGCGGACGGCGGCGACGAACTGGCTAAACGTCGGGCCGGCGACGATGCTCTCCACCTCCGGCAGGGTCACGCTGCTCCAGCCGCTGAACGGCTCGAAGTGGCCGCTGACGGTGGCACGACCCGGCATCTGCGAGTCGAGCAGCAACGCGCCCTCACTGCCGACGATGTGCGTCGTGGCGATGGACGCGCCCCGAGCGGCGGTCCAGGTCACCTCCACCGACGCGACCTGTCCGCCGCCAAAGGTCAGCAGCGCGGAGCCGAAATCCTCCAACCCCGACGCGAGGTCTTTGTGCACGAGGTTCGCGACGAGGCCGGACGCCGCGACGACCTCGGAGTCGAACAGCCAGCGCAGCATATCGACGGTGTAGATGGCATGGTCCATCCAGCCGCCGCACGGCGTATAGGCGGGATTCAGCCACCAGGTGCGACCGGTGACGCCCGGCCACTCCTGCGTGGGCAGCGGGGCGCGCCACTGTTGAGCGACCGAGATGGGCCGGCCGATCCGGCCCTCGTCGATCCACTCCTTGATCAGTTGATACTGCCGGTTCAGGCGCCGATCGCTTTCGGCGGACAGGAAGCGCACGCCCGAGCGATCGACGGCCTCCTTGATGCGCGCGGCCTCATCGCGCGTCATAGCGATGGGCTTGACGCTGAAGATATGCAGGCCCCGCGCGGCGGCCTGCATGCAGAGGTCGGCGTTCTCGCTGGTTCGGCAGGCCGTGACCACGATGTCGAGGTCGTCCCGTTGCACCACGGCATCGTACTGCGTAGTCCACTCCGCCGCGCCGAAGCGCCGGGCCGTCTCGCGCGCCCGCGCCTCGTCGCGGTGCGCGACCACCACCAGGTCCACGTCGGGGTCTGCCGCCACCGCGCGCGCCGCCCCCAGGCCGGCATACCAGTGGTCCAGGCCGGCGATACCTACCCGCATCTTGTTATTCCCGCTTGCGCTCACCATCCAAGGCTTCCTCCCGATTCAGTCTACTGGACTCCGCTCCCAATCAAGAAGTTGCCTCGGGGTTAGAACGGAATCACTGATATGAAGCTGGCTGCCCGCCGGATTTGGTGATACGCTCCCGGCATCTAAAGGGAGTTGGCTGAACTCGCCTGATACCTTTGACGCATGTGACGCTACCATGACAAAGGCAGTAATTAAGTCGCAGGCGCCCCGCCGGCGATTTCAATTGATAGGCCCTTGGGCAAGCTTATGGCAAGGTCTGTGGAGTTGAGTACAGCCCATCGCCGGGCGCGACGTATTCCACAACGTCAACGAAGAAGCTGACAGATGGCTGCCGAAAAGCCGGCCTACAGCCCCAACGACTCCAGATCCGTTTCTTCCAGGCCGAAGTGATGCGCGACCTCATGCAGCACCGTGCGCGCGATCTCGCGACGCAACTGCGCCCGCGTCCGGCAGAGTCGTTCGTGGGGTCGCTGGAAGAGCAGCACCATCGGCGGCGGCGCAAAGGCGTCATCGGCGAAGATGCTGCCGCCGACGTAGAGGCCCAGCGTATCGCGCGGCTCGCCCGGTGGCGGCACGTCCTCCACGGCAACCGTCACGTTCTCTAGACGCTCCCGCACCCATTGGGGCAAGGCGCCGAGCGCCTCTCGCACCAGGGTATCAAACTCCGGGCGCGAGAGGCGCAACAGGCGGTGGACAATCCGGCGCTGCAAGCGCTACGACCGCTTACCAACTACCACCAGTATCGGAGCCGTCGCTCCAGCCACCGCCCGAGTTGTCGAAGCCCTGATCGGGCCCACCGGACCAGCTATTGGCTGCGGGGTCAAAGCTCTGGTCAACGCCGCTATTGAAGAAATCGGCCGGCTGAACGTCGGGTGCCTGGTAGCCCTGGGCCGGTTGCTCGTAGTAGTTGTTGACGATCACCTCTTCGGGCTGCTGCACGACAGGGTTGTGATGTCCGAACAGGGCGTTGCCGATGGCCTCGCCGGCCAGGCCTCCGGCGACTCCGCCGGCTAGCCCCGCGAGCAGACCGCCGCCTGCTCCTCCCAACAATCCGCCTTGCTGCGGCGCCTGGGGCGGATAGCCCTGTTGTGGAGGCTGGGGCGCATAGGGCGGCTGCGTGTAACCCTGTTGCGATGCCTGAGGTGGGTAACCCGGTCGGGGGGCCTGTTGCGGATACGCCGGCGCATAGCCCTGCGGCGCCGCTTGGGGAGGATACGGTTGCTGAGTATAGCCCTGGGGCGGATTACCCGCCGGCGGGTTCGGCTGCTGCGCGTAGCCCTGCGGCGGTGCCTGGGGCGGGTACGGTTGCTGCTCATAACCCGGCTGCTGAGTCGGGGTGAAGTAGGGATTCGGCGGCACGAAACTGCCTGTCGCCACGGGGCCCGAACCGGTGACGGACTGGGGAGGCGCCCCCGGCACATAGGCTTGCGGACGCCCTCCGAAAATCTGTGGCTGCCAGGCATCTGGTTGGACCGGTTGCTGCGACGCGTAGCCCTGATAGCCGGGAGACGCGGGAGGATAGCCTGGTGCCGGCGCGTAGCCCTGTGGAGGAGTGAAGGGTTGCTGCTGGGTTGGATAACCCTGCTGCTGGGATTGCGGATGCGACTGGAGTTCCTGGATTTCTTGTTGTATGAAGCGTTTGGCCATGTCGCCGAGGTTTTTCATGGTCTCTCCTCATCCGAACCGACCCACGGCCCGGCGTGTTACTGTCACCTCTACTATCTTATCTCCGATCCAAGGACCTGAGGACTGGCCATTTATCCAGGTGACGTCCGTGGTAGCCCGCGTGTCAGCAGCTATTCGCTAGCTCAGGTCCGGACGAACCGGCAGCCGATCCAGACCGGCGCGAGCGCCCAGGTCGTTCATAGCGGTAACTACGGTATGGTAGAGGCGCACGCCATGCTCCAACGCATCCTGATGGGCGCGCTGCTCCTTCTCACCGGCTACCAGGATCTCCGTCTCTTCCGGCGCTAACGCGCTCTCTTTCAGGCGCCGCAGCAGATCCCGGGCGTGATCCTTGAAGCGGTCGAGCGGTCCGAAGGCGGCCGGATTGAGCGCCATGAAGAAGTGCCCGAGATCGCTTGGCACGGTGGCATCCCACAGGCCGCCGATCGAATTGCCGTACAGGGCGCCCGAGAGCACGCCGGTCAGCATGTCGACCATCACGCCCAACCCGTATCCCTTGTAGCCGCCGGTCTGCTCGGTGCCGCCCAGCGGCAGCAAGGCGCCCTGCCGTCCCGCCTCGGCGTCGAGCGTCTCGCGCCCGTCGGCGTCTACCGCCCAGCCGGGCTGCAGCGGCAGTCCCTTGCGGGCATAGACCTCCAGGCGTCCCACCGGCACCGTGCTGGTGGCCATGTCCAGCACGAATGGCAAGTCGCCGCCGGTGGGAATAGCCACGGCGATGGGGTTGGTGCCGATCATGCGGGTCCGCCCGCGCGTCGGGGCCACCAGCGGCGAGCTATTGGTCAGCGAGATGCCGATCAAATCGTGCTCCAGGGCCAGCATGGCATAGTATCCTGCTATGCCGTAATGATTGGAGTTGCGCACCAGCGCCACGCCGACATCGTGGGCGCGGGCCTTCTCGATGGCCAGACGCATGGCATAGTCCCCGGCCACGTGGCCCATGCCGTTACGCGCATCGACCAGGGCGGTGCTGGCGCTCTGGCGCTCGACCACGGGTGTGGCGGCCGGATCGAGCACGCCGGCCTCGATCAGCTTGATGTACTGCGGCAGCCGGGCCACGCCGTGGCTTTCGATGCCGCGCGCGTCGCTGGCCACGAGCACGGTCGCGGCGATGCGCGCGCCCTCCTCGCCCATGCCGGCGGCCCGCAGAATCGCGGCCGTGTAATCGCATAGCGCGCCCTCGTCGACGCGCGCATAGTCCTCAGCCATCATCCCTCCGTCGTTGCAGGCCAGCTATATCTGCCTAATCATAGCCTGTTGCAATGGCACACGCTCGCGCCGTACAGGAGCGGGCCTCGGCGGGCTGTACGCGGCAGCTGTATGAGCGGTGTATGAGAGGGCGTGCGGGCAGCGTATGAGGCCTGTCGGTGGTGAAGACAGCGCTCCGGACGGATCATAGGAGCCAGAGCGGCATACGAGACGCCGCCAAATATCAAGTCAG
>Ga0070740_10004294_pt1 | contig 14174 bp, 12 predicted proteins | sample Coa_R2_FD_67286 | JGI IMG/M metagenome (GOLD analysis project Ga0070740, IMG submission 67286) | Surface soil microbial communities from Centralia Pennsylvania, which are recovering from an underground coalmine fire - Coalmine... | ecosystem: Environmental > Terrestrial > Soil > Unclassified ... | reverse complement strand
TCTTTTGTTACAAACATTTCAATTCCAAATACTCCTGCACCATGTAACACATCCATTGTTTTTTTGGCAATCTTGTCTGCTTCGGAAGAAATTTTATTGTCAACTCGTGCAGGTGCAATTGTAACCTCTAATATGTTGTTTTTGTGAATGTTCTCTACCAGCGGATATGTCGCAATTTCCCCATGGATATTTCTTGCTGCTATTACAGACACTTCCATTTTAAAATCTACAAACTTTTCAATCATTGTATCTCTTCCTGAAAATTGTTGGTATGCAGTTTGTATTTGGGAATTATTTTCTATCTTGAAGTTTCCCCTTCCATCATATGCGTCACGTCTTGCCTTTAGCAGTGCTGGGTATTGATAGTGTGTAATTTTTTTCTCGAGATCTTCTAATGATTCTATTACATCAAACTCTGCAACAGGTATGTTGTTTTGTCTTAGGAATTGTTTTTGCAGATATTTATCCTGGATTATCTTAAGCGTGCTAGGAGAAGGATTGATTGAAACCTCGCCATGGAGTGATTCTAACACTTTACTATCGCCAGATTCGATTTCATAAGTTATGAGATCTGATTGAAGTGATAACTCTACTATGGCATTTTTATCTTTAAAATCTGCAATAATTTGTTTTGCACCAACTCTTGCTGCTGGACATTTTGGTGTGGGGTCAAGTACTATTACATCTGAGATGTACTCGGGCATCTTTTTTGCAGCCTCTGCAAGCATCATCCCAAGCTGCCCTCCACCAATTATGCCAAGAGTTTTAGTCACCATGCTGATGCATAATCTGTTTTAAAAATAGTTATCGAGTGTACATGAACTCGCATATCGGGTTATTTTCACATGTTACATTCTGTTATTTGAAAAATCTTCCTCGTCTTTAAATACAATTTTCAAGATTTTTAGAATAATGGATGAAGTAATCAAGGTTCGAACTGGAATTCCTGGGTTTGATTCTGTATTGGCAGGAGGATTAAACCAAGGCAAGACCATATCGTTGTCTGGACCTCCTGGCAGTGGCAAGACAACCTTTGGGATGCAATTTCTGTATTCTGGCGCAAAAGACTTTAACGAGCCTGGGATTTTTGTAACACTGTCACAAAGTCCTACTGAGCTTAAAAATGACTGCAAGTCACTTGGGTGGGACATTCAAAAACTAATCGATGCAGGGCTGATGTTGATAATTGATGCAAGACCTTTCAAGAGAAAAGAGGGTTTTATCGCACTGGATGAATCTTTCTACCATGGAGAACCATTACCATTTATGCACCTTACACAACTAATACTAAGTAGCATCAAAAAAATAGGTGCAAAACGTGTTGTCTTGGACTCGCTCACGGTACTTACAATGCAGTACGTGAATAATTTCTATATCAGGCAAGGTCTGCAGGGACTAGTTTATGCATTAGAAGACCAACATTGCATGTCAGTATTGATCTCAGAAGTGGATTCGTATGAAAAATCGCCTATTGAATGGTATGTGTTATCAGGCGTCATATTACTGAGTCACATAAGGAAAGAATATTCTATGGAACGAACAATCCAGGTTCTCAAGATGCGTGGCTTGAAGCATAGTGAACAGATCTTTCCCATAAAATTAAATGAACTGGGTATTCAGATAATGTATCCTAAAATGATGTCATAGATTTAGGTTCTAAATGTTTTCAGATGTGGACCAAAATAAATCGAAAAGCATCTTCATTGAATAAACCAAGGTTTCTGAATCTGTCCACATGGCATTCATTTGTTGTGGTGTCTGGTTTGCATTTTTAATGAAATGAACTATTTCCTTTCCATCTTTTATCAAAAAACAAAGATTGTCATGTACGCCTGATGGGATCCTTTTTATTTTTGATCTATCGATGTCATCAAAAATGTATAATGCATTTTCAGAAATGGAAGACAGTAGTTTGAAATTAATCTTCGAGTTTTCAAAATTTTCAAGATGATTTGCATGATAGAATTTTAAAAAGTCCTTTTCTGCGCCTAGTATGAGAAATTCACTGTTTGTATTTTTAATCATCTCTTTTATCTTGCTGTTTATTTGATTTGGTCCTTCTAACATCTGGAATTTCTCTTCTCTTGTCTCTTTGGCTGAATTAAACTCTGGAATGGAATCCCATAATTTTTTTATCTCATTTTCTTGATTTTCCAAAGTGTTGACACGTTCTTTTTCCGCATTGACAAGAACCCATATTGCCTTGTTTAATGGCTCTGCTGAGAATTTAGTAGGATGTTGAAATGTTGCTGCTACCAGTCCTTTGTTTTGTAAAGTAGTTAGCAGATGGTATGTTTCAGTTCTTGGCATTTTTAGTGCTTTGCATACTTCGGGTGCAGTCTTGGAGCCATATTTGCCCAAATATATGTAGACCTTGCTTTGGTTTGAGGTTAGTCCAAATTTGGCAAGTTCATCTTTTAGTTTGTCACATGTTATTTTTTGTTCATATCTGACAGAACCTGAACTTGCATCAAAAATTGATGTAGAAAATTCATCCTCTCTCATCTCTAGACTTGGATCCATTATCTTTTTCCTCCTGATCTGAACGTTTGTGATTTCAACGAATGCATCTTATTTTTTATCCCTTTAAGTGATCTGTGCCATGCAATGTCAAACTGCGTCAAACTCTGATTTCATGAATAATTTCACTAGGTATGGTAAAAACTGATTTGTATGCGAATTTGATTTTGGGTTGCCCTGCCTTTACAAAACAAACCTGCAGTGTCAAATCCCGGTTCAGTAATACTATGCATCCAAGCTCCCTTTTGATACCTTTTGAAATCAAATTATCCACAGAATTTTTTATCTTTTCTATCTTTTCTATCTCTGTTTTCACCTTTTCTAATGCCTTGAAATACATTTCAAGCTCACCTTTCGTTCCGATTCCATCGTAAAATAAAATTGAACCTAAATCGTGCCAGTTACTTGTCTGATCTCTTTTCTTTACTGTTTTTTTCTTTTTTGAATCTGTTGGACCATCTAGTTTTTCTTTGAGTACTGCAATTTCTGTCAAATCGTTTGTAGTGTTTTCAAGTCTAATCTTTTCTCCTATTATCTCAGAATATTCTTCTGACTTTTCTTTTAATTCCTTCAAACTGCTTCCAAGATGTACTTGAAGATCTTCAATTGAATGAAATTGTATTATTTCCTCTTTCAAATTGGTTATACTCCCTCCACATGTAATGATGCATCGTTGACAATCATATCTTCTGTACTGGAACTTGGTAATCGTTTTAGTCTGTGCGTGGCTTCACGTACAAATGCAATTTTTTGATTCTTTAAAATCCTGTCTGCTCTTGCCATGCTGATCAGATTTGGAATGACCGTTTTTAGAATATTTGATGTTTCATCCAAGCTGAGCTGGTCTAATCTTTTCTGTTCTGATTTAAAATTAGATTTTATGACAAGCAAATCAAGAGATGGCATGAGAATTATTCTTGTATCTTGAGATAGATTTAACAGTCTGGGATCGACATCCATTGAAAATCCGAGATAGTTGGTTATTGTTCTCAATGAATTATATAATTCGTCAGTTAGGTTGGTTTTTTCATTGTCTAATTCATAAATCTGAATGGTTTCCTCCACAAGTTCGTCTATTGCCTTTATTGATGACATTAATTCGTCTTGGTCCGTATTGTCTGGCACAGACATACGCAAAATTTGATTTTTTATATGAAAAAGTTATGTGTGTATCTGTAAATTACACTGGATATGTATTGTAACTTTTGACTTTCAAAAATACCCTTTGTACTGTGTATTAGTTTAGAGCATTAAACTGAATGAGTCAGTTTTAGACGAGACATATCTATCAATATTAGTCACCAAAAGACCAAAAATTCAAGAATAATGAATTTTTCAAATCATAGGGCATTAAGTTCGATAGTTACCAGTATGGTGCTTCTTGTAGCCACCGTAATTCTTGGCTCTGCAGTGGTAATGTGGTCTAATGGCAACTTTTCAATATCAAAGGCTATTGCAACTACGCTTTATACTACTAATGTCAACAAGTTTACTGAACAACTAGTAATAGAAAATACATGGTTTGGAACCACTCCTTCTAAATTCGTTAATATAACATTGTATAATGTTGGTTCCACAGGCATATCTGTCACAGATATAAAAATTACAAACTCAACAAAAACTGTTGATATTCCAATAATTCATGGAAACATTCTACCACAAACAACAAATTCAACAAAAATTAATTATGGTTGGACAAGCAAAATTCCTGTGAGTATAATCATAACAACCGCAAAAGGTTCAGTCATTACAACTAATGTATCTCCATGATGATCAATGTGTATGATGAAAACATGTCATATTGTGATACTCACACCTGTTAATTATCATTCTTTGACATAATTGTTCATGTTAAACATATGAAAAAATGGAGTAACGATGATTCGTTTCAATTTTTTAATAGTTATCATAAAGGAATATCCACAGTAATTAGTGGTGCCATCTTGCTTGTTGGAATTTCATTAATTGGGGTTATTGGCGTGTCCTGGGCAAATGACAATCTAAATAAGAATGAAAAACTCATAGATGGTACTTATTCTACAAATATCAATAAAATAAAGGAAGACATCACACCGCAACATGAATGGTACAAGACTGCACAAAAACAACTCAACATCACTTTTCTAAATACTGGAATTGATGGTCTTAATGTTAAGGAAATTGAAATAAAAGGAATACATTCACTAGATTTACAAGTGCCACCGATAGCGGTTCCGCCTGGTAACACCTTTTCTAAATTGGTAAGTTATGATTGGGCAGGAGATCCAATTGACATTTCGTTAATTACAACACGTGGTTCTATCTTTACACATCATCTAGGTACCCCTGCAGATGGGCAATTGATAATTAACAAGATAGCAAAACAAGCAGATGGTAACTTTACTTATTATGGAGATCTTGGAACTTTCTCAATTAGTACTTCTGGCAATCATAATACTGTAAATCTTGATGCAAATGGCAACATGGTGCTTACGGGTACAATTCGCGATTTTAATGGTTCAGCATGGCCACATGGAGCAGATCCTGATTTTGAAAAAGTCTGTCCATGTAATTTTACGGTAGTCAAAAATATTGTTATGCCAAACCTTGGTTCTGATGGGGAACCGGTCTACAACAATGGAACTTCTTACTCTCTTGATCATGGATATAGGTGGTTTAATCAGTGGTTTCATGATAATTCTACTCTTAATGTGAAAAAACAATTGAATATTACACTGACTGAACAGGGCACCAATCCTCAAACGTGGAAATATGACAACCAAGCGTTCTTTCCAATAGATAATCAATTATTTGGAAATAGTGGACAAGATTCACAAGGTAATTGGCATAATTTTGGTTTTACCTATGAAATTCATAGTTCTTTTACCTATCAAGGTGGAGAAACTTTTGACTTCGCAGGTGATGATGATGTATGGGTCTTCATCAACAAAAAACTCGCTATGGATTTGGGAGGCGTTCATTCAACAGCTACTGGTACAATAAATTTAGATGCTCAAGCCAATACTCTTGGGATTACACGGGGAAATGTGTATTCTTTTGACTTTTTCTATGCAGAGCGTCACACAACAGGTTCTGACATGAAGATTACTACTTCTATACAACTTGGAAATCCCGGAACCGGCAAGTCGGGAGTATTCTTTGTAGATCCAGGTATATACACAATTGGAGAAACTCCATCTCATGGATGGACACTACAAGGTGTGACATGTGACAACAACTATTTTCAACCCAATGCCACCGAAGTTACAGTAACAGTACCTAAAGGAGTAACTACCTGCACCTTTACGAATTTCCATAATTAAATCATAAACTACTAACACTTGTAATTATTTTATATGACATCCAGAATCCTTTATCGAAGATTAAAACTATTATTATGTGAAGTTAGAAGCGATGTCTTTAGCTTACTATGTAAATTGTTGTGAATTTACTTGTATTTCATGTACGGATGAATATTATGAATAGGAGAGGCATAAGCACAGTTGTAGGAGCAGTCTTTTTTATCATAATTTTTACAACTGCAGTAACATTTGTTACATATGATATGAATTTACTAAATAATTTCACTGATGCATTTGTTACAAAAAGCCAAGCAGATGCAGATGCAAATCATGAAGAATTTTCAGTAACTAAAGTAACAGTAAATAATAATAAATTCAATATCACAGTTCAAAATTCTGGTAATATCCCTATCACTATTAGCAGAATGTGGGTTCAGAATAAAACTGATGTAACATGGGGTACTTCGAAATATGATGTTTCTCAAGTTGTGTATCCTGGGAATTCTCTTTACAACATTGGGCAAAGTATTCCGCTTTATGTTAAATCTACTCAAGGATATGACCTCAAGTTGGTTACAATGCGTGGAAATACTAAGGAGTTTTTTGTAAACTCTGCCAGTCAAGCTCCTGTATATTTACAATTATTTGCATTACCTAATTCTGGACCTAATAATTTTAACACTACTTTGCTTTTGGGAGTTACAAACAACATGACAAATGGTGGGGCTTTGTCCAATATTCAGGCAAATATGGTTGTTAAAAATGTGACAGGTTTTGGTAAAACTACTCTGATTTCAGGTCCAACCCCTACTTCTTATCCTCTTCTAAGTGTTGGCGATGTGACATTTTTCAAATGGGATTACAAAATCAACGGTACTACTGGCTACAAAGTCAATTTTCAAGCCTCTCTTCAAAATGGCTATCTCTTTAACAATGCTTCACAAAATGTTGCAGTGAATACTGCGAGTATTTTAAAACCTCAAATTAATTTCACAGCACAAACAAATCGAACTGGTACCTCTTCGCTTGTAGGAGTAATGTTGGGACCTGGAACGGCAATAACTCCTCAGACAACAGGTAGAATATTGATCCAAGTGAGTGGATATGCTTCTCAGAATACTGCAGGTGATGGTTGTGTTACTGGGATAAGATATGGGACTGGTGCTGACCCTATAAACGCAGCAACCTTAACTGGTACATTGATTGGCTCCAACCAAAAGTCCACTCATTCTGCAGCAACAACCAAAGTTCCTTTTGCCGAAAGTGTTCAGGTGCAAAATTTAGCAATTAATACACGTGTGTGGGTTGAACTCTCAGAAGCTGCATTAACGGGTGGCACGTGTACAATAAATAATGTTAATTGGTCTGTTTTGGAATCATGATCTATTTACTATTTCTATAAGCGGTGTAATAATTGATGAATGTGTATGTTAGGTAATGGTCAGATTTGCTGTTCCATGATCTGTCCTTGATCTGAGAGTGGAATGACTTCAATTTGTTCATGCAATTCCTTTTGACTAGAAAATTCTTCAGTGTTTATATTATTTGATTCATGTAACGGTTCGGGCATGCTTCTCTCTATCTGTGGCACATACGACATTTGTGATAATCGGTATGCAGGGCATGGTATTTGCATGCTTTTTGACATGATAAAAAATAGTGGAAATACCTCTTGATATATCAAATTTAGAACCACTGGGATATTTTTTTCATCTGGACTTAGTTGTTTTGATATCTCACTCTGGTCACCGGATAATGTAGATACCCCATCTATTGTTATTTTGGCATTTGTAGGATTAGATAAGAGAACAAGTCTATATTTCAATACGACTTCAGAATCTTTGTTTTCAATTTCATCGAGTGATGCTTCTATATTGTATTTGACAAAACCCTGTTCGTTTTTTAATTTGGAAAATGATACTGAGTTTATATCTATTTTCAGATTCATGATTATAAGAAAATATTGTGAAACTTAACCTACTGTCTGTAGTTTTATAATACATGTCATGTGTTTTAGTGGGCCTGTCCTAATCCAACCTTGTGAGTATCAAAAATTTGCCTGACCCAAGGATGAAAGAAATAGTAAATTCCAAAGTAAATGACGAAAATTTTACACTAAACATTCACGTGTCGACATTGAAAAAAAGTACTCATGCACTATCTAAAAATTATGACATAAAAAAATACCTCGACCCCGAAAAATTTTCATTTTCACCTGAGATATCAGAACTTATACCAATAGACACTCCCCCCTATCTTGATAATGGTGAAAAATATGTTGAAAGAATTGCAAGAGCTTTATCATTTTTCAAACAATGTGCACTTATTGGTCCTAGTGGTACTGGAAAAACACACATTGTGTATCTCGTGGCAGAACTAGCGGGACTCCCAATATGGGAAATCAACTGTGGTCTGCAGACATCAGTTTTTGATCTTTTTGGTAGATATGTTGGTCTTGGAAAGGAAAACTGGATTGATGGATTAATAACATTATGGAGCAAACATGGTGGAATATTGTACCTAGATGAAGCAAATATGATGAAACAAGACATTGCTACAAGGCTTAATCCTATTTTGGATCAACGGGGTCACCTGGTCTTAACTGAAAAAGACAATGAAATCATTCAGCGTCACAAATACGCATTTCTAATAATCAGCATGAATCCAGTATCTTCTGAATTTGCAGGCACCAAGCCGATAAATGCGGCAATGAGAAGAAGAATGAGTGTATGGCTAAACTTTGATTATATGAGTGTGGGTTCAAAGATTGACGAAAAAGAGATTGATCTTTTAATTAAAAAAACAAATGGTTTGAGCAGACAAGATGCTGAAATCATTGTCAAAGTTGGTGCAGAGTTACGGAAACAATACAAAGCAGGAGACCTTCCATATGGTCCATCTGTAGGCGATCTTTTGAACTGGGCATTGCTAATTTCTGATGGTGCCTCACTAAAAGATGCGGCAGAAGAAACCATAATTTCTCTCACTAGTGATGATGTAGAAATACAAGGAATGGCAAGAAAGATAATTTGTAAAATAGCTGGAATCTGATGAAAAAAATAAGACAAAGTTTTTTAGAATTAGCTGAAGATATTTTTTATAATTTTTCTCAAATACCATCGGGTAGGCTGAATCTTATTTTTTCAAAACAGATTTTGTTTCCGGTGATGAGATGTGATTCTGAATTAGAAATTGTTATTCCGTTACCAAGAAAACTGAATGAAAAATATCTATTTGAAGGTATGATATTTGATGATTCTGTTGATGGTAGAAGAAACCTATGGTGTTTGTTTTTAACTACAGTTTATCATCTTGCAGCTCATGCATGTGTTTCAAGATATTCTAAATATGACTCTTGGAAAAAATTCAAGACCGAAGATGTTTGTTTACGCATAATAGACTATGTTGAAGATATGTATGTTGAAAAATACATTGCTCATACTGATTCCGAAATATGGAAAAACATGAAAAATATTGAACTTAAATTGATGCCACGTATGGGAATGAATTCTCGTAAATCCTGGGATGTAAACGATTTAAAATTTCTTGATGCGTCCAACGAAGAAATAATTGCAAAAATGAGAATAAATGCAACGGATAATTCAGATGATGCGATTTTATTTGCAAACTGGATTTATAGGAACAGAGGATTCTTGTCTCAAAAAATCTTGCCTTATTGTGAAAGACACGATATAAAACAAACATTACACACTCCTCAAAAAAGTCCTGATTTTGAACCATATGGATTATTTCAGGAAAACATTGTAAAGCTTGACGAACTATGGATGACTGATACCCAATTAAAATCAAAAATGCTTCTAAAATACCAAAAAAATTTAAAAGATCTTAATTTTGATACAATTATCATTCCTCAAGGAAATTTTCATAATTTTTTACAAATTAAAGAAAAAATAGCTCCATTATTGAGGCGAATTAGTCAACAGATACGAATGGTGGCAAATCTTTCCGATGAACCAAGAATTGATCAAATGGGTAATCTAAATATGCAAATGGTGATTCAATCTATTGCATCTGAATCACAATCCATTGATGTTTTTGAACGAGATGAAATACGACGAGTTGAAGAAGCATGGGCAATTTTAATAGATAATAGTGCAAGCATGGGTTTGAAATTTGAACAGATAAAAGAATTTACTATCTGTGTTGCAGAGTCTGCAAATGATCTAGCAGGAAAATCTGATACATGGGCTTTATTTAGTTTTGATAATAATTTTCAAATTTTAAAAGATTTTGAAGAAAAATATACTCGTGAAGTACAAGCACGTATTGGTGCATTAGAAAATCGTGGTTTGTCTCTATTACCAGATGCAATAGAATTGACGCGTAGGATGTTATTGACTGACGCGCGCGAGAGAAAATATATTTTTCTTATTACTGATGGATATCCTTCTGGTTATGATGAAATAACTCAGCATCTTGCTAAAATTACGAAAAAACTTGACGCATCTGGCATATCTCTGATTGCTATTGGTGTATCAAAATCCACGTCAAAGCGTTTCCGAAATAATGTGCGTGGATCTTCTAATCTTGGGCAGCTAATGGCAAAATTCATCGCAGCCTATAAGACTATCTCATCAGACTAGATGTAAGTCAAAATTACATGCTAGATGAGATATTCTTCATTACTATACTTGCTAATAATGAATACGTTCCTTAGAACAAAGAACAGAAAGGCAATCAGTGCCGTGCTAACTACACTGATCATCTTGGTTGCATCCGTAGTTCTTGGAACAGGTGTTGTACTGTATGGTACAAGCCTATTCCAAACAGGTGCTCAATCATCAGGCATCTCAGCTCAAGGTGTTCACGTGTGGTTAAACGCTACAAATGGGAAACCAACCTATACTTGGGGCGCTGCAGAAATTAGAAACAGTGGAGACAAGATATTGTCTGTAGACCAGATCAATGTACGTGGTAATCAAGTACCATTTGCAAACTGGTATTATGACAACAGCCCAGCAAGAGTTACATCTGCAAACTACCAGTCGCAGTTAGTTTATGCTACAACCGGAGTTAACGGTATCATGTTGTCATACCTCACTGCACCACAAACTGCACTCGCTACGCAATGTACTGGTACTGGCGCAGTATTTGGCATAAATGAATCATCCACAACAAGTGGTTCTTCCAATCCAGTACTTTGCTTTACACAAGCATCGGGTCCAATCTCGTTGAAGCCAGGTGATCGAGCGATAGTATACTTCCAAATTCCAACCGGAGTTTTGAGTACCGTCGATGCAGGTTCACAGAGTAGCGTGGCAATCTATGCTGGCAATGTAGGCGCACCGCAATCGATTACTGTAGAAAGCAAATCATAGGAGGTTTAAGAAATATCCTCTTTTTCTTCTTTTTTATTTTTGGTGATTAACAAATGAACTCTAAATCAAAAAAATCTCACGAAATTGAAACTTTTCTAGAAAATCAAATTATTGATGAAGGACAAAACCAAATTCCATCAGGCTATGAGATAGTAAAAAAATATCCGTTACAACCCCCATTCAGTTATGCAAATATTTTGTATAATAAAGACAAATCTACCTATCTCTATTTTGTAGATGAATTACGTCTAAACAGAGAGGATACGATGATCTTTCAAACCCTTTACAAACTAATAGAAGAAAGTCTAGAATCTCCGTCAAAATCTGGCAACAATCAAAATTTTGAAGAACATCTAAACATGATTCTCAAAGAAAATGAAAAGATGTTTTTGAATCATTCTAGTATGAGTAGCATTGAGAAGGTGAAATATTATTTGAAACGAGATATTGTGGGATTTGGTCTGATAGATCCTATAATGCATGATGTGAATATTGAAGATGTTAGTTGTAGTGGAACTGACAAACCAATTTTCATTTGGCATAGACATTATGACAGCATACCTACAAATATACAGTATGAATCAAATGAACAATTAAACTCATTTGTTTCTAGAATTGTATTTCGCGCTGGAAAACACATCAGTACTGCATTTCCAATATCTGATTTGGCTCTACAGGGGAATCACAGAATCTCGGTTTTATATCAAAAAGAAGTAACTCCAAAGGGTACAAGCTTTACAATAAGGAAATTTAGAGAAGATCCGTACACTGTAATTGATTTGATAAAATTTGGAACAATAAGCATATCAATTGCAGCATATCTCTGGATGCTGGTAGAGGCAAAACAATCTTTTATAATAATAGGCTCTACTGGAAGCGGAAAAACCACTATACTTAACGCAATTACAGGTCTTGTTCATCCTGATTACAAAATTTTTTCAGTAGAGGATGTTGCAGAAATTAACATCAATCATGAAAACTGGTTCACTCTGGTTTCAAGAAGTGGATTTGGTTTGAGTGGTGAAGGTGAAATAGGTATGTATGACTTGATAAAGGCAGGAGTACGACACAGGCCTGACTATATCGTAGTAGGTGAGATCAGAGGCTCTGAGGCATATGTTATGTTTCAGGCCATGGCTACAGGTCACGGTGGTTTATGTACAATGCATGCAGACGGCCTTGAATCTGCAATAAAAAGACTACAACAAAAGCCAATGGATATTCCACCTGCGTATATTTCTCTAATGAACTGCGCAGTAGTCATAAAAAGAGTAAAAGAAAATTCTACTGGACAGAGCAGTAGAAGAGCAATTGCGGTATCTGAAATAATGTCTTCGAACTCTTCTTATGCATCTTTTTCATGGAATCCAAAAACTGATAATTTTGATGATAATCTCAAAGACAGTCCACTGTTTAAAAAAATGGCAGATGCATCAGGTAGAGATCTTAATGAAATGTTAGAAGAACATGAAAAAAGAATTATGATTCTCAAATGGATGCTTGAAAATGATGTTAGGAATTACAAAAAAGTGGCTGAAGTGGTTGGAAAATATTATAGAGATCCAGAATCGTTATTGCAAAAAATAGAATTAGGAAATGTCTAAATGATTTCTCTGAAAAAACTTGATCAGGCAGATTACGAAAAAAAACAAAACAAAAAGATTGAAAGAGAATTACCATACTTCATTACTATAATGTCATTACTTGCTTCTAGTGGATTTGGTCCTTATACTATGTTACAAAAAATCAAAGAAATCAATCTCTTACCTGTCATTCAAGGAGAGATAGTCAAAATTATCAAAAGAATTGATTTGCTTGGAATCGATCCACTTACCGCATTAGATCAAGCAAAGAATCGACCATCATCAAAAGCATTAGGTGAATTTCTGAGTGGATATGTTTCTGCAATTCAGAGTGGTGGTAATGTGATAAATTATCTGAAAAGTAAAATGACTGGTTCATACGACAGACTTGAAAATGCAGAAAAACAATCTGTAGAGAAACTCAGTGGTGTAGTTCATGGGTGGCTTACAATGCAAATAGTCATACTGGCAGTTTTCATACTTATTGCAGCAATGGGTTCAAATCCACTTAGTGGTTCAGGTGATAATACTCCGTCTCAACCACCTTATGCATTGTTGTTCTTTTCGCCTATTGTTTCTATCGTATTTATGAAAATGGTACAAAAAATGAATTATTCTAACATTCCAGAACTTGAAGTTAAAAAAATTCTAAAGTTTGCGTTACCACCTGTCTTGATTGGAGTAATACTGATAACATCTGGTTTGTTTTCTAGTATGCATGCTAATGCCTATATTTTGGGTATATCGTTAGTGATTGCATCTATCTGGCCATCTGTGAAATTTAAGAAAATCTATGTTAGAAATCTTCATGCTGAGGAGGCAACACCACAAATTTTGAGAGATATTACTGAGGCACGAAAAGCTGGAATGGGGCCAGAAAAATGCATAGTTCACGCATGCAAAAGAAAAGACTTCAAATCGTTTAACATTGTTGCAAACACCATAGCAAACAAGCTAGAGTGGGGTATTCCACTGTTCAATATTTTCGAAACATTAGAAAAAGAAATAAAAAATTTTCAAGTACTAGTTAGTTTTAGAATATTGTTTGAAATAATATCTTCTGGAGGTGGAAATGTAAATACACTTGATTCTCTTACTGATGCAAGTGAAAAAATTCGAAATATTACAAAAAATAAACGTGATATGTTACAGCCGTATGTGATGGTAGGTTTTATGTTGATAATCATCACAGGATTTACTACACTGCTTACAATAGACTCTTTTTCGGAAATTGATAAAGGAAAAAATATAGTTCACGATGGACGTGAAACATCAGGACAATCAAATTCGTTGCTTGAAGTGGTATCGATAGCTGTTGTAGCTCAAGCATGGCTTGCTGGCCTTTTTATTGGAAAAATTACCAAGGGAGCTTATTCTGGAGGATTTTTGTTCTCCATGTTACTTGCAATAATAACTCTGGTCTCAATTGGTATGATCCAATTACATGTCAT
>Ga0070740_10004293_pt1 | contig 14174 bp, 9 predicted proteins | sample Coa_R2_FD_67286 | JGI IMG/M metagenome (GOLD analysis project Ga0070740, IMG submission 67286) | Surface soil microbial communities from Centralia Pennsylvania, which are recovering from an underground coalmine fire - Coalmine... | ecosystem: Environmental > Terrestrial > Soil > Unclassified ... | reverse complement strand
TTTTGCTGGTGCTGCCGGAGTGGATTGAACACTCGACCTCCCCCTTACCAAGGGGGTGCTCTACCACTGAGCTACGGCAGCACGTCGCGATGCGCATATCCGATCGAACCTGCGATGTCGAGCGCTCGGCTCTTGCGACCTGCGGAGGCCGCCCTTAGTCCTTTGCCCATGAGCGCCAAAAGCGGCAACCCCAGCGACCCGCGGCGCGCCGAGCGCCTCAAGGCGGCATTGCGCAGCAATCTCAAGCGCCGTAAGGCGCAGGAAAGGGGGCGGGGGCAGCTCGTAAAAAAGCGCCAACCCGCCGTTCGCCCTCCCGAAGGTGAAGACCCGGCCGCCACTGATCGCTAGTCGGCATGCTCGGCCCTGGATTGGCCACGGACGGATTGCGCCGCGTATGTGACAAGGCCGACGCTCGGCGGGAATTTAACCTTTGCCCCGGCTCGCGCGCCGGTCCATAAAACGCCTCAGTTCCGGCCGAAAGGACCGGCGCGTAGCGGGGCGTCATGGATCGTATTCGCATCACGGGCGGGCGGCGGCTGAACGGAACCATCCCCATCTCGGGCGCCAAGAACGCCACTCTGCCGCTGATGATCGCGAGCCTCCTCACCGAGGAGACCCTCATCCTCGACAACGTGCCGCATCTTGCCGATGTCGGTCAGCTCGAGCGCATCCTCGGCAATCACGGCGTCGACGTGATGATCGCCGGCAAGCGCGCCGGAGAGAACGGCCATAACGGCCGCACTTTACACATTTGCGCGCGCAATATCGTCGATACCACGGCGCCGTATGAACTGGTCTCGCGCATGCGCGCGAGCTTCTGGGTGATCGCGCCTCTGGTGGCGCGCATGGGCGAGGCGAAAGTCTCCATGCCGGGTGGTTGCGCCATCGGCACGCGGCCGGTCGATCTGCTCATTATGGTGCTGGAAAAGCTTGGCGCCGACATCGAGATCGAGGGCGGCTATGTCATCGCCCGCGCCGCCAAAGGATTGCGCGGTGGCGAAATCGTGTTCCCCAAGGTGACCGTCGGCGGCACCCATACCGCGATCATGGCGGCCTCGCTCGCCAACGGTACGACGGTGATCGAGAACGCCGCGCGCGAGCCCGAGATCGGCGACGTTGCCGACTGCCTCAACAAGATGGGCGCCAAGATTACCGGCGCCGGCACAGCGCGCATCGTCGTCGAAGGCGTGACGAGGCTTTCCGGCGCGCGTCATTCGGTGCTGCCCGATCGGATCGAGACCGGCACCTATGCCATGGCTGTGGCGATGACGGGTGGGGACGTGCTCTTGCAGAACGCGCGGCCCGAGCTGCTGCAATCGGCTCTAGACCTGCTCGCCAACACCGGCGTTACCGTCACCACCACCAACGAAGGCATCCGCGTCGCCCGCAACGGCGCCGGCCTGGCGCCGGTTGAGGTGACCACGCAGCCGTTCCCCGGTTTCCCTACCGATCTGCAGGCGCAGTTGATGGCGCTGATGACCCGGGCCCAAGGGACCTCGCGTATCACCGAAACGATCTTCGAGAATCGTTTCATGCACGTGCAGGAATTGGTGCGCCTCGGCGCGCGCATTCAGCTCGACGGGCAGACGGCCACGATCGACGGCGTCGACCGGCTCAAGGGCGCGCCTGTGATGGCGACCGATCTGCGCGCTTCGGTGTCGCTCGTCATCGCCGCGCTCGCGGCGGAAGGCGATACGGTGGTCAACCGCGTCTATCACCTCGACCGCGGCTTCGAACGGCTGGAGGAGAAGCTCGGCCGCTGCGGCGCCGCCATTGAGCGCATCAGCGATTGAGGGAATGCGGGTAGTCGATCGCCTCTCGTACTGACAAAAGTCGTATGCCGCGGTGCCGCGAATATTGGCAAATAGCGTCTGGTGACGAGCATCTGCGGCGGCCGAAGATAAAGGCAGCGACAGGCTAGGGCCGAATCGGTTCGCCATGGCCGGCTCACGTTCGATTTGGGCCAGGCGGGTTCCAGCAGAAATTTTGTCGCGCTCTTGTCTTGAGGCTAAACTGGTCGGGGGCGGTTGCGTTGGGGGGAGCGGATGTCAGGTCCGTTGATCAACCGCAGGAAGCTCGGATTCGGCCTAGCCGGTCGAATGAAGCGGCGGCAATTTATTGCACTTATCGGCGGCGCTGGAGCGTCGGCACTGGCGCTGCAAGTGCGGGACGGCCGGGCGCAAGAAAGCGGCCGCAAGCGTTTGATCGTCGTGGAAATGGCGCTCGCGCACGAGGATCCCGACGGGCAAAAGCTCGCAGCCGCATTCGAACAGTCGCTGCGCCGATTGGGCTGGACGCCGGACCGGGCGCAAATCGAATATCGCTGGAACGCCACCAACGCCGAACGCGCCGACACACAAGCGGCCGAATTGTTGAAGCTCAGGCCCGACGTCATTGTTGCCCATGCCACGATCGTCGCCCGGGCGTTTCTTCGACAATCGACCAAAACCCCGATTGTCTTCGTCAACGTCTCCGATCCCGTCGGCGAGCATTTTGTGGATGGCTTCGGGCACCCGGGCGGCAACTTTACCGGGCTTACCAATATCGAACCGTCGATTGGTGGCAAATACATCGAGTTGCTTAAGGAAGTTGCGCCGCGCGTGACGCGGGCGGCGATGATGTTCAATCCAAACTCGACGCCCGGTCGCGGCTCGTACTTTTCCGGTTCGTTCGACGCTGCTGCTGCGGCACTCTCGATTCGACCGATCGAGGCGGCGGTCCAAAACCTTGCCGACGTCGAAGCCGCCATTGCCGGGCTGGAGACCGGCGGCGGCCTTGTCGTTATCGGCGAGCCTTTCACCAACCTTCACCGCGCCGACATCCTGCGATTGTCCAAGCAGTATCGATTGCCGACCATCTGTCCTTATCGCCTATATGCCCACGACGGCTGTCTGTTGTCCTTTGGCGTCGACTTTTCCGATCAATTCGCCCGCGCCGCGGGCTATGTCGACCGGATCTTGAAGGGCGAAAACCCGGCGAACCTTCCGGTGCAGGCGCCGGTGAAGTTCGAGCTGGTCATCAACCTGAAGACAGCCAAGGCGCTCGGCTTGAGCGTGCCGCCAAGTCTGCTCGCCACCGCTGACGAGGTCATCGAATGAGGCGGCGGGAATTCATCGCGCTTGTCGGCGGCGCCGCGGCCTGCCGGCCGCTTGCCGCGCTGGCGCAGCAGAGCGCGATGCCGGTGATGGGCTTTCTACGTAACACCTCCGCGGCATCCTCGACGCGCCTGATGACGGGCTTTCATCGCGGACTCGGCGAGATGGGATATGTCGAAGGCCGTAACGTAACGATCGAATATCGCTGGGCCGACCATGGCGACGAAGTCCGCGAGATGGCAGCCGACCTCGTGCGGCGGCAGGTGGCGGTGATCGCGACCGGCGGCGGCACCACCTGCGCGCTCGCTGCCAAACGCGCCACCGACGTCATCCCGATTGTGTTCGAGGGAGGCGGCGACCCAGTCAAATTCGGGCTCGTGGCAAGCCTCAATCGGCCCGGCGGCAATGTGACAGGCGTCGCATTGTTCTCCAACCGGCTCGGGCCGAAGCGCGTCGAATTGCTCAAGAGCATCGTTCCGGCGCGGGCGCCGATCGGCGTCCTCGCCGACCCGACGAACGCTGCGGCAAAAGACGAAGTCCCGCTTCTGCTGCACGCAGCGGCCTCAGCCGGTGTCGACGTCGCCATCCTGAATGCCTCGACCGCCGCCGAGATCGACGCGGCGTTTGCCTCCGCCGCCGAGAGACATATCCGCGGCGTTTTGATCCTTGCTACTCCGCTTTTTGTCGCGCAGCGCGACCGGATCATCGCGTTGGCCGCGCGGCATGCGATTGCGGTGATTTATCCCTTCCGCAGTTTTGTCGAGGCCGGCGGGCTGATGAGCTACGGCGACGATCTGGTCGACGCGTTTCGCCAACTCGGCGTCTACAGCGGACGCGTTTTGCGCGGCGAAAAGCCGGCGGATTTGCCGGTGGTCCAGCCGACGAAATTCGAGCTGGTCGTTAATCTCAAGGCGGCGAAGGCGCTCGGTATGCAAATGCCGCCGACGCTGCTCGCGCTTGCAGACGAAGTGATCGAATGAGACGGCGGGAGTTCATTGGGCTTGTCGGCAGCGCGGCGGTGTCGCCGCTTGCCTCGTGGGCGGCAGGACCGGATTACGTGCTGCACCGCCTCGGGTTTTTGGGCGCTCCGAGCGCCTCCAAATACGCGCCTTTGATCGAGGCCTTGCGTGCGGGCTTGAGCGATTTCGGCTACGTCGAGGACAACAACATTACCTTGGACTTTCACTGGGCAGACGGAGATAACTCCCGTCTCCCGGGTCTCGCAAAAGAGCTCGTGCGCGACCGCGTTGAAGTTCTGATTACGCACGGCACGCCGGGGACACTCGCTGCCAAAAAGGCGACCGCGACGGTGCCGATTGTGATGGCGGTCTGCGGAGACGCGGTCGCCGGGGGAGCGGTCGAGAGCCTTGCCAAGCCCGGGGGTAACATTACCGGCAATACCTTCTTTGGCCCGGAGCTCGCAGCAAAGCGAGTTGAATTGCTGAAAGAGTGCGCCCAGCATCTCGCACGAGCCGCCGTCCTGGTTAATCCGCATAATCCGATAAGCGCGCCGGTGTTGAAGGCGATGGTGGAAGTCGGCGCGAGACTCGATGTTGTGGACGCCCTCATCAAAGCGGCCAAGCCCGCCAGCCTGTCGGTCGAAGAACCGACGGCATTTCCGCTCGTAAATCAATATGAAGACGGCCAAAGCCATCGGTTTGTCGGTGCCGGCGACTTTGCTTGCCCGTGCTGACGAGGTGATCGAATGAAGCGGCGGGAATTCCTTGCGTTGATCGGCGCCGCGGTTTGCCGGCCGCTCCACGCGCGCGCCGATCAATCGGAGGTGCCGACGCTCGGTTTCCTGCACGGTAGTGCGCCGGAAGGACAGGTGCATGTCCTCAGGGCGTTCAAGAACGGCTTGGAAGAGGCGGGTTATGTCGAAGGCCGAAACCTTAAAATAGAATACCGGTGGGCGAGAGGAGCTTACGACCGGTTGCCGGCCATGGCCGCCGAACTTGTTCGCAACCGCGTCAGCGCGATTTTTGCCATGACGCCGGTAGCTGCGCTTGCCGCAAAACACGCCACCCACTCGATTCCCGTGGTGTTTGCGCTCGGCAGCGATCCCGTGAAGGACGGACTCGTCGAAAGCCTCAACCGGCCCGGCGGCAATATCACCGGTGTGACCTTCTTTTCCAATCTGCTCATTCAAAAGCGGTTGGAGCTGCTGCATGAACTCGACCCAAAAGCGAGCACCGTCGCGTTGCTGCTCAATCCGGAAAATGCCAACGCGGCGCTTGAGAGGCAGCAGACCGAAACGGCGGCAAAAATTTTGTCGATGCAGCTTGTCGTGCTCGATGCCACGACGCAAGTCGATCTCGACAAGGCGTTCGCCGCTCTCCGCGAAAAGCACATCACCCTGCTCCTGATCAGCGGCGACGTGCTTTTTAATACGAGACGGGATCATGTGGCCCGCCTGGCGCTGCAAGCGCGCGTCGCCACATGCTCCGCCAATCGCGAGCAGGCTGCGGCGGGCGGCCTCATGAGCTATGGTGCCAGCATCACCGAGGCGGCGCGGGAAGCGGGCACCTATACGGGTCGCGTCTTAAAAGGCGTCAAGCCGGCGGACCTTCCGGTGCTGGAGCCGACCAAGTTCGATTTCGTCATCAATATGAAAACCGCGAAGCAGTTGGGCCTGGTCGTTCCCAGACCGATGCAGATGCTGGCCAGTGAAGTGATCGAATAACGGCGGTTTTCCGGTTTCAAATTGCCGGATGTCGCGGAGAACGGATAAACTGCGCGAGATGAGAGCGCCCGCTGGCCCCGATTCCGCCGCGACGAAGCCGGCCCGACGCTGGCGGGCGCTGCGTGGGCAGCTTTTCATCAAGTATGCCGCCTTGTTCGTGGCGGTCGTGTCCGTCGCGCTGCTGTCGAACGGCATTTTCGAAGTCTGGTTCTCCTATGACGAATACAAGGCATCGCTGGTGCGCATCCAGCGCGAGCAGGCGCAAGCCGCCGCCGCAAAGATCGCGGCGTTTGTCAAAGAGATCGAAACTCAGCTCGGCTGGACGATACAGCTGCCGTGGTCTCCAGGCGCGCTGGAGCAGCGCCGTTTCGACGCACAAAGACTGCTGCGCCAGGTGCCGGCGATCACCGAGCTGACGCAGCTCGACGCCAGCGGGCATGAGCAATTGCGGGTCTCGCGGCTCGCTATGGATGTCGTCGGCAGCGGCGCCGATTTCTCACACGACCCGAAATTCACCGAAGCCGTGGCGCATAAGGTCTATTACGGGCCGGTCTATTTCAGGCGCGCGTCAGAGCCGTACATGACGCTGGCGCTGGCAGGCACGCGGCGCGATGCGGGCGTGTCGGTCGCGGAAGTCAATCTCAAGCTGATCTGGGACGTCGTCTCTCAGATCAAGGTGGGAAAGCACGGCAAAGCCTATGTCGTCGACCGCCAGGGGCGTCTCATTGCCGACCCCGACATCAGCCTCGTGCTGCGCAACACCAATTTGTCGGAGCTGCCGCAGGTCAAGCAGGCGCTCGCGGGCGGCCCCGTCAGTCCGGATGAGCAGGTGCGGGAGGCGGTCGACCTGCAGCATCGCAGCGTGCTGACCGCCTATTCGCCGGTGCCGCCGCTCGGCTGGGTGGTCTTTGTCGAGTTGCCGCTCGGCGAGGCCTATGCGCCGCTCTACGCCACATTGGAGCGCACGGGCGTGTTGCTGGCATGCGCGCTGTTGCTCGCGCTGCTCTCAGGCCTTTTTCTCGCGCGGCGCATGGTCGTTCCCATTCGCGCCCTCAGCAAAGGCGCGGCACGGATCGGTAGCGGCGATCTTTCCCAGCGCATTCATGTCAGGACCGGCGACGAGCTTGAGGCGCTCGCCGAGCAATTCAACGATATGGCCGGCAAGCTCGCGGAGTCCTATGCGGGCCTGGAGGAGAAAGTCGAAATCCGCACGCGCGAGCTTTCGCAAGCCTTGGAGCAGCAAACGGCGACCTCCGAGGTGCTCAAGGTCATCTCCAGCTCGCCGGGCGAATTGGCGCCGGTGTTCGACGCCATTCTTGAGAATGCGATCCGCATATGCGAAGCCAATTTCGGCGTGATACACAGCTATGATGGCGACCTGTTCAGGCCGGAAGCCTCGGTGCATGAGTCGCCCGAACTGGTCGAATTTCGTCGCCAACGCGGAGCATTTCGGCCGCCTCCCGGCGAACCGCTCGACCGGCTGGTGCGAACGCAGGAAGTTGTACAAACAGACGCCGTTGCCGAGCCCGGCAATTCCCCCAGCATGCGGCTTGGCGGCGCCAAATCGCACATTAGCGTGCCGATGTGCAAGGACGGCCGGTTGGTCGGGGCTATTACTATTTACCGGCAGGAGCTCCGTCCCTTCACGGAGCGGCAAATCGATCTCATTCGCAACTTCGCCGCGCAGGCCGTCATCGCCATTGAGAATGCGCGGCTGCTCAATGAGCTACGCCAGCGCACCGACGATTTGTCAGAATCATTGGAGCAGCAGACCGCCACGTCTCAAGTGCTGCAAGTCATATCCAGCTCGCCAGGCGACCTCAATCCGGTATTTGCCTCGATCCTGGCCAATGCGACGCGCATCTGCGAAGCCAAGTTCGGAACGCTCGTCCTCTGTGAGGGCGACGATCTGCGCCAGGTCGCTACCCACAATGCCCCGGAGGCCTACGTGCGGGCGCGGCCGCCGGACAAGCCTTATCGCGTGCCGCCGGATCATCCGCTCGGACAGCTGTCGGCGACCAAGAAGCCGGTGCACATCGAGGACATTACACAAGGACCGCAGGACGCCCGCGGCCCACTTGGCGCATTGGCCGGGGCGCGCACGCTCCTGATCGTACCGATGCTCAAGGACGAAAACCTGGTGGGCTCGATCAGCATTTTCCGCCAGGAGGTGCGGCCATTCACGGACAAGCAAATCGCGCTGGTGCAGAACTTCGCCGCGCAAGCGGTCATCGCGATCGAGAACGCGCGGTTGCTCACCGAGTTGCGCCAGCGCACCGACGATCTCACCGAGTCGCTCGCGCAGCAGACGGCGACATCGAACGTTCTCAAAGTCATATCGAGTTCGCCGGCTAATCTCAAGCCGGTATTCGAGGCCGTGCTCGCGAATGCGACGCATATCTGCGCGGCAAAATTCGGCACGCTTTATCTCGCGGAAGGTGACGGCTTCCGCGCTGCCGCCTTTCACAATGCTCCGGCGGCATTTGCCGAAGAGCGTGCGGGCAAATTACTGCATCCAAGCCCGCATAGCACGCTCGGTCGTGCCAGCCTCACCAAAGAACCCGCCACGATCCTCGACATTACCGAAGGCGAGGCGTACCGCCGCCAGGACCCTTTCGCCGTAGCCGGCGTCGCCCTCGGCGGCTATCGCACGATGCTCTCGGTGCCAATGCTCAAGGACGACACGCTTGTCGGGGTCATCAGCATTCACCGCCAGGAGGTGTTGGCATTTACCGATAAGCAGGTCGAACTGGTAAAGAACTTCGCGGCGCAGGCCGTCATCGCCATCGAGAACGCGCGCCTGCTCAACGAGCTGCGCCAGCGCACCGACGATCTATCGGAGTCATTGGAGCAGCAAACCGCGACAAGCGAGGTGTTGCGTGTCATTGCGGCATCGTCCGGCGATCTAGAACCGGTGTTTGAGGCGATGCTTCGCAACGCCACGCAGATTTGCGATGCCAAATTCGCATCTCTTTTCAGGTTCGAGAATGGCATGCCTCAACGCTTGGCCAGTCTCAACGTGCCACCCGCTCTCACGGAATTTCTCCGCCGCGGAATCGATCGAGTGACGCCGCACAATGCATTCCGCCGCATGATCGCAAGTCGACAGCCCATCCATATCGACGACTATCGTACCGACGAGGCATATGCCAGTAACGACGCCATGGCAGTTGCCGGAGTGGAGCTTGGCGGCATCCGTACTCTGTTAATCGTTCCGATGCTCAAGGACGATGAAATCGTGGGCGCATTCGGCATCTTTCGCCAGGAGGTTCGGCCGTTCACCCCTAAGCAAATCGAGCTGGTTACTAATTTCGCCGCGCAAGCAGTCATCGCCATCGAAAACGCGCGGCTGCTCAACGAATTGCGCCAGCGCACCGACGAACTCTCCGAATCGCTGGAGCAGCAGACGGCGACCTCGGAGGTGCTGCGAGTAATTTCCAGCTCGCCCGATAAGTTACAGCCGGTATTCGAGACCATGCTGAAAAATGCGGTCCGCATTTGTGCAGCAAAGTTTGGCACGTTGTATCTCTACGAGGGCGACGCATTTCGAGCTGCCGCTCTACACAATGCGCCTGCCGCATTTGCCGAAGCACGCCTGCGCTCGCCGTTGCGCGTCGAAGGCCGCAACGTCCCCCTCGCTTGGCTGCTCAAGACCAAGCAAGTTGTGCATTTGGACGATTTGACCCAAAGCCCGGGCTACCTCGCGCGTGACCCCATTGCTGTGGCTGCCGTGGACCTTGGCGGCTTCCGCAGTTATTTGGCCGTGCCCATGCTGAAGCAGGATGAAGTCATTGGCGCCATTACCATTTACCGACAAGAAGTCCAGCCGTTCAATGACAAGCAAATCGAACTGGTACACAACTTCGCGGCGCAGGCGGTGATTGCCATTGAGAACGCGCGGCTGCTCACCGAATTGCGCCAGCGCACCGACGATCTGACTGAATCGCTGCAACAGCAGACCGCTACCGCGGAAGTGCTGAAAATGATCAGCAGCTCGCCCGGCGAACTGGCGCCGGTATTCGACGCCATGCTAGATAACGCAACCCGTATCTGCCAGGCGACTTACGGCGTCCTGTTCCTGCACGAGAGCGGGCGCTTCCGGACCGCCGCATTATTCGGTGTGCCGGCGGCCTTGGCCGACGAAAGAAAGCGTAACCCGGTCATCGATCCGCCGCCAAAAACCGGTCTCGGCATCGTTCTAGCCGAAAAGAGGACCGCCCATATCGCCGACGTGCAAGCGGTGCGCGAGTTTTTCGATGTTCCTGAAGGTTTCACCAAGCCGGGCATCGTCCATCTCGGGGGGGCGCGCACCGAGCTTGCCGTGCCGATGTTAAAGGAAGGCGAACTGATCGGTGCCATCGTCATCTACCGAACCGAGCCGCGGCCATTCAACGACAAGCAGATCGAGATCGTTACCAACTTTGCCGCGCAGGCGGTGATCGCTATCGAGAATACGCGGCTGCTCACCGAGCTGCGCGAGTCGCTGCAACAGCAAACAGCGACCGCCGACGTGCTCAAGGTCATTAGCCGCTCGACCTTCGATCTGCAGACGGTGCTCGATACGCTTGTCGAATCGGCGGCGAGGCTGTGCCATGCGGATCGTGCATCGCTGCGGCTTTTGCGCGACGGGGCCTATCACTCGGTCGCCATGCACGGCTATTCGCCCGCGCATGATGCCTATATGAGAAGCCATCCGACGGCAGCCGATCCAGGCTCGCTGGCGGGACGGGTCGTTCTGGCCGGCAAGCCGGTCCAAATCGAGGACGTCACGACGCACCCGGACTTGACCTTAGTGCGCTCCTCGCCAGGATTCGAAGTCATACGCACGCTGATGGGGGTGCCGCTGCTGCGCGAGGGAGCGCCGATCGGCGTTCTCATCTTGTCACGCGACCGCGTCGAGCTGTTCAGCGAAAAGCAGATCGAATTGGTCACCACCTTCGCCGATCAGGCGGTGATCGCCATCGAGAACGTGCGCTTGTTCGATGAGATCCAGGAAAAGAGCCGCCAACTGGAAGAGGCGAGCAAGCACAAGTCGCAGTTCCTCGCCAATATGAGCCACGAACTGCGCACGCCGCTCAATGCGATTCTCGGTTACACCGAGTTGATCGTCGACGGCGTCTACGGCGAGACGCCGCAGAAGGTGCAGGACGCGCTCAAGCGCATCACCACCAACGGCAAGCACCTGCTTGGGTTGATCAACGACGTGCTCGACTTATCCAAGATCGAAGCCGGGCAGCTGACCCTGTCGCTCGCCGACTATTCGATGAAAGACGTCGTGCACGCGGTCTACGGGGCGGTGGAGCCGCTGGCGGCGGAAAAGAAGCTTGCGTTCAAGGCCGAGATCGCGCCCGACATGCCGGCCGGCCACGGCGACGAGCGGAGGTTGACGCAAGTGCTGCTCAACCTCGTCGGCAACGCCATCAAGTTTACAGATGAGGGCAAGGTGACGATCAAGGCTTCCGCCGCAGACGGCAGATTTTCGGTTTCCGTCGTGGACACCGGGCCCGGCATTTCGGAAGACGATCAGAAAAAGCTCTTCCAGGAATTCCAGCAGGCGGACAGCTCAACCACCAAGAAAAAGGGCGGCACGGGCCTGGGGCTCGCCATCTCGAAAAAGATCATTGAAATGCACGGCGGCACAGTAGAGCTCAAGTCGAAGCTCGGCGAAGGCTCGACGTTCTCCTTTGTCCTGCCGGTGCGTGCAGAACAAGTTAAGAGGCAAGCATGAGCGGAACGATTCTCGTGGTGGAAGATCAGGAGGATAATCGGCAGATCTTGCGCGATCTTCTCGGCGCGCACGACTACGCGATGGTCGAGGCCGAAAACGGGGAGGAGGCGCTCGCCGCGGTCAAGAAACAGCGTCCGGACCTTATTTTGATGGACATCCAACTCCCCGTGCTCGACGGTTATGAGGCGACCCGCCGCATCAAGTCAGATCCCGCCACCAAGGACATTCCGATTATCGTGGTCACATCCTATGCGCTGTCCGGCGACGAGGCCAAAGCGCGTGCGTCAGGCTGCGACGCCTATGTGACCAAGCCCTATAGCCCGCGCGCACTGCTCGCCAAAATCAAAGAATTTTTGCCTTAGCCGATGCACAATCCGCCGCGCATCCTCATCGTTGACGACAACGAAACCAACCGCGACATCCTGCAGACGCGGTTATCGTTGCACGGCTATGACTTGAAGCAAGCGGCCGACGGCGCGGAGGCGCTCGTCGCCGCCAGGGAGCATCTGCCCGACCTTATTCTGCTCGACATCATGATGCCGAAGATCGACGGCATCGAAGTTTGCAAAAGGCTCAAGAACGATAAATCCCTTCCGTTCATGCCGATCATCCTCACCACTGCCAAGGCTGATTCAAAGGACGTGGTGACCGGACTCGATGCCGGCGCCGACGAATATCTGACCAAGCCGATCGATCAGGTGGCGCTGGTCGCGCGCGTGAAATCGGTATTGCGGCTCAAAGCGCTGCACGACGAGGTGCATGAGCTCAACCGCAGCCTGGAACAACGGGTCGACGATCAACTCGGCGAAATCGAGCGCATGAGCAGGCTGCGCCGGTTCCTGCCGCCGCAGGTTGCCGATCTTATCGTCGCTCAGGGCAACGAGCGCCAGCTCGAAAGCCACCGCCGCGAGATCACCGCGTTGTTCTGCGATCTGCGCGGCTTCACGGGATTTTCGGAGAGCTCCGACCCGGAAGACGTGATGGATTTGCTGAGCCAGTATCACAAGGCAATCGGTGGCATCATTCACAAGCACAGCGGCACGCTGGAGCGCTATGCCGGCGACGGCGTCATGGTGATCTTCAATGACCCGGTGCCGGTCGACAATCCGCCGTTGAAGGCGGTGCAGATGGCGCTGGAAATGCGCGCGTCGCTTAACGCTCTGATCGAGAAATGGCGCCGCCTCGGCCACGATCTCGGCTTCGGCATCGGCATCGCGCACGGCTACGCTACGCTGGGCACCATCGGCTTTGAAGGCCGCTTCGACTACGCCGCCATCGGGACCGTGTCGAACGTCGCCTCGCGTCTATGCGACGAAGCCAAACCCGGGCAGATCCTCATCAGTCCGCGCGTACTGATGGCCGTAGAGGAGGTCGTCACCGTCGAACCGGCGGGAGAATTCGCCCTCAAGGGCATCCGGCGGCCGATGCTGGTGCACAATGTGCTGGAGCTCACCGGCGCCAGATCCGAATGACGATTCACCCCTTTTATTCCTTGGTCCCGGTATATTTCCTTGCTCCGGTACCAACAGCGGTCCCAATATGGGGGCGAGTGCCCGTGGAGAGCGTCGATCGTCCGCAGCCGAGACGGACATAAGCGATTGGCTGATTGGCCGCTCGCGAACCAGACGAACGAACGCGAACGAAGCCATGGTGCCCAGGGGCGGAATCGAACCACCGACACCGTGATTTTCAGTCACGTGCTCTACCAACTGAGCTACCTGGGCGCCGGGCCCGCAAGCGGCGGGCTGTGCAGAGCGCGGGCGTTATAAAGGTCCGCTCCCGCACTGTCTAGAACCGGAAACTTAGGCCTTGATGCCCAGAGCGGCGCGGAAGCGCTGTTTGAGCACAACGCCGTCCTTCTCGGGCAATATGCGCGGCTGCTCGCCGGCGGCAATCGCGACGCGCGCAAACAAGGTCGCGCGCAAGCTTTTGAGCCGCGCCGCGAGGTCGGCAAGGCCGGCCTGTTCACGCACATCGACGCAGTCGCGAATGCCGCAAGCGCGCGCCACCGCGACAAGGTCGATGCCATTGTGCGTGTGGCTCGGCTGACCGCCGGTTTCGCCATAGGCGGCGTTGTCGAACACGATGAGCGCCAGATTGTTCGGTTGCTGCACGCCGATGGTGGCGAGCGAGCCGAGGCCCATCAGCATTTCGCCGTCGCCGGTGACGACCGCCACGCGCTTGTCCGGCTGCGCCAGCGCCAGGCCGAGCCCGATCATCGCCGTGCCGCCCATCGCCCCCCACATATAGAAATTGCGCGGATTCTCGCCGGCCGCGGCGAGATCCCATGTGGTCGAGCCGAGCCCCGGCACGACCAACAGGTCGTCGCCGCGGTCGGCGACCAGCGCGGCCATGGCGGCGCGGCGCTCAAGACTCATTTGGTCCACACCTTCCTGCCGATCAACTGCTGGGACAGGAGCACGGCGACGATGCGCTCGTCGCCGTAAGCCTGCTGCACCGCACGCTCCGCAATGCCCTTGACCTCGCCGGGCTCGCGCGCGCGATAGACCTGCGCCTCGCAGAGCTTCATCACCGGCTCGACGATCGAGCCCATAGGCACCTGCCAGGGATTGAACTCTTCCCACTCGCCACGCATGGTGATGAACATCAGCATGGGAAAACGGCAGGTGCGCATCAGCGACAACATATTGATGCAGTTGCCGACGCC
>Ga0070740_10004292_pt1 | contig 14174 bp, 10 predicted proteins | sample Coa_R2_FD_67286 | JGI IMG/M metagenome (GOLD analysis project Ga0070740, IMG submission 67286) | Surface soil microbial communities from Centralia Pennsylvania, which are recovering from an underground coalmine fire - Coalmine... | ecosystem: Environmental > Terrestrial > Soil > Unclassified ... | reverse complement strand
CGATCCGATCGAGCACAAGCTGCTGTTCGAGCGATGGCTCAATCCGGGGCGCAAGTCGATGCCGGATATCGACGTGGACTTCTGCTTCGAGCGGCGCGACGAGGTGCTCGAGTACGTGCGCGCCAAGTACGGCGCCGACCGCGTCGCGCAGATCATCACCTTCGGCACGATCAAGGGCAAACAGGCGATTCGCGACGTCGGCCGCGTGCTCGGGCTCTCGTTCGCCGAGACCGACCGCATCGTCAAGCTCTACCCCGCGCCCAAGCAGGGCCGCGATTTTCCGCTGAGCGACGCCTTGCAGATGGAGCCGCGGCTCAAGGCCGAACGCGAGAGCCATCCGGAGCTGTTCGAATACGCCTTCAAGCTCGAGGGGCTGCTGCGCCATGCCTCGCGCCACGCCGCCGGCGTCGTGATTTCCGACGTTCCGCTGCCCGAGGTGGTGCCGCTCTACGCCGACAAGGAGCGCGTGGACGGCGCGATGGCGATTACGCAGTACTCGATGAAGGGGGTCGAGGAGATCGGGCTTATCAAGTTCGATTTTCTCGCGCTCAAGAACCTGACCCTGATCGTCGAGACGCTCAAGCTGGTGCGCGCGGGCGGCAAGGAGCCGCCCGACCTCAACCGCCTGCCGCTCGACGACCCGGACAGCTATCGCCTGCTCGCGCGCGGCGACACGGTGGGCGTGTTCCAGATGGAAGGCTCGGGGATGCGCCGGTTCCTGACCGAGCTCAAGCCGTCGAACTTCGAGGACGTGATCGCCGCCATCTCGCTCTTTCGGCCGGGCACGCTGGACTCGGGGATGGTCGATCCGTTCATCAAGCGCAAGCACGGCAAGGAGCCGGTCGAATACGACCATCCGCTGCTCGAGCCGGTGCTGCGCGACACCTACGGCGTAATCATCTACCAGGAGCAGGTCATGCGCGCGGCGCAGGCGCTGGCCGGCTACACGCTCGAGGACGCCGACATCCTGCGCGCCGCGATGGGCAAGAAGAACAAGGCGCAGATGGAGCGCGAGCGCGCCCGCTTCCTTGACGGCGCGAAAAAGAATGGCCTGGACAAGGCGCTGGCCCAGTCGATTTTCGAAAAAATCGAGACCTTCGCCTCCTACGGCTTCAACCGCTCGCACGCCGCGGCCTACGCGCTGACCACCTATACGACCGCGTATCTGAAGGCCCATTATCCGCACGAGTTCATGGCGGCGCTGATGTCGCTCGACATGGACGACGTCGACAAGTCCTACAAGAACATCGCCGCGCTGCGCGAGATGCGCATCGCGCTGCTGCCGCCCGACGTCAACCTGAGCGGAGTGAAGTTCACCGTCGCCGGTGACGCGATCCGCTTCGGCCTCGGCGCGATTCGCGGCGTCGGCGCCAAGAGCGCCGAAGCGATGATCGCCGAGCGCGAGCGCGGCGGACCGTTCAAGGACCTGCTCGATTTCTGCCTTCGCGTGGGCACGCAACTGGTCAACCGGCGCGTGCTCGAGGCGCTCATCAAATGCGGCGCGTTCGATTCGCTCGCGCGCGCGCGCGCCGCGCTGATGGCGATGGCCGAGGACGCGCTCAAGGTCGCGCAGAAGTCCGAGAGCGACGCCGCCAGGGGTCAGCACGGGCTGTTCGGCGCCGCGGCGCGTCCGCAGGCGCTGCCGCCGCCGCGCGAGGCGGTCGCCGACTGGGACCAGAAGGAGATGCTGCGCAACGAGAAGGAGGCGCTCGGCTTCTACATCAGCGCGCATCCGCTCGACAAGTACGAGCGCGAGCTGCGCCGGCTGCGCGGCGTTGCGACCGCGGACCTGACCTCGCTGCCCGACGGCAGCCAGGTGCGCATCGCCGGCGTGGTGCAGGCGGTCAAGCTCAAGAACAACAAGGCCGGCAAGCGCTACGCGACCTTCTCGCTCGAGGACCGCGAGGGCGCGGTCGAAGTGATCGCATGGCCCGAGACCTACCAGAAGCACGAGGCGCTGATCGCGGGCGACGAACCGGTGGTCGCGCGCGGCAAGCTCGACGTCGACGACGAGCGCGCGCAGGTCATCCTCGACGATATGCGGCCGCTCGGCGCGGCGCTGGTCGAGGCGGTGCGCGAGGTCCATATCTCGGCGCCGCGCGAGCGCCTGGCCAACGGTGCGCTCGAGCAGCTCAAGTCGCTGCTCGGACAGCACAGCGGACGCGCCATCACCTACCTGCATCTCGGGCTCGACGACGCGCACGAGGCGGTGTTCCTGCTCGGCGACGGCTACCGCGTCGCGCCGACCGAAGAGTTCGTGGCCGCGGTCGAGAGCGCGCTCGCGCCCGCCGCGGTGATGCTGCGTTAGCGCGCAATCGGCGCCGCAATCCGCAATCGGCACACCGATACGACCGTTCAGCGCGCCGATTTGAGATAAGCCATCCCGACGCGCGCCGGGGTGAGCCGGATGCCGAATTCCGCGATCAGCGGCGCGATATCGCATCGGTTATCGGCCAGGAGAAAATCGACCGCGTCGCGCGAGAAAATCGGGCGTGGAAAAATCTCGCCCAGCGACCCGCAAAGCCGCATCAGCGCCGGCGGAACGCGCACGATCGGGCGATGATGCCCGCTGAGTTCCATCATCAGGCGGATGAGTTGCTCGAAGGTCAGCGGCTCGGGCCCGCCGACGGCGAAGATCGCGTTGCGTCCGCTCCCGCCGACCGCCATCGCCACGCACGCGGCCAGGTCCTCGACCGCGACCGGCTGCACGACCTGCGTGCCGTCGCCCGGGATCGCGACCACGGGCGAGTACCGGATCGCACGCGCGATCAGGTTGGTTATGCGATCGTCGGCGCCATAGACCAGCGCGGGACGAAAAATCGTGTAGGCCAGCCCCGACTCGCGGATCGCGCGTTCGGCGCGGCCCTTGGCGCGGAAGCCCGGCTGGCGACTCTGCTCGTCGGCCGCGGCGCCGCTGATGTAGACGATCTGCGCGATGCCGGTGTTGCGCGCGGCCGCGAGCATCGCAAGCGTGCCTCCATAATCGACGCGCTCGAAGGTCAGACCGCGGCGCGGATTCTCGACCGGATAGCCGTCGAACTGCGCGGCGTTGATTGCGGCCTGCGCGCCGCGCAGCGCGGGCTCGAGCGACGCGGCGTCGGTCAGATCGGCGCGGACGAACTCGGCGCCGGTGCCCGCCAGGCGCGCGCGCACGGCGTCGGGATTGCGCGTGAGCACGCGCACGCGCGCGCTATCGCCGAGCCGGCGCACGATCGCGCGGCCGATAAATCCCGAGCCGCCGGCAATCGCGACCGTTATCCGGTCCATCTCACATGATTGGCGCGCCTGACGTTCAAAGGCCAGCCGCGCGGAGTCGCCGCCGCGGGCGGCCGATGCGCGCGGGCGATCGCGCGCTCAGGAGGCGCGGCGGCGGCGAGCCCGGCGCCGGCGCGGACGCACCGGCGCGTCGTGCGTCTCGGCCGCGTGATGATGTTCGAGCGGCGTCAGGTGAAAGCGCGAAACCTCGGGCCGGCAATTGATGCGGATGCGCAGCCAGTACGTCCCCAGCCCGCGATTGGTGTAGATGTAGAAATCGCGATAGCGATTGAGCCCCGCGTAGAACTGCTTGCCGATGCGCAGGAGCTTGAGCGGCGAGCCGTAAAACGGCAGCCGCACCACGCCGCCGTGCGTATGCCCCGACAGCATCACGCCGGGGTTCAGATGGCGCGCGTAGAGCGCCGTGTCGGGATTGTGCGCGAGCACGATCGTGCATTCGCCCGGACCCACCTGCGCGAAGGCGCGCGAGGGCTCGGCGCGCCGCGACCACAGATCGTCGATTCCCACGATCGCCAGCGCCTCGCCGCGCACCCGCAGGCGATGGCTCTGGTTGGCGAGCACCCGCGCGCCGGCGCGCTCGAGCGCGTCGCTGATGCGCTCGACCGACGCCCAATGATCGTGGTTGCCGAGGACGGCGAACGCGCCGAGCTTCGGACGCAGCAGCCTTATCGCCTCGCGAAACGGCCCGAGATAGCGGCGCATCGTCTCGGGTCCGGTGAAGTAATCGCCGGTCAGGAGCACGACGTCCGGCCGCTCGGCGTTAATCACGCGGACTGCCAGCTCCAGGCGCTCGAGGTCCTCGTCGCGGTCGACGTGCAGGTCGCTCATCTGGCAGGCGACCAGTCCTTCCAGTGCCGCGGGCAACCCGCGCACCGGCAGACGAACCTGCGTCAGGTCGATCGTGTCGAGCGTGCGGCGCCACATGCGATGCAGCGGGCGCAGCGCGATCGGCGGCCTGGGGCGGTGCGCCAGGCGAGGCTCCGCGCGCGCGACATGCGCGTCCCGGAAGTCGGCGGCTGAATCTGCCCTCGCCATGCGGATCGCCATTTTAGAATATTTCGCCCAGCAGGCGGAAGCCGGCTATCACCGTGAGTCGCGCGTCGTCCGCATCGATCTCCTCGTGCTCCCGCTCCCAGGTATGCGGATGCGGGATGAAGACCGCGCGCAGCCCGGCGCGCAGCGCCGGGTTGATATCCGAACGCGGGCTGTTGCCGATCATCCACGCGCGCGCGCGATCCAGCCGCGCAACTTCGACCAGCCGCCGGTACGCGGCCTCGTCCTTCTCGGGCGTCACCTCGACGTGCCTGAAATGACGGCCGAGCCCCGAACGTTCGAGCTTGTGCAACTGCTCGCGCGGGCTGCCCTTGGTGAACAGCGTCAGGCGATGGCGTGCGGCGAGCTCGGCGACGGTCGCGGCGACGTCAGGCAGCAGATCGCATTCGCGGGCGAGAAAGCGCGCGCCGATACGCTCGACCGCCGCGTCAAGCGCGGCACGCGACGCCGCCGGCGCAAGCTCCGCCGTCACCATCCGCATCAGCGCGACGAACGGCCCCCGGCCGTACCCGTGGCTCCTGATAACTTCGAGTTCGGCGCGCCGGATCGCGGCGCGGACGGTTGCAAAGGCTCCCGCGCCCGCGGCGATCAATTCGGCGGCGAACTCGGCCTCGGCCTCGAGAAAATGGACGTTCGAATCCCACAGCGTGTCGTCGGCGTCGAAGATCAGATCGAGCGGCCGGCCGTCGCCGAGCCGCCGCTGCGACGCGGGCGTCGGCGGATGGGCCGTTGCGGCGCGCGCCGGCTCGGCGGGCGCGGGCCGCGCGCGCGCGGCTTGCGACGGATGCCGCGAACGTGGCGAAACGCGGTCAGTCAATTTACCAGCGTCCTACAAAGGCCGCGCGCGGGAAAAGAACGCCACAGCATCGCCACTCACCACCGGTCCCCGGCAGTTTATTCGCTTGCGGCATCGCGGCAAAGTGCTCATCGTTCGCGATTGTCTCCCGGCGAGGCCGGCCGTGCGCGATGCGCCCCGTTTGCGGGCGGCGCGCGAGAGCACGATTATGTCAGAGTGACGAACGAGGAGTGATGCCATTATGGCCGAACCCGAACAGCGCGTTTCCCAGCAGCGCTTTTCATTAATCACTGAAAAAAGTCTCGCCGAGCTGCGCAAGCTGGTCGGCGCGCCGATCGAGGACTCGCTCGAGCCGTGGTGCTACGAGGCCTCGCGCGACAATATCCGCCACTGGGCGCACGGCATCGGCGACGATAATCCGCTGTGGTGCGATCCCGGCTACGCGGCGCGCGCCAGGACACATACGCTCGCGCCACCCTCGTTCATCTTCGCGCTCAACCGCTCGTTCAGCGGCTACGTCGGCGGGCTGCCGGGCGTGCACGCGATGTTCGCGGGAATCGACGTGACGTGGCATCGCCCGATGCTGCTCGGCGATCGGTTCACCACCAAAGCCCGGCTCAAGGACCTGGTCGAGCATCAGACGCGCTTCGCAGGGCGCGCGATCCAGCAGATCTACCGATGCGAGTTCTTCAATCAGCGCGGCGAACTGATCGCCGAGGGCGATAGCTGGTGCTTCCGCACCGAGCGCGACACCGCGCGCGAGCGCGGCACCAAGTACACCAAGGTCAAGCAGAAACCGCCGGTGCATTATTCGCGCGAGGCGCTGGCCAAAATTTTTGCGCTCTACGAGGCCGAGGAAATCCGCGGCGCCGCGCCGCGTTATATCGAGGACGTCAGGGTCGGCGAAACACTTCAGCGTATCGTCAAGGGCCCTATGACGGTAACCGGGTTCATCGCGTTCGCGCAGGGATGGGGCGGCCTTTATATCCGCGCCAACAAGCTCGCATGGAAGCAACTGCGCAAGCATCCTGGTCTCGGCATCCCCAACCGCTTCGGGATTCCCGACGTTCCCGAGCGCGTGCATTGGGAAGACGATCTCGCGACGCTGGTCGGCACGCCCGCGGCGTACGACTACGGGCCGGAGCGATGCTCCTGGATGTCGCATCACCTGACCAACTGGATGGGCGATGCGGGCTTCCTGCGCCGCCTCGCGGTCGAGATCCGCCGCCACAACCCGGTCGGCGACACACTTTACATCGACGGCGAGGTGACGCGGGTGTTCGAGGAAGACGGCGCGCACTGCGTCGAGATCGCGCAGACCGCGGTCAACCAGGACGGCGAACTGTCGGTGCGCGCCAGGGGCGTGGTGCGGCTGCCGTCGCGTGCGAAATAGGCGGCGGGCGCGATGGGCGCGTGGGGCAGCGGGCTCTATTCCGGCGATTTCGCGATGGACCTGCGCGGCACCATCGGCGCGGTCCTGCGTCTGCCGTTCGACATCGACCGTATTGTCGGAATGCTGTGCGAGGCCGAGCCGAGCGCCGCGACCGACCCGCAGAACGAAGACCATACCGTGTTCTGGCTGGTGCTCGCCGACCAGTTCGTCAAGCGCAGCATCGCGAACGCCCGCGTGCGCGAGCGGGCGCTCGCGATTATCGACGACGGCAGCGACCTGGCGGTGCATTCCCGGCTCGGGATGGATGCCGCCGGACTGAAGAAGCGGGGCAAGATGCTGACGGAATTGCGCGCGCGCATCGCCGCGCCGCCGCCGTCCGATGCCAGGGAGCGGACGGTGCTCAAGCGTCCGCAGCCGTTCGTGATGCAAATCGGGGAGTGCTTCGCCTATCCGACCTCGGGCACCGATTGCATCAACAGCTATTACCCGTCGCGCGAGAAAATTCCGGGCTGGAAGCATGACGGATGGGGCGCGGCGATCCTGATCGATCGCGGCCGCGCCTTCGATTTCCTCGCGTGGTACCGGGTGCTGACGATCGCGCGTCCGTTGGCGGAAAAGCCGGGCGCGGCCGCCCTGCTCGCCGCCGGGCCGTGGGTTTTGAAGCGCCCGGGCACCTGCTCGCCGGTGCATTTCAGGCGGCTCGAGCTGGCAGGCGTCGCGCGAATCGAAATCGACGGCGGGAAACTGGCGCGCGCATTCCCCGGTATGAAGCCGGGAGTTTCCGCGGCCATCAGCGATATCTCGATCGCCAATGCGCTCGGCCTGCTCAAGCAGGAGCCGCCGCTGCCCGAGGTTCCGGGCAAGCCGGTCAGGGGCATGTACGGCGCGCCGCTCTTCACCATCGCGCGGCTGGCGGAAATAACCGCCGGCTGATCGATTCGGCGCGCGCGCGCCGCGCCGGGCGGGATCTATTGTTTGAGCCGCGGATCGTCGGCCCGCACGCACATCGCGTTGCGCGAACTCTCCCACAGCGCGCGCGTCTCGGCGTCGTTGCCCGGGCCGGCCTTGATCGCGTCGTCGAAGTCGTCGTGGCGCTGGGCCTCGCACTTCTCGCGCGTCGCGTACATCCCGAACCGGTCCCACGACGGCAGCGGCGCGGCCGCGTACGAGCGGGTCGAAAGCAGCTTATGTTTGGAATTGTACGACTGCCACATCGGCGGCGCGATCAAATACCATCCGACCAGGAGCGAGCCGGCGAGCCGATGCATCACGACTTGAACCTCACGACTTGAACCTCATGACTTGAACCTCGTTTCGCGCGGCGCCCCCGGCAGCACGACCAGCGCGCCGGTCGCGGGATTGTGCCCGACATACACCTCGGTTTCGTACACCTCGCGCAGTTTTTCCGCGGTCAGCACCTCGCGCGGCGCACCGTATCCCATGGCCACGCCGTCCTTGAGCAGCAGCACGCGGTCGGCATAGAGCGCCGCGGCGTTAAGATCGTGCAGCGTCGCCACCACGGCGAGGCCGCGATCGGCGCGCAGTTCGCCGAAGCGCGCGAAGATGTCGGCGACGTGGCGGAGGTCGAGATGCGCGGTCGGCTCGTCGAGCAGCGCGATGCGCGGCTCTTGCGCGAGCGCGCGGGCCAGGAACACGCGTTTGCGCTCGCCGCCCGAGAGCTCCTGGATGGGACGCGCGGCAAGGTCCGTCAGGTCGAAACGCGCGAGCGCCGCGCGCGCGAGCGCCAGATCGGCGGGGCTCTCGAAATGATACGACCCCAGGTGCGGCGCGCGGCCCATCAGCACCACCTCGAGCACGGTGAACGAGAACGCCGCCTGGTTGTCCTGACCGACGGTCGCAACGCGGCGCGCGAGCGCGCGCCGGTCGAACGAGACCAGCGGAGCGCCCAGCACTTCGACTTCGCCCCGCCATGACCGCAGCGAGCCGCCCAGGATGCGCAGCAGGGTCGATTTACCCGCGCCGTTGGGTCCGACAATCGCCAGCATCTCGCCCGCGCCGACCTCGAGCGACACGCCGTGCAGCACGGCGCGTTCGCCGTAGCCGCCGACCACCCGCGATGCGCGAAGCGCGGGCGTGTGCGCCCGGGCGCGATTAGCCGTCGCCGGCGGCGCGTTGTGAACGATAGCCATGGACCCGGGGCGCCTCCCGTTCCTCGCGCTAGAGGGCGAGCGGCCCGCGCCCCTCGCGGCGCAGCATGTAGATGAAGAACGGGCCGCCGCACAGCGCCGTCACCGCGCCGACCGGCAATTCGGTGGGTGCGATCGCAACGCGCGCGACCAGGTCGGCGAGCATCAGGAACGCGGCGCCGCCCAGAAAAGACGCGGGCAGGAGCAGCCGATGGTCGGCGCCCAAGGCGAGCCGCAGCACGTGCGGCACGATCAGGCCGACGAACGAGATGATCCCGCTCACCGACACTGCCGCCGCGATCATCACCGAGGTCGCGATGAACACCAGCCGGCGCAGCGCATCGACCTCGACCCCGAGTTCGCCCGCCGCTTCATCGCCGAGACTCAGCAGGTTGAGATCGCGCGCGCGCGCGACGAGCAGGGCGAGCCCGGCGAGGCTCAAAGCCGCGACCATAGCCACCTCGGCGTAAGTCGGCGCCTCCAGGCTGCCCATCAGCCAGAACACGATGTCGTGGACGTAGTAATAGTTGACCACGCTGTTGACCAGCATGATCGCGGCGCCCCAAATCGCGTTGAAGATCACACCGACCAGCAAAAGCGTAAACGGCTCGAGCCGGCCGTCGACCACCGCCAGACGATAGACCATCACGGTCGAGAGCAGCGCAGCGCCGAACGCGCTCAGCGGGACCGCGAACGCGCCGCCGCCGTGGCCGGCCACCGCGACCAGCGCGACGATCGCGCCGAGCGCGCCGCCGCCCGAGATGCCGAGGATGCCGCCTTCGGCCAGCGGATTGCGCACCAGCGCCTGCAAGGCCGCGCCGACGGCGGCCAGCGCCGCGCCGACCGCCGCGCCCATCAGTACGCGCGGCAGACGCGCACCGATGAAAATCGCGCGGTCCGGGCTGTGCGCGTCGCGGAGCGCGCGCACGAGACTGATATGGACGCTGCCGAAGGCGACCGCGACGATCGCGCTTATCAGCACAAGCATCGCGAGCGCGCCGAGCGTAAGGGTCAGCTTAAGACGCGTCAGATGCGCACCGCCGAGCGTATCGCCGGACGCGGGCGGCGGCGGCGACACGGCGCCGGCGCCGCGAGCGGGCGCGCGCGCGGTCGCGGGAGCGACCTCCGGAGCCATGTTGGGAGTCACGCCGGGGGCCGTCTCGCTCATCGCGCCGCTCGCTCCGAGGCTCGGGTTGCGGCCGCCGTATCGGCGAAGGCCTCGGGATGAATCAGGCGCGCGATAAGCTCGAGCGTCTGTGCCACGCGCGGGCCGGGATGCAGCGTCGGGTCCTGCGGATAGCCGAACACGCGATGCTCGCGGACCGCGGGAATTTCGGGATAGCGCGCCCAGAAGCCGCGCGGGGTGTCCGCATCGCTGCCCATCGCACCGTCGAGGATGACCTCGGGCCGCATCGCGACGATGTACTCGAGGCTGAGGCGCGGCCAGCTCTGCGCCGACACGTCGGCGATGTTCTCGGCGCGCGCCAGACGGAGCAGATCGTCAAGGAAGGTGCCGCGCCCGACCGCGACCATCGGCTCGTGCCCGACCAGCATCACCACCCGGCGCAAAGGTGCGCCGCGCAGCCGCTCGCGCACGCCGTCGATTTGCGCGCGAATCCCGCGCAGCAGGTCGTTCGCCGCTCTTCGATGTCCGGTGCGCGCGCCGATCGTCGCGATGCTCGCCTCGATGCCGTCGAGCGAGGTGTCATCCACGGTCAGCGTCGGAAAACCCATCGCCTCGAGCGCGCGGACTTCGCGCCGGCTCGACGAGAGCGACGGCCCGACGACCAGGTCGGGCCTGAGCGCCGCAATCGCCTCGACATTGGGCGTAAGAAAGGTGCCGACCTTGGGCAGCGCGACGGCCGCCGGCGGATAATCGCAATACTGCGAGACGCCCACCACCGCCCCGCCCTCGCCCAGCGCGAACAGCGTCTCGGTCACCGACGGGGCCAGCGACACGATGCGCGCGGGCGCGGCCGCGGCACGGGCGAACCCGGGCGCGCAGGCAGCCGCGAGCAGCGCCGCGAGTCCGGCAAGCAGGTGAGGCCGCAAACGTGTCACCTTGCGAAATTACCCGATTACGGCGGCCGCCGTAAGCCGAGCGCGCGGCGGGCCGCCTTGCATCCGCGCGCTCGGCTCGGTTACGCTCGCGCATCGCCTCGCGCCCGGATCGTCGCTGGTCAAGGAGTGTCTCCGCCGTGCTCAGGATCGCCGTCTGCATCAAACAGATTCCGCTGATCGAAGATGCCAATTTCGATCCGGTCACCCGGACCATCCGGCGCGACGGCGTCAACGTGATCAGCGCCTTCGATCTGCGCGCAATTTCGCTCGCCATGGAATTCAAGCAGCGCGCGGGCGCGCATACGACGGCGGTCACGATGGGCCCGCCGCAGGCGCGCGCGGCCCTGGTCGACGCGCTCGCGATGGGCATCGATCGCGCAGTGCATCTCGAGGATCGCGCCTTCGCCGGCGCCGACACGCTGGCCACCGCGCGCGCCCTCGCGGCGTGGCTTAAGCGCGAGCATTTCGATCTCATCCTGCTCGGCAAATACTCGCTCGACGCTGAAACCGGCCAGGTGGGCCCGGAGGTGGCCGAGCTGCTCGGCATCGCGCAGATAACCGGCGTGCGCAAGGTGCGCATCGACGGACGCGCGCTCAAGGCCGAGCGCGAGAGCGACGAAGGCTACGACGAGGTGGAATGCGCGATGCCCGCGGTGCTCACCTGCGCCGAGCGGGTCGCGCAACCGATCCGGGTCAAGCCCGAAGCGGCCGAGAAAGCGGGCGCGCAGCCGATCGAGGCGGTGCGCGCCGCGGCGCTCGCGGCCGATCCTGCGCATTTCGGCCTCGCCGGCTCGCCGACCTGGGTGCAGGAAGTGCGCGCGGTCACGACCAGCCATGCGACCTGCCGCATGATCGATGCGAGCGACCCGGTGCGCGCGGCGCGCCAGACCGCGGCCGCGCTGAACGAGCTTGGCGCGCTCAGGCCGCAGACGCGCCCGCGCCGTCCGATTGGCGCCGCGATGCGCAAACCCGCGCGCGGAAACGACCTGTGGGTGGCCTGCGAAACCGACCTGGCCGGCGCGGTCACGCGCGGCAGCCTCGAGCTGCTCTCGCACGGCGACGCGCTTGCCTCGCGCCTGGGCGGAGCGCTGGTCGCCGTGGGCTTTCCCGCCGCGATCGCCCGGCACGCGGAATTGCTCGCTGGCTACGGCGCCGACCACATCATCGTGCTCGACCATCCGGCGCTCGACGCCTATACGCCCGCGGCCGCGGCCGAGGCCATGGCGCACCTGGTGCGCGAGCGCACGCCGTGGGGCGTGCTGCTCTGCGCGAGCGAGCGCGGCCGCGACTGGGGGCCGCGGCTGGCGGCGCGGCTGGGCCTGGGGCTCACCGGCGACGCGATCGGCATCGAGCTTGACGCGGAGCGTCGGATGGTCGCGCTCAAGCCGGCCTTCGGCGGCAATATCGTCGCGCCGATCCTGTCGAAGACTTTCCCGCAGATGGCGACCGTGCGCGCCGGCGTGCTCGAGCTGGCCGCGCCCAACGCCGAGCGCGAGGCCGCGGTCGAAACCGTCCGCCCGCGGCTTGCGCCGGCGCTCAGCCGCACCGTGACCTGCCATTCGCTGCTCGACGAAACCATCGCGCCGCTCGACGGCGCGCAGGTCGTGGTCGGCGTGGGCATGGGCGTCGGCGGCCCCGAGGGCGTGGCGATGGCCAAGGATTTCGCGCGCGCGCTCGGCGCCGGCATGTGCGCCACGCGCCGCGTGACGGACCAGGGATGGATGCCGCGGCAGTTGCAGGTCGGGCTCACGGGCAAGGCGATCGATCCGCGGCTCTACTTCGCGCTCGGCGTGCGCGGCGCACCGAACCACACGGTGGGCATCAAGCGCGCGCAGATCGTGGTCGCGATCAACAACGACCCCGAAGCGCCGATCTTCGAGCACGCGACGCTGGGTCTCGTCGCCGACTACGCCACAGTCCTGCCGGCGCTGACCGAAGCTCTCCGAGCGAACCTCGGCGGATGAGCGCCGAGCGCTGCGCGCGATGATTCGGATGAGCCGGCGGTGCGCGTGGCAGCCGGTGAACCGGTAAAAGTCGGGCGGTAAAAGTCTCCCATTCGTAAGAAAGCGGTGCGCCCGACCGATGTGTCGTTTGGCGAGCGCGCGGGCGCATGGAGATCGTCGGCACGGTCGGCGCTGCGAAAGCCGAGTCGCGCGATGAGCGTTGCGCGTGCGCAACGCAGGCGTGCGATGGGGCTACGTGAATTCTAGGTCAAAAGCGGGAAGCTTGTTTCATTAATGGCCTGATGGTCGTCTGCCTCTCTCTTTTAGAAGCAATGCGGCGTTTGCGGGTTTTCTTTCACCAATAGTTCTCATTCCGTCGCTGAGTCGTCCTTTTGGTGTTTCGCTTGTCTTTTATGTCTCACGATTGGGAGACACTCGATTTGTGGCACGAAAATGGCGCTTAGGCCGCCTGCGATTGCGATTTCACGCAGCGCAGGAGGGCTACGATGCCGGGCAGGAGAATCACTCTTTTCACCTTGATCGCGTTGAGCATGTGCCTGCTGGGCAGCAGCGGATGCTTCATGACCAGCATCGGCATGGACCGGCCGGAGGTGCGCGCGCAGACTGACTTCGGACCGCCCAGCACGCTGCGCGTATGCGCGCTGCTCGACGACGGCATCAGCCAGAGCGACGCGCAGACAACGCTGCAGGACTACTGGAACGAAACCGAAGCCTCCAAGTACCAGCTCGCCGTGAAGCTGGTTTCGTACTCGAGCCTGCCGCGCACGCTGGATGAATTTTTCGGCTACCAGATCGGACGCCAGGTGGTGATGCGGCAGATTCCGCCCGGCTGCGATCGCATGATGTATTTTGTCAACCGCAATGTGCTCGACGTCGCGTGGTCGATACCCGAGGCGTATGGCGCGCCCGAGGTGCTGGGCGAAGTGGATGACAACACGATGACCCGCGGCTACGTGGTCGACCGCATAGCAAGCCTCAACCAGGTGCTGATGTCGCCGTGGTTCACGCCGTCCAAGGTCGCGCGTCACGAAACCTTCCACATGATCGGATGCGGCCACGACCTGGTTATGGACCAGTGCTATAAGCACATCGCCGAAGCGAAATGGATTGAGGAACGCCTGCGCAACGCGGGCTGCTACGAGAAGACCGGAACCGAGGAGTTCTTTCCCGCCTTCTCGCACGAAGGCGAAGGCCCGATCCTGCTGACCCGGCCTCAAGCCAACAGCATCATCGGCTTCCAGGCCGAGCCCGCCTTCAAAAGCTTCGTCCAGTGCGCGCAGACGGCCGGTCTGCCGGTCGATAACACCGGGGCGATGCAGGTTGCGTGGGCGCAGGACTGGATGGACAGGGCGGTGCAGGAGGCGCATCGCGAGTCCGCGCCGCGCGTGATCGCCGCCGCCTCATCCGGCGATGCGACTGCTATCTCAGCCGCGCCTGTGGCGACTCCGATCCTGGTCAAGGCCGTGCCTGCGCATAAGGACGAA
>Ga0070740_10004291_pt1 | contig 14177 bp, 12 predicted proteins | sample Coa_R2_FD_67286 | JGI IMG/M metagenome (GOLD analysis project Ga0070740, IMG submission 67286) | Surface soil microbial communities from Centralia Pennsylvania, which are recovering from an underground coalmine fire - Coalmine... | ecosystem: Environmental > Terrestrial > Soil > Unclassified ... | reverse complement strand
CGGCACCGCCGCCGCCGTCGGCGGCTTCACCTCCGGCGCCCGGCCCGGCTTGTTGGCGTCGTCGTCGGCGATAATGCGCCGAATCGAGGCCAGAATTTCCTCCATCGAGGGCTCTTGGGCCTTCGCCGCCTGGCTCATTCCGATATTTCCCGACCACGCATTGCCGCGACCTCGGCTGCCGATTCGCAGCCCAAAGCGAATCGCCGCCGCTTACCCGTTTATACGCCAGAGCGGTGTGCGGATGGCAGTTGGAAAGTCGTCGGAAAGCTAATGAACTGTGGACACGGCAGCCCTAGCGGCCGTCCGGAATGCGCAAGCCAACCCAGTTGTCGCGCACCTGCTGGTAGTGAACCTGCGGCTGGTAGGTCGGCACCCGCAGGCCCAGAACCTCCGGAGCCAGCCGGCCGACCGCGGCCAGCAGGGTATAGGACGCCACCACGCGGTCGCGCTGCGCGCCGACCAGCGCCACCCGGGCGTTGACCAGTTCCTGCTGCGCGTTGAGCACATCGAGCGTGGTGCGCTGGCCGACGCGCGCCTCCTCGCGCACGCCGTTGAGCGCGATTTCGGCGGCCTGCACCTGCGCCTGCGTGGCGTCGACATTGGCCTTGGCGGCCTCGAGCTGGCCCCAGGCCTGCACCGTCGTCTGCCGCGCCTGATCGCGCGCGACGTCGAGATCGAGCCGGCGCTGGCCGAGCGTCTCCTTGGCCTGGCGCACCGCCGAATATTCGGCGCCGCCCTGGTAGACCGGGATGCTGACGGTGCCGAGCACGGTCGCCTGATAGCTCTTGATCGTGCTGAGGCTGCCGACCGCGCCGTAATTCTCGAGATAGTTGCCGGTCACTGACACCGTCGGCATCAGCGCGCCTTCGGCCACCTTCACCGCTTCCAGGGCGGCATCGACATTATACTGCGCGGTCGCGATCGAGGGATGCGTGGTGGTGGCAAGCGTCACCGCGGCCGGCAGCTCGTGCGGCGAAAAGCGATCGACCGGAGTGCCGGCGCTGAGCGTGCCGGGATTGACGCCGATCACCTGGCGATAGGTGGCGACGGAAGCCTTGTAGGTCGCCTCCGCCGTCAGCACTTGCGAACGGCCGGCAGCCAGACGAGACTCAGATTGCGCGACGTCGGTGCGCGTCACTTCGCCGACATTGAAGCGGTCGCGCGTCTGCCGCAATTGCTCCTGCAGCACTTCGACATTGCGCCGTTGCAGATCGAGCACGGCAGTGTCGCGCAACAGATTCATGTAGGCGGTTGCGGCGTTGAGCAGCACCGTCTGCTCGGTCACGCGCAGGGTCGCACGCGCGCTTTGCACCTGCGACTCCGCCTGACGCGTGCGGTTGGCGGTCTGGAAGCCGTTGAAGATCGTCTGCGTTATGGTGGCGCCGTAGTTGGCTACGCCCCCGTAGCCGCTCTGCTTATCGTAAACCGCGGGGCAATTGTTTTCGAGGCCGGGAACAGGACACGTCCCCGGAATTGGAAATTGACCGAGCGGGCTCGGCGTCCTCGTGATCGACGACACAGACTGCTGTCCGCCGGTGCCCGTGATGGTTATTTTCGGCCGGTAACCCGACAGCGCCTGCGGCACGTTCTCGTCGGTGACCCGCACCGAGGCGCGTTGCGAGTTGAGCGTCGGATTGTTGAGATAGGCCTGCACCAGGGCCATCTCGAGCGTATCGGCGCGCGCGAGGTCGGGCGCAAATAACAGCACGACAAGGCCGACCGCGCTGGCCGCACCCCTGCCCGCCCACCAGCTACCACCGCCGAGCAACATTCCCACTACCCAACCCACGCGCGCGCGAAATCCTGTCGCGATTCGCCACGCAACATGACTCACAACCATAGGCTTACGGCCCGGGGCTTAAAACCCCCCGCCGGCCAAATCCCCCCAGAATGAGGGGAATGTGCGGATTATCGGCCACGCCCACCCCCGAAATTCTGTGTCAAAATGCGAATTCCGGCGGTTTGACGAAGCCCGGCAGCACCGGCGCCGCCGCATCGAAAATCGCCCGGCCACCGCTCTCCTGACCGCTGCGGCGGTACAGCATGGCCTTGCCGGGGCCCGAACCGAGAACGCAAACCAGCCGGCCGCCATCCTTGAGTTGGCGCAGCAGGTGCTGCGGCTCGACCTCGGTCGCGCCCTCGACGAGGATTGCGTCATAGGGCCCGTCATGCGGCCAGCCTTCGGTCAGCGTGCCGCCCTGCACGGCGACGTTCGGCAAAGCGCCCAAAGCGGCACGCGCCGCCTGGGCAAGCTTGGCGTCCTGCTCGAGCGCGACCACGTGCCCGGCAAGCCGCGCAAGCACCGCCGCGGCATAGCCCGTGCCGCAGCCGACATCGAGCACGCGATCGCTGGCCGAAAGCTCGGCCGCCTGAATGAGCTTGGCCAGCACCATCGGTTTCATGAGGCGGCGTCCGCCGCCGATCGGCGCGTCCAGATCGAGATAGGCAAGTCCCGCCTGATCCTTCGGCAGAAAGGCCTCGCGGGGCACGGCCAGCATGGCGGACAGGATGCGCAAATCGGTCACGTCGGCGGTGCGGACCTGCCCGTCCACCATATTGCGGCGCGCGGCGGCAAAATCGGTCATCGCGATCCCCGGAAAACGAAAGGAAGGGCAGACTTTTGCTGCAAGGCCGGGGCAAAAGCAAGCGAGCGGCGGCGTTGTCGGGACCGCCATGCTCCTATATAGGGCATAGCGCGCGGGGGGCATGCCTCGCGCATGGCCACGTGGCGGAGTGGTTACGCACCGGTCTGCAAAACCGGGTACGCCGGTTCAATTCCGGCCGTGGCCTCCAATTTCATACCGATCAGCCAAGCCCCGGCGGGGGCCGCGAGTTCTGCTTGAGGAACTCGAGATAGTCCGCCGGAAACACCGTCTTGGCATCGAGCGCGACCGCGGGAAGCTTGGCGACCAGCCGCAGGCTGGTCGTATTCGCGCCGTGCGCAATGGCAATGGCGCTCATGTCGTTGGCGAGCACGGCGATGTGCTTGGCCGCCTGCCGGAAGGGCGGCTCCTCGCCGCGCCCCCGCCCCTCCCAGAACTTGTGCCGGCGCCCGTACTCGGCGGTGTAGAACATGACGCGGCCGACGATCTTGTTATTGAAGCGGACAAAGCGGTCGAGCGCGGGAAAATAGAAGGTGACGTCGCAGGTGCCGCCGAAGGCTGCAACGCCCGCGGCAAGCGCCTTGGCGGCGACCGCAAGCCTGCTCGGTGCGTAGTAGTCATCGTCGTCGAAGCAGACGATGACGTCGCCTTTGGCGAGCTTGTTCAATTCATTGCGCTTGACGCCGATGTCGATGCGCGAGGTCGAGTGAAAGTAGCGGATGCGATCGTTGCCGGCGAAAATGCCGGCATTGCTCTGCGGGCTGTCGTCGAGCACGACAAGCTCCTTGTTCGGGTAGGTCTGCCATTCGAAAAAACGCCTGAGATACGGAAGGAATGCACTCCTGGCGAAGGTCGGCGTCACGACGGAAACAAGAGGCGCTGACATCGAGGCTCACGCGGGCTTATCGGCTCAGGCCGCACTATAGAACGATTTTGCCCGCCGTGGCCGACAGGGTTAGACTTGGATGCGGCCTATGCGGGGTTCGGCCGGGCTTTCGCAAGCAGAGCTTTGTTCGGGGGGATCGATGTCGCGCCGTTGCGCCAGGCTATTTGCCGCGCTCCTGACCGTGTCGCTGCTGTTCGTGACGGGCTTGGCGCATGCGCTGACCTTTGACGATGCGCTCACCGCCCTGGACAAGAAAGATTACGCCACGGCGTTGCGCCAACTCCGTGCGCTCGCCGAACGGGGCGATGTCCGCGCCCAGCGCGAGCTCGGCCGCATGTATGCCAAAGGCGAGGGTGTCGCCAAGGACGAGGCGGAATCGGCAAAATGGTTCAACCTCGCCAAGGAACAGGCGGACGCGGTCGCCGCCTATAACCGCGGCGACTTCGACGCCGCGCTCAAGGCCTTTCGGCCGGCGGCGGAGAAGGGCCAGGTGCTTGCCGCATACATGCTCGGCCTGATGTACGCCAACGGCCAGGGCGTCGCCGAGAACTATCCCGAGGCGCTGCAGTGGCTGCGCAAGGCCGGCGAGCAGGGCGAAGCCAAGGCGCAATTCGCGGTCGGCGTCATTTATTTCAAGGGTCTGGGCACGCCGAAGAACGATGCCGAGGCCTTCAAATGGTACCGGCGCGCCGCCGACCAGGGGCTCGCGGTGGCGCAATTCAATCTCGGCGCCATGTACGCCAAGGGCCAGAGCGTGACGGCCGACCCTGTCACCGCGCACATGCTTTACAGCCTCGCTGCGGCGCGCGGCATCAAGCCCGCCGCCGCGGCCAGAGACCAATTGGCGCAGTCGATGACCGCCGAGCAGATCGCGCAAGCCGTGAAGCTGGCCAAAGCCTGGACGCCGAAGCCTGAGTTTCAGTGAGGCGGTTAAGGCTTTGCAAAGCCAAACCGGCTTTGTTATAGCCGCGATTCCTGACGCGCCTGTTGTTCCCGGGTAGCTCAGTGGTAGAGCAACCGGCTGTTAACCGGTTGGTCGCTGGTTCGAATCCGGCCCCGGGAGCCACCTTCACACAGCAATCGCGCCGAAAGCCTTCCACGTCCCCGGCGTGCCGCCGGCGATGCAGATCCAGCCGACATTGCCGCCGGCGTCCGGCGCCGCATTGATGACCTGATCGCCGCGCGCCCAATCGCCCGTTTGCGGCGGCGCGGCGGCGACGATGCGCCGCTTGCCAAGCTCGATCTCTTCGTGACGCAGATAATCGCCGTGCGGGCTGCATCGACCGGCGCAGCGCCAGGTGACGCCGCCGTCGGTGACCGTGCCGCCGACCTTCCGCGGCCAAGCCGGTTCGCTCGCCGCCGAGGTGCCGGCGACGATCACCTGATAATAGAAGCCGTTGTCGGTCGTCGGCGCGGCAAAGTTCGGCACGTTGTAGCGGGTGGCCGATCCCTTGGCCGAGAGCGTCGCGGGGTAGGCCTTGTTCGGCTGCCAGACGCCGAACAGGTTCTGCCCGTCCTCCACCTGATAGGTACCGGTCAGCGTCTTGCCGTCATAGCTCTTGATGTAGCGCGCCCAGCTTGCGGTCGCGGCGAAGGCATTGACGATGCGCCAATCCTCGATATCGAACAGGCTGACGATCGCGCTTTCGCGTGGCTCGACGATGCGCGCATGAGCGCCGTCGCGCACCGGGATCGACAGGAAGTAGGCCGCGCCCTCCTCCAGGACATGCGGCCCCTCGCCGATGCCGACGCGGTCCGCCCTGAAGATCTTGTCGCTGGTGGCGTTGCGGATCACGCGAATATTGCTGCAGCCGTTGCCGCCCGGCGCATCGCCGGCGACGCCGACGTTGAAGTTGCGACGGTCGGTGATGTCGGCGGTGCCGGTCGCCTGCACATAGTCGATGAGCGCCCGGTTGCGCGGCGACGCCGCCGAATGCGTCGTGCAGGCGAGCCCGTTGTAGTCGTTGCCTTCGATGGTCGCCGAGCCGCACGCCGAGATGTGAATGTCCGCCCACCATTGCGGCTGATCGCCGGCCACGCTCTCGAAGCGGTTATCGCGGAAGCGCAGATTGGTGATGTTGGTGAAGCAGACGCCGGCGACCAGGCCGTGCAGGAACCATTCCGGATTCTTGGCGTAGAAAGAGCCGGCAAAAGCGTGCTCGAAGCTGTTGCCCTCGACGATGATGGGGCCGGCCTGCACCGAGCCGAACAGGTCGAGGAATATCGCGTAACGGCCGCACAGCGAGAACTCGTTGTTCGCGATCCAGAACGTCGTCGCAAAGTCGCCTTTGTAGTGCTGGAACGACAGCCCGTCGCGGTGGCAGCCGGCGAAATGGCAGTTGCGGATCGTCTGGAACAGACTGTGGCCCTGGTTGACGATACCGTCGTAAAGCACGTTGGTGAAACGCAGATGCTCGAGGACGCAGAAGCGGCCGGTGATGATGCGGATGGCGGAAACATAGCCCGACACCGCCGAGGTGGCGGCGTTGATGCGGCCGCCGCGGCCATTGAAGATGATGCGGCTGAGATGGACGACGGGACCGCCGCCCGACTGCACCGGAGTGCGCCCGGGCGGCGGCGCGCGCAGCGTCGTCTCCAGCCAGAAGTCGAAGATGTAGACCGGCGCGTCGACGGTGCCGCCGCCGGGCCCCGTCCATGTCACCGACGTCGCGCCGGGGCCGAAACGGTCGCTCGCCGCCGCGCCTTCGATGCGGACGCCGGCGAGGTTGAAGGTCACGGTGCGGTTGACGACATAGGCGCCGTTGAGCGCGAGCGCGCCGCAGGCGAAGTTCGCGTCCTTGCCCGCCTGGTTGGTCTTGTAGATGTAGTCGGCCGCCGATTGCAGCACCGCCCAGTCGATCTCGTCGCTGAGCGTGACCGGCTTGCCGAGCGCGGCGTGAAAATCAAAATCGAGGTGCGGCAAGGCGGCTTTGACCTGCGCCAGCGTCGCATAGAAATTCGCCAGCGGCCGGCTGGCGCCGGTCGGCCCCGGCACGCCGCGCGGATAAAGGTCGTTGACGCGCAGCACCTCGCCGAAAGCGGCTTCGGCCGCGGCCGCTTCCGGCAGCGACATCGCAGGCAGGGCGGCGGCGGCCGCCAGAACGGCGCGGCGCGTGGTTCGTGCGTCCATGGTGGTTGCTCCCGAGCGCGTTCGTTGCAAGTCAATAAAGGCTAGAGCATAGGGCTGCGGCGAACGAGTGGGTTGACGCGCCCGATGGAGGCCCGTTTATTCAGCCGCTCGCACGCCCGGCCGTTTCGCCGGTGTTTCAACCGGCCCCGCCATGACGCCCGTTACCAGCCCGCTCACCACCGACCTCTACGAGCTCAACATGGTCCAGGCCTATCTGGACCGCGGCGAGAACCGCGAAGCGGTATTCGAGTTCTTCGTGCGCAAGCTCCCGGCCCGGCGCGGCTTTCTGCTGGCCGCCGGCCTCGAGGACACGCTCGATTTTCTCGAGACCATGCGCTTTTCGGCGGACGAGATCGACTGGCTCAGGCACACCGGACGCTTCCGCGACAATCTCATCGACTATCTTGCCGGCTTCCGTTTCGCCGGCGACGTCCACGCCGTGCCCGAGGGCAGCGTGTGCTTTGCGCCCGAGCCGCTCATCCGCATCACCGCGCCGCTGCCGATGGCGCAACTCGTCGAGTCGCGCCTCATCAACATCATGCATTACCAGACGCTGATCGCATCGAAGGCCGCGCGCATGGTGCTGGCCGCAAACGGCAAGGCGTTGTCCGATTTCGGACTGCGCACCGCGCACGGCGCGGAGGCCGGGCTCTATTCGGCGCGCGCCAGCTATATCGCCGGCTTTGCCGGCGCCGCCAATGTGCTCGCCGGCGTCAACTACGGCATCCCGGTGGTCGGCACCATGGCGCATTCCTACGTGCAGACCCACGACAACGAGATGCAGGCCTTCGAGGATTTCGCCCGCGCCCGGCCCGAGGGCGTCATCCTGCTGATCGACACCTACGACACCGAGGCGGCCGCGCGCAAAGTGGTGGCGCTGGCGCCGAAGCTCAAAGCCGACGGCATCGCCATCCGCGGCGTGCGCATCGATTCCGGCGATTTGATCGCGATGTCGAAGAAGGTGCGGCGCATTCTCGACGACGGCGGCTGCAAGGACGTCGTCATCCTGGTGAGCGGCGGCGTCAACGAGGACGTGCTGCAGCTCATGGTCAAGGAGGGAGCGCCGATCGACGGCTGCGGCATCGGCGTCAGCCTCGACGTTTCGACCGACGTGCCGGCACTCGATTGCGCCTACAAGCTGCAGGAATATGCCGGCAAGCCGCGGCGCAAGAAATCGGAAGGCAAGGCCACCTGGCCGGGGCGCAAGCAGATCTGGCGCGCTTACGACGCCGGCGGCCGCATGCAGGGCGACGTGCTTTCGCTCGAGACCGACCGGCAGGCGGGCGAGCCCCTCATCCAGCAGGTGATGCGCGCCGGCAAGCGGCTCGGCCCTGCGCCGACGCTGGCGCAGATCCGCGAGCGTGCCGCGCGCGAACTGGCGCGCCTGCCGGAGCCGTTGCGCCGGCTCGAGGCCTGCGACTATCCGGTGACGATTGCGGACAAGCTCAAGGCCGCGGCGGCGCAAGCCGACGCCGGCCTGCGCGCCTAAGTGGGCTCACTGCCCGCCCGCCCGGTTCCAGCCGCGCGCCCCCGCGCCGTAGATCTCGTGGCCGGTGTCGGTGACCACCACGGTGTCCTCGAGCTTGATGAAACCGCGGCTCGGATGCAGCAGCGTGGTCTCGATCGAGATCACCGAGCCGACTTCCAGCGGCAGGTCGGCGTCCGCCGCCGGGTAAGGCACCGGCCCGCGATCGGTGAGCCGCGGCGCCTCGTGGCTGACGAGGCCCATGCCGTGGCCGAGGAATTCGAGATGATTGTGGTGCTTCGATTTGGCGACCAGCGGCCTCGCCGCGGCGTAGATTTCGCGGCCCATGGCGCCGGGCTTGACCGCCTTGAAGGCGGCCTGCTGGACGCTCTCGACTTCGGCGAGCAGATCGACGAGCTCTGAATCCGGCTCGCCCTGGATCGCCATGCGGCAGACGTCGCCGATGTAGCCGTGGTAGTTGCCGCCGGAGTCGATCGACATGATGTCGCCCTTCTCCCACTTCTGGTCGGACGGCGCGCGGTTGAGGCTGGTGCCGGCGGTGATCAGGCAATATTCGAAGGTCAGCCCGCGATTGGTCTCCTCGCGCCGCAGCGTCTCGACGACGTCCGCCTTGGTGACGCCGGGCTTGCTCTTGGCGATGGTCGCCAGCATCGAGTCGATGACCGCCTCGGAGGCGTATTTCAACATCTTCAGTTCGGCCGCCGACTTCTTCAGCCGCTGGCGCTCCATGACATAGAGCCCGTCGACCCATTCGGCGTCGGGGAACGCCGCGCGCAGCACCTTGGAGGCGTCGAAAGGCAGGAAGCCAAGCTCGACGGCGATGCGTTTGGGACTCAGTCCCATCTTCTTCATGGTGTCGACCGCTTTCTGCATGGCTTCGGTCGAGGTGTTGGACGCGGTCTGCGTGTCCGGCGTCCACAGCGGCTTCACCTTGTGCTGGAAGCCTTCCAGACGGTGGCCGATATAGGCGGCCTTTTCCGGCTGCCCTTTCGGATAAATGAACACCGGCAGGTAGCGGCTGATGCCGGTCGCATCCATGTAGTCGAAGAAATTGGCGCGGTGGCCGCCGAGGAGATACTGCACATTGTGCTTGGAGGTCGCGAGCAGGACGTCGATGCCCGCCTCCTCCATCAGCCGGTCGAGACGGTTGTGGTCGAAGGGGATGGCGAGGGCTTTGGACGGCTGGGCGTTGACGTTCATGGGCGGCGGCCTCCGGCTGACATCGCGGGGCCAGACTAGAACCGCGCTCCCGCGCTCGCAAGCCGGACGCCTTGCCGCCGTCAAGCCTTCATCACGCCGATGAGCTGCTCGAGCCTGCCGGGATCCCGGCGCAGGGTTTCGCTCGCCCCGTCATAGACGATGCGGCCACGATCCATCACCGCTGCCCGCGGCGCGATGTCGAGGGCAAGGCGCGTATTCTGCTCGACCAGGATAAGCGCCAGCCCGCCGGCCGCCGCCAGCCGCTTCATCGCGCGCGCAAGCTCCTCCACGATCACCGGCGCCAGCCCCTCCGACGGCTCGTCCATCAACAGCACGCTCGGATTGCCGATCAGCGCCCGGCCAATCGCCAGCATCTGCTGCTCGCCGCCGGACAGCTGGTTGCCCATATTGCCGGCGCGCTCCGCCAGCCGCGGGAACAATTCGAACACCGTCGTCACGGTCCAGGCGCCCGGCCGCGCCGCGACCTCGAGGTTCTCGCGCAGCGTCAGCGACGGAAATATCTCGCGCTCCTGCGGCACATAGCCGAGCCCCGCGGCGACACGGCGATAGGTTGCCAGCGTCGATATGTCGGCGCCGTGCAGCAGCACGCGCCCGCCGTGCAGCGTGGTGTGGCCCATGATGGTGGCAAGCAGCGTCGACTTGCCGACGCCGTTGCGGCCAATGATCGACAAGGTCTCGCCGGCCTCGAGCGCGAGGCGGATGTCCTCCAGGACCACGGTTTCGCCGTAGCCGGCGCTGACATTGTCGAGCTCGAGCGCGCGCTCAGCCACGGCGGCCTCCGCGGTGGCTATCCTCGCCGAGATAGACGGCGCGGACATGCTCGTTGTTCATGATCTCCTCGGGTGTGCCTTGCGTGAACACCGCGCCCTGCACCAGCACCGTGATTTCCTTGGCGAAGCGGAACACGACGTCCATGTCGTGCTCGATGATCAGGATGGCGATGTCGCGGTCGAGCGCCGCCACCGCGTCGAGAATGAGGTGGCTCTCCGACGACGGCACGCCCGCCGCCGGCTCGTCGAGCAGAAGCACCCGCGGTTTCTGCGCCAGCGCGATGGCGATTTCCACCAGCCGCTGCCGGCCGTAGGGCAATTCGCGCACCGGCCTGAGCGCGTCGCCGGTCAGGTTCAGCGTGTCGAGATAATCGAGCGCCTCGTCGATCACCGCGCGCTTGGCGCCGGCGGCGCGCCACAGGTTGTTGCAATGGCCGTCGCGCTCGCCGACGGTCATGCAGAGATTTTCCAGAACCGTGAGGCCGCGGAACAGCTGGTTGATCTGGAAGGTGCGGGCAAGGCCCCGCCGCGCCCGTTCCGCCTGGCTCGTCGCCGTGATGTCCTCGCCGTCGAGCAGCACGCGGCCCGACTGCGGCTTGAGCGCGCCGGTAATCAAGTTGATGAGCGTGGTCTTGCCGGCGCCGTTCGGACCGATGAGCGCGCGCCGCGCGCCCTTCTCCAGCACCAGATCGACGTCGCGCGTCACCGGCAGCGCGCCGAAGGTCCGATGCAGACGTTGCACTTCGAGCGCCGGCGTCATGGCTTGCTCCTCCGCCGCCAGCCCGCGTCGGCCTGCTCCAGCAGCCCGAGCAGACCGCGGCGCGCAAACAATACCGCCAGCACCAGCAGGAGCCCGATGCCGAACTGCCAGAACGTCGGACTGAGCTTGGAGAAATAGTCCTCCAGCACCATGTAGACCGTCGCCCCGACGAAGGCGCCGTAGAGCCGCCCGGTGCCGCCCAGGATCAGCATCACCATGACCTTGGCGGAATTGTCGAAGTCGAACACGGTCAGCGTCACATAGGCGTTGGTCTGCGTGAACAGCGCGCCGGCGATCCCGGCGATGGCCGCGGCGATGGTGTAGACCGTCACCAGCCGGCGATGCACCGGCGAGCCGATCGCGTGCATGCGCTGCACGTTTTCGCGGATGCCGGTCAAGGCCTGGCCGAACGGCGAATACACGATGCGCCGCACGAAATAGAAAATGACGGCCAGCACCGCCAGCACGTAGAGATAATAGGTGTGCCCGTAGAGATCGTAGTCGAACACGCCGAACAGCGGCTGGAAGGTGAGGCCCGGCAGCCCGTCATAACCGCCGGAAATGTCGGAACGCAGATTGCCGGCCTCCTGAAGCATGATCGCGGTGGCGAGCGTCAGCATCAGCAGTGTCAGGCCGCGATAGCGCAGCAGAAACCAGCCCGAGGCGAAACCGGCGAGCCCGGCGACGACCGCGGCGGCAATGACGCCGCTGATCGGCTCGCTCCAGCCGAACCGCGCCGCGCTCAAGCCCACGACATAGGCGCCGATGCCGAAGAAGGCGGCGTGGCCGAGGGTGACGATGCCGGCATAGCCGAGGATCAAGTCGAGCGACAGCGCGAACATCACCCCGATCAGCACCTGGCTGCCGAAGGTCATGCGGTCGGAGAAGACGAAGAAAGCGGCGATGGCGATGAGCCAGGGCAGCGCCTCCGGCCAGCGGAAGCGATGCCTCCTGACGAGGAATTCGGCGGCGCGGTCGCGCGCCGCCTGCCCCGCCGCTGTCCTGGTTTCACTCGCGGCCATAGAACCCCGCCGGCTTGATCAGCAGGACCACGACGACGACCGCGTAGATGAAGAAGCCTCCGGCATCGGCCATCAGGTATTTGCCGGTGGTGTCGAAAATGCCGAGCACCAGCGCCGCCAGCAGCGTGCCCTTCAGGCTGCCGAGCCCGCCGACTGCGACCACGATCAGAAACAGCACCAGATAGATGACGGCGAAACTCGGCGTTAGCCCGAACAGCTGAATCGCAAGCCCGCCGCCGAGCGCGGCAAGGCCGGAGCCGACGGCGAAAGTGAGGGTGAACAGCCTGTCGACGTTGATGCCGACCGATTCCGCCATGCGCCGGTTGTCGACCGCGGCGCGGATCTTGGCGCCGATGTTGGTCTGCTCGAAGGCGTACCAGAGCACCGAGATGAGCGCGGCGCCGAGCACGATGAGGAAGGCGCGGTAGCTCGGAAAGCTGCGGAAGCCCAGATTGACGTCGCCCTGCAGCCAGGCCGGTAACGGCACCGACTTGGGGATCGGCCCGTAAAAATAGGTGAACGTCGCGATCGCCATGAAGGCGAGGCCGATCGTCAGCAGCACCTGCTCGAGATCGGTCGATTTGTAGAGCCGCCGGTACAGATAGCGCTCGAACGGGATGCTGATGGCGCCGACGGCAAGCGAGGCAATGACCAGCGACGGCACGAATCCGACGCCGAGCGTGCGCGTCAACGACACGACGAAGAAGCCGCCGCACATGGCGAAGGCGCCGTGCGCCAGGTTGACGAAGCCCATCAGGCCCATCGTCACCGAGAGGCCGACGGACGTGATGAACAGGAACATAGCGTACGCCAGACCGTCGAACAGGATGCTGACGGCGATGTTGGCGAGCTGCGGCACGGGCCCCACTCCCCTGATCGCAAATTAAGACGCCGCCGCGCCCGTTATGCGCGGCGGCGCGTTTTGCTGTCAAACGCCGCGGCGGTCAGGAGCCGCAGCGGCCGACCTTGAGCACCTTGCACTCGTCGCGCACGGCCTTGGTCGTGCCGAGGATGCGCTCGCCAAGCTTGCCGTCGGGCTTGCGATAGACCTCCATCGCATGCTCGTCCTGCACGATGTCGCGCGTTGCCGGGTCGATCATGACATGGCCGCGCGGACCGTCGGCCGACCAGCCCTTCATCGCCTCGACCACCTTGGCGCCGTCGGAGAGGTCGCCGTTCAGCTTTTTGATGGTGTCGAAGATGGCGTGCATGGTGTCCCAACCGGCCGCGGACATGAAGTCCGGATAGGAGTCCGCACCGTAGGCCTTGTGCCATTCGGCGTTGAGCTCCTTGTTCTGCGGATTGTTGAGATCGACCGCGTAGTGGCCCATCACGATGGTGCCGATGGCGGCGTCACCCATGTCCTGCAGCTTGTTGTCGGGGATCAGGTCCATCGGTCCGATCAGCTTGACGCCGGCCTTGCGCAGGCCGAGCTCGCCATAAGCCTTCATGACGCCGGCGGCATGCGCGCCGGACGGAATGAAGACGTACATGCAGTCCGGCTTCTCGTCTTTGATCTTCTGGAAGAACGGCGTGAAGTCCGGCACCTGCACCGGCGAGCCCATCGGAATGGAGTCGACGATCTTGCCGCCGGCCTTCTCGAAACCGGTCTTGAAGGCTTCGGTCGAGTCCTTGCCCGGCGGGAAGTCGGTATAGGCGAGGGCCGCGGTCTTGCAGCCGACCTTGTCGTGGGCGTAGGCGCCCATCGGGAAAGCCGGATGCCACATGCTGAACGACAGCCGCACGATATAGGGCGACAGGTTGGTGATCCAGGCGGTGCCGGCATTGGCGATCACCATCGGCACCTTGGATTGCGTGATGGTCGGCGCCAGCGCGATCGCCGACGGCGAGAATACGAAGCCGGTGACGAGCTGCACCTTGTCGTTGGTGATGAGCTCGGTGGTCACCGTCTTGGCGACGGCGCCGGTCGGCGGACCTTCGTCGCGCTTGACGATGGTGAGCTTATGCGGCGCGATGTCCTTCTCGTGCAGCTTCACGTACAGATCGAAGGCTTTGTCGATCTGGTGGCCGAGGTCGGCATTGGCGCCCGAAAACGGCAACACGACGCCGATCTTGACGTCCGCCGCTTGGGCGGTGCCGCCCACGGCCATGGCAAGGGCGGCCAGCCCCAGCCAGCGAAATAGTCTCATCGGGTCCTCCCTTAAAGGCCTGAATTGGTTTGGAATCCCACTATCGGCCGGCGTTGCGGCCCACGGCACTAAACTGGACTAGTTTTGGGTTGTCGGTCAATGCGCGAAAACGCGCTGGCGGCAGCCGAACGCCGCGCCTTGCGATGACA
>Ga0070740_10004290_pt1 | contig 14181 bp, 12 predicted proteins | sample Coa_R2_FD_67286 | JGI IMG/M metagenome (GOLD analysis project Ga0070740, IMG submission 67286) | Surface soil microbial communities from Centralia Pennsylvania, which are recovering from an underground coalmine fire - Coalmine... | ecosystem: Environmental > Terrestrial > Soil > Unclassified ... | reverse complement strand
ACGACGGTGCCGCTCGGCCTGGTCCAATTCCGCGGCTCCAACTATACCGACTATACGGGCATGCTTGCCGTCTCGTTGGTGGCGATCGCGCCCGTGGTGCTGCTGTATATCGCCATGCAGCGCCAGATCATCAGCGCGTTCTCCACCAGCGGCATCAAGGGTTGAGGCCGGCAGTCCGTCGAGAGATCTAACGCTTCATGTAGGGGAGGTGACACATGGCCGCATCCGGCGAATCGGTGGGGGGAGTGCGCCTGCGCGGTTATCGGCAGGGCGATGAGAGCAGGGTCGTCGCATTATGGAATGTCAGCCTGCCTGCCGATCCCATCGCCGCGGACGTTTTCGCGGCGAAGATTCTCCTCGACGTCAACTTCGACCGCGAGGGGTTCATCGTGGCCGAGGCCGACGGCGAGATCGTGGGCTTCATCTACGCGGCCGTTCGCTCGACCCCCATGTATGGCGACGATTTCGAGCGCCATGAGGGATGGGCGAGCGTGTTCTTCGTGCATCCAGAGTGGCGCCGTAGAGGCATCGGGCGCTCGTTGGTTCAGGCGGCCCTCGATTACGTGAAGGCTCGCGGGCGCCCGGCGCTGGCCATCGCGCCGTATGCGCCCACCTACTTCTGGCCGGGGCCCGACGTCGAGCGGCACAGCGGAGCAGCCGCCTTGCTCGCGGCGATGGGATTCGAGATCATCGAGGAGCCGGTCGCAATGGACGCCGGTCTGGTCGGCTTCACGGTGCCCGACGATGTGTCGCGGCTGCGGGAGCAGCGCGAGCGCGAGGGGTATGTCATCGGTAGCCTTGAGCACCGCTATATCGTCGACGTTCTCGCCTTTACCCAGGAGCACTTCGGCGCGGACTGGTCGCGAGCGGTGCGCGACGCCCTGCGTAGAGGCGTTGGGCTGCACCATGTCCTGATCGCACGCCGTGACACCGAGATCGTCGGCTTCTGCCTCTACGGCGCCTACGACCACGTGGCGGAGCGTTTCGGGCCATTCGGCGTGCGGAGCGACCTGCGCGGCCGCGGACTCGGCAAGCTGCTGCTCTACGACTGCCTCCAGCGCATGCAGGCCAGCGGGCTGCACACGGCCTACTTCATGTGGACGGGCGAAGATGATCCCGCCGGCCACCTCTATCGCCGCGCGGGCTTCCGGGTGACCCGCCGCTTCCGGGTCTTCAAACGGGATGTATAGCGAACGGGAGGGAAGAGTGTCGACCAGCCCTACAGTCCTGGCCATCGGCGGCCACGCCGCCGACATGGAGTTTACCGCCGGTGCGCTGATAGCCAAGTACACGCGCGCCGGCGCGCGCGCCGTCTTTCTCCACGCCACGCCCGGTGAGATGGGCCATCCCCGTCTCTCCGGGGAAGAATATGCCAAGCAGAAGTACGACGAGGCGCGGAAAGCAGCTCAGATTCTCGGTGCGGAGGCGCGCTTCCTGCCCTATCCGGATGCCGCGCTTCCGCGCAACGACGAGGTGGCCTTCCAGATTGCCGACGTGATCCGCGAGGTCAGGCCCGACGTCGTCCTCACGCATTGGCGCGGCAGCTTTCACTCGGATCACGTCAACACCCACCACAACACGGTGCGCGCGCTCTTCCTGGCCGCACTGCCGGCCATTCAGCGCACCCATCCGGCGCACGCGCCGACCACCGTCCTCTTTCCGGAGAACTGGGAAGATATGGACGGCTTCGACCCGGACCTCTTCGTCGACATCGGCGACGTCTATGAGCAGTGGTTGGAAGCCGCCAATCAATACGAGCTGTTCCGCGGCGGTGTCTCGCGATTCCGCTACCGCGACTACTATCAGGCGCTGGCCACCATGCGTGGTTGTCTGAGCGGTTTCGAGCGGGCGGTGGCGCTGATGCGGCCAAAGAGCGCCATGGTCAGTAAGGTGTCCGGCCTTCCGCCCGCAGGAACCCCTGGCTTTGTGATCTGAGTCGGCAAATTGGAGTGGACATAATGCACGTCGTGCGACGCCTGACACTGCCTCCCCGAAGGAGATCCCGGCCGGGGAGCCGGCGGTTAAAACCGCCGGGCAGGGGACGGGCACTGACGCGCCAGGCTACCAGATTGTGGGTCCCGACTTTAGTCGGCGCATCCCTGCCAGGCGACTTCAGTCGCCGGCCTTGCCCACTCCCATGGAAAGCGTGATATGAAGCTCGGCATCGACGTGCTGCTGGAGCGGCAGCTTGGCGAGTGGCGCGGCGTCAAGGTCGGCCTGCTCACGGGAGCGAGCGGCGTGACGTCGCGGCTCGTGCCCACCGCCGCGGCGCTACAGGAGTGTCCTGCTGGACGGCTCATCTGTTTGTTTGCCGCCGAACATGGCCTGTATGGCGCGGCTGCCGCGGGTGAAGCCATCCCATCGAGCGACGATCCGTGGACGGGGCTGCCCGTGCACAGCCTTTACGGCGAGACCCGGGAGCCGACGGCGGAGATGATGAGCGCCGTCGAGGCGGTTCTCGTCGATCTGCAGGATATTGGGTTGCGCTACTATACCTATCCCTCGACGGTCCACGCCGTGTTGCGCGGGGCGGCCCGCCATGGGCGGGCCGTGGTGGTGCTCGACCGCCCTGCTCCGCTCACCGGTACGGTCGTCGAGGGGCCGATCACCGAGCGCCCCTTTCAATCGTTCGTCAGCACGCCAATCACCCCGATCCGCCACGGACTGACCCTGGGTGAATTGGCGCTGTGGATGAACGAGCACGATGGCCTTGGCGCCGACCTGCACGTCGTACAGATGCAGGGCTGGCGACGCGACATATGGTTCGATGAGACCGGATTACAATGGGTGCCCCCGTCGCCGAATATCCCGACACTGGCCAGTGGTCTGGCCTATTGCGCCACGTGCTTGATTGAGGGCACCTCGGTCTCCGAGGGGAGGGGAACGACGCAGCCATTCGAGATCATAGGGGCGCCGTGGATACAGGGGAACGCCCTGGCCGGCCGCCTGAATAGCCTGGAGCTCGAAGGCGCGCGCTTCCGGCCCGTCTGGTTCCGGCCCACGGCGTCAAAACATGCACACCAGCTCTGTGGCGGGGTTCAGCTCCACGTCACCGATCGCACCGTCTTCAAAGGCGTACAGACGGGGCTGCATATCCTCGCCACGTTATGGGAGCTATATCCGGATCACATGACCTGGGTGCGCGACCCCTCCGGCCGGTACTTCATCGACCTGCTCCTTGGGACGGACAAACCACGGCAAGCCATCGAGCGAGGCGAGGCGATCGATGCGGTCGTGGCCGGGTGGAGCGGCGAGACGGCGGCATTCAGGGCCGCGTGTGCCCCCACGCTGCTTTATTAACCCCCTCTTTCCGGCCTGCCTTGGCCACTTGGCTCATCCATCGCTCCTGTCAAAGGCCGCGATGCGGAGGTGGGACGCACCAAGCAAGCCGGCCGAACTCTGCGCATACCAGACGGGGCCAGCAGCCGGCCTGCCTACCTGGGACCGCCGGCATCCCTGCCGGCCCACGTTGCCGGCGGTCCCAGGAACGGTGCTCCACAGGCCTCGTAAATCATGCAGGCTAAGGCATCGGCGCCGAGCGTCCGGCGATCACAGTGCGCACCGGCTGCAAGGCGGCGTCGAGGATGGCGAAGTCGGCATCGTACCCCGCGCCGATCCGTCCCTTACGATCGACCAGGCCGATGGCGGACGCCGGCACGGCCGACGCCATGTACACCGCCTCGTGCAGGGGCACGGCGCAGAGGTGGACCATGTTCCACACCGCGCGGTCGAGCGTCAGGGTGCTGCCGGCCAACGTCCCATCGCGCAAACGCGCCTGGCCCTGGCGCACGAACACCTCCTGCCCGCCCAGGGCGTACGCCCCGTCCGGCAGCTCCGCCGCCGACATCGAATCGGTGATCAGCATGACCCGCTCGCGTCCCTTCACGCGCAGGAGCAGGCGCATCACATCGGGGTGCACGTGCACGCCGTCCGCGATCAACTCCGCGTACAGCTCGTCGCGGAGCAGCGCTGCGCCCACGACGCCGGGCTGGCGGTGGTGCAGGGGGGCCATGGCATTGAAGCAATGGGTGATGTGCGTCGCGCCCAGCTCGATCGCGCGCAGGACGTGCTCGTACGTCGCTCCGGTGTGGCCGAGGGAGATGTAGACGCCGTGCCGGCGTAGCATCTCCATGGCTTGTTCCGCTCCCGGCAGCTCGGGCGCCAGCGACACGATCTTGAGCGTCCCCCCACCGTGGGCGAGGATGCGGCGCACGCTCTCCTCGGTCGGCGGAACGATGTAGCGCTCGTTCTGCGCGCCTTTGAACTGCGCGGAGATCCAGGGCCCCTCCAGGTGGATCCCCAGAACCTGCGCCTCCACCTGCTCTCGCCGCGGTTGCGTCTGCATATACCGCTGGACCTGCCGCAGAGCGGCGAGGGTTCGCTCGGTGTCGTGCGTCACCGTCGTCGGCAGGAACCCTGTGACCCCGTGGGCAGCGAAACGCCGCGCCATGTGGGCCAGGGACTCCTCCGTAGCGTCCATGGTGTCGGCGCCGGCAATACCATGCGTATGCAGGTCGATGAACCCGGGCGCGATGAAATGGGTACCGAGATCCACGGTTGGCGAATAGCGGGTGTCGTCGGCGACCGCGGCAACGATGCCATCCTCCACGACAACCTGGCCCCGTTCGAGCACGCGGTCGGGTAAGATCACATTGCCCTGTATTATCTGAACAGCCATAACAATTGGAAGCTAGGCCTTCCGGCCGGCACAGCTTGGCAGCTTCTCGTCGCGGCTCATACGATGCTCCATGGTGTGTGTAATGGACGGCGCACGTCTAGACGTGTGCGTGCACACACCACACGATGCTACAGGCTTGGGCCGTGCGTGTCAACGTACCTGAGCCATCGTGTACGTGTCATCCTAGGGGTCACGACGGGGTCTCACCGGCCTTTGAGGCGCTGGCGACCCGCCTCATGTGCGGGCTTTGACAGCGGTGCGGGCCGATGTGCTACACTGGGCACATGTTGGCGTTGTCTAGACGAGTTAGAAGGAGACGATGAGCCATGATCGGGATATTTCGCAGCTCTGGACGCATTGCGCTAATCGGCGCGCTCGCCGTGGCCGCTCTGCTGGGCACCCTGCCGGCCCAGGCCCATCCGGTTGCCGCGGCGAATGGAGGTACCTTGACAATCGGCATGACCAGCGATGCTTTGACCCTCGATCCCACCGTGACGACCGACGAGGCCTCCGGCCCGATTGAGGATCTGCTCTTCAATAGCCTGGTCAAGTTCAATGCGAAAGTGCAGATCGTTCCCGATCTGGCCTCGCGCTGGACGATCAGCGGCGACGGCAAGACCTACACCTTCTATCTGCGCCCGAACGTGACTTTCCACGACGGGAGCACCATGACCTCGTCCGACGTCGCGGCCAGCCTGGCGCGCCTGCGCGATCCCAAGACCGCCTCTCCGTGGGCCTCATTCTTTACTACCGTGGCTTCGGTCTCAACGCCCAACGCGACGACGATCGTGATGAAGCTCAGCCAACCCTATGCACCGTTCCTGGCCGTGATTGCCAGCTTCCTGACCGTCAGCTCGGCCAAGTTCGTCGCCGCTCACAAGGGAAAGCTGACCCGCGTCGAGGACGGCACCGGCCCGTTCATGCTCAAGTCGTGGGTTCCGAACACGGCGATCACGCTGGTGCGCAACCCGCATTATTTCCTGGCCGGGCTACCGCACCTCGACAAGGTGGTCTATCAGATCATTCCTGCCGATGCCAGCCGTATCGCCGCGCTGCGCACCGGCCAGATCCAGTTCGCCGCGTTTCTGGACCCCATCTACTTCCCGCAGGTGCAGCAACTACAGAAAGCCGGCCAGGTCAACGTCCTGCACGTGCTCGACATCAACTACCATCTGCTCGGCTTCAACACCAAGCGCAAGCCGTTCAACAATCCGCTGGTTCGCCTGGCCCTGAGCTACGCCATCGACCGCAACGAGATCCTGCAGGCGGCCGGGCGCGGACAGGGCGTCATCAGCGGCCTGCTCACCCCGGCTCTGCAGAGCTGGACCGTGCCGATCAGCGAGTATGCGCCCTACAAGGTGAATCTCGCCAAGGCCAGGGCCCTGCTGAAGCAGGCCGGATACCCGAACGGCTTTAGCTTCGACATCATGGCCTCGCATTACCTGCCCTCCGACTTCACCGCGGCCGAGATCATCCAGCAGCAGCTCAAGCCGCTCGGCATCACGGCACGCGTCGTGCCGACGGAGTGGGGCGTCTACGTGCACAAGTGGGTGGTGCGCGACTTCGACTCGTTCACCGGCGAGAACGGCGACTGGACCGATCCCGACCTGGCCATGTACGCGGCCCTGCACACCGGTGGCTCGACCAACGCCTTCCAGTACAGCGATCCCACCGTCGACCGCCTGCTCGACCAGGCGCGCACGACGACCTCCACGGCCCAGCGCAAGGCGCTGTACGATCGGCTCCAACTGTACCTCGTCAACAACGGCGGCCCCATGATCTATACCTATGCCAGCTACTGGGACTACGCGATGAGCCCGCAACTACACGGTTACACGTATATCCCGCGGTCAAGCTATCAGGGTCTCGCCGAGAGCTGGCTGCAATAGTAAGGAATGACCGCCGGCGCGTGACTATTACCTGAGGGCGTGGCCACGCGCCGGCACGCCACCATGCGTACCTACATCATCAGCCGGTTACTGTTGGCGGTTCCCACGCTCTTCGGCGTTTCGGTCGTGGCGTTCCTGACCATCCACCTGATCCCCGGCAACATCGTAGAAGTGATGCTTGGCACGCGTACGGATGTGACGCCACAACAGGTCGCCGAGCTCAACCGGCTCTACGGCATCGATACGCCGCTGTGGCGACAGTACCTGCTCTGGGCGGGCAACATCCTGCACGCCGACCTGGGCTTCTCGCTGCGCACGGGGCTGCCGGTCGTGACGCTACTGGGCTCTGCCCTGGGCGTGACGGCGGAACTGACGGTGCTCGCCGTGCTAATCGCGCTACTCGTAGCCGTGCCCGCGGGCGTCTGGACGGCCGTGCGCCGCAACGGCCCCGGCGATGTGGCCGCCCGCCTGCTCGGTCTGTTGGGCCTCTCCATCCCCGCCTTCTGGCTGGGCACGCTGCTCATCCTGGCGGTCTCCATCTATCTGCCCTGGCTGTCGTCGTTCTCGTTTGTGCCCTTCCTACAGAGTCCGGCGCGCAATCTGGAGACCATGATCCTGCCGGCCTGCACGCTCGGCCTCGGGCTCGCCTCCATCATCCTGCGCCTGACACGGTCGGCCATGCTGGAGGTCTTGCACAAGGATTACCTGCGCACAGCGCGCGCCAAGGGGCTGCGCGGCTCGCGCGTGCTGGCCAAACACGCGCTGCGCAACGCGCTGCTCCCCGTCATCACCATCGTCGGTCTGCAGATCGGCTACCTGCTCGGCGGTGCGGTGATTATCGAGAACGTCTTCACCTTGCCCGGCGTGGGCCGTCTGGTCGTCCAGGCCATCGAGCAGCGCGACTACCCGCTCGTGCAGAGCGTGGTCTTCGTCGTCGCGGCGCTGGTCATCGTCGTCAACCTGCTGGTGGATCTGTGTTATGCATGGGTTGATCCACGAATCCGCTACTCTTGAGGCCCTGGAGACGCCGGCCGGGACATCCGGGGCCTCTCGGCTGCGCCGCCTCTCCTGGCGCGTGCTGCGCGCCAATCTCATAACAATTGCCGGAGTGGCGCTGCTGTTGCTGTTCATCATGGCCGGAGTGGTCGGCCCCATCGTCGAGCCCCATCCTCCCGACACGCTCTATCCGACCGCCATCCTGCAGGCGCCCGGCGGTGCCTTCCCGTTCGGCACGGACGATCTCGGGCGCGACCTGCTGAGCCGCATCCTGTCCGGGATACGCGTCTCGCTGGCCGTCGGCTTCGGCTCCATCGCCGCGTCTCTACTCGTCGGCGCCGCACTCGGCCTGCTGGGCGGCTACTTCGGCGGCGCCTTCGACGCCCTGGTGATGCGCGTCATGGATGTGTTGGTGGCCTTTCCTGCCTTGCTGCTGGCCATCGCGCTGATGACCATGCTCGGCGGCAGCGTCGCCGACGTCGCCCTGGCCATCGCCATCATCTACGTGCCCATCTTCGCCCGCATCACGCGCAGCTCTGTCCTTGCCGTCTGCGGCGAGCAGTACGTCGAGGCGGTGCGGGCTGTCGGCGCGAGCCACGCGCGCACGCTGCTACGGCACGTCCTGCCTAATAGCATCTCCGCCACCATCATCCAGACGTCGCTGGCCATCTCCGATGCCATCCTGATCGAGGCGGCCCTGAGCTATCTGGGGTTGGGGGTCACGCCGCCGACGCCATCGCTGGGCGCCCTCCTGACCGAAGGGCAGGGCTTCATGACCACGCAGCCCTGGATGGTCATCTTCCCCGGTCTGGCGCTGACCGTCGGCGTCTTCGGCTTCAACCTGGTCGGCGACAGCCTGCGCGATCGCCTCGACCCGCATGGTCGTGAGGGTTAGGCGATGAGCCAGGACGTGCGCATCGAGCAGATGGTAGAGAGCGACATCGAGCCGTGCGCGGCGCTGATGGCGGGCAGTGAGCCCTGGACCCGCTATGGGATCGGGTACGAGGAGGCACGCCGGGTATGGCAACAGGCGATGGCCACACGCGCCACGGTGGAGGTGGCCCGGCTGGGGCGGGCGACCTGCGGCTTTGCCTGGTACATCGCGCGCGGAGCGTTCGGCCTCAGCGGGTATCTGAAGCTGCTCGGCGTGAGCCGGGAAGCACGCGGTCGCGGCATCGGCGGCGCCCTACTCGGGCACGTGGAGAGACGGGCCCTGGCCGATGGGCAGGACGACCTGTTCCTGCTCGTCTCCGACTTCAATCTGCCCGCGCAGCGCTTCTACGTAGCCCACGGCTACCGCCAGGTCGGCATCCTCGCCGATTATGTCTGCCCCGGCATCGCAGAATTGATCTATCGCAAGCCATTGAGGGAGAAAATAGAATGAATGTGCGCGCCGTCGGGCTGATCTCCGGCACGTCTATGGACGGCATCGACGCGGCGGCCGTGGAGATCGCAGACGGCGTTCCGCTGCGGGCTGAGCTGCGCTCCTTCCACACCTTGCCCTATCCAGACGAGATCCGCGCGGCGCTCCTCGCCGTGTGCCAGAACGGCGAAGGCAGCGCCCTGGACGCCTGCCGTTTGACCATGGTGCTGGGAGAGCTGTTCGCTCAGGCCGCCCTTGGCGTCATCGCCGCTGCCGGCTGGCGGCGGCACGAGGTCAGCCTGATCGGCTCGCACGGCCAGACCACCGTCAGCGACATGACCGACGGCACGGTGGCCGGGTTTCGCGCCTACTCGACGCTGCAACTGGCTAACCCGGCGGTCATCGCCGAGCGCACCGGTATCACCGTGGTCGCGGACTTCCGGGCGCGTGACATCGCCGCCGGCGGACGTGGCGCGCCGCTGGTCCCATTGGTCGACGCCCTGCTCTATGCGCGACCCGGCCACGCCCGCGCCCTGCTAAACCTGGGTGGCATCGCCAATCTGACCTTGCTCCCGGCCACAACAGATGTCACGTCGATCGTCGGCTTCGACACGGGGCCGGCCAACATGCCCCTGGATGCGGTGGTGCGCCGCACCAGCGGTGGTGCCGAGACGTTCGACCGCGACGGCCTGCACGCGGCGCGCGGGCATGTCGACGTGGCCCTGCTAGGGCGTTTGCGCGCGCACCCGTACTTCCAGCGCGAACCGCCCAAGGCCACGGGCAGCGAGGAATTCGGCGACGCTTTCGTCGCCTCCCTGCTCGCCGACCATCCGGCGATAGCGCGCGATGACCTGCTGGCGACGCTGGTGCAATTGGTCGCCGACACCGTGGCCGATGGCCTGCGTCGCTGGTTTCCTGCCGGCGAGACGCCCGCCGATGTGCTGGCCAGCGGCGGCGGCACGCACAACAGGGCGCTGATGGGCGCGCTGGAACGTGCCCTTGCGCCGATCCCGCTGCGCACCCTCGACCAGGTCGGTGGCCATGCCGATGCCAAGGAAGCCCTGGCCTTCGCCGTACTGGGCTACCTGACGCTGCGCGGCCGGACCGGCACCCTGAGCTCGGTCACGGGAGCCGGGCACGCGACCGTTCTGGGAAACATTACGCCCGGGCGGGCGGGCATCGACCTGCTGGCCGCGTTTAGCCCGGCCCAGGAGACGCCATAGGAGCCGGGGCAGATGGAGGACAAGCTTCCCACCACTCCGGCAGAGGCAGCCGGCGCAGGGAGCAGCAGCGCTGACGACAGCACGCTCGGACTACCGCGGCGTCCGCCCGAGCAGGCGGGCTTCGATCCGCGGCGGTTGGAGCGGGCTATGGCGCTGCTGGAGCAAGGCCGTGCAGAAGGCGCCTATCCCGGCGCCGTCGCGCTGGTAGCCCGCCACGGCGCGGTCGTCGCCGCGACAGCGCTCGGGCTGGCCTGCCAGGACCCCCCGCGTCCCATGGCGCTGGATACCATCTTCGACCTAGCCTCTGTCACCAAGGTCGTGGCCGGCCTGAGTGCGGTCCTGCTGTTGATCGACCGTGGCGTGTGGTCGCAGGACGACAGCGTGGCGCGCTTCATCCCGCGGTTCGGGGGTGAGAAACGTGGCATCACCCTGCGCCATCTCTTGACGCACACCTCGGGCCTGCCCCCCTGGCTACCCTGCTACACGGCGGCGCGCACCCTGGAGGAGACGGTCGACTACATCTCTCGCGCCGAGTTGGAAGCTCCGCCCGGAACGCAGGTCCAGTACAGCGATCTAGGCATGGCGCTTATTCGCGACCTGGTGCGCCGTGTCACCGGCGACGATCTGCCGGCCTTCCTGCGCGCAGAGCTGTTCGCGCCGCTGGGCATGCGCGACACGTCTTATCTCCCGCCCGCCTCGGCGCGCGATCGCATCGCCGCGACCGAACTCGGCAACAGTTGGGAGCGGGCCATGGTCGAGCGTGCCGGGCTGAGCTTCGACGCCTGGCGCACCCATCTCCTGGTCGGCGAGGTCCATGACGGCAACGCCCATTACGCACTCAACGGAATCAGCAGCCACGCCGGCCTCTTTGCGCCGATCGGCGACCTGGCGCGCTTCGGCCAGCTCTATCTCCAGCGGGGACAGTGGCGGGGTCGGGCGATGATCAGCCCCGCCGCCGTCGCCGAAGCGACGCGGCTGCACACGGCGGGCCTGAACGAGCCGTATGGATTGGGCTGGCGCCTTCGACAGCCGGGCCAGCAGCGGCCGGGTGCGCCGGCCCGTTCGGCCCTGACCCGCGCCATCTTCCCCGACGATGCGGCGCCCTTACCCGGCCCCTCCTGGCATGGCGACCTGCTCTCGCTGCGCGCGTTCGGGCATACGGGATTCACCGGCACCTCTCTGGCTATTGACCCCGAGCGCGACGTGCTGCTCATCTTGCTCACCAACCGCGTCCACCCCGATGCGGGCAGGGGCGGGATTGAGCGCGTGCGCGCCCGCTGGCACAATGCGGTGGTCGCTTCCATCATACCGTGATGGGTGAGGCCATGCTACCATATCGCGGAGAGTATTCTCGGGTTCCGCGCTCACATTGTCGTGCGAGGTTGCCCATGACTAGCAGTTCTCAGTCCCCATCCCAACGGCCTTTCATGGGGGCGACTCCCTATCAAGATGACACGGGGGCGGGCGTTACCTTTCGCGTTTGGGCCCCCTTTGCGCAGCAGGTCACCGTTGCGGGTGAGTTCAATAACTGGTCGCCACACGGCACCGCACTCTATTCGGAAGGCAACGGCTACTGGTCGGTAGACGTGCCGGGGGCCAGCGTTGGCCAGCAATACAAGTTCGTGGTGTTTAACCCGGCCAATAATCCGCTCTGGAGAATGGACCCTTATGCCACGTCCATCGTGCATGACGCCACGGGTATTTTGAACGGGCTGATTGCATCGTCCGTTGAGGTCTATGCCACATCCGGCTACGCCACACCGGCCTGGAATGAACTCGTCATTTATGAGATGCACATTGGCACCTTCACGCAAGGCGGCGGCATCGGCGGAAGGGGGTCGTTCGCGTCCGCAAGCACGAAGCTAGATTACTTAAGAGATCTCGGCATCAACGCCGTCGAAATCCTGCCGCTCGGGGAGTACATCGGTACCATCTCCTCGGGATACAATCCGGCCTATATATTCGCGGTTGAGGACGAGTTAGGCGGCCCGGACGGTTTTCGCCAGTTCGTGAACGCTGCGCATCAAAGAGGCATCGCGGTGATCGTAGATGTGGTCTACAACCACCTTGGCGTCGCAGCCGGAGATATGTGGGACTTCGACGGTTGGTCGGAGAACGGCAAAGGCGGGATGTACTTCTATAACGATTGGCGCAGTTCGACGGAGTGGGGGGAGACGCGCTTCGACTACGGACGCGGCGAAGTGCGCCAGTACCTGCGGGACAACGCGCTGCGCTGGTTGGAGGAGCGTTTTGCCGATGGCCTGCGCTGGGATTCGGTCGGGTCGATCCGCAATGTCTACGACCGCGACAACGACCCCGCCCACGACATCCCGGACGGTTGGAGTCTGCTGCAATGGATCAACTCCCTTATCCGACAGAGGCAACCGTGGAAGATCTCGATCGCCGAAGACATGAAGGACAACGAGTGGATTACCAAGGATGTTGGTGCAGGTGGGGCGGGTTTCAACGCGCAATGGGGATCCCGTTTCGTCTGGACAGCCCGTGGTGCCATCATCGGCCCCGAAGATAGCGCGCGGGACATGTATGCAGTCGGCGACATCATAGGACAGACCTACAACCAGGATGCCTTCCAGCGAGTCATCTATACCGAATCGCACGATGCCGATTCGAACGGGGCGCAGCGCGTCCCCGAAATGGTCTCACCGGGCAAAGCGGATAGCTGGTACGCGAAAAAGCGTTCGACCCTCGGCGCGGCGCTCGTCCTGACCGCCCCCGGCATTCCGATGCTCTTTATGGGCCAGGAATTCCTGTCATGGGGCTATTTCGATCCCGGTCAACCGCTCGATTGGTCCCATGCCAACACCTTTGCGGGGATCATTCAGCTTTACCGCGATCTCATTCATCTTCGGCGCAACTGGTTTAACAATACGCGCGGCCTCCGGGGACAAAACGTTCACGTTCATCACATCAACAACGTCGATAACGTGATTGCGTTTCACCGCTGGGATCAGGGAGGTAACGGCGATGATGTGATCGTCGTGCTCAATTTCGGAAACCGCGGATATCCGTCTTACAGGATCGGTTTCCCGAGAAGCGGCCATTGGCTGGTGCGCTTTAACAGCGATTGGAACGGCTATGATGCCGGTTTCGGAAACTGGTTTAGCTACGGAACTGACGCACATGGATCGCCGCAGGATGGTATGCCGACCAGTGCGAATGTGGGACTAGGGCCATATAGTGCGATCATACTATCTCAGGACTGAGATCGCGAAGGAGGGGGCGATGAGCATCGTCATCGGGGCGTTTGAGCTACGGGAGCAGGCGGCCGCGGCGGTCGATCAGTTGCTCGCCGGCGGTTTCGCCGCCGACGAGGTGTCGGTGCTGGGCCGGCACGGCGAAGTCGCCGATCTGAGCCCGGAGCATCAGACGGCGACGCGGATCGCCACTGGCGCCGGGATCGGGGCGGCGCTGGGCGGCTTCGGGAGCATCGCGGTGGGGCTGGCGGCGCTGGCCATCCCGGGCCTGGGGCCGGTGCTGGCGCTGGGACCCTTCGCCCTGGCACTGCCCGTGGCGGTGGCAGGTGGGCTAGCCGGGGGATTGGTGGGCTTCCTCATGGCGCAGGGGGTGCCGCAGGAGGAGGCGGAGCGGTACGCCGAGCGGGTGCGGGCGGGCGCCTACCTGGTGGCGGTGCACACCGACCCGAGCCGAGAGCTGGCGGCGGAGACCATCCTGGCCGCCGCGGGGGCGGAGGCGCCGATCCGCCATCGCCCGGGCTAGCGGCCGGCGAGAACAGAACAACGACCCGAGGCCCGATCACGCGGTGTCGCGACGTGGCCGGCACCCCGGCGCAGCGGATAGCTGTTGCGGTGGGGGGACGTCGCCATACCCGCGTCGCCATCTACAGGGCGACGCGACACATCTGGACGAGGTGCTTCAAGGCGGAGACAAGCGGGGCAGGTGTCCCATCGCCTTATCGCTGCCGGCGTCTTCGGCCGCTGCACTCGCCCAAAACGAACACGTTGACACAGAAACGCACGTGCATATATAATGTCGGTATTCGTAGGGCGAGCC
>Ga0070740_10004289_pt1 | contig 14184 bp, 8 predicted proteins | sample Coa_R2_FD_67286 | JGI IMG/M metagenome (GOLD analysis project Ga0070740, IMG submission 67286) | Surface soil microbial communities from Centralia Pennsylvania, which are recovering from an underground coalmine fire - Coalmine... | ecosystem: Environmental > Terrestrial > Soil > Unclassified ... | reverse complement strand
TATCCCTGACCGTCTGACGAAGACCAAGAACCCCGGCGGGCAACCGCCGGGGCTTTTGCATGGGAGGACTGTCGTCATTGCCGCGCGGGCCGCATCGCCTGTTCGCCGGTCATTGCGAGGCGGCGCCTTAGTGTCCGTCATTGCGAGGCCGCGAAGCAGCTGAAGCAATCCAGGCGGACGGCGCAGCACGTGATAGGCGGCAGGCCGGGGCACGGCCGTAGCCATCGTCATTGCGAGGCGGCGGAGCCGCCGAAGCAATCCAGGCGGAAGGCGCCACGAATTCCGTGCAGGAGGCGTACCGTATGGCCCTGGCCGCTTCTGGATTGCTTCGCCCGCGCGTCGCGCGGGCTCGCAATGACGGAGGGGCGGCGGCGCAGCACGTGACGGGCGGGCGGCGTACTTTGTGGCCGCGCCGCTTCTGGATTGCTTCGCCCTCGCTTCGCTCGCGCTCGCAATAACGGGGGACAAGTGGCGCGCGGGCTCGCAATGACGGGGAATGGGCCCTCGTCCCCTCCGGCGGGCGATGGCGGGGCGCGGGCCGGACCGTGAGACATGCGCCGGTCTTGCGGGCCGCACGATGAACGGCCCGCAGGTCGGCTGGGAAGGACCATGACGCACGCGCGTCTCGGATGAGCAGGACCATGCCGCTTGCGCCGCACCGGTCGGTCGATCTCGTCGAGCTCCTCCGCCTCGAGCGGCGCGGCTTTGCCGCGAGGCTGCGCGTGGCGCGCGCGGTGCTGGGCCTGAGCCAGAGCGAGCTCGGCCGCGCGGTCGGTCTCACCCAGCGTGCGATCCACAAACTGGAACAGGGCGACACCGAGCCGCGGCGCGCCACCCAGCGGCTCATCGAGGAGCTCTTCCGCGCCGAGGGACTCGTGTTCGAGGATCTTCCCGACGGCGGTTTCAATCTCAGAGTCGCGGCCGCGGTGCTCGATCGGCCCGCGCGCGCGGATCTCCGCCGCCTGCGCCAGGCGCAGCTTCATCGCGGCGTCACCGCGCTCGGACGCCGCGCCGGAAGCGCCTGAGCGGTCTTGCCACGCCGTGCGCCGCATCGCGCGGCATCGGAACGCGCCGGTCTCACGCGGCGCGGGCTCAGGGCACGGCCGTTGCTTGTGCCGCCTCGCAGCGCGCGATGAAATCGGCGATGCGGGCGATCACCTCGCCTTCCACGAGCAGCGGCGCGTGACCCTGGTCGGGCACCGTGAGCACCTCGAGCCCGGGCCGGCGGCGCGCCATGGCCGCGACCGTCTCCGCGCTCAGGATGTCGGAATTCTCCCCGCGCACCACCATGACCGGCACGCGGGCGAGGGCGTCGAATTCCTTCCACAGCGTCGGCAGCGGCCGCTCGGGCGCGACGGAGGCAAGCGCGCGCGCAAGCCGCACGTCATAGGTCGGCACCAGCCTCCCGTCCGCCTCCCGGAAGCCGCGGCGCGCGGCGGCAAGCCAATCGTCCCGCGTGAGCTTCGGAAACTGCGCCGAGAACAGCCGGCGCAGGATCTCGGCGCCTTCCTCCAGCGTCCGCGGCTGCGGCAGCCTGCCGACATAGCCCTTGATGCGGATGAGACCCTTGGGTTCGATCACCGGCCCGATGTCGTTGAGCACCGCGCCCGCGAGCGCGGTCGGCCGCAGCAGCGACAGCAGCATCGCCAGGATGCCGCCGCGCGAGGTGCCGACCAGCACCGCCGGCAAGGCGGCGAGCGCGATCATGACCGCGTCGAGGTCGGCGAGCTCGGTGGCGAGCGTGTAATTGCGGGGGTCGCGGTCGTATTCGGAAAGACCGCGGCCGCGATAATCGAGCGCGATCACCCGACGCGGCCGCGCCGCGTCGCCGGCGAGGGCGCGCGCGAGCGGGTCGAAGTCCTCGGCGGTGCGCGCAAGGCCCGGCAGACAGACGACCGCAGGCGCGTCGGTACCCGCCCGGCCATAGCAGCGCACGTGCAGCCGCAGGCCGTCCGGCGCGGAAACGAAGACGGAGACGGGGTCGTCGGGCGCTGCCTGCATCGATCGCCTGAACCCTTATGGCTATGGGGTACCTGAATCGCCGGCGGTGACCGCCTGCGGCCGGCCGCTGCGGTTGCCAGCGGCGCGATCGCCCCTTATAGCTTTTCGCGCGCGGTTTTCGCGCACAACCTGCCGATGTCCCATGATTGCCCGCATCTACAAGCCCGCCAAGACCGCCATGCAGTCGGGCCAGGCCAACACCAAGGCCTGGGTGCTCGACTTCGAGCCCGAGCAGCCGCGCGAGGTCGAACCGCTGATGGGCTGGACATCCTCCGGCGACACGCGCCAGCAGGTGCGGCTGCGTTTTGCAAGCAAGGAGGAGGCGATCGCCTATTGCGAGCGCAACGGCATCGCCTATCAGCTGTTCGAGGCCAAACCGGCGGAGCGCCGCGCGATCTCCTATTCCGACAATTTCGCCTACAATCGCCGCGACGCCTGGACGCATTGAGCAGGGCACACGGAGCAGGACGCGCCGCCCGTGCCCGGGAAAGGCCGAAGGCGCGGCTCAGTCCGCCTTGCCGTCGGGCGCGCCGAGGCTGCGGCCCTGCGTCGCCGCGCGCTGGCGCAGCAGCGACAGAAAGCGCTCCTCCGGCATGGGCTGGCCGAGCAGGAAGCCCTGGCCGAAGTCGCAGCCCATGCTCACCAGCGCCACGGCGTCGGCCGCCTTGTCGACGCCGGTCGCGACGGCGGCGCGGCCGAAATTATGCGCAAGATCGATCACCGTCTTGCACAAGGGCGCATTGACCTTGTCGGTGCCGCATTCGGCGACGAAGCTGCGGTCGAGCTTGAGCTCGGCGAAGGGCAGTTCGCCGAGGCGCGCGAGCGTGGAATAGCCCCGGCCGAAATCGTCGACGGCGACTCCGACCTTGCTTTCCTCCAGTCGCCGCGCCAGCTCGCTCGCGAGCGGAAGATCGGCGAGGACCTGATCTTCCGGCACGTCGATCACGAGGCCGGGCCAGGAGGGCGCGGGCGCATGCGCCCGGATGGTGTCCGCGACGTCGAGCTTGGCGAGCGCGTTGAGCGGGATGTTCACCGCAAGCTTGAGGTGCAGGCCGAGCGCGGCGAAGTCGGCGGCCGCCTTGAGCGCGCTGTCGAGCTCGCGCCGGGCGAGCGCGAGGAGGTCGGCGTCCGCCGCACCCGGCAGGAAGGCGCTCTCGAGCACGACGCCGTGCTGCGGATGACGGGCGCGCGCGACGAGCTCGGCGCCGGCGAGCTGCTTGCGTCGCAGGTTGATCTTGGGCTGAAACCAGAACTCGATCCAGTTGCCGGCGAGCACCTCGCCGAGCGCGACGCGATGGGTCGCGGGCGGTGCCATGCCGAGCTTGAGCTCGCGCGTGATCGTGAGGATCGCCTCGGTTTCGAACGGCTTCTTGAGCACCGGCAACATGGTGAGCTTGTGCTGAATCCCGACGGCCTTGACGTGCTCGAGCACGGCGGCGCCGCGCGCGCTCATCAACTGCACCGCGCCGCGATAGTTGCTGGCGCCGAGCGCGACCATCGAGTCGATGGCGTCGGCAGCATCGAGCGAGACATTGTGGAAGACGAGATCCGGCGTGTGCTGCGCGATCGCCGCGCGCATCGCCGCGCCCTCGGCGAACTCCATGGTGTCGATACCGGCGCCGTGCAGCACGAGCGACAGGAAGTGGCGGATGCTCGATTCCTCGTCGACGACGAAACAGAGCGGCGCGGGTGCCGGCGCGAGCGGCGGCCCCGCGACCGTCGGCATCGCTGCGCCCGCGGGCGCCGGGGAGGGAGTGGCGGTCGTGGCGGTCATGCGGCGGCAGCGCGGGGCGGAACGAAGGCTGCGGCGGGCGCGCGCCCGCCGCCATAAACATGTCGGTTATTGGTGTGCCAAAGGGGTTAATTATGGGTTTCGTCCGCGCCGCCGCCGCATCCGGCCAAGTGCAACGCAGACATGCGGATTCTGGCGACCCCGGCAGGATTCGAACCTGCGACCCTCAGCTTAGAAGGCTGATGCTCTATCCGGCTGAGCTACGGGGTCGGCGCTCGTCCGGTTTATCCGGCTTTGCCGGCGCGCGAAAGGTCCGTATGCGGCGGCGGGGGCGGTCGCGCAGCGAGGCCGCCGGCAGCCATGCCGTCGACACGTTCGGGCGCTGGGATGTCGCCTGAAGCGTATCGCTCTGCCCGGAGGTCAGGTCTCATGCCGAAGCTTGTTCGCATCCTGGTGACGAGCGCGCTCCTTGCCCTCCTTCCCCTTGCGGGGAGGGCGGCCGGCGAGAAGGCCTTCCGGGAGGAAGCGCTCGAACAGGCCGCCATCGCGCTCGAGGCGCAGATCCGGCAGGATGCGGGCGCGGTGACGCAGTCGGCCGCGCAGCTGCAAAGGCAGGCGGACGCGGCCTTCCAGAAGCATGACTTGCGCACCGGCATGGTGGTGCTCGGCGCGCTCGTGACCGCCGCGCCGCAGGACGCGGCCGCCTGGCTGCGCCTTGCGCGCGCGGTGCGCGCGATCAAGCCGCGCGACGCGCACGAGCAGGACTTCCTGCTCGAGCGCGCCGCCGCAGCCGCCTACATCGCCTATCGCCGTGCGCGCGACCGCGACACGGAAGCCGACAGCCTCGCGCTCGTCGGTCGTCTGCTCGCCGAGCGCCAGCAATGGCGCGCGGCGCTCGATGCCATGCGCCTTGCTCTCACGCTGCGCGAGAGCGCCGACCTGCGCGGCGACTACGAACGTCTGCGCCTTGCGCACGGCTTCCGCGTGCTCGACACTTCGGTCGACGCCGACACGGAGTCGCCGCGCGCCTGCATCCAGTTCTCCGAGCCGCTCGCCGGCAAGCGCCGCGACCTTTCGCCCTTCGTCGCCGTCTCCGGTATCGACAAGCCGGCCTTGTCGGTCGACGAGAAGCAGCTCTGCGTCGAGGGGCTCAGGCACGGCGCGCGCTACGTCATCACGCTGCGCGCCGGTCTGCCCTCGCTCGCGCACGAGACGCTCGCGCGATCGACCGAGCTCACGGTCTTCGTGCGCGACCGCAAGCCTTCCGTGCGCTTCGCCGGAAGGGCCTTCGTGCTGCCGCGCAGCGGACAGCGCGGCATCCCCGTGCTGAGCGTCAACAGCAGGACGATCGCGCTGTCGATCTATCGCATCGGCGACCGCAATCTGCTCACGGCCGTCGTCGGCCGCCGTTTTGCGCACAACCTGACCGCCGCGGAGGCCGAGCAGATCGCCGAGCGCAGCGGCAGCCGGATCTGGAGCGGCGAGCTTGCCGTGGAGGCGCGGCTCAATACGGAGGTGACGACCGCGTTCCCGGTGGGCGAGGTGCTCAAGGAGCTCAAGCCCGGCGTCTATGTGATGACGGCCGTGCCGAAGGAAGAGGCCGGGACACAGGACGGGCCGCTCGCCACCCAGTGGTTCGTCGTCTCCGACCTCGGGCTTGCCGCCTATTCCGGCCCCGATGGCATCGACGTTTTCGTCCATTCGCTGGCGAGCGCCGCGCCGCTGGCAGGCGTCGAACTGCGCCTCATCGCACGCAACAACGAGGAGCTCGGCCGCTTCGCGACCGACGCAAACGGCCGCGTCCATATTCCCGCCGGCCTTGCCCGCGGCGAGGGCGGCCTCGCGCCGGCGCTGGTCGTGGCAAGCGGCAAGGAGGACTACGCGTTCCTCTCGCTCAAGGGGCCGGCTTTTGATCTCTCCGACCGCGGCGTTGCCGGTCGGCCGGCGCCGCGCGGGCTCGACGCCTTCGTCTTCACCGAGCGCGGCGTCTATCGCAGCGGGGAGACCGTGCACGTCACCGCGCTCCTGCGCGACGCGCGCGGTCATGCCGCCGCCGCCGTCCCGTTGACGCTCGTGGTCGAGCGGCCGGACGGCGTCGAATATCGCCGCGCCGTGCTCGAGGATCAGGGGCTCGGCGGCCGTGCGTGGGACGTCCCGCTCGTGCCGCAGGCCATGACCGGCACCTGGCGCGTGCGCGCCTTGGCCGATCCCGGTCGCCCGCCGGTCGGCGAAACGAGCTTCCTGGTCGAGGACTACGTGCCCGAGCGCCTTGCGCTCACGCTTTCCGCACCGGTCGACGCGATCCCGCGCAACGCGCCGGTCGCCCTTGCCGTCGCCGGCCGTTTCCTCTACGGCGCGCCGGCGGCGCACCTCGATCTCGAAGGCTCCCTCACCGTGGTCGCGACGAGCGAGCGGGCGGGCTTTGCGGGCTATGTCTTCGGCGACGCCGCGGAGGAGGTGAGCCCGCTGCGCCAGGCGCTGCGGGATCTGCCGGCCACGGACGAGCAGGGCCGGGCCGCGGTCGCGATCAAGCTCGAGGCGCTGCCCGACACGACCCGCCCGCTCGAGGCGCGCATCGTCATCGGCATGGCCGAGCCGGGCGGCCGCGCGGCGGAGCGCCGGCTCACGCTGCCGATTGAGCCGGTCGCGCCGATGATCGGCATAAGACCCGCCTTCGACGGCCGCACGCTCGCGGACGGCGCGAATGCCGACTTCGACGTCGTCATGGTCGCCCCCGACGGGCGGACCATCCCGGCCGCGAATCTGCATTACGAACTGCTGCGCGTGGAAACGTCCTACCAATGGTACCAGGAGAACGGCCGCTGGAATTATGAGCCGATCCGACGCACCCGCCGCGTCGCCGACGGCAGGATCGATCTTGCCGCCGACAGGCCGACGCGCCTGACGCTTCCGGTCTCCTGGGGCCGCTACCGGCTCGAAGTGTCGGGCGGCGACGTGGGCGGTCCGCTCACCGCGCTCGACTTCGACGCCGGCTACTATGCCGAGGCGGGCGCCGAGAGGCCCGATGCGCTCGAGATCGCCCTCGACAAGACCGATTACCGGCCGGGAGAGATGCTCACGCTGGCGGCGACCGCGCGCAGCGCCGGCCGACTCATCGTCAACGTGGTCACCGACCGCATCGCCGCAAGCCTCGCGCAGGAGGTCAAGCCGGGCATCGCCCGCGTGACGATCCCGGTCGGCGCGGATTGGGGCAGCGGCGCCTATGTGGTTGCGACGCTACTGCGTCCGCTCGACGGTGCGGCCGCGCGCATGCCCGGCCGCGCCGTCGGCGTCAAATGGTTCGGCATCGACCGCGCCGCGCACACGCTGCCGCTGTCGCTCGAGCTGCCGGCGACGTTGCGGCCCAATTCCCGGCTGAACGTGCCGCTGCGCATCGCCGGTCTGGAAAAAGGCGAGGAAGCGCGCGTCGTCGTCGCCGCGGTCGACGTCGGCATTCTCAACCTCACCCATTATGCGCCGCCTGCGCCCGACGACTATTTCCTCGGCCAGCGCGCGCTGGCCACGGAGATCCGCGACCTCTACGGCGAACTCATCGACGGCACGCAGGGGGCGCCGGGCCGCATCCGCACGGGAGGCGACGAGAGCGCCGAGCTTGCCGGCCCGCGGCCCACCCAGGCGCCGCTCGCCCTCTATTCCGGCATCGTCAAGGTGGGCGACGACGGCGCGGCGCGGGTCTCGTTCCACATACCGGCCTTCTCCGGCACCGTGCGGGTCATGGCGGTCGGCTGGAGCAAGGGCAAGGTCGGCAAGGCCGCGGGCGAGGTGGTCGTGCGCGATCCGGTGGTGCTGACCGCGACGCTGCCGCGCTTCCTGCGCCTTGGCGACCGCGGGGTGGTGGGGCTCGAGCTCGACAATGTCGAGGGCGCGGGCGGCGATTACACGGTGACGGTGAGCGGCGAGGGGACCGTCAAGCGCGCCGGCGACATGACGCAGAGGCTGACGCTCGCACCCGGGGCGCGCGGCCGGATCAGCGTGCCGGTCGAGGCCGCCGCGCCGGGCGCCGGCGCGGTCGAGGTGAACGTCAGCGGACCGAACGGATTTGCGCTCAACCGGATCTACGCGCTCGACGTGCGGCCGGCCACGCAGAGTCTCGTACGCCGCACCGTCCGCGAGCTCGCCGCCGGCGAAACGCTGACGCTCACGAGCGACGTCTTCGCCGATTTCGTCCCCGGCACCGGACGGGTGTCGCTGACGGTGGCGCGGTCGACGGCACTCGATGCCGCCGCGCTCGTTTCCGAGCTCGACCGTTACCCCTTCGCCTGCACCGAGCAGCTCGCAAGCCGCGCCATGGCGCTCCTTTATGCCAAGGACCTCGGCGGGCCGCATCTGGCCGTCACGGACGTCGACGGCAAGATTCGCGACGCGCTGATGCGGCTGCTGGCGCGGCAGGATGCCAACGGCTCCTTCGGCCTCTGGTCCGTGGGCGGCGACGATCCTTGGCTTGACGCCTATGTCGCCGATTTCCTGACCCGCGCCCGGGAAAGAGGATTCGCGGTGCCGCCCACCGCAATCTCGCTCGTGCTCGAGCGGCTGCGCAACCACGTCGCCTCCGTGCAGGACCCGGCAAGGGACGGCGGCCGCGCGCTTGCCTACGCGCTTTACGTCCTCGCGCGCAACGGCGCGGGCCCGATCGGCGACCTGCGCTACCTCGCCGATGTCAAGCTCGACGCTTTTGCCACCCCGCTCGCCAGGGCCGAGATCGGGGCTGCGCTGGCGATGGCGGGCGATGCGCCGCGTGCCGCGCGCGCCTTCGCGAGCGCGTTGACGGCGCTCGCGGCGCCCGAAGGCGACGACATCCGTGCCGATTACGGCTCGCCGCTGCGCGACGCGGCGGCGCTCGTCGCGCTCGCCTCGGAAACACGTCATGCCGCGATCGTTGATGCCGCGATCGGCCGGCTCGAGGCGGCGCGCGCCGAGGTGCGACGCACCTCGACACAGGAGGACGCATGGCTCGTGCTCGCCGCCCGCGCGCTGGCGAAGGAACTCAGCGCCATCTCGCTCGCCATCAACGGCGACACGCGACAGGGTGCCTTCTATCGCACGCTGCGCGCCGACGAGCTCACGAGCCCCTTCAGCGTCACCAACAAGGGGGGTCACAAGCTGCAGGCGGTCGTCTCCGTCAGCGGCTCGCCGACGACGCCGGAGCCTGCGCTCGACCACGGCTTCGCGATCGAACGCGGCTACTACACGCTCGACGGCACGCCCGTCGATCCTGGCAGGCTCACGCAGAATGAGCGCGTGGTGGTGAGGCTCAAGATCACCGAACCGGCGCCGCGCTTCGGCCGCGTGATCGTCGTCGACGCGCTGCCGGCCGGCCTGGAAATCGACAACCCGCGTCTTGTTTCCTCGGGCGATACGCGCGCGCTGCCGTGGATCTCCGGCACGGCCGAGCCGGTGCACAGCGAATTCCGCGACGACCGGTTCATGGCGGCGTTCGAGCGCGACAAGGACTCGCCGCCCGTCTTCGTCGTCGCTTACGTGGCGCGGGCGGTCTCGCCCGGGCGCTACGCGCTGCCGCAGGCCTTGGTCGAGGACATGTATCGACCCGACCGCTACGGCCGCACCGACACCGGCACGGTCGAGATCACGGCGGCCAAATGAGACGCCGGGGAATCCAAATCGCCCTCGCGGGCGCATGCGGAGGGCTCGCCGCGGCGGCGATCGCCCTTGCGGCCTGGGCCTATTCGCTCGGGCCGCTGCCGCTCGGCCGCGATCTCGACTATTCGCGCATCGTGGTCGCGCGCGACGGCAGGCTGCTGCGCGCCTTCGCCACGCCCGACGGGCGTTGGCGGCTGCCGGCCACGGTCGAGGACGTCGATCCGCTCTTCCTGCGGCTCCTGCTCGCCTATGAGGACAAGCGCTTCTACCATCACGCCGGGGTCGATCTCCTCGCCCTGGGCCGCGCGGCTTTGCAGCTTGCGACGAACGGCCATATCGTGTCGGGCGGCTCCACCATCACCATGCAGGTGGCGCGCCTGCTCGAGCCGCGCGAGCATCGCACCTTCCTCGCCAAGCTGCGGCAGATCGTACGCGCGGTCGAGCTCGAGCATAGGCTGAGCAAGGCGGACATCCTTTCGCTTTACCTCACGCTCGCGCCCTATGGCGGCAATCTCGAAGGCGTGCGCGCGGCCTCGCTCGCCTATTTCGGCAAGGAACCGCGCCATCTGTCGCTCGCCGAAGCGGCGCTGCTCGTTGCCTTGCCGCAGTCGCCGGCCTTGCGGCGGCCCGACCGCCATCCGCACGCGGCATTCGAGGCGCGCAATCGCGTGCTCGACCGCGCCGCCGCCGCCGGCGTGGTGACGCGCGAGGAGGCGAGACGCGCCAAGGCCGAGCCGGTGCCGGCCACGCGCAAGCAGCTGCCGATGATCGCGCCGCACGCGGCGGACGAAGTGGTGGCGGCCGATCCGTTGACGCCCGTGCATCGGCTCACGCTCGACGCCGATCTGCAGTCGCGTCTCGAAGCGCTCGCGCGCGTGCGGGCAGAGGCGCTCGGGCCCGAGGTTTCGGTCGCGATTCTCGCGGTCGACAATGCGACGGGCGAGGTGCGCGCCCATGTCGGTTCGGCCGGCTATTTCGACAGGCGCCGCGCCGGCGAGCTCGACATGACCGTAGCCTTGCGCTCGCCCGGCTCAACCCTGAAGCCCTTTATTTATGGGCTCGGCTTCGAGGACGGTTTCCTTCACCCCGAGACGCTGATCGACGACCGGCCGATGCGCTACGGCCACTATGCGCCGGAAAATTTCGATCGCCTCTTCCACGGCGCCGTCTCCGTGCGGCGGGCGCTGCAATGGTCCCTCAATCTTCCGGCCGTCGAGGTGCTCGATCGGGTGGGTGCGGAGCGACTCATGGCGCGGCTGCGCCAAGCCGGTGCCGCGCCCGCGCTGCCGCGGGGCGAAACGCCGGGCCTCGCCATGGGCCTCGGCGGTGTGGGCCTCACGCTGCGCGATCTGACGCTGCTCTATGAAGGCCTGGCGCGGCAGGGTTCCGTGCTCCCCCTCGTCGAGAAAGCCGCGCAGGAGCGGCGCGGTCCGCGTCGCCTGCTCGATGCCGTGGCGGCCTGGTACGTGGACGACATCCTTCTCGGCGCGCCGCCGCCCGATCATGCGCCCGCCGGACGCCTCGCCTTCAAGACCGGGACCTCATACGGCAATCGCGATGCCTGGGCGGTCGGTTTCGACGGCCGCATGACCATCGGCGTCTGGGTCGGTCGTCCCGACGGTGCGCCGGTTCCGGGGATGACCGGCCGCTCCGCCGCCGCGCCGATCTTGTTCGATGCCTTCGCCCGCGCGGGTCGCGATCCGGCCGCGCTTGCGGCCGCGCCCGCGGGCGCCCTCCGCGCCGGCAACGCACAATTGCCGCCGCCCTTGCGGCATTTCCGGCCGGACGGGGGGCTCGCGGACGCGGGCGATCGGCCGCGCATCATGTTCCCGCCCGACGGCGCGCAGATCGAACTTTCGGACGACGGCGAGCCGATCGCGGTGAAGGTCGCGGGCGGGCATGGCCTGATGACGGTCATGGTCAACGGCGTGCCGCTGCCGGTTGAACGCGGCGGCCATACATTATTCTTCCATCCCGACGGGCCCGGCTTCGCACGGCTGACGGTGATCGATGCGCGCGGTCGCGCCGACAGCGTCACGGTACGGTTTGCAGGCGCGGCGCGGCGCGTGCCGGCCGCCGAATGACAGCCGGTCGGCCGCCCATTATTGTCCGGCTGACCCCGGGGGAAGCTTTGGATACGGAACACGCGATACGCTCGGCGAGCGACGAGACGACCCGCAGGTCGCTCGGGCCGACGCGCGGCCTTGCCGCGCCGCTCGACTGGGCGGTGCGGTCACATTGGCGCGCCGTCGCGCTGCTCGCGGGCTTCGCGCTGCTCGCGTTCCTGCCCGGATTCTTCACCATCCCTCCGGTCGACCGCGACGAGGCGCGTTTTGCCCAGTCGTCCAAGCAGATGATCGAGAGCGGGCAATATGTCGACATCCGCTTTCAGGACGAGGTCCGCTACAAGAAGCCGATCGGCATCTATTGGCTTCAGGTCGCAGCGGTGAAGGCCGGAGAGGCGCTCGGCGTTCCGCAGGCGCGGACCACGATCTGGCTCTACCGGCTGCCCTCGCTCGCCGGCGCCGTCGGCGCGGTGCTCGCGACCTACTGGGCGGCGATCGCTTTCGTCGGCCGCCGTGCCGCGCTGCTCGCGGGGCTGATGATGGCAAGCTCGATCCTGCTCGGGGTCGAAGCCCGGCTTGCGAAGACGGATGCCGCGCTGCTCTTGGCCTGCGTGGGTGCCATGGGCGCGATGGGGCGCATCTATCTCGCCGCCTGCCGCGCGCCCGAGTCCGGCCGCGGATGGGCGATGCCGGCGTTGCTATGGACGGCAATCGCCGTAGGCGTGCTGCTCAAGGGTCCGCTCATCCTGATGTTCGTCGGGCTTGCCGCGGCGGCGCTGTCGGTCCTCGACCGTTCCTTTCGCTGGCTCGGCGCGCTCAGGCCGCTCGGCGGCAGCGCATGGATGCTGCTGCTCGTGCTTCCCTGGTTTGCAGCGATCCTCGCCAAATCGGGCGGCGAGTTTTTCCGCGACTCGGTGGGCCAGGACATGCTGGCCAAGGTGTTCAGCAGCCAGGAGGCGCACGGCGCGCCGCCCGGATTCTATCTCGTGCTGTTCTGGGTGACGTTCTGGCCCGGCTCCGTGCTGGCGGGGCTCGCCGCGCCGAAGGTCTGGGAAGCGCGCCGCGAACCGGCCGTACGTTTCCTCATCGCCTGGCTCGTGCCGTCCTGGATCGTGTTCGAGGCCGTCGTCACCAAACTCCCCCACTACGTTCTGCCGCTCTATCCCGCCGTCGCCATCCTGATCGCCGGCATGGTGGACCGCGGCACGCTGAGCAAGGCGCGCTGGATGCGGCCCGGCCTTGCCGGCTGGTTCGTCCTGCCGGCCGTCATCGCCTTGGCGCTCCCGATCCTCTTCATCAAGTTCGAAAACGACCTCGGCATGGTGGCCTGGCCCTTCGCGGCCGCGGCACTGATGGCCGGCCTGTTCGCCTGGCGGCTCTACGACGTGGACGGCCCCGAGCGTGCGCTGCTGCGCGGCGCGGTCGCGTCGATCTTCCTCGGCACGGCCGTCTATGCCGCGAGCTTCCCCTCGCTGCCGGCCCTGTTCCCGAGCACGCTCGTCGCGCGGGCCGTGCACGAGGCGGGATGTGCCGATCCCCGGCTCGTTTCCACCTATGCCTACCAGGAGCCGAGCCTGGTGTTCCTGCTCGGCACCCGCACGCGCTTTGCCGACGCGATCGGCGCGGCGGACTTCATCGGCAAGGGGCCGTGTCGCTTTGCGCTTGTTGACGCGCGCGGCGCGCGCAGCTTCATTCAGCGGGCGGACGCCATCGGCCTGCGTTACGCGCTGGTCCGGACGATCGACGGATTCAACATCAGCATCGGCAGACCCGTTTCCCTGACCTTGTTCCGATCCGTGAGCACGCCATGAGCACCGCGCATGATCTGCAGGCGCAAGCAAGACCGGCTTCGGCGCTCAGGCGCTGCGCCGTCGTCACCGTCGCATCGCTGCAGCGCCTGATGCGACCAGCCCGCGCCCGCGGCGCGGCCTGGCCGTTCGACGCGCGACGCACCGCGGCGGCGGCCGCACTCATCGTGGCCGCGGTCATTGCGTGCATGGTGTTCCTGGACGCGGCGGCCGTGCGCGCGGTCGGACGGTTGCCGCGGATCGTGCCGTGGTTTTTCGGCGCCATCACCGACTACGGCAAGTCGGGCTGGTTTCTTTGGCCGCTCGGCGTCCTGTTCGCGATACTGGCGGCCCTGCCGCGGGAAAGGCTGACGCGCGTCGCGCAGCGCGTGCTCGCGGCGATCATGGTGCGCGTCGGCTTCCTGTTTCTCGCGATCGCGCTGCCCGGCCTCTTCGTGAGCCTCGTCAAGCGCTTCATCGGCCGCGCGCGGCCGCTGGTACCGGGGACGGTGGATCCGTTCGTGTTCGATCCCCTTGCGTGGCGCGCCGAATATGCGAGCATGCCATCGGGACACACGACGACGGTCTTTGCCGCGCTGGTCGCTCTCGGTTCGCTGTGGCCGCGCGCCCGCACGGTCCTGTGGATCTACGCCTTGGCAATCGCCGCAAGCCGCATCGTCATCACCGCACATTTCCCAAGCGACGTGCTGGCGGCCGCCATCGTCGGCGTGGTGGGCGCGCTCCTCGTCCGGCATCATTTCGCCTTGCGTCGGCTCGGTTTCTCGCTCGGCCATGACGGCGCGCTGCACGCCTGGCCCGGTCCTTCGCCGCGACGGATCAAGGCAGTCGTTCGCGACCTGCTCGCCCCCTAGCGCCAGGTGGCGAGACGGACCCTTGACGGCCGGCGCATGGCAAGCGCAGCAAAGCCCGCGAGGATCGACTATGCTCGCTGCGGACTGCCTGGTCGTCTCTTGCGGGC
>Ga0070740_10004288_pt1 | contig 14187 bp, 15 predicted proteins | sample Coa_R2_FD_67286 | JGI IMG/M metagenome (GOLD analysis project Ga0070740, IMG submission 67286) | Surface soil microbial communities from Centralia Pennsylvania, which are recovering from an underground coalmine fire - Coalmine... | ecosystem: Environmental > Terrestrial > Soil > Unclassified ... | reverse complement strand
AGCAGCGAGGCCAGGGTGCCCGGTTTCTCCAGCGGCAGCTGAGCCGCGGGGAGCTTCGCCTTCACCTGGGGCAGCAGCGCGAGCGCCTCGGCCAGCCGAGCCGGCCCGCGCAGGAACGGGCTCGTAACCCCTGCGGCCCGGAACCGCTTGCGGGCCGAGGCGACCTCGACCCTGCCGTCCTCGCTCCGGATTGCGCACGCCCAGGCATGCGGGCCGTGCACGAGCACGCCGTTCGGCAGCGCCATGCCGCCCAGCCGGATCTTCTCCTCCGCCATCGCGGGAAGCCTAGTCGTCCTCGTCGCTCAGCCGAGGATGGCACGCGCCGCGTGGCGCAGCCAGCGCACGCCGAGCTCGAGATCGGCGACCGGGATCCGCTCGTCGGCCGAGTGGATCAGGCCGGCGGCCACGCCAGGCGGGAGCGCGCCGCTCGAGGGGAAGAAGCCGTAGGCGACGGCGCCGAACGCCTCGCGCAGCCAGTGGCTGTCGGTGAAGCCGCTGCAGACGAGCGGGGCCGCTCTCGCCCCGGGCTCGCTCGCGCCGACGAACTCCTCGAGCGCGCGCCAGAGGGGCGTGTCGAGCTGCGAGCGGGTGCCGCCGCGGGCCTCGATCCACTCCAGGTCGTACTCGACATCGGAGCCGAGCGCGGCGCGCAGGACCGGCTCGAGCTCCGCCGGCCGCTCGCCGGGCGGCAGACGGCAGTCCACCTCGACCTCGCAGAGGGCCGGGATCACGTTGCGCTTGCGCGAGGCGGAGACGACCGTCGGCGCGACCGTCGGCGCGAGCAGCGCCTCGACGCTGTCCGCGGCGGCGGCCGAGACGGCCCGGACGCGCTCGACGGCTTCGCTCGCCGGCGGCACCTCGCCCAGGACGACCCGTAGGAAGGCCTCGACCTCCGGCCCGGTGTGCGGCTCGAGGCGAAGCGTGGCGAGCCGGTCGATGAGGCGCGCCGCCTTGACGAGGGCGTTGTCGGCGATCCCGGGCATCGAGGCGTGCCCCGACCGCCCGCGCACACGCAGCCGGAAGGGAGCCGACAGCTTCTCCGCCACCGCGGCCTCGTAGATCGGCGTCCCGTCGGAGAGCACGATCCGCTCGCCGCCGCCCTCGTTGATCGCGAAGTCGCAGCGGACCGCGTCGGGATGGGCCGAGCACAGCCACTCGAGGCCGAAGCCGGCGCCCACCTCCTCGTCGGCGGTGGCAGCGAACACCAGGTCGCCGCTCGGCCGGAAGCCCTCCCGCGCCAGCGAGGCCAGCGCGACCGCGCTGGCAGCGACCTGACCCTTCATGTCGAGCGCGCCCCGCCCCCAGACGCACCCGTCGCGCAGCTCCCCGGCGAACGGCGGCAACGACCACTCGGCCGCGTCCGCGAGGACGACGTCGGTGTGGGAGAGGAAGAGCAGGGTGGGGCCGCTGCCGCCGGGCAGGCGTGCGACGAGGTTTGCGCGTTCCGGCGTGCGCGCCAGCAGGCGGCAGTGGACGCCGGTTCCGTCCAGGTACGCACGCAGCAGCTCGGCGGCAGCGGTCTCGTTCCCGGGCGGGTTGGTGGTGTCGACCCGGATCAGCCGTCGCAGCAGGTCCGTGACCTCGCCGCGCAGATCGGTCGCCGACACGGGGCGGAGCATACTTGGCCGGATGCCCGATCTCTTCTCGGACGCCGCTGCCCGGCGGGCGGGCGAGGTCGCACCGCTCGCCGTGCGGCTTCGCCCGCGCACCCTGGCCGAGTTCGTCGGTCAGCGCCACGTGCTCGGCGAGGGGTCCGCGCTGCGGCGTGCGATCGAGGAGGACCGCGTCCCCTCCTCGATCTTCTACGGGCCGCCCGGCAGCGGCAAGACGACCCTGGCGCGGATCGTCGCCGCCTCGACGGGCGCCGCGTTCGAGGAGCTGTCGGCCGTCTCGGCGACGGTCGGAGACGTCCGCGCGGTGCTCGCCCGGGCGCAGGAGCGACTCGGTGCGAGCGGGCGGCGCACGATCCTGTTCCTCGACGAGATCCACCGCTTCAACAAGGCGCAGCAGGACGCGCTCCTGCCGGCGGTGGAGTCCGGGCTCTTGACGCTGATCGGGGCGACGACCGAGAACCCCTACTACGAGGTGAACTCGGCGCTCATCTCGCGGATGCAGGTCTACGAGCTCGAGCCGCTCAGGCAGGACGAGCTCGCCGAGATCGTCCGGCGCGGCGCGGCGGAGCTCGGGATCGAGCTGGACGCTGAGCTCGGCGCCCTGGTGGCGCAGCGAGCAGGCGGTGACGCGCGCAGCGCGCTCAACATCCTCGAGCTCGCGGCGGAGACGGCACGGGCGGCCGGCTCGTCTCCGACCGCAGCCCACGTCGAGGACGCGGCTCGCAAGCCGCCGCTCGTCTACGACAAGGCCGGCGACGCCCACTACGACTTCGCGTCCGCGTTCATCAAGTCGCTGCGCGGCGGCGATCCCGACGCGGCCGTCTACTACCTGGCGGCGATGCTCGAGGGCGGCGAGGACGCCCGCTTCATCGCCCGCAGGATGATCGTGCTCGCCTCGGAGGACATCGGCAACGCCGACCCGCGCGCCCTCCTCGTCGCCGTTGCCGCGGCGCAGGCGGTGGAGCATGTCGGACTCCCCGAGGCGCGGCTGAACCTGGCCCAGGCGGCGATCTACCTCGCGCGCGCCCCGAAGTCGAACGCGAGCTACGTGGCCCTCAGCCGCGCCCTGGCCGACGTGCGCGAGCGGGGCGCAGCACGGCCGCCGAAGGCGCTGCGCGACGGCTCCTGGCCTGGCCGCCGGCTGGGTCACGGCGAGGGCTACGTCTACCCGCACGACGATCCGCGCGGCTTCGATGCCTCGTACCTGCCTGCGGAGGCCGCGGGCCGCCGCTACTACGAGCCGTCCGGCAACGGCGAAGAGACGCTCCTCGAGCCGCCTTCCGCGCCGGCCGATGGCCCTCGCAGCCATCAGCCAGGGGTCTGACCCCACGCCGACACCGCCTGGCCGATCCGGCCATCAGCCCGGCCATAAGCCAGGGGTCTGACCCCACGCCGACACCGCCTGGCCGATCCGGCCATCAGCCCGGCCATCAGCCGGGGGTCTGACCCCTGCCGCGCGGTCGCGGTCAGGGCGACGGGGCCGCTCCACGCAGGGCGGAGGAGAAGACGGCCCGAGCCTCGTCGCCGAGGACGGCGAAGATCACGCGCTCGAGCGACTGCGGCTCGAAGCGACGAACCTCGTCGACCATGGCGCTCGCGCACTCCCCGAGCGGAAGGCCGCCGACCCCCGTGCCGAACGCGGGCAGCGCGAGCGAGCGGCAGCCCAGCTCGTCCGCGAGCTCGAGACAGGCGCGCGTCGTCTTCCGCACGAGCTCGGCGTTCGTGCGCAGGTCCTGACCCATGACGGCGCCGTGGATTACCCAGCGCGCCGAGAGGCGCCCGGCGGTCGTGGCCACGGCGCTACCCAGCGGGATCGGTCCCTTGGCAACCGCCTCTCGCTCGATCTCGGCACCCCCGGCGCGCTTCAGCGCTCCAGCGACGCCGGCGCCCATCCAGAGATGGTCGTTCGCGGCGTTCGCCAGCGCGTCGGCCTCGATGGCGGCGATGTTCCCTTCGCGAACCTCGAGCTCCATCGCTCAGAGGATGCGCGCGCCGAGGGCGGAGGCGACCAGCTCGACCGCGAGCTGGCCGGTGGCGTTCTCGCGGTCGAGGATCGGGTTGACCTCGACGACATCCATCGAGTCTGTCAGCCCGAGCTCGGCCACGGTCTCCATCGCCAGGTGCGCCTCGCGGTAGGACAGGCCGCCCCGCACGGGCGTGCCCACCCCCGGCGCGACCTCGGGGTCGATGACGTCCATGTCGAGCGAGACGTGCAGGAAGGCGGCTCCCGAAGCGTGGGCGAGCGCTTCCCGCAGGCACGCTTCGACTCCCATCCGGTCGACGTCGCTCATGGTGAACACCCTCGCGTCGAGGCGGCGCAGCAGCTCGCGCTCGCCCTCATCGAGCGAGCGTGTCCCGACGAGAGCGACCTTGCCCGGCTCGATCGCCGGCAGCTGCCATCCCGCGCGCCGAAACCGCTCACCGGCCAGCCCGAGCGCAGCGGCCAGGACCATGCCGTGCACGTTGCCGCTGGGGGAGGTCTCGGGCGTGTTCAGGTCGCCGTGGGCGTCGAGCCAGACGACGCCGCCGGGCCCGCGCACCGCGGCCATGCCGAGGAGGGAGCCGAGGGCGACGGAGTGGTCGCCGCCGAGGACGAGCGGCAGCGCGCCGCGCCGAGCCGCCTCGGCCACCAGCCCGGCCAGCCGGTCGCAGAGGTCGAGGATCTGGTCGAGGTAGCGGGCGCGCTCGTCGCCGACCGCCGTCGTCTCCGCGACCGGCGAGCCGACGTTGCCGGCGTCGGCGACTCGCACGCCGAGCTTCCGCACCAGGTGCTGCTCGAGCCCCGCGTAGCGGATCGCCGACGGGCCCATGTCGACCCCCCGCCGGCCGGCGCCGAGGTCGAGCGGCGCGCCGATCACGGCCACGTCCCGCACGCCCTGCTCGACAGCCACGGCCAGGAGGCTACCGTGGGCCGCAGCCCGGCCCCCGGTACACTGACCGCCGCCCAGCGGCGGCGAGGTAGCTCAGCTGGTAGAGCACTCGGCTGAAAACCGGGGTGTCGCCGGTTCGAGTCCGGCCCTCGCCATCGAGCAGGCCCTGCACGCCAGGGCCGCTCACCGACCTCCGCCGGCTCGGGGCCTTGGGTCCGTCGGGCGGAGGCGGTAGCGTCCTCGCCTCGGATCATCGACACAGGGAGGAACCAGCCAAGCAATGAGCACGATGGCGGCTGCGCTGAGAGGCGACGGACTTCTCGAGCGCTACTTCGGCTTCGCTGCGCGCGGGACGACGCTCGCCAGGGACACGATGGCCGGCGTCACGACCTTCGTCGTGATGTCGTACATCATCTTCGTCAACCCCTCGATCCTGGCCGGCGTCAAGCCGGTGCAAAGCGCGGCCTTGCCCTTCGCCGCCGTGCTGACGAGCACCTGCCTGGTGGCCGGCGTGATGTCCATCCTGATGGGGCTGGCGACGAACTACGCCTTCGCCATCGCGCCGGGCATGGGGCTGAACGCCGTGGTGGCCTACGGTCTCGTGGCGAGCGGCAAGGCGAGCTTCCCCGAGGCGATGGGCCTGGTGGTGCTGGAGGGCGTCGCGATGGTGCTCCTGGCCGTGAGCGGACTGCGGGAGCTGATCTTCAAGGCCATCCCGCTCGAGCTGAAGAAGGCGATCGCGATCGGTATCGGCCTCTTCATCGCCTTCATCGGCCTCTACAACTCCGGGATCATCGCCCAGGACCCGAGTCACGCCACTCCGGTCGGGCTCGGCAGCTTCACGACCTGGCCGGTCTTCGTCACGATCGTCGGGCTCGTCTTCACCTTCGCGCTGCGGGCGATCGGCTTCCGCGGCGACCTGCTCGTGGGAATCGTCGGCACGACGATCCTGGCCACGATCGTGAACAAGGCCACGGGGTACGCCGCCTTCGGCACGAGCGGCCCGGCGGTCTGGCCCGGCTGGCACCACCTCTACGCGGCCCCGAACTTCTCGGTCCTCGGGCAGATCAGCTTCCACTCGTTCAGCGCCGGCCAGCTCGGCATCGTCGCCTCGCTCGTCTGGGTGTTCTCGCTCTTCCTCAGCGACTTCTTCGACTTCTCCGGCACGAGCATCGGCGTCGGCAAGCAGGCCGGCTACGTGGACGAGCACGGCGACATTCCCAACTTCAAGCGGGCGCTGATCGTCGACGGGCTCGCCGCGATCGGCGGCGGGGCGGCCTCGGCCTCCTCGGCCACCACGTACATCGAGTCGGGATCGGGGGTGGCGGCCGGCGGACGCACCGGCTGGGTCGCGGTCGTAGCCGGGCTCCTCTTCTTCCCGTTTATGTTCATCTCGCCGCTGATCGGCATGGTTCCGCCGCAGGCGACCGCAGCGGCGCTCGTCGTCGTCGGCTGGCTGATGATCTCCACCCTGACCGAGGCGGAAGGCGAGGCCGAAGGCCGTCCGGGCTCGAAGCTCGCCGGCATCGACTTCCACGACCTGGCGATCGGCCTTTCGGCGGCGCTCGCGATCATGATCATGCCCTTCACCTACTCGATCACGAACGGGATCGGCTTCGGCTTCGTCACCTACACCGTGATCTCCGCCGCACGGCGGGAGTGGAAGCGCGTGCATCCGTTCATGTGGGTGGCCTCGGCGGCGTTCGTCCTCTACTTCCTCGTGCCGGTGCTGCAGCAGCACGTCAGCTGGTTCTGACGCAAACGCCTTCCCGCAGACAGCAGGCCCCCGCGAGCGCTCGCGCTCCCGGGGGCCTCGGCCGTTCGGACCGGTGCGACCGTGTCGCGGACGGCCGTTGCGCGGGAGCCTAGCGTCTCGTCGCCCGAAGCGCCGTCGCCGGGGGCGACGAAAACTCCGCAAACTCCGCGAAGCCGCGGCGGGCGAGCTCCCGGCGCAGTCGGTCGGGCGGCACGTAGATGGGCGTCGCCGGCCCGCGCGAGAACGAGAACACGAGCACCCCGCCTGGAGCGGTGATCCGGGCGAGCTCGGCGAAGAAGGGGATCATGTTGGAGAGGACGACGAGGTCGAAGGCGCCGTCCGGCTGGTCGAGCGCGGCCGCGTCTCCGACCTGGAAGGCCACGCGGCCGGCGAGGTCCGGCGGCAACCTGCGCCGCGCCTCCTCGAGCATGGCCGGACTGAGGTCGACGGCGACGATCTCGGCCTCGGGGTAGCGTCGCGCGAGCGCGGTTGCGACCACACCCGTGCCCGTGCCGAGATCGAGGGCTCGCCGCGGCGGCGGCAGGCCGTCGAGCGCGAGGTCGAACGCTGCCAGATGGTCGGGGCCGAGCCGCGTCTCCCAGGTCGGCGCGAGCGCGTCGAAGCGCTCCCGCATCCGGCCGCGAAGCAACCCCCAGAGCCCCGGGTGGCGGACGACGAGGCGCGTCACGAGCCTGGCGAACGCCTCGCCGGTCACTGGGCGCCGAGATCGAGCACGAGCTCCGCCCCCTCCCCGATCCCGAGCAGCTCCGCGGCGTTCCCGCCCGAGACGGCGAGCGCGAGGCTGCCGTAGCTGTCCTCGTAGAGGAGCAGTTCGCCGGCGGGGGCGTCGGCGAACGTTCGTGCGGCCAGCGCGTAGAAGCGGTCGCCGCGTGCGGCGAGCTCGACCCGCGTCCCGGCTGGGAGCTCGCCGCCGGCGAGCTGGTCGCGGCGGAGGTTGAGGGCGACGTTCCCGAAGCGATCGACGAGCAGGGCCGTGGCCCGCACCCGGTGCTGCCCGAGCTCGGGGGCGGGGATCTCGAGCCGGACGAGACCCTCGGGGTCGACGGAGGGGCCGAGCTCGTCGACGGCGACACCCGCCGCCAGGTACGCGGCCGCCGGCGAGAACAGGTCTCGGCCGTGGAACGTGCGCGAAACCGGCTGCAGCGAGTAGGCCGGGTTGACGAGCTCGTGGGCAGCGGCGACACCGCCGAAGCGGTCGGCTGCGGGCAGAAGCAGGCCGTTGTCGGGACCGACGTGCAGCCGGCCCTCGCGGTCGCGCAGCGCGAGCGCCCGGCGGCCGCTGCCGACTCCGGGGTCGACGACCGCCAGGTGCACGCCGGCCGGCATGTAGGGCAGGGTGTTCGCCAGCACGAGCGCGCCCTGCAGCACGCGGCCCGGCCGGATCCCGTGCGTGATGTCGATCACCTGCGTCCCCGGAGCGATGCCGGCGATCACGCCGTGGCAGGTACCGACGAAGTCGTCTTGCAGGCCGAAGTCGCTGAGGAACGTGAGCGGGAGCGGCATTGCCGCGGCAGGCTACCTGGCGTTCGAAGCCGCGAGCCGTTCGAGAGCCGCGATCAGCCCGTCGAGGTCGTGCTGCTCGGCTTCGCCCGCGAGCTCGAGCCCGAGCCGGCGCGCGGCTGCCGCGGTCTGGGGCCCGATCGCGAGCACCGGCAGGGAGCGGGCTCGGCTCCGAGCGAGCGCACGCGCAGCCGACGGTGAGGCGAGCAGGACGAGGTCGGCGTCGGGAACGTCGGTCGGCTCGAGCTCGACGGTGCGGTAGAGGGCCAGGAAGTCGGCGCCGAGCTCGTCGACGAGTAGCCTCCGGGCGCCTTCGGCGGCGGCGACGAGCACCCGGCCGGCCGGCTGCGGCAGCTCGGCGAGCAGACCCTCCTGGGTCGACACGCGCGGGACGAGCGCTGGCTCGAGGCCGTGCTCGCGCAGGGTCGCCGCGGTGCCGGGGCCGATGGCGGCGAGGCGGCGGGGGGGTGCGACGAGGCGGCGGGCGAGCTCCGCGGCGCCGTTTCGGCTCGTGACGACCACCCAGTCGTAGCCGCCGGGGTCGACGGGCTCGCCGGCCAGGGGCTCGATCGCGATCAGCGGCCACAGGACGGCGTCGCACCCGATCGCCTCGATCCGTTCCACGAGCTGCGCGGCCTGCCCGGCGGCACGCGTGACGGCGACCCGCAGCCGCCGGCTCCGCCGACCGCCGCTAGCCGCCATCCCGAACCCCCACCCACCCAGGGGTCGCCGACGACCCTAGCGGCGAACCTGTCGCGCGTGGTTGCCGCCTTGTCGTCGAACCCGTCAATTCGCAGCCGGCGGCCGGGAGGCGAGAAGGCTCGCAAGCTCGCGAGCGAGCACGAGCGGGTCCTCGTGCGTCCGGCGCTCGAGCCAGGAGCCGTCCTCTGCCGCCACGAGACCGGTGAGCGTCTCGCCGTCGTGGTGGGCGGCGAGCGGAGCGAGGCAGCCGCCGCCGGCGACAGCCACCACCATCCGCTCGGCCTCCACCCGCCGGCGCGTCTCCGCGTCGTCGGCGGCGGCCACCAGATCCTCCTCCCCCGCCCGCACCTGCAGCGCGAGCGCCCCCTGCCCCGCCTCCGGCAGCAGCTCGTCGGGCGCGAAGCGGTATCCCACCTCGTGCGCGAGCCCGAGACGATCGAGCCCGCAGGCAGCGAGGACGACTGCGTCGAGGCGGCGTTCGCGACGCTTGCGCAGCCTGGTGTCGATGTTGCCGCGCAGCGGCTCCACCACCAGCGCCGGCTCGAGCGCGAGCAGCTGCGCCTTCCGGCGCACCGAGGCGGTGCCGACCCGCATCCCCGGCCGCAGCTCGCGGGCGCCGCAGAGCGCGTCGCGCGGGTCGTCGCGCACGAGGTACGCGCCGATGCGGAGTCCCTCGGGGTCGCTCGCGGTCAGGTCCTTCGCGGAGTGGACGGCGACGTCGATCCGGTGGTCGAGGAGCGCCTCCTCGAGCTCCTTCACGAACACGCCGCGCGACCCGATCTCACCGAAGGGACGCGACCGGTCGCGGTCGCCGGCCGTCGTGATCGGCACCAGCGCAAGCTCGATCCCGGGCGCGCGCAGCGCGGCCAGCGCCCGCTCGGCCTGGGTCAGCGCCAGCCGGCTACCGCGGCTGCCGACGCGGACGAGCACAGTGACGCGTACGCCGCTGGCGTGGAGCGCACGCGAGCCGGCGAGGGTGCGGGCGCAGGAATGCCGTCGGCGCCTGGAGTGGCAGGGGGCGGGCCGACCGGAAGCGGGTCGTCAGCGCTCGTCCTCGCCGAGACCGAACAGATGCCGCACCGTCTCAGCATAGAGGACCCCCTCGGTCGCGGCGGCCGCCTGCTTCATGCGCACGATCGGCAGATGCAGGAGCTTGTTCACGATCTGGGCGGTGACGGCCTCGACGGCCCGCCGCTGGCTCTCGTCGAGCCGCCCGAGCAGCGACTCCGCCTTGCGCAGCTCCGCCTCCCGGATTTCTTCGGCCCTCGCCCGCAGCGAGGCGATCGCCGGCACGACCTCGAGCGACGCCTGCCACTCGTGGAACTTCTGCGCCTCGGCCGCGACGATCGCCTCGGCCCGCGCCGCCTCGCGCCGCCGGCCCGAGAGGGTCTCGGCCACGATCTCCTCGAGGTCGTCGATGTCGTAGAGGTAGCAGCCGTCGAGCTCGCCGATCGCCGGGTCGAGGTCGCGGGGGACGGCGAGGTCGACGAGCAGCAGCCGGCGGCCGCGCCGGCGGCGGAGCGTCGACGCCACCGTCTCGGCCTCGAGCACGAGGCCCGGCGCGTTCGTCGAGGCGATCACGACGTCGACCGAGGCGAGCTGCGCCTCGACTTCCTGCCGCGAGGTCTTGCTGTTCGCGACGAGGGCGATCTGGGCGCCCCGGCTGCGCAGGCTGCGCGCAGCCTGCTCGCTGACCTTGCCCGCGCCGAGCAGGAGGATCGAGCGGCCGGCGAGGCTGCCGAACACTTGCTCCGCCAGCGCTGCGGCGGCGCCGGAGACCGAGGCGGGGCTCTCGCCGATCGCGGTCTCGGCTCGCACCTTGCGCCCGGCATGCAGCGCCTGCCGGAAGACGCGGTCGAGCAGGCGACCGGTCGAGCCGAGCTCGTAGGCGTGGCGCACCTGGCCGAGGATCTCGCCTTCACCCGGCACGAGCGAGTCGAGACCCGCGGCCACCCGGAACAGATGGTGGGCAGCTCCGCGATCGTGCAGCCGGTAGAGCGCCGGCTCGACGGCCGGCTCGAGCGCGGCGAGCGCCGCGACGGCGTCCCGCTCGGCGCTCTCCGGCTCGTCGGCCGCGAGGTACAGCTCCGTCCGGTTGCAGGTCGACAGGCAAACGGCCTCCCGCCCGCCGCTCGCGAGGCGCGCGGCGAGCGCCCGCGCCTCCTCCCGCCCGAGGGCGACCTGCTCGCGCAACTCGACCGGCGCTCGGTGGTGCGAGGTTCCGACGAGGATCAGGCGGCGCATCAGGCGAAGTGGCCAGCCGGGAGGGCGAGCCGGACGAGCGCGACGAGCGCGAAGCCTGCGAGGGCGAGGTAGGCGGCGCGCCGGCCGGCCCAGCCGGCGAGCAGGCGCAGGCCGAGGTAGGCGCACCAGACGACCCAGCTCACCACGGTGGCGGCGATCACCGCGTCGAGCCGCTCGCCCTGCGCGAGCAGGCGGGCCAGCCCGACGGCGATGCCCAGCGTGAGAAGCGGCAGGGACCAGGCCACGGTCCGCAGAGCGAGCTCGTCGAGCGTCGCGAGCGCCGGCACCCGGCGGCGGAGGATCGTCGCCGGCCGACGCTTCAGGCGCCGCTCCTGCCAGAGGTAGAGGGCGGAGAGGGCGGCGGCGAGCGTGAGACCGGCGAAGGCGGCGAGGACGAGGCCGACATGCAGGACGAGGAAGAGGCTCGAGTAGCGGCTCGAGCCGCCGAAGCCCGTCCCGCCGCCGGCGCGGGCGACGACGAGCAGCGCCACCGCGAGCGGCATCACGGCAAGCCCCAGCAGACGGTAGGCCCGGCGGCAGCCCCAGATCAGGTAGGCGGAGACGACGAGCCAGACGAAGAGGTCGAGCGACGAGGCCCACGTCCCCCAGGGGAAGCCGTCGTCGCGTACCGCCTCGGCCGCCAGCAGCGCCGTCTGCGCCAGCCAGCCGAGCCGCACTCCCCAGGTCGCGGCCCGCCCGAGCCGGCCGGGCCTGCGCACGTCGCCGAGGTAGCCGACGGCAGCCTCCCCGTAGAGCAGGAGCGCCGGCCAGAAGAGCAGCTCAGCCAACGGCGGCCGGCTCCTGCGGCGCCGCCTCCTCGTCCGCCTCGCGCGACGAGCGGGCGGCGAGCTCGTCGACCTCGCGCTCCAGCCGCCGCAGCTTGAGCGCCATGATCACGACGTAGGCGAGCACGACGGCGAAGACGACGCAGTAGGCGGCGGTGACGTAGGTCTCGGCAGTGGTCAGGCGATCACCTCCCTCAGGTCGCGCAGCCGCTGGTCGAGCCGCTTGCCGGCCACCTCGAGCCGGTACAGCGTGTAGGCGAGCGTGAGCAGCGCGACCTGCGCGACGCAGTACGTGACGAGCATCCAGCCGCCGAAGCGCGGGCCGTGGAGGGTGAACACCACGGGGTGGATCAGGTTCTTCGCCAGCCGGATGGCGGCGAAGCTGACGGGGATCAGGACGACGCCGAACAGGGCGTAGACCGCGCTCAGGTTGGCTCGCTGCGGGCCCGGCTCGAGCGAGAAGCGGAGCATGAAGTACGCGCAGTAGAAGAGGTAGAGGACGAGGAAGAGGACGAGCTGGTCCTCGCTCCACAGCCACCAGTGGCCCCACGAGATCTTGGCCCAGATGGAGCCGGTGAGCAGAACGAGCGTCCCGAAGATCAGCCCCTGGTGGACGCAGACGTAGCTCGCGAGGTCGGCGTCCGGGTCGCGCCGCCAGAGGTGCCGGAGCGCGTTCCAGGCGGCCGCGGCGAAGCAGGCGTAGGCCGTGATCGCGGTCGAGACGTGGAAGTAGAAGATCCGCTGCGAGAAACCCTGGTTCGCGTCGTTGGGAGCGACGAAGAAGACGAGCGCGAGCGCCAGCGTGACGAGCGCGAGCGAGCCGGCGGCGAGCGCCGGCAAGCTGATCCGGGCAGTACCACCCACCGCCGCCATTGTCGCAAGAGCCGCCCCGCTTCGGCGGACGCTGCGGGCGGGGCCGTCCGTGGGCGAGGCGGGCGCGGGTGCCGCGACGGCGGGAGCGGCAGGCCGGGCGGAGCTCACTCGGCGACGACGTACTCGAACGAGGCGACGCAGATCACGGCGAACAGGAGGTCGTACAGGCCGAGGAAGCCGAGGTAGCGGCCGGGCGCGGCGGCGACCGACGCCCCGACGGCGCCGACCACGATCGGCACCGCCAGCGGCAGGAAGAGCAGCGGCAGGAGCAGGTCGCGCGCGCGCGTCGCGACGGCCATCGCGCCGAGGAAGGTGCCGACGGCGCAGATGCCGAGATCGGCGAGGGCGACGGCCAGGATCGTCGCGCCGCCGACGCGATGGAAGAAGAGCGCGTACAGCGGCAGCGCCACGACCTCGGCGGCGACCAGGAAGGCCAAGGTGGCAAGCGACTTGGCCAGCCAGATCGCGCTCCGGTCGCAGGGCGCGAGGACAAGACCGTCCAGCGTCCCCTGCTCCCGCTCGGGCACGAAGGCCCGGCCCAGCCCCAGCAGGGCGGTGAACAGGATCGCGATCCAGAGCAGGCCGCTCGTCGCGAGGCGCGACGGCGACCCCGGTAGCGCGAAGTGGAAGACGACGAACACGGCGGCGACGAACAGGAGCATCGCCGGCAGGGTGTCCCGTGCCCGCAGCTCGAGCAGCAGGTCCTTGCGCGCCAGCGCAGCCACGTCGCGGGCGTAGCTCATCCCGCGAGGGCGAGCCGACCGCTCGCCAGCGGCTCGACCCGGGCCGGCTCGTGGGTCGCCAGCAGGACCGCCCGCTCGCCGCGCAGCTCCGCGAGCTGGGCGTCGAGCAGCCCGGCCCCCGCCTCGTCGAGCGCGCTGTACGGCTCGTCGAGCACGAGCAGCTGCGGCTCGTGCAGCAGGACGCGGCAGAGCGCGAGGCGCTGCGTCATGCCGCGCGAGTACGAGGCGACGCGCTCGTGCCGGACCTCCCAGAGCCCGAAGCGCCCGAGCAGCATGCCGATCCGCTCGCGCCGCTCCCGTACGTGGTACAGGCGGCCGTACAGCTCGAGGTTCTCGAGCGCCGTCAGCTCACGGTAGCAGAGCGGCTCGTGGCCCAGGTAGCCGATCTGCACTCGCGCGACCCGCCGCTCGATCGTCCCCTCGGTCGGCCGGGCGAGCCCGGCGCAGATCCGCAGCAGCGTCGTCTTGCCGGCGCCGTTCGGGCCGGTGACGACGAGCAGGCGACCGCGCTCGAGGTCGAGGTCGACACCTCGCAGGACGCGCTTGTCGCCGTAGCGCTTGCCGAGGCCCCGAGCCGTGAGCACCCGCCCAGCATAGGCGCCGCGGCCCGCTGCGCTCGCGCCGAGCCACCGCGCCGCGAGGGGCCGCTCAGACGACGGCGTCGAGGATCACGAAGCCGGCGAAGACGACGCTGATCACCCCGTTCAGCGTGAAGAAGGCGGTGTCGAGCCGGCGCAGGTCGTCCGGCCGGACGAGGGAGTGCTCGTAGCCGAGGAGGAGCCCGACCGCTGCCACGCCCGCCCAGTAGAGCGGGCCGACGTCGAGGCCCAGCCCGGCGCCGACGAGGCAGGCCACCGTCGCAGCGTGGGCGAGCCGCGCGCCGGCGAAGGCGCCCCGCACGCCGAAGCGGGTGACAACCGAATGCAGCCCCTCGCGCCGGTCGACCTCGGCGTCGAACAGGGCGTAGAAGAGATCGAAGCCCCCCACCCAGCAGGCGACGGCGGCGCCGAGCGTCCAGGCCTGCCAGGGCAGGCGGCCGGTGATGGCCACCCAGGCGCCGACCGGCGCGAGCCCGTCCAC
>Ga0070740_10004286_pt1 | contig 14190 bp, 9 predicted proteins | sample Coa_R2_FD_67286 | JGI IMG/M metagenome (GOLD analysis project Ga0070740, IMG submission 67286) | Surface soil microbial communities from Centralia Pennsylvania, which are recovering from an underground coalmine fire - Coalmine... | ecosystem: Environmental > Terrestrial > Soil > Unclassified ... | reverse complement strand
CTCTCTAGTTACCTCTCCTGTTACTACTATTTGATTCAACGTATTAATTCTGCTTTCTAGAGATTGACTGTGAAATAGAGGGGAATTTAGGATCTGCTTTACTAACTTAAATTTTTGTTCTTTGCTCATCAAATAAATTATTTTTAAAACGACAAAATCTTTGACGATAAAAACTCGAAAATATTTTCGAGTTTCCTGTATTCCTATAATTTTTATAAAACTTTTCGCTAAAACTACAGAAAACTCGAAAATGCAGGAAAATAAAATATTTTCAAGTTTTTATCGTCGAAAAATAGGAAAAATTCGTCGGAAAACTCGCAAATATTATTTTGACGAAAAATCTTGAAAATATTTTATCAAAAGTTCAGAAAAATAGACAAAAAGTTGAAAATGCAGGAAGCTAAAATATTTTCAAGAATTTATTTCTCAAAAGTTCAAAAAATTGGTGAAAGTTGAAAAATCGTGAAAATAATATTTTCACGAATTAATTGGCGATAAAAATATTTTCTCAAATAAAAATTTAAAGAAAAAGCCAAGGAAAAATTTAAAGAAAAGTAAGAAAATTATGTCAACACAAGTAAATATTACTCCTACTCTGACTCCGGGAGTCGAGGCTAGCAATTTTAGTAATCTTCAAGGAAACATTAGAAATTTGGCAGGCGTAGCTGGTGCAACTCCATTGCAAACAAGACCTAGTAATATGCAAACTCTTCCAAGAGTCTCCGTTAATCAGAGAAGTCCGCTTGAAACGTTTGCCGCTCAATTTCAACCTTCTCAACAGCCTGTTTTATCACAACAGCGAGAGAGTCCATTGGAACAAATGCAAAATGTTCCTCAAGAAGTTATCGAACAATTTCAAGAACTACCTGCTGGAATTAACATGGAAGAAGCTATTGTAGTGGATCTTGGAACTCCACAACAGTTGTATACTTTCTTTGACAAATATCGTGGTTGGAGCAAACCTTCTAACAAATGTTTCCTTGACGGTCGTTATTTTTGGAAAGTTCTTGCGCCTTATCCTGGTCTCGTTAAGTCAGAAATGTATTTGAGAATCGATTATCTTAAGGAGGTTGGAGAAGAAGGTGAAGAAATTCGTGAATTCGAATCGTTTCTCGGACTTGACTTGGCAGATGTTATCGCTACTAAGGGACAAAATGCTCGCTATCGTATTATTAAGTTTCTTATCGACATTTCCAACCATCCTCACGAGGCTAGTGGTTCGGTTCATTCCAATCTCATTTATATTGACAGCGAGAAGAAGCGAGTGCATAGATTTGAACCTCTTGCTGATCATGAATATACTGAACCTATTAACAAGATGGTCAAGTCTTTCTTTAAAAGTATTCTTCCTGAATACGAATATGTCATGAATGATGAACATCCTCAACTTCCTCGTACTGATAGATGCCCTTCTAAGGGCATGTGTGCTGCTTATGTTTTGAAGAAGGCTATGCAGCTTGCAGTTAAGGATGTTACTGACCAACATTTCGAACATTATAGTGATGACCATGATTTGGAAGAAGAAAAGATTTTGAGATTTGCCTCTGCTATTGAAAACGAATATGGACCAATTCCTCAGACGGTTATTAACCAAGAAGATGTAGAACAAGCTAAAGAAACTGGAATTTATTTTGGTCTCGGTGCTGATCCTTATGTTTATGGTGGTCCTGGCCTTATTGCTCCTCCTCCTTATTACTATCCTCCTTATTATGGTCCAGAAATTGTTCTTGGGGGCTATGGTGGATGGGGCGGAAGATGGGGAGGATATCATGGAGGCGGTCGTAGAGGATTTGAAGGGCATAGAGGCTTTAGCGGTGGACATGGAGGAGGACGTGGACATCGTGAATACGGTTATGATAACAGAGAAAATAGCGAAGACGAAATAGAAGATGAATTTGGTTATGGAGATGAATATGATTTTGATGGCGATCGTTATTGGCATCGTAGACATGAAGAATGGCATGATCATTGGCCTGAAAGGGAAGAACGTTTTCGCCGTAGAGGATATTGGGATGGTAGAGGAGTCTGGAGAGAATTTGGACCTAACGACTTCATCGCTAGTGGAGCAGCATTCGTTGGAGCTCCAGGAGGTCAAATTCCCACAGGAGAAGGTTATGCTGCAGGAATGGTTCAGAAAGAAGACGGGAAAATTCATCTCGGTTACAATCCTAAAGGCATGCGCTACAATCCGAACACTGGTCGTTATGAAATGCAAGGAAAACGAGAATATGGTACGCAGGATTTCTATCAAAATCAACAAAATATGCTTTCTTCTACTGTTCAAGATACTTCTGGAGCTCCTATCGGTCAAGATCTTACTCCAGGAAATTATGAGGGTCTCAGAGAATATGGATGCTCGATGCAACAGAACGGTACTCAAGAATATAACATTCCTTATGATGTTTCTCAGGTTAGACCTCCAATTCCTATCGAAGTTATGCAACCTGGAGCTAACGGTATGATCCATGACAATATGATTAGACAACAAGAATACGGAAAGACACAGGCCGATCTTCAAACTTTTAGACCTACAGCTTATGGAGGAACCATTTCTGGAGCAGTGACGGGAGGCGCAACTTATCGACCTGGAACTTACGTTCAAGGACAAGGATATGGTGTTGGAATGGGAACTCAAGGTAATGCTCTTCTTGGGCAAAAGCCACTTAAGCCTCTTTATGGAAGAGAGTATGGTTGCGGATGTAGTGGATCGTGTCATTCTACAGAATATGGTTGGACACCAGCAGCTGCTCAAATGAGTCAAAATATATCTCAAAGACAATCTCTTAGAAGTAGTGGAGGACAAATCGGACGCAGACGCTATCAAGGAGACCTTACTGATGAACAGTCTCTTGCAGCATTTGGGGGAGTAGATCAACAGAATCTTGGAACTCAAAGCCTTCAATCCAGACTTAATCGTCAAAGAGAATATGGTTGCGGATGTGCAACCAGCTGTCTTAGACATACTCATCCTAGTGCAGAAAAATATAGTCAAGCTCAAGCAGAAATCGAAGAGGGATATGGCACAGAATATAACGATGGAGAATCTACAAAGAGAAAGCATAGAAGAAATCGTCCTTTGACTCAGGAAGAAATCCAAAATATTCGTCAGCAGAATCTTCCGGCTAGAGGTCAAGAATATAACTACGATACTAGCAAAGGAACTCTTACTGGAGCCGCGGTCGGAGCCGGAGCAGGACTTCTTGTCGGTGGACCTATTGGCGCAGTAATCGGAGGAGTTGGTGGAGGCATAGGCGGACATTATACTAGCAAAGCGGCTCAACAGAATAAAGAAAGTGCTATCGGTTCCGCGACTATTGGAGGAACTGCTATTGGTGCAACTGGTGGACTTCTGGCAGCTGGTCCTGCAGGTGCTGTTGCTGGAGGAATTATCGGAGGTGTTGGAGGAAATGTTTTAGAGAGAACAGGAAGAGAAGAATATGGAAATAAAACAAGCAATACAGAATATGGCTATGGACAGGAATATGATCTTCTTAGACCTTCAACTTGGAGTCCTGGTGAGAAAGTAGCAGGGGGTGCCGCTCTTGGAGGATTAGCCGGCGGCCTTCTTACAGGATCTTGGGGTGGAGCTCTCGTTGGAGCAGGCGTAGGAGGAGTTGGAACTTACGCTTTGGAGAGATTTCACTAAATTCTTATAAAAATAATAAAAAAAGTTTATTAACAAAAATTTGTTAATAAAAGGAAGAAAAATATGGAAGAAGTTAAGCAAAATGAAGAACTCGAAAGAATTTTGGAATTGATTAAAGATCTACCAGCCCAAGAAATTATAAATAATTGTATTTCAGATAGGGGACTCAACATTCTCTGTAATAAATACGAAAATGAAATTTGGACTTTTCTTTTGCAGAGAGATTATCCCAAATGGGGAATAACTGGAGTTCCGAAAGAATATTACATTAGAATTGCTCAAATTAATGGTATTCATCTCAGAGATACTTCAAAATATTCTGGAATACCTGGAGAAAAATTTCTTGAAGAACAGACTAGAAGACCATTTCTTCAACTGCAGATAGGAGAGGAATATCCTTTCGATATTCCTGATGTTTTAGCGAGAGCTTACTCTACTGTTCTTTCAACTTTCTTAGATTTTAACATCAACAACAACGTTAAAGATTCGTGGATTTTTCATATTCGCTCGGAAGATCTTATTTCTAAAGAGTCTTCGGATTCTGTGTCGGATTATTTCAGACGTATTTTTCATGATAATCTTGAAGGACATATAGAGCCTGATTATGAACTCGATGTTATTAGTGTCACAAATATATTGCAATGTAAAGCTCTACTTTGCGATTCTCTTATTGCTGTTATCGAATCAAGAATGACTAGATTAACGAACGATATTATAGAAAAGAATGAAATTTTCCAAGAAGAAGTAGATTTTATTAGAATACAATTTGATCTAGCTCCCGGTTATGTTGCTAAATATTTGAAAGCTATGTCTAATCTTCTCTATCGTGCTGAAAGTTTTAACGAAGAAATCGTTGCCTATTACAGAGAAATTATTAAGGCGATTCCTAATATTAGTGTAGCTCTTATTCCTGATGGTTATCCTTTCACAAAGAGGGAAAATCTTGACAAATTTGATTCGAAACTTTTCATTATTGATGTATTGAAACAGCCAGTAATTTCTCCTGATTATCTTTCTGCCAACGTTTGCGCAGCATTAGATACTTCTCAGACAGAACGTGATGGACATGAAATTAGACTTTGGAAAAATGGAAATCCTCCTCCCGTTATTAATTCATTTCCTAGTCAAGAGCAAATGCTTCAGAGAATAGAAATAGCGTTTCCGTCGATTAATAGTATCCTTACTGTCATGACACAAATTATTAGAGAAAATTTCCCTAAAGGTGAAGCCGGTTTTATTATGGCTGGAGGCCTTCCATCCATGATATTAGATGATTGGCTTTGTGATCCTAGAACTTTTTGGTTGAAGAAAACTGACGTAGATCTTTTCATTTACGGTATCGACGAGCCCTCCAGAATAAAAGCTTACAATATTATTTACGATTTTCTTAATAAAGTTATTCCCAAAGAGTTTAATTTTAGTATTTGGCAATCTGTCTTAACCATATCTAAAAGAGAACTCTTGGATAAAAATTATAAAGTAGTTCCCATGAATGCTCCCGAACAAGATGAAGACGAGCCTAAATTTCAGAAAAGAAGATATGTTATGGAAATAGGCATGCAAATCATAAATACTAATTCCATAGACGGATTTGAAATTATCATGAATTTTGATACCTCTAATATTCAAGTAGGCTGGGATTGTTGGAAAGGTTGGATAGCGACTCCTTATTGGCAACTATATTATCCTCGACGAGAGGCATTACTCGTTCGTTATAATATCAGATCTCCAAGATTAGCAAAAACTATTTTCAAAGGTTTTCAGATTAAAATGCTTATGCCTCATGCTCTTATTCTTACACCTAAAGGAACTGACTATTCTCAAGTTCTTAGAAGAGATAGCCCAATAATAATTCTTCCGAATCATAAAAGTAGTTATGCTGATGATTTTATGTTATATGCGGGACATGTCAGAATAGATCACATTGCTGGGACATTTGAAGATGAAGAAGGAGAAGTGAAACCCTATCGTTATAAATCGGAACCCCAACAAGATTCCAAAGAGCTTAAAGCTATCGTAGCAGGAAAAGAAACACGAATAGTAATTACACCCCATGTAAAACAAGGAAATAAAGATGAGCCATTTCCTTCGTTTATCAGTCATCTACCAAGAAATGATGCGGCAGTAGTAAAGCTGAGAGACACAATTAAATTTAGTGGTCAATTTAAAAATGGTTTTGATGCTTATGTTAATAAAAGATATCTTACTTATGATCTTTACGGCCTAGATTTAAGAAAGATATCTAAGGCAAAGGCGGGAGTGGTTAAAGATATAGATGTCAATAATTTAAGTCTAGAACAAATAATTAAAGAAATTGATGTACTCCCTCATGTACGATTTATTATGAGAGATTGCAGATTTATTGCCGATCCAACAATCATTCCTTTAAAATTTGACGGAACAAATAATATGAACTTTTCCATAAGAGTCGATATTCTTAAGAAAAGAAATGATTATGGATATGACACTGATTTCACTAGAATATTAGCTTATGGATCTAAAGCTATGCAGAAAATAGCCGAACGATATGGAAGAAACCCCGAGAAAGATGTTGCTAAGGGATATTACATATACTTGGACAATAGCTACAGGTCCGAGGAAGTTGGAAAATTCGCTACGGTAGTTAAGGCAGATTTTTCTGATCCGACTAAAGACCAAGAACTTCTTCAAATAAAGCCTTCTGTTAACACTAAAATTATAAGGAAAATGTTTCCTTTTCCTATAGAAATAGAAGGTATTATCAAACTGAAACCTAGCATTCGAGAAAACGGTAGGAAAAGTTATGTCTATTATCATAGAACGTATGCTCGTTGGCCCAAGAATAGTTATAAAAGGGTAGACTCTGATTTATTATCATATAATATCGGAAATGGTGGAGATTTTAAAGAAATCTCTCAGGAAGAACTTGATCATTTCAATTCTAAAGAATTTAAGGAAGAGTTACCTTATGATTATGTTAAAGTTCTCATAAATGAAGAATTTGATGTAGATAGTATAGACCTTCATGATCGATTCTACAGTGATGAAGAAAGAGAACGACTTCCACTTTTCGATCATCGGCAGTGGCAAGAAATTCGAGTAGGAAAAATCAAACTTCCAGCAAATGTAAGCGCCATAAGAATTAGAAGTTCCGTTATTATTCAAGAAAGTATTTTTCTAGACGAAAATGATTGGACTATTGATACGGAATACATTATCGCGAATCGTGATAAATTTATGTTCAATTGTCTCTGTTATCAAAATGCTACAATCATGAAAGAGGAAGGACTAGCACTTGGAGAAATTTCCGTATTTAGAGCCTTCAAGGTATTCGAATAAAAAAGAAATATTTTTTTTTCATTAAAATTAATGAAAAATGCAAACAGAAGAATTGTTAGAAGGAGAATGGTATAGAGTTTCTCCCTTAGATTGTGGACAATTTTCTATAGTTTACAAATTGCGTAATTCTCGTGATAACAAAATCTATGCTGGTAAAATCGTCAATAAAAATTATTCTGACAAAGTTAGGTTTATCAAAAAAGAAATAGTTATCCACAAAAAGTTAAGTCATCCTAATATTGTAGAGTTAATCGCAAATCTAGAAACCGATATTCACATTGTTCACGTCTTGGAATTTTGCTCCTCAGGAAGCTTAGGTTATTTATGGAAGAAAGTTAAAAATTTTAAGGAATGTAAGGTTAAAAATATGTTCTCTCAAGTTATTTCTGGACTTGAATACATGCATGAACAAAATATTGTTCATCGAGATCTTAAATTAGATAACATTTTGCTAGAGAAAAATGACGATAAAACCAGGGGCACTTATCAAGTGAAAATTTGCGATTTTGGATTTGCAGCTGAAATTGGAAAGGAAGAAATATTTATAGATGTTGGAACTCCTATCTTTCAAGCCGAAGAATGCTTTGGAGGAGGCGATAGTTTTTATTCCAAATTTAGGCTGTTTAACGAAGATATAAGAAAAGATTTAGAGAATACGGATGAATATCTTGCTTACAAAAAGAAGTGTTTTGGTATTGATGTTTGGTCATTAGGCATATGTATTTATTCATGTTTATTTAAGAAATATCCTTTTGATGCTAAGAACAGACAAGAATTGAACGTAAAAATTAGAAACTTAAATTATTCTTTGCCTATTAATGAAGTAAGCGAAGACGCGAAAGATTTAATTGCTAAAATATTTGTAAAGTCTGGCGATAGAATAGACTTAAACGGGGTTAAATATACTCCTTTCTTTTATCCTTTAAAATAGGGTTTGATGACGTGTGAGATTAAGTAAAAATAATTTTTAATTTATTTTTACAAAGAAAAAAATGAAGGAAGAAGGCAAACCGCAATTTCCGGCAATAATAACTGGCATACCTAACGTAGAGCGTACACGAAGAAATTTTGGATTTTATAGAAATCCTGTACTTACTCCGGTTGTACCGGATTTTCTTAGATCCGATTATAATGGAAACGATGGACAGTCAAGATTTAGAGAGTTACTTTTTCACGATTCGAAGCAATACGATCCTAAAGGGTATGATTATCTTTATCCTCTACCTGCTAATAATTCAGAATCTGTTAGAGCAATTTTGACCGAAGATTTCATTTACAGAAAGCGTAAACAATGGCCTCTCGTTCCATTGCAAGATTTTAAGCTCTATCTTACAAATTCGTTAAATCTTATTGTAAAATCAGAAAACGATTTATTTGCTGTAGGAGGCAATATTGATTTCGATTCCGGGAATCGAAATCACATGAATACTGAGTTTATAAAAATCTCAAATGTAGCTGTAGACAAGGTTTATGGACGATATCCGACATTGAAGCTTATTTTTTCTAAATATAAGGGTAAAATTGCATTGTGTGGAGGAGCTCTTACTAGAATCTTTGCTGATAGAGGAACTAAAGATGCCGATTTATTCTTTTACAACACTAATGAAGAAGAGGCTACAAAGATTCTACTAGACTGCATTACTTTAATCGTAGAAAATGCTCTTGCACAAGGATCTAACGTTAAAATTCAACATAAATTGAATGTTACAAATGTTATCGTTTATGGTGTTGCTCAATATGCAGGTAAAGAACTTGAATCTCCTATAGTTACCCAAGAGTTTTATCAATTCATTCATAGAGTTTATCCTACTCTTGATTCTATTATAGGAGGTTTTGATCTTGGTCCGAGTATGCTTGCTTTTGACGGAGATGATATTTATGCAACTCCTTTGGGTGCCTATTGTACAGCAAAAAGATGCGCTATTGTTGATACTACAAGAAGAAGCACGTCTTTCGAACATCGTATTAAGAAGCTTTACGGGTTGGAATATTCTATCATTTTTCCAGGTTTGACTAAAAAGAAAGTTTCAGAATTCTTCGATAGATCCATGAGCAAAACTGAACTTAGAGAAGCTTCACATAAGGTTTACACTTTAATGAGAGATTTAGGATTAGCATTCAGAGATGAAATTACGGATTTCGTTGAAATGCGTGGAAAATTTTCAATATTTGAAGAATCCGGAAAAAGGATAAAATTGCAAGGTATCGCCTTATGGGGAAATAATTTAGGTAAAGAGCATAGCGTTTATGAGGGAACGGATGATCTTAACCAGAAAGTAATTAATAGATATTCCGATTATTCAGACACAGGAAATTGGGGTTGGGAACTTCAAACCAATTCTCATTTGCTCCGTACTAACAATCTTGATGCCGTCTGTGTTTCTCTCAATTTTAAAGAGGGTGAAAGTTTAACAAATAAAGACATTTATAACAAAGTTCTAGAATTATTTGATAATCCTCATGTAGAATACGATCGAAAATATGTCGAAAAGGCTACCAAGTATTTTAGTAATACTATCGAACAAGGTATAAAAATTATAAGAAAAGAAGTTAGTTTCTTTGCTGAATTTGTTAAGAAAATAAGAGCTCTTGTAAGAGACCGTACTCCGGGGTATGAGGTGTACGTTAATAAAGTTATTGAATATTTAAATCGTCGCATGGCAGAAAATGCTGAAATTGTAAATAGACAGCTTGTAGGAATTAAATGGATAACACAAGATCCAGGACGTCAATGGACAAGTTCGATTAATCCCATTATGGAAAATCCTAGAGAGTTTTATGGAAAATTTTATGTTCCATTCTGGATAGGAATTCCTTGTGAAGTAGAGACCACTCTACGGGCTATAAGAAAATTTCATCCGAATAGTCTTCTAGGTTCTCGAATGCCGACAGATGTTTTTAAACTTATCTTGTATTATATTGTTAGAGCATACACGTTCAATCTGAATTTCTATCAAATTTTTGTAGACAAATACTCGCTTAATAAACCCGATACAGAGCAAAGAGTTTTTTCTCAGGATGTAGAACAAACAGCGGCACAACTTTTGCAGGGATTACCTCCGCCCCTACCAATACCGAACTATATCGATCGAAATAGACTTCCTCCGGTTGTAGGAACGAGTAATCTGGAAAGAATGATGGGACAAATAACCAGTCCTCCTATTATTCCTAATCTTACAAATTTGGGAATAAATGACGAAAGCGAAGACGAAGTTTCTGAAGAAGAAGGAGCTCCCAAAGAAGAAAATATTAATAAGAGAATCCCTGGAGTAAGAGGAATATTCTCTAGTAATCCCCCAAGGATTCCTGGGCAAACGTATTTACCTCTACAGAGACCACAATTTCAACCTTCTGAAAATACTCTTGGTTTAATAGGTAATCCATTAGGAGCGCAACCTCTATCTGGTCAAATATTGCCTCAAGTTATGCCCTTTCAAGGTCTAACTTATAATGATATTATTCCTCAGGATTATATACCTAATCCGATTCGTCCAGATAGGCCTATTCCTAGATCGACTTTTATTATTAACCATGTTCCGGATCCAGGTTGGTTTAAATATTATTTTGGTCTTAGTTGGGAGGAGGCTAAAATGATTTACGAAGATTCTTTCAAAGATAAATAAGAAATAAAAAACATTCAAATGAACTCGCAAATAAAAATCCAATAAAACGGATTTTATAGATTTCAATATCTATAAAATTAAAACAATGGAAGAAAATCAGGAAGAGAAGAAAGAAGAAACAGAGAAGCAAGAAGATGAAAACATTAAGGCGTTAGAATTCATTTGGCAAAATGTCAACATGGCAAATAGTAGAACGGGAGCATTTTCATTGGAAGATTGCGAACAAGTTCTAAATAGTTACAAATTGCTTACATCATTTCTGAATGCAATTAGTGTGAGTAATAAAGGTAAAGAAGAAGGAAACGAACCAGCTACAGCAGGTAAAATTATTTTTAATGCCTATGATGTTATTCTCACTGCAGTTCAAATTCAAAATGCAAAAGGTATTTTTACTCTTGAAGGTGCTGCAGAATTGTTGAAGAACTTGAGATTACTTAAAGCTAACTTAGATAAAATTAAAGATCCGGCTTTGGAACTGGAAGCATTGAAAAGTAAATCGAAAATCGTCAAAGATAAAGTAGACAAAAAGAAAAACAAGAAATCAGTATGAAAAGAAATAAAGACGTAAAAGAAAAAAGAATTCAATTAAAAATTAATTGAATGTACTTCAACAAATTATACATTATTATTATCATGACTATCATAATACTTATTCTTTATATTGGATGTCAAGCTTATATAGAAAGAGAGAATAAGAAGTTAGAATTAGAAAGGTACAGGAAGAAAATATTTGCTATAAGATTAGAAGATATAGCGATTGATAACATTGAAAAAGATACAAATTATAAAAGAATTATGAAAGCGCTAAATAAATTAGATAGAAAGCCAAGCAAAGAAGAATTAGAATTTACATTTAGATTAAATCGCTTCTTGCATAGGGATGATGTTTATTCTATGGCTGACGACAAAGATATTGAACTTATGACTAAAGTAATGAAAGAAATTATTAAAGATAACGTAGAAGGAGATATAGTAGAATTTGGATGTTGGCGTGGTGGAATGATTTCTTATATTCGAGCTATTCTTAAAGTTTATGAGAAGAACAGCAATAGAAAGGTTTATGGCTTCGATACTTTCTCGCATTTTCCTCTTACTGAGTTGAAAATAGAAGCTAAGGAATTAGAGAAAGATAGAAAGATTCATGATTTGATAAAAATTATTTACGACAATTATCATTCTGCAGAACAGGTAAAGAAAAATATAAAGAAATTTGATTTATGGGACGACAATATAAATCTTATTGAGGGAAATATTATTTCTACGATTTATACACCTATAAATAAAATAGCATTATTGCGTATAGATACGGATTCTTTCGATTCTGTAGCTAATATTTTGCAGATAAAATATTTCAAGATAGTTAGGGACGGATTTATAGTAATTGATGATTATAACAATCCTTTAGTAGGATGTAAAGATGCCGTAGATGCTTTTCGTCGCAAACATAATATATCTGAGCCTATAATAAGCAATGGAGGAAATGGGATATATTGGCGAGTAAAATAAAATCGATTTGAAATAAATTTTATTTCAAAAGTAAAAATGGAAAGGATTAACAAAAAACGAGACAACGACGATTTACACGCCGAAATAGAAGAATTAGAATCTCCCTTGAAAAGAGCGGAAAGAATTTCAAGAAGATTAGTAAATAGTATTATTTCAGACGTACTGAAAGAAATACAGGAACGAGAGCGAACAAATGAAGTAGTTATAGACAATTGAAAGAAAATTATAAAATTGAAAGAAAAGGACATTTAATATTTTTAACTCACAAGTTAAAAATGGAACTTTTTAAGATTGACATAGATTTTACTAAGTTTCTTAATGACGACATTACCTATCTGACAAAAAATAAATTGATAGATACTACAATAGATAAATTATTCATTGACAGCCAGGTAATAGCAATAAAAACGGAAAATATTCTTAAACTTCACGATAAACTTGTTAAATATAAAACTAAAGAACTTTATTTTCACAATTGTGACTTTAGTAGACTTACAGTGGAAGCTACCGATACTTTACCAATTAAAGGTAAACCAGTAAATTTGGTAGCTATAGTATTTGCTAATTGCTTTAATACAGAAAGAATAGTATTTCATTTAGCACATGGAAAAATTTGGGACGATAATCTCAAATATTTATTCTTTTCTAATGAAAGACATAATGTTAATTGCGTATATCTTTTAGAACAATTAACAAATCTTTTAGTTTCTAATTACAGAATTCGTGATATTTATTTCAAAGAACTTGAAGTTGAAATAAATAAAACAGATTACTTTAAAGAGCAATACGACAGATATTCTAAAATAATAAAAAATATAGTAGAGCGAAATAATCGAGGGCATGAAACATGTCAAAAAGCATGTCTCACTTTATTATTACTTTGCAAATATAGAAAACGTGTATTTGGAAAGATTAACGACGCAAATGCTATTAAAATAATAGCAAAACTTTTGTGGAAAAATAGACACAAAGATATAATATGGTACAATATGATTGATTGAAATATAATCATATTGTAAGGAAATATAAAACTTTTAAAAGTTTTATAAATGCAGGCTGGTTAATTTTTGTAGAGTTTCCTACCATTTAATATATTAGCTTTAGAAACGAGGAGATCGACAGAAGCGTCATTGATACTTATTAGTTTTAAGACAATTGTGTTAATCAAATCGATTACAGTATTTTTAAAATCTCGTTTGACATCCATAAATAGCACTACTCTTTCTTCATTAGTATTGTTAAAGACTTCATGAGTGTGAGTATCGTCAAAAAGTAAGTCATGATTTTCTCTCCAATAAAGCTTCTTACCGTCTACGATTATATAACAATCTTTCCACTTTTTTGGTATTATAATAGACAAATGATATCTAATCACACCCTTATATAGACCTTCATGAGCTTTAATATGGACATTAGGTTCTAATTTACTAAAATAAGCAGTAGTGCAAGGACATGAATTTATTAACTTTTTCGTTATTGGAAACTTATCAATTATTTCTGTGTCATTGTTGAAAACTCTCAGAAATAAAGATTTCCATCCTATCGTTCCTCCACTTAATTCAGAATCGATATCTTTATAAGCAGGAACATTGTATTCTTTACAATAATTTAGATATTCCTGCTTTATGTCGTTCTGATGTTTTCTAAATTCTTTGCTCCAGGGAAAGTCTTTATGATTTAGAATAGGACCATCGCTACAATTTTTGTTTAACAGTTTATTAATTATTTCTCTGATGTTTCTAGTATTTCTGAATGCTAGTCTTACAAAAATTACAACAAATACGACGACGAAAATTATAAAAGCGAACATAATTTTAAATTTTTACTTATAAATTTTTGTTTTCTTAGTTTTATGTAAATCGGTATTCTTATAATGTTCATTGGCGTAATCTATAATGTCTGGAGATCGTTCTCTTTCTTGTACGGAAAATTGTTGTTCTACAGATGAACTAGAAGGTTTGTCTGGAGTAGTTTTACTATAAAGACATCCATATGGAGGATCTTCATGAGCCTGTTGGTTTGGTTGATCGCTTCTACATCCCCAACATAAATCTTTCTCTTCTATTTTAAGTATTTTATAATTAGGAATATTATCTC
>Ga0070740_10004283_pt1 | contig 14192 bp, 14 predicted proteins | sample Coa_R2_FD_67286 | JGI IMG/M metagenome (GOLD analysis project Ga0070740, IMG submission 67286) | Surface soil microbial communities from Centralia Pennsylvania, which are recovering from an underground coalmine fire - Coalmine... | ecosystem: Environmental > Terrestrial > Soil > Unclassified ... | reverse complement strand
CGTCGAGCTGGTTGTCGCGCGCCGCGCGCAGGTCGCGGGCATTGGCTTCGAGGATGGCGGCGGACTCCTCGCCGAGGATCTGGGCGAGCGCGAACAGCGCGGCGTTTTTCTCGCCGGTGGTGGCGCGCGCCATCGCCTGCGCGGCCGCGCGCGCGCGACCGCCCAGCTCGCGCATGTAGCTCGCGATGGAGTCCTTGCCGCCTCGCCTGTTCGCCGTTTCCTTCGCCGCGATCGCCATGCCGTGGTTCAAACCGGCGCCTTCGCCGGGCCGGCCGAAGTGGCCGCCAGCGCCAATGTTAGCAACTCTTCCCAGGCCTGGGACTGCGTGCCGCTGCCCTTGGCCAGCGCGTCGATGCGCGCGCAGTCGCGCAGCCAGCCGCGCACCCGGGACGCATCCGCCCGGGCCGCGGCGCGCTGGAACAGCGCCTGCCGGCGCCGGGGCGCGCGCACCGCGCCGCCGGCGATCGCCGCCAACCAGTTGTGCAGGTCGAAAACCAGCGCGCCGGTGAGCTGCGGCAGCTCGGCGCCCTCCTCGCGCAGCCGTCCCAGCGCGCGCACCGCGCCGCGCGCGTCGCCGGCGACGAGTTTGTCCAGCCAGTCGAAGGCCTCGAAATGCGCGGAGTCGGCGACGGCCGCTTCGATTTCGGCCACGCCGATCCGGCCGTGCGGATAAAGCAAGGCCAGCTTCTCGATCTCCTGCCGCGCCGCGAGCAGATGCCCTTCGGTGCGATCGGCCAGCAACTGCACCGCTTCCTCGTCGGCTTGCAAGCCGGCCGCGCGCAGGCGCTGCTCGATCCAGACCGGGAGCTGCGCCGGCGTCACGGCCTCGAAGTACAGCTCCGCGCCGGCGGCGGCGAGCGCGGCATACCAGCCGCCCTTGCGCGTCTTCCATTCCAGCCTGCCGGCAGCGACCAGCAGCAGCACGTCCGGCGCCGGCCGGCGCGCGAGCTGCTGCAAGGTTTCGCTGCCGGCCGCGTCGGGCAGGACGTCGAGGCGCAGCTCCACGATGCGCCGCGGCGCGAACAGCGAAGGGCTATGGCAGGTGTCGAGCAGGCGCTGCCAATCGAAGCCGCGCTCCGCGTCGAGCACTTCGCGCTCGGCGAAACCCCGCGCACGCGCGGCGGCGCGGATGGCGTCGAGCGCCTCCAAAACCAGCAGCGGCTCCTCGCCGGCGACGACGTAGATCGGCGCCAGCCCCCGCTCGAGCGCGGCGGAAAGCTGGCTGAGGTTCAGGCGCATGTCTCAATTCTAGTCCGCCCGCGCCCTCATTCCGAAAGAAAGGCCGCGATCGCCCGCGCGGTCGCCTCCGGCGCATCGAAGTGCAGCATGTGGCCGGCGTCTTCGATCAGGATTTCGCGGCGGTCGCGGAAGCAGGCGCGGGTTTTCGCGCGCTGCGCGGCCGGCACGCGCGCGGCGAGCGCGGATGCGCCGCCGTCGATGAACAGCGTCGGCGCGCTCACTTCCTTCCAGATCGCCTCGGCTTCGGCGAGGCGGTACAGGCCGGGCATGTCGAGGCGGTGACGGGGATCCGCGCACAGGGCGATGCGGCCGTCCCGGTCCTCCCGGCCCCAGCAGCGCGCGACGAATTCCGCCGCTTCCGCCGACAGCCGCGGGTGGCGGTGGCGGATGCGTGCGGCGAGCTCGGCGAAGGAGGCGTAGAACTTCTGCTGCGGCGGAGCGCGCAACTGGTCGAGCCAGCCCCGGAAGCGCGCCGGCGCCCGCTCGGGCGGCATGTCCGGCAGGCCCAGGCCATCGAGCAGGACCAGTTTGCGCACCCGCGCGGGGCGCAGTCCGGCGTAGAGGCTGGCGACCTGCGCGCCCATGCTGTGCCCCACGAGCAGGATCGGCGAATGCGGCGAATAGTGGTCGGCGAGCGCCTCGAAGTCGGCCACGTAATCGGCGAACCAGTAGCCGTCCGGCGGCCATTGGGACAGACCGAAACCGCGGAAATCCGGCGCCAGCACGCGGAAGCGCTCGGCGAGCGGCGCGACGAGCGGCGCGAACGTCGCCGACACGTCGCCCCAGCCATGGAGCAGGAACACCGGCGGCCGCGGATCGTCCGCGCGCGCCTGCGCGGGCCAGCAGCGGACGTGATGACGCAAACCCCGCGCGCGCAGGAACTCCGAACGACTGGGGAGGATCTTCAACGCGGCTTCAGGCGGCCAGCCGGCCGCGCAGGAATTCTTCCAGCAGCACCAGCCGGTCGTTGCCCCAGAACAGCGCCTCGCCCACGAAAAAACTGGGCGCGCCGAAGGCGCCGCGCCGCACCGCCTCCTCGGTGTTGGCGCGCAGCCGCTCCTTGAGCGACGGTTCGCCGGCGCGCGCGAGCAGCGTCGGCGGATCGAGCCCGAGCGACTGCGCCACCGCGGCGACTTCCTCGGCTTGGGAGATGTCGCGCCCCTCGCCCCAGTAGGCGCGCATCACCGCCTTGGCGAAGGCCGCGTCCTGCCCCGCTTCCGCCGCGGCCAGGCCCGCGCGCAGCGCGAGGAGGCTGTTGACCGGGAACACGCGCGGCATGGTCAGCGGCACGCCGTAGTGCGTCGCCCAGCGCCGCAGGTCCGCGAACAGGTGTTTGCCCTTGGCGGGCACCGCCGCCGGCATGCGGTTGCCGGTGGCCTCGAACACCTTGCCGAGCAGGAACGGCCGCCAGGCGAGCCGCGCGCCGGTCCGCTCGGCGAGCGCCTCGATCTGGGTCGAGGCGAGATACGTGTAGGGACTGGCGGCGTCCCAGAAGAATTCGATGGTCGGTTCTTGCATGTCGTCTCCTCGCCCACGGAAGTCTGACACGCGCCCGGCGCGACCGACAACCGGCACGGCTCGTGCAAGTGACGCTCCCGATCCGAGCTTTTAGAATGCCGGCAGCCTACCGGCGTTTTCCGCTCCCGATGACTTACTGCCTCGCCATCCGCGTCAACGAAGGCCTGGTGTTCGCCGCCGACACCCGCACCAGTGCGGGGGTGGACGACGTGCGCACTTATCCCAAGCTGCACACCTTCGAGTTTCCCGGCACCGCGGCCTTCGTGTTGTTGTCGGCGGGCAACCTGGCGACCACGCAAGCGGTGTTGGCCGCCATCAAGCGCGACGACGAGGAGCGCGGCGCGCCGCTCGCGCTGTCCCGCATGCGCCACCTGTACGATGCCGCCGAATACGTCGGTCAGCTCTCGCTGCGCGCGCAAAAACAGGTCGCCGCGGAAAGTCAGCACAGCGGCGTGGATTTCCGCACCACGCTCATCCTCGGCGGCCAGATCCGGGGCGAAGAACCGGGGCTGTATCTGATTTATCCGGAAGGCAACTGCATCGCCACCTCGCCGGACTCGCCGTACTTCCAGATCGGCGAGAGCAAATACGGCAAACCCATCCTCGACCGCATCGTGCGTCCGGAAACGCGCCTGAACGACGCCGCGCGCTGCGCCCTGGTGTCGCTGGATTCCACCATGCGTAGCAATGTCTCGGTCGGCCCGCCGCTGGACCTGGCGATGCTGCCCGCCGGCGCGTTCGCCATCGCGCACAAGCTGCGGCTGGACGTGGACACGCCGTTCTACGCGCGCCTGCGCGAGTCCTGGGCGCGCAGCCTGGAAGCCGGCATCCGCCAGCTGCCCCGGTTCGAATGGGAAGCGGCGGACGCCCCTTCAGCTTCGCAGCAGGTCTGAAGGATTTGCGTCGCGGCGGAAGTAAGCGGCGTGAATGGCGTCGTGGAGAACGCCCAAACCGATCTGCACCTCGTCGAGGAAGCCGGAGAGACCGGTCCGGATCAGCGCCTCGAGGTCGGCGTCGCGCAGCAAGGCCGCCACCCGCGCCAGCGCCTGGGTCACCGGCCGTTGCGCTGGCAGCTTGAGCAAGGCGCGGTCGATGCGCTGCAGACAGAATGAGACGCTGCGCGGGAACTCGCGATCCTGCAGCAGGAAGCGCAACACCGGCACTCCGGTCACGCGCATGCGCGCATGGCGGCGGTACATCTGGTAGGCGTCGAGCGAGCGCAACACGCTCATCCACTGGATGTCGGCGAACGGCGCGAGCTGCTCGCTGGCCACGCCTTCGATCAGGCTGGTCGAGCGCACGTCGACGATGCGCGTGGTCATGTCGGCCTGCTCGAGGTTAGCGCCGATGCGCACGAACTGGAACGCCAGGTCGCGGCTCATCGAGCACACCAGGATACCGGTCAGCGCCAGGCAGCCGTCCACCAGCCGGGCGAGAAACTCCGGACGGCCGCGCGGCGACAGCGCCCGCTCGCCGTCCGCCCGCACGAACCAGTACAGCTCGTTGAGGCGCTCCCACATCTCGTTGGGCACCGCCCCGCGCACGCTGCGCAAGATCTCCCGCGCGCGGGACAGCGAGGCCAGCATCGAGCCCGGATGGCGTTCATCCAGCATCAGGAAGCGGACGACCTCGCTCTCCTGCGCCTGCGAATACAAGGCGCGGAAGCAGGCCTGGGCGCCGACGATGTCCACCAACGGCGCCCAGCCGGTGCGCAGCCCGCGCGGCAGATCCAGTTGCAGGTTGCCGTTGACTGCCACCAAGCGCGCGGTGTTCTCGGCGCGCTGCAAATAGCGGCCGAGCCAGTACAGATCGTCGGCGACGCGCGCCAGCATCAGGCCGCTCGAATCCCGGGGCTTTCCGCCCGCGCGACCGCGTCGTCCGCGTCCACGACCCAGGTATCCTTGGAGCCGCCGCCCTGCGAGCTGTTGACCACCAGCGAGTTCCTGACCATCGCCACCCGCGTCAGCCCGCCGGTGGTGACATAGACGCCGTCCCCGCGCGACAGGATGAACGGCCGCAGATCGAGATGCCGCGGTTCGATGCCTTCGTCGGTGACGGTCGGCGCGGTGGACAGCGAGAGGGTGGGCTGGGCGATATAGTTGCGCGGCTGGGCCCGGATCCGCGCGCCGAATTCCTCGCGTTCCGCGCGGCTGGCGCGCGGACCGATCAGCATCCCGTAGCCGCCGGACTCGTTGGCCGGCTTGACCACCAGCTTGTCGAGGTTGGCCAGCACGTGCGCGCGCTGCTTTTCGTCCAGGCACAGGAACGTCGGCACGTTGGGCAGGATGGGGTCTTCGCCCAGGTAATACTTGATCATCGCCGGCACGTAGGCGTAGACCACTTTGTCGTCGGCCACGCCGGCGCCGGGCGCGTTGACCAGCGCCACCTTGCCGCGCATCCAGGCGCGCAGCAAGCCCGGACAGCCGAGCACGGAATCGGGACGAAACGCCTCGGGATCGAGAAACAGGTCGTCGATGCGCCGGTAGATCACGTCCACGCGCCGCGGGCCGTAGACCGTGCGCAGGTACACGCCATCGTCGTCGCCGACGAACAGGTCGGCGCCCTCCACCAGTTCGAGGCCCATCTGCTGCGCCAGGTAGACGTGTTCGAAATAGGCGGAGTTGTAGCTGCCCGGCGTCAACAGGGCGAGCGTCGGCGGCTCGCCCGCACGCGGCGACAACGCCGCCAGCAGGTCGTAAAGCTGGGCCGGATAGTCGTCCACCGGCAGGATGGGGGTGGTCTCGAACAGCTCCGGCCACACGCGCTTGATGACCATGCGGTTTTCCAGCATGTACGACACGCCGGAAGGGACCCGCAGATTGTCCTCTAGCACGTAGAGCGTGCCGTCGGCGTCTCGCACCAGGTCGCTGCCGCAGATATGCGCCCACACGCCGCCGCGCGGCGTGACGCCGGCGCACTGCGGGCGAAAGTTGGCCGATTCGGCCAGCACCTGCGCCGGCAGCACCTTGTCCTTGACGATGCGCTGGGCGCCGTAGATGTCCTGGATGAAGTGGTTGAGCGCCGTCGCGCGCTGCCGCAGCCCGCGGGCGGTCGCCTCCCACTCCCGGCGCGGGATCACCCGCGGGATGATGTCGAACGGCCAGGCGCGATCGAGGTTGCGGCCTTCGGCACAGACCGTGAAGGTGACGCCCATGGTCTTGATCGCGAGCTGGGCGGCCAGCCGCCGCTCGGCCAGCTCCTGGGGCGTGCGCGCCTGCAGATAGGCCCACAGCGACTGCGCGGCCGGCCGCGGCCAGCCCGGCGCCTCGAACAGCTCGTCGTAGGCGCCATCGCAGCGGTAGTCCTGCCAGCCGGCGCTCATACGGAATGCCGACCGCAGGCTTCGTCCCCGGGCCGTTTCAAACGCGGCTTCGAACGCGGCGGGCGGTGCATCGCATTGATCTTCGCGTTGCGGGTCTCTAACCTAGCCGAAGCAAAAGGCAGGCCACGCGGCCCGGATCAGACAACAAGCGCATGACCCGATCGCGCAACGCGCTCGAATTCAAAGGCCGCTGGCTGTCCATCACGCGGGTGCGGGTGCTCGACGCCGATCTCGACGCCATCCGCGCGCAGCTCGCGGCCTTCGCACGGCAGATGCCCGCCGCGGTCAAGGGCATGGCCACGGTGATCGACAGCGAAGTGGACTGCGAGCTCGCCGCACTGCTGGGCGAGTTGCGCGCCGTCGGCATGCAGCCGCTAGGCGTTTCCGAAGGACCGCTGGCGGAACGCGCGCGCGCGCTCGGGCTGGCGGTACTGTCGCGCGAGGCCGGCAAGGCCACCGCGCCCTCGGCCGACACGCCGGTGCCGGCGGACCCGCGGCCGGCGCGCGCCGCCGCCCAGCCGTCGCCCGCGGCCGCGGCGCGCATCGTCGAGACGCCGGTGCGCTCCGGCCAGCAGATCTATGCGCAGGCCGGCGATCTCATCGTGCTCAACACCGTCAGCCCGGGCGCCGAGGTGATCGCCGACGGCTGCATCCACGTCTACGGCAAGCTCGCCGGCCGCGCCATCGCCGGCGCCCGCGGCGACGAGCGCGCGCGCATTTTTTGCCGCAAACTGGAGGCCGAGCTGATCGCCATCGCCGGCATCTACGCGGTGGCCGAGCAGATCAAGGACGGGCCGCGCGGCGCGCCGGCGCAGGCCTATCTGGAACACGGGCGGCTGAAGATCGAGCCGCACAAGGTATGAGCTGTTAACCGCGAGGATTTTCATTGGCCAAAATCGTCGTCGTCACTTCCGGCAAGGGCGGGGTGGGCAAGACCACCACCGCCGCGTCTTTCGCCACCGGTCTGGCCGCGCGCGGGCACAAGACCGCGGTGGTCGATTTCGATGTCGGCCTGCGCAACCTGGACCTGATCATGGGCGTGGAGCGGCGCGTGGTGTTCGACTTCGTCAACGTGATCCACGGCGAGGCCACGCTCAAGCAGGCGCTGATCAAGGACAAGCAGTTCGAGAACCTGTCCATCCTCGCCGCCAGCCAGACGCGCGACAAGGACGCGCTCACTGCCGCGGGCGTCGAGCGCGTGCTCGACGAGCTGGCGGCGGAGTTCGAGTACGTGGTCTGCGACTCGCCGGCCGGCATCGAGCGCGGCGCGCATCTGGCGATGTACTTCGCCGACGAGGCGCTGGTCGTCACCAACCCGGAAGTCTCCTCGGTGCGCGATTCCGATCGCGTGCTGGGCCTGCTAGCGAGCAAGACGCGGCGCGCCGAGCGCGGCGACGGCAAGGTCCGCGAGCACCTGGTGCTGACGCGCTACAACCCCGCGCGCGTGGCCAAGGGCGAGATGCTGTCGGTGGACGACGTCAAGGAGATCCTCGCCATCCCGCTGCTCGGCGTGATCCCCGAGTCGCAGGCGGTGCTGACCTGCTCCAACGCCGGCGTGCCGGTGATCCGCGAGGAAAACGCGGACGCGGGCCTGGCCTATCAGGACCTGGTGGCGCGCTTCCTCGGCGAGGAGCGGCCGCACCGTTTCCTCGACCAGAAGAAAGGCTTGTTCAGCAAGCTATTCGGAGGCTGAGCGATGGCCTTGAACATCGACTGGCTCAAGCTTTTCCGCGGCGAGCGCCGCACCAGCGCGCAACTGGCCAAGGACCGGCTGATGGTGGCGGTGGCGATCCAGCGCGCCGAACTCGCCGGCAAGTCCCAGGTGCCGCCCTATCTGCAGAAGATGCGCGAGGAAATCGTCACCGTGGTGCGCAAGTACGTGCAGGTGCCGGACGAGGCGGTGCAATTCTCGCTGCAGCGCGATCGCGGCCTCGAAGTGCTGGAGCTGAACATCACGCTGCCGGAACACGCCGCCTAGGGCGCGTCAGCGGCGCAGACGCTTGACCAGCCGCAAGCCCGCCGCGCCGTCCTCGTAGTACTCCGGCAGGCGGGCCACTTCGACATAGCCCAGCCCGGCATAAAGCGCGCGCGCCGCGCGATTGTCGGCGCGCACTTCCAGCGCCACGGCGTCCGAGCCGAGCCGGCGCGCTTGGGCTTCGGCCACGGCGACCAGACGCCGCGCCAGACCGCGGCCGCGCGCCGCCGGCGCCACCACCACCGAATAGATGCGCGCGATGCGCGAGTTCTTGCGCGTGAGCAGAATCAGATTCCCGGCCGGCGCGCCATTGAGCTGCGCCATCCAGACGCGCGCGTTGGGACTGTTCAGGAACCGCCGCACCGAACGCGGGGACAAGCGGTCGCCGGGAAAGTGTTCCTCCAGCGCGACGATGGCGGCGGCGTCCGCCGCGCGCGCGCGGCGGATGCGGCCTGCTTGCGCCGACTGGCCAAACCGTGTCTTTCCGTTCACCGGCCCATCTTCGCCCGTGGTTTCACGCGATAATGCCCGCATCGCCTCGTCACCGCATCCCGCTCCTGGGGGAACGCCATGCAGCGCCCGGCCCGCTTCGCCGTCTCGATCGCCTTGGTTCTCGCCGCGCGGGCGGTCGCCGATCCCCTGCCCTTGCCCGAACTGCACTGGCGGCTGCTGGGACCGTTCCGCGGCGGCTGGGCCACGGTGGCCGCGGGCGTGCCGGACGCGCCGGACACGTTCTATTTCGGCGCCGCCGGCGGCGGCGTGTGGAAGACCGAGAACGCCGGCCGCACCTGGTCGCCGATCAGCGACGCCGCCGGCATCGTTTCGGTCGGCGCCCTGGCGATCGCGCCCTCGAATCCCTCCGTGATCTACGTCGGCAGCGGCCAGCCGGAACCGCGCTACGACGTGGCCGCCGGCGACGGCGTGTGGAAATCCACGGACGGCGGCCGCAGCTGGACGCATCTCGGTCTGCAAGGCGCGCGTCACATCGGCGCCATCCTCGTCGATCCGCGCGATGCCGACGTGGTCACCGTGGCGGCGCTGGGCCATTGGTTCGGCCCCAATCCCGAGCGCGGCGTGTACCAGTCGCGCGACGGCGGCCGGACCTGGAACTCGGTACTGGTCATCGACGAGCAGACCGGCGCGGTGGACCTCGCCGCCGATCCCCGGAATCCCGATCTGCTCTACGCCGCCGCCTGGCAGGCGCGCGCCTGGCCGTGGCTGTCTTATTTCACTCCCCTGGTCGGAAAAAACAGCGGCATTTACCGCTCGCGCGACGGCGGCCGAACCTGGCAGCGCCTGACCGGCGGCGGCTGGCCCTCCGGCGCGCTCGGCCGCATCGGCCTGGCGGTGACCGACAGCGCCGGCGGCGTGCGCGTCTACGCGACGCTGGACGCGGAGAAAGAGGGCGGCGTGTGGCGCTCGGACGACGGCGGCGACACCTGGACGCGCGTCAACGACGACGCGGACACGTTCGGCAACTGGTACTTCAGCCGGCTCACCGTCGATCCGCGCGACCCCGACACGCTGTACGCCATGGGGCAATCCATCCGCCGCTCGCGCGACGGCGGCAAGACCTGGACCGAGATCAAGGGCGCGCCAGGCGGCGACGACTACCACTTCCTGTGGATCAATCCCAAGCATCCCGAGCGCTGGATCGCCGCCTCCGACCAGGGCGCGACGGTGAGCGTGGACGGCGGCCGCAGCTGGTCGAGCTGGTACAACCAGCCCACCGGGCAGTTTTACCGTCTGGCGACGGACCAGCGTTTTCCGTACTGGATCTATTCCGGCCAGCAGGATTCCGGCACGGTGGCCATCGCCAGCCGCAGCGACTACGGCGGCATCGGCGCGCGCGACTGGCATCCGGTGGGCGGCGACGAGCGCGACGCCGACCTGCCCGATCCGAACGATCCCGACATCGTCTACGGCTCCGGCCTGGGCGGGCGCATCTCGCGCTGGGACGCGCGCACCGGCCAGGTCAAGAACGTCTCGCCCTGGCCGGTGTCGAGCTACGGCGCGCGGCCGACCACGGTCAAGTACCGCTACACCTGGATCGCGCCGCTCGCGGCCACCCGGCGCGCGCTCTATGCCGGCGCGCAGGTGCTGTTCGAGTCGCGCGACCGCGGCGAACACTGGCGCGTGATCAGCCCGGACCTCACCGGCAAGGAAGGAAACGCCAAGGATTGCCAAGGCGAGGTCGCCATCGCCGCGGCGCGCGCCTGCGGCTACGGCGTGATCTACAGCATCGAGCCCAGCCCGCGCGACGAACGCGAACTCTGGGTCGGCACCGACGACGGCCTGGTGTGGCTCACCCGCGACGCGGGCGCTCATTGGCAAAACGTCACGCCCCAGGACTTGCCGGTGTGGGCGCGGGTCAACAGCGTCGCGGTCTCCGCGCTCGAGGCCGGCGTCGCCTACCTCGTCGCCGACAACCACCGCCAGGACGATTTCGCGCCGCACGCCTGGCGCACGCGCGACTACGGCCGGACCTGGCAGCCGATCGCCGCCGGCCTGCCGGCCGGGCATTTCGTCTCGGTGCTGCGCGCCGATCCGGAAAAACGCGGCCTGCTCTACGCCGGCACCGACGAAGGCGTCTATGTCTCCTTCGACGACGGCGCGCACTGGCAAAGCCTGCAGCTCGATCTGCCGCACGCCTGGATGCGCGATCTGCAGGTCCACGGCGACGACCTCGTCGCGGCCACGCAAGGGCGCGCGATCTGGGTGCTGGACGATCTCACGCCGCTGCGCCAGCTCAGCGCCGCCGCGACGCGAGCGCCGCTGCGCCTGTTCGCGCCGGCCACCGCTTACCGCGTGCACGCGAACAACAACAAAGACACGCCGCTGCCGCCGGAGGAACCCCTGGGCGAGAACCCGCCGGCGGGCGCGGTGTTCGATTACTGGATCGGTGCGCCACCCTCCGGCCCGCTGCGGCTGGAGATCTACGACGCCCAGAATCGTCTGGTGCGCCGCTATGCCAGCGACGAACCGCCGCTGAAGCTCAAGGCCGCGCGCTACTTCGCGCCGGAGTGGCTCAAACCCGCCCCGCGGCTGTCCGCCGCACCGGGCATGCACCGCTTCGTCTGGGACCTGCGCTGGCCGCGGCCGCGCGCGCTCAAATACGAATACAGCATCGCCGCCGTCTTCGGGCTGGACACGCCGCTGACGCCGCAGGGCCCCTACGCCCTGCCCGGCCGCTATGTCGTGGTGCTCAAGGACGACCAGCGCTCGGTGAGCGCGCCGCTGACCGTCGTCCTCGACCCGCGCGTGTCGGCGGACGAAGTCGCCCTGCGCGACGCGCTGGATTTCTCCCAGGCGGTCGGCCGGCGGCTGGAGCAGGCTTACGCCGCCGCCACCGAACGCCAGGCGCTGCACCAGCAACTCGCCACGCTCGAGGCCCGGCTCGAAAACGACGCGGCGCATGCCGATCTGCGGCGCGAGGTCCAGGCGCTGAACGCGGCGCTGGCCGGCAAGCCGGGGACCGCCGAGTCCGATGAAACGCCGGATCTCGCGGCGATCGGCGATGCCCTGGCGGCGCTCGCAACCGATCTCGAATCCGCCGACGGCGCGCCCACCGCGGGCCAGCGCGCGCTGCTCGCCGATTACGGCGGCGAACTCGACGCGCGGCTGGCCGAATGGCGCAAGCTGCGCGACACCGAACTGCCTCGGCTCGACGCGCGACTGCGCGCGGCGGGCTTTCCGCCGGTGACGATCCCGCCGCCACAGACGCTGCCCGCCGATCCCGCGCCCGCCGGCAAGGACTGGCCGTGAGGCGCGCGCCGCGCGGCGCACCTGTGGTGCTGTTCGCGGCGCTGGCCGCGGCGGTCGCGCACGCGGATCGCCCGGCGCAGCCCCAGGACGGCCCGGCGCCGGCCTTGTGGGAGCTGGGCATCGCCGGCGCGGTCGGCACGGTCGCGGACTATCCCGCCTCCGATCGTTACCGCGTGCGCGCCCTGCCGTTCCCCTACTTCGTCTATCGCGGCCGCGTGTTCCGCTCCGACGAAAGCGGCGCGCGCGTGCGCGCGAGCTGGCGCCAAAACTGGGAACTGGAAGTCAGCGGCAGCGCCTCCTTCGCCACCCACAGCAGCGGCTCCGGCCCGCGCGCCGGCATGCCGGACCTCGACTACCTGCTCGAGCTGGGCCCCAAGCTCAAATACCGCTTCGCGCAACCGGAACCGACCGCGGCCTGGTTTCTGGAACTGCCGTTGCGCGCGGTGATCTCCACCAACGGCCATTCGCGTCTGGACTATCGCGGGCTCACGTTCTCGCCCGACCTCGGAGCGCGTCAGCACGGCCTGTTCGGCACGCGCTGGAACGGTTATTTCGATCTCGGACCGGAGTTCGCCAGCGGCCGCTTCCAGGATTACTTCTACCAGGTCGATCCGATCTACGCGCGGCCCGGCCGTCCCGCCTACGACGCCCACGGCGGCTACTTCGGTGCGCGCCTGGAACTGGGCGTGAACCGTCCGATCGCGCGCGGCGTGCACGTGTTCTTCTACAGCCGGCTGGAGGACTATCACGGCGCGGCGAACACCGGCAGCCCCTTGTTCCAGACGCACTTCGGCTACACCGGCTTCGTCGGCCTGTCCTGGTCCTTCCTGCGTTCGCGCGAGGCGGCGGCCGTGCCGGAGGCGCCCTAAGAGCTTGAGTGCTGTGCGCTCAAATTAGACCATTGGCTTTATTTTCTTGTCGCCGTCGCAGGCATCACCAATAAAACCATCAGCAGTGCGCCCAAAAAAGTAATTCCGTACGAAAGTAGGGACCGGCCTCCAACGCGCCTCTGAAAGTGCCTTCCCAATATGATTGCCACTAGCAAGGACATGCTTGTGGTGATTACGATGTCCCCCCGCTTTGAGTAGCGGGACGGTTTAGAGTCCTGGGTCACTTTAACTGCTTGGCATAGGCGGCTGGTGTCAGCCCGCCCAACGCCTTCTTCGGTCGCTCCTCGTTATATTCCCGGCGCCAGGTTTCAATCACGGCCCGGGCGTGCAGTAGGTGGGTGAACCAGTGTTCGTTGAGGCACTCGTCGCGCAGGCGGCCGTTGAAGGATTCGACGTACGCGTTCTGGTTCGGCTTGCCCGGTTGGATCAGACGCAGCTGTACGCCACGCGCGTGCGCCCAGGCGACCATGGCCTTGCCGCAGAACTCCTTGCCGTTGTCGGTGCGGATCACCTGCGGCAGGCCCCGCAAGCGCGCCAGACGGTCGAGCACGCGCGTCACGCCCAGTCCTGAGATCGCACGTTCGACCTCGATCGCGACGGCCTCGTGGGTGGCGTCGTCGACGATCGTCAGGCACTTGATGGCCCGACCTTCGGCGGTGCGGTCGAAGACGAAGTCCATGGACCAGACCTCGTTGGCTGCCAGGGGCCGCAACAGCGGCTGACGCTCGCCCGGCAACACCTTCTTGCGCCTGCGCCGCCGCACCTGCAGCTTCGCCTCCTGGTACAGCCGTTCGACGCGCTTGTCGTTCACGCACAGCCCCGCTTGCCTGAGCTTGAGGTGGATCATCCCGACGCCGTAGCGCTTGTGCCGGTGCGCCAGCGCCAGGATCCGCGCCCGCAGCTCCACGTTGCGGTCCGGGCGTGGCGCGTAGCGTAAAGCACTGGCGCTCATGCGCACGGCGGCCAGCGACAGACTTCGCTCAGACCCCAATCGATCAAATGCCGCACCAGCCCGCGCCGGGCCGGTGCGGTCACCACTTTTTTCGCAGGGCGTCCTTGATCACGTCGTTCTCGAACATCTGCTCGGCCAGCAGCTTCTTCAGCCGGGTGTTCTCCGCCTCCAGCTCCTTCAGCCGCTTGGCGTCCGGCACGCTCATGCCGCCGAACTTGCTGCGCCACAGGTAGTACGAGGCTTCACTGAAGCCATGCCGGCGGCACAGCTCCTTGACCGGCAACCCGGCTTCCGCCTCACGCAGGAAGCCGATGATCTGTTCTTCGGAAAAGCGCTTCTTCACGTCCAATCTCCTTCGGATGGGGGATTGGACTCCAAACCGATGTGCTACTCAAAAGTGGGGGGGACGTCGCTATGTCCCAAATCGTTTGAGTAATTCATCTTTGATGCGATTCTGATCTTCTTTAGTTAACAACTTCAAGTTTAACCTTATGGAACGGCCATTGCGGAGCCAGAGCCTTGGGCTTAGGC
>Ga0070740_10004282_pt1 | contig 14196 bp, 15 predicted proteins | sample Coa_R2_FD_67286 | JGI IMG/M metagenome (GOLD analysis project Ga0070740, IMG submission 67286) | Surface soil microbial communities from Centralia Pennsylvania, which are recovering from an underground coalmine fire - Coalmine... | ecosystem: Environmental > Terrestrial > Soil > Unclassified ... | reverse complement strand
CCGAACCTGGACCTGCCTGGAGCCCGACCGCAATCTTCTGGAGCAGCTCCGCGCCGCGCTGCCCGATCCGTCCCGCTACGAAGCCGTCGCGGGTACGCTCGAAGACCTCCCCGGCCGCCGCTTCGACGCCATCCTGTACATCGACGTTCTGGAGCACATCCAGGACGATCGCGCCGAGATGGCTCGCGCTGCCGCGCATCTCAATCCCGGCGGCTCCGTGATCGTTCTCGCGCCCGCGCATCCATGGCTGTACACGCCCTTTGACGCCGCGATCGGCCACTTCCGCCGGTACACTAAGAAGAGTCTCGCCGCGGCCTGCCCTCCGGAACTGCGCCTGGAAAAACTGATGTATCTCGATACCGTGGGGCTGGCCGCATCGCTGGCGAACCGGATTCTGCTTAAAAGCGCCATGCCCAGCTATGCTCAAATCCAGACCTGGGACCGTCTAATGGTTCCGGTCTCGCGGATCCTCGATCCGCTGCTGGGCTACCGCTGCGGCAAGTCCGTTCTGGGGATCTGGCGCTCCCCGGATAATGAAGCCGGAACATGAATAAAGACCGTTCTGTCCGCAACCTTACGGGCATCTTCTTTCGCGTCGGCAACTCGACGTTCGGCGGAGGCTACATCACCATGGCGGTGCTGGGCCGTGAGCTGGTCGAGTTGCGCCAGTGGCTCACTCAGGCCGATTATGCCTTGGCGTTCGCCTTGGCCCGCGTCACCCCGGGCACTAATGTGATCGCGTTCTGCGCGGCCGCGGGATGGCTCGTGCTCGGCTGGGCCGGCGCCGTCGCGGCGGTCTTTGCGTCTTGCGCGCCGAGCGCCGCGCTCGCCGTCGCCATCCTGCAAGGCATTGAATCCGGAAGCAGCTATCCGCTGATCGCCGGAGCCATCGCCGGCACGGTGGCCGCTGTGTCGGGAACCATGTGGTCGATCGTGTTGTGGCTGGTGCGCCCGTTTCTGTCGCGGAACCTTGCTAAATTGGCCCGCGCGGTCCTGATCGCCGGCGGCGCATTTGTCGCCTCCTGGAAGTTCGACATCACGCCCGTGCCGATTCTGGCCGCGGCCACCGCCCTCGCGCTCCTTTGGCGGGACCGCCCGCAAACCAAAACGGAAGCACAGGAGGCCGCCGCGTCATGAATCTGCTGGTCCTGTATCTGCTCCTGCTGAAGGCCTCCCTGATGTCGTTCAGCGGCCTCGGATCGCTCCCCATCATCCGCGACGACTTCGTCGTGCAGCGCCATGTGCTCACCGACCACCAAGTGAACACCGCGGTGGTCGCCGGGCGCACTGGACCGGGACCGTTCGGGCTGTACCTGGTGTGCATCGGTTACTATGTCGCCGGCATCCCCGGCGCGGCGGCGGCCTACCTGGCTCTGGTCACGCCGGCGTTTCTGGTGCTGCCGCTCATCCGCTGGCTCGGGCCGCGAGCCGATGAGCCGTTGATTCGTAACGCGATTCAGGGAGTTCTGCTGGGCAGCGCGGGCCTGCTGCTGGCGGCTTCCGTGCCCCTGGCTCGAGATGCCATTACCGGGCCCCTGATGCTCGCAATCGTGATCGCCAGCTTCGCCATTCTCAGCTTCACCAAGCTCGAAGCCGCGTGGCTGATGTTCGGCGCGGCCATCGTGGGCTTGGTCGCCAAGCTGGTCGCGCCTTAGCGCTCGCGGCCCTTTTTCGTCATTCTCGATAGCGCCGCGAGCTGCGCCAGGTGCTCCTTCAACGGCCTCGCCGGAGTGCCCCACATCACTTGGCCCGCGCGCACGATCTTCGATGTCAGCACTCCGCTGCCCGAGCCCAGCACGGCCCGCGATTCGATCCGCGCCTTGTCCCCGATGCCCACCTGCCCGCCAATGACCGCGTAATCCTCGACAATCACACCGCCCGAAAGCCCGGTCTGCGCGGCGATGACTACATGCTTGCCGATGCGGCAGTTGTGGCCAATGTGCACCAGATTGTCGAGCTTGGTGCCTTCCCCAATGGAAGTCACGCCGAGCGCCGCGCGGTCCACGCACGAGTTTGCCCCGATTTCCACCCGGTCCCCGATCTCCACCCGGCCCACTTGCGGAAATTTCTCGTACCGGCCGCCGGCCAGCACGAATCCGAACCCATCCGCGCCGATCACCGTACCCGAATGCACGATGACTTCTTCGCCCAGCGTCACGTCGTGATACAGCGTCACGCGGGGATAAAGAATCGAGCGCGGCCCGATACGCACGCGGTCGCCGATCACGCAGCCCGCGCCGATCGCGGAGCCTTCGCCAATCTGCACCTCCCGGCCGATCACCGCCGTCGGGTGAATCCCTGGCTCGGGCCGGGTGTTCGGATAGAGCAACGCGATCACGCGGGCCGCCGCCGCTCGCGGATCTTCCACGCGGATGAGGGTCCGCTGCGCGGAGTTGCCGTAGCTCGCGGGAACCAGCAGGCATCCTGCCGAAGATCTTTCGGCCTGCTTCAAAGCCTTCGCGCCCGCCGCGAACGCGACATCCTCCATTCCCGCGTCCTCAATCGGGGCGACGTGATAAATCTCGCGCTCGCCATCGCCTTCGAACGGAGCCTTCAGCCACTCGGCCAGTCGGTGTACCCGCACTCTTATAGGCTAACGATTCCCATCCCCACCCGCAGCCGCTGCGCGGCGATTCGCGGCCTTCCGGCAGTGTCGTTGAAGGCCTCCAACGCCCGGCGATAGCTTCGAAACGCGATTTTAGGGGCTTTCTCAGCACCGCAAGGACTGCAAGCCGTCCAAGTGGCGAAACCCCAGATCGCGGCACAGCCTGACCGCCTCTCGCAGCTTGGCCAAAAATTTCCGGTGGGTTTCGCGCGCACTGTCCAATTCGCGAAGAATCGCCCTTAATTCGTCGTTCTGCATGGCTTGAAACGGAAAAGGGACCTGGACCGTGCGCTAGCGATTCAACTCTAATTTAGCCTATCACTTTGGGTGTAATCGCGTAGGGGGATAAATTTATGCCATTGAATCATCGGATCACCGCAGCATCCTAATTGCTCAGCCCATTTTCATGAGAAAATATTCGGCGCAGTGTTCCCAGTGCGCGCGAATGTTGCGCCAGTACGTTCAGGCTGGTACGAATAGGACCTTAGGGGAGCAGGAGTTGGCTCGTTACCGACCGCCCGGGGACCCGGTCAAGTTTGACGATCTCTGGGAGGCCTGCGAAAACGCGCGCCAGCAACAGGAAGCGCTGCACCTGGAGTTCCTGGAACATCTCGAAACGCATGGGGAATAGAGGGCCGCAAACTCCCTTGGGCTGCGGAACTCTGTAGCGGCGGAAACCTCTGGCGTAAGATAGACCCCATGTGGCCTCAGACGTACTTACCCTTGGGGAGCCTGGTCCCGTCCGCCCTGCTTGCGGCTGTGCCGATCGTGCTCATGCTGTTTTTGTTGGGCGTGGCGCGAAGGCCGGCCTGGATCGCGGGGTTGACCGGATGCGGCGCCGCCCTGCTGATCGCTCTGTTTGCGTACCGCATGCCCATGCCCCTGGCGCTGGATTCGCTCCTGTACGGCGCCGCCTACGGGCTTCTCCCCATCGCCTGGATCGTCTTCACTGCGCTGCTGCTTTACCGCCTGGCCGTCGAAACCGGCAAATTCCAGATCATCAAGGATTCGATCGGCCACCTGACCACCGATACCTACATGCAGGCGCTGTTCATCGCGTTTGCCTTCGGAGCCTTTATCGAAGGCGCTTCCGGATTCGGCAGCCCGGTCGCCGTCGCCTCCGCGATGCTCGCCGGCCTGGGCATGCCGCCTTTCGAGGCCGCCGCGATTTGCCTGCTCGCCAACACCGCTCCCGTCGCCTTCGGCGCGATCGGCACCCCCATCGTCAGCTTGCAAAGCGTCACCAACCTGCCGATTGGCGATCTTTCGGCCGACGTCGGCCGCATCTGCGCGCCGCTCTCATTCTTCATTCCGTCCTACCTGATCGCGGTTATGGGCGGGCGCAAAGGACTGGTGCGGGCCGGCGGCGCGGCCCTGGTCTGCGGAGCGGTGTTCGCCGCCACCCAATTCTTCGTATCGAGCTATATCGGACCCTATCTGACCGACATCCTCGCATCGCTCGCCGCCATAGGTGCGATGGTGCTGGTATGCCTGTCCCGCCAGGAACCCCGCCCGGAGGGGAGCCATCGCTTTACTGCCTGGCAGTTGCTGATGGCCTGGTCGCCTTACATTTCCCTCGTGATTTTCGTGATTCTGCTGAACGGCGATCAGATCGTCCTGCCGAAACCCCTCGATTCGCTCTGGCCGACCGCGAAATTCGCCGCGCTGAAAGCGTTTCTGAACAAGGCGACGGTCGTGTTTGGCTGGCCCGGCCTGCACAACCTGGTGCAGCGCATGCCGCCCGTGGTGAAAGCGCCGGCGCCCTACGCCGCCACTTACACGTTTAATCCCCTGACCACCAGCGGAACCGCCGCTCTGTACGCCGTATTTGCCTCCGCGATTCTTCTGCGAGTTCCGCCTAAGAAGCTCGCGATGTATTTCTGGCTGACCGCGAAACAGCTCGCGCTCCCGACGCTCACCATCGCCAGCGTCCTTGCGCTGGCCTACATCATGAACTACTCCGGGGCCACCGCGACTCTGGGGCTGACCGTGGCCGCCACGGGCGCGGTGTTCCCGTTCTTCAGCGCCATTCTCGGATGGATCGCGGTGTTCCTGACCGGCAGCGACACTGCCGCCAATGCGCTGTTCGGCAACCTTCAGGTGGTGACGGCGACCACCCTGGGATTCAATCCGGCCCTGATGGCGGCCTCCAATTCGGCCGGCGGCGTCATGGGAAAGATGATCAGCTTGCAGAGCATCGCCGTGGCCGGCGCGGCGACGGCCTTGACTCGCGCCGAAGAAGCCAAGCTGATGCGCTTCACCGTGAAGCACAGCATTTTCCTGGCGTCCATGATCGGCCTGGTGACGCTGTTCTACGCCTACGTGATGCCCGGCTGGGTCCGATGAAGATGCCGGGGCGTCAATGCCGCGCGAGCCTGGGCGTCAGCAGCCACTTCAGCACCCCCCGCGGCGGACCGTGGTGATCCTGCACCGTTAGACGCAGGAGCGCCCCTTTCTTCAGATCGATCGCCAGCGGAGCTTCCAAAAGAAACGCGGCGATCCGGCTGAGCTGCGGCTCGTGCCCGACTAGCAGGATGCTGCCCGCACCCGCGTGTGAACGGATCTCGCGCCAGACGCTCTGCGGAGGCGAGTCCGGCAGCAGCGCGTTCGTTTCGGTGACCTGCCCGGCCTGGAGCGCCTCTTGCGCAATTTGCGCGGTTTCTACCGCGCGCACCAGCGGGCTGGTCAGAATCAGCGCGGGCGCGGCGCCGGCCGCGCGCGCCTTCTGCACCACCGCCTTGACCTCGCGCCTGCCTTCCTTGGTAAGGCGGCGTTCGGCGTCGGGCGTGGTTTTCCCCCGTGGCTCGGCCGCGCCATGGCGAAGAATGTAGATGTTTACTTGATGTTCCCGATCCAGTGCCGCCACCGGCGTTGCTCCTTTGCATCCATATGCTCGCGCCACCACGCGCGAAACGCTTCCATGCGCTCGCGCAGGAGCCGGCGCAGAGCCCGCCGGGCGCGCCGCAGCGGGGGACCGTCCTCACCCAGGCGCGCGATGGCGGCGGCGCTGGCGGCGCAGTCGTTCACCGCTCCGAGGCGCTCCTGAAGCTCGCGCAGCCTGGCCAGCGCCCGCTTTCCGTCCGCTCCCAGGACCGGCTCGAATATTTCCAGGCTGTAGCGCAGGCGTTTCGAGAGCAGGCGGAACCGGTGCAGTTGCTCGGGCGTGCTGTCCGGTTTCGCGGCCACCTGTGCGGTGCGGAAAAACTCGGCGGCCAGCGGCCGCAGCGCCCGCCGCGCCGCTGAAGGGGCGGTCTGCGGCGGCCCCCCTTCGGGATGCAGCCACCGCCCCCAGATCCGGATCCGCCGGTTTATCTTCCAATCTTTGAGATGCTGCTTCAAACGCGCGGCGGCCTCGACCCGGCCCCGCTCCAGTCTGCGTTTGAGCGGGCCGTCCGGCGTGACTCCGGCGGCCGCCAAGACCGCCAGCGCGATATCGCAATTGCGCGTTTCGCCGCACAGATCCATCACCTTGCGAAGCTTGCGCTGGATGCGCCGGACGCGCCCGCGGTCCAGCAAGTCGGCGAAAACCCGCATCGCCTGTGTGTGCCGCCGGATGGCCACGCGCAAATCGTGAATATGACCGGCGTTTTCCGTGTCCTTCGCGGCGCGCCGCAGGTTGGTCCCGAGCTTTTTCAGCCGCGCTTCAAGTTGCTCCGCCGCGTAGCTTTCCAGACTCTTCGCGCCTGCTCTCATCGTTTCGCCCGGACGGTCAATTGCAAGCCGTACACTTCGCGGAACACCCCTGCCACCTGCGAGGCGTGCCACTGTTCGATGTCCGTGTCGCGGGCCGAGACCAGCCGCAGATCCACGGATCGGTCCTGCAAAGCGGCCTCCACCCGCTCCACTTTCTGCTCCTGGCTCTGATCCAGCGCCACGGCGATTCGCAGCAGCGGCGCCAGCAGCACTACCGCATTGCGGTCCTCGGCCGCGAGCGATTGAAACTCCGTATGTGAGGGCTGCGGCATGGATTTGCGGTGATACCGGCTGAGGTTCGCGATGGTCAGCCGCTCCGCGTCCGAAAAACCGGGCAGGTCCGTGTTCATGATCAGGTACATGGAGTGCTTGTGATGCCGCGAATCGTTCACGTAGTGCCCGATGTTGTAAAGGTACGCCGACGCCTCCAGAATCCGCCCGTAGGCCGGAGGCAGCCGGTGTAGGGGATGCAGCGCTTCGAACAGCATCGCCGCAAGCTGCGCCACTTTGCGGGCGTGCTGCGGGTTTACCCCATAACGCTTGCCGACGGCCCGGACTATGCGGCGCTGGTCCGGGTCGAGTTGATCGGGCGCCCGGCCGACTCTGCGCTGGACCAATTCCACGATGATGCCGTCGCGCACCCCCGCGGTCGAGTAGTACAGGCGGGGCAGCGCCAGGGCGCGCATCACCTCGTTTAACACGGCGACTCCTGCCACGATAATCTCGGCCCGCCGCGGTCCGATGCCGGTTATCTCCCGCCGCGATTGCAGGTTGCGCCGCGCCAGGTCGGAATAGAGTTTGCGGATTTGCGCCGCAGAGGCCAAAAAACGGTCCGCCATGTCGCGCTTGGAACGCCGGACGCTGTTGGCCGCGCACACCGCCGCGGCCGCCGTAGCCGAAGTCGCCACCATGCGCTCCACGTGGACGCCCCCGAGACGCGACACGGCGTCCCCGATGCGTTCCTGGATATATTTCTCCATCCGCGCGAGCTCGCGCGGATCGGGAGGGTCGCTCCGCAGGAACATTTCCGTGAGCCGCACCGCCCCGAGAGGTTTGGAAAAAGCCTCCGTCATGTGGCCGTTTTCGCTGAAGATTAATTCCGCGCTGCCGCCGCCGATATCCGTGATCAGCAGGCGGCGCTGCGGCTGCGGCCAGCGCGCCTGGACGCCTAAATGAATCAGCCGCGCTTCTTCCAGCCCCGAAATGACTTCCACCGGAGTGCCGAGGATGAGCGCGGCCCGCGCCAGGAACTCGGCCCGGTTGGAGGCGTCGCGCAGCGCCGAAGTCCCCACCGCCCGCACCGCCAGCACGTCCAGCTTGCGATACGCCTCCGCCATTTCGGTGAGCGCCTGGCAGGCTTGGTCCATGGCCAGTGGATCCAGCCGCCCCTCGCGAAAGACACGCTCGCCGAGCCGCACCACCCGGCGCGAGGAAAGCAGCTCCTGAAACTCGCCGCCCGGACCCGCCTCGGCGGCCAGCATGCGGATAGAATTACTCCCGATATCGAACGCGGCGTATCGCGGCATTTCCGTTGGACCGGGCGATGTTTGAGCCCGTGTTTTGTAACAATTCGGTGAACGACAATCACCGGACTTACCGCTATGATAGAGAAGTTCATGCCCCTGTTTGTTCCCCAGCGTTTTCAGGGCCGGTTAATCGTCGTGGAGGGCATCGACGGCTCTGGCAAATCGACGCAGCTTTCTCTGCTTTCCCAGTGGCTCCGTCTCCGCGGTTACGCGGTGGCGTTCAGCGAATGGAACTCCTCGCCGCTGGTTCGCGAAACCACCCGCCGCGGCAAGAAGAAGGAGATGTTCACCCCCACCACCTTCAGCCTGATTCACGCCACCGATTTCGCGGACCGGCTGGAGCGCTACATCCTGCCGCTGCTCAAAGCCGGCGCGGTGGTCTGCGCGGACCGCTATGCCTACACCGCCTTCGCCCGGGACGTGGTGCGCGGCGTGGACCCGGCTTGGGTGCGAAACCTGTACCAGTTCGCCGTCAAGCCGAACCTGGCGTTCTATTTCAAGGTGCCCCTGGAAGTCGCCCTGGGCCGGATTCTCGGCGGCCGCAACGCCCTCAAATATTACGAGGCCGGAATGGACCTGGAGCTGAGCCGCAATATCGAAGAAAGTTTCCGGATCTTCCAGGGGCGCATTCTAGTGCAATATGAGGCCATGATCGAGGAAATGGGATTTCACGTGATCGACGCCACTAAGTCGATCGAGGCGCAACAGCGCGAGATGCGGCGCGTGGTCCTGAAAGAATTCGGGCGGACCCGGCCGCCAGGCGTCCTCGGCATGGAGGCGGCTCTTGGCCGGACTATCGCCTAAACGCAACACGCCCTCGCGGGCTGCCCGCGCCGCTTCCCAATCCGCGCGCGGACTCAGCCGCGAGCCCCTTACCTTCTATCGCACGCCTCTGCCCGGAATCGATTGCTCCGAGCTGCTTCACGGCAAGCTGATCGTGATCGAAGGCCCCGACGCCGTGGGCCGCAGCACCCAGGTGCAGCGCCTGCGGCCGTGGCTGGAAGAACTCGGGCACGCGGTGCTCGATACCGGCATGGCCCGGTCGGCGCTGGCCGGCAAGGGCATCCGCCAGGCCAAGGAAGGCAATACCCTCGGCCCGATCACCATGACGCTGTTCTACCTGACCGATTTCGCCGACCGCCTGGAGAACGAAATCATCCCGGCGCTGCGCGCGGGCTTCGTGGTGCTGACCGACCGCTACATCTTCTCCATCATGGCCCGTGCGATCGCCCGCGGCGAGAGCCGGTCCTGGATCGAGCGCACCGCCGGCTTCGCTTTGGTCCCCCACCTGGTCCTCTATCTGAAAGCCGACGTGCCGCAGTTGCTTTCGCGCGTCGTCATCGGCAAGGGCGCCTTCGACTACTGGGAAAGCGGCATGGACCTGAACTTCGGCCAGGACATGTACGATAGCTTCGTCAAATACCAGAGCCGCCTCATCCGCGTCTTCGACCAGTTGGCCAAGCCCTACGGCTTCCAGGTCGTGGATGCCAGCCGTACCGCCGACGAAGTCTTCGAAACCCTGAAGGAGTCCATCTCGCGGATGTTTGAGCCCGCGGCAGCCGTCTCTCCGGCGCGGAAGCCCGTGGCGCAGGCTCGCGACCGGTCCGCCTCGGCGGATTAGCCGCCGCATCCCGCTGAACACGCCCGCCCCAAGCTGATATCATTCTCTGTGCCAAGGAGGATGAAGCGATGAAACCAGCCGCGATACTCTGTACGGGAGCCCTGATGGCGCTGGCGGCCGCCGCTCAAGGACAGCAGGATTTCAGTAAGGTCGAAATCAAGACGACAAAAATCACCAACAATTTCTACACGCTCGAAGGCCAGGGCGGCACCATCGGGATTCTCACCGGCCCCGACGGGATTTTCATGGTGGACACCCAGTTCGCCCCGCTGAGCGACAAGATCATGGCCGCGATCCGCAAGATCAGTAATGAACCGGTCCGCTACATCGTAAATACGCACGTTCACGGCGATCATACCGGCGGAAACGCCAACTTCGCCAAAAACGGCGCGGTCCTGCTTTCGCGCGATCAGTTGCGCTATCGCCTGGCCCATCCTTCGCCCGGAGCCAATGGCGCTCCTGGCGCGCCCGCGCCCGCCGCCGCGCTTCCCATGATCACTTACGACGGCCCCGTCACCTTTCACATGGACGGCGAAGAGATTCACCTGGTCCCGATCCGCCGCGCCCACACCGACGGCGACACGCTGGTGTATTTCCCAAATAACGACGTGATCATGACCGGCGACTTTTATCGTTCCCTCGGCTACCCGAACATCGACCGCGCCAACGGCGGCTCGCTCAACGGGATGCTGGACGGGCTGGCCTACATCATCGGCACCGCGGGCCCCAGGACGAAGATCATTCCGGGCCACGGCGAAATTGTGGACCGCGATGCCGTTCGCGCGCACCGCGATATGATCCTGGCCATTCGCGACAAGATCGCGCCCCTGGTCTCGCAGGGAAAGTCCCAGCAGGAGGTGATCGCGGCCAAGCCCACCTCCGATTTCGACGCCAAAGTGCCTTCCGCATCCACCACGTCGGAGCGGTTCATCACCCAGGTTTACGCGGAGCTGAAAGACGCTAGGTAAGGCCGTACAAGAAGCCGGCCGGGAACGCCGGCCGGAACGCGCGGACCTGAGCCGCGCCACGCTGCGGCGCGTCACGCGCCGCCTGATGCCCTTCCTGTTCCTGCTCTACGTCATCGCCTACATCGACCGCATCAATATCAGCTTCGCCGGCCTCCAGATGACCAGCGAGCTGCGCTTTTCCGACGCGGTGTTCGGCTTCGGCTCCGGCGTCTTCTTCTTCGGCTATACCCTGCTCGCGATTCCCGGCGCCGTGCTGGTGGAGCGCTGGAGCGCCCGCAAAGCCATAGCCGCCACCATGCTCATTTGGGGCGTGGTGGCCTCCGCCACCGGGCTGATTCACACCAAGGGCGAGTTTTACAGGATGCGCTTCCTGCTCGGCGTCACTGAGGCCGGATTTTTTCCCGGCGTGATCACCTACATGAGCCACTGGTATCGCGCGGGCGATCGCGCCAAAGCCGTGGCCATGTTCATGGCCGCCATCCCGGTATCCAAGGTGATCGCCGCGCCAGTCTCGGCCGCGCTGCTCAAAACGGGCTGGCTGGGCCTGTCCGGCTGGCGGTGGCTGCTGATTCTGGAAGGCGCTCCCGCCGTCATTTTCGGCATCGTTAGTCTGCGGTATTTGACCGACCGGCCGCGCGATGCGCGCTGGCTCGATCCGGAACAGCGCGATTGGCTCGCATCCGAACTCGAGCGCGAGACCAGTTTCAAGCGGGAAGCAGTGCGCGTGTCCATGCTCGGCGCGCTGCGCCATCGCGACGTGCTGCTGCTTTGCGCGGCCTACTTCGGAGGCACCACGGGCGATTACGGCCTGAGCCTCTGGCTGCCGAAAATCCTCCAGCGCCTGGGCCACCTAACCGCGGTGAAGACTTCGCTGCTTTCCGCCATTCCCGCCCTCGTCTCCGTGCCGCTGATGCTGTGGTGGGGCTGGCATTCCGACCGCACGGGCGAACGCCGCTGGCACGCCGCGATCCCGCGGCTGGCCGCCGGCGCGGCGCTTTGCGCGATCGCCGTGCAGGCCCTGGGAGTGCCCGCCGCCCTCGCCTTTTTCTCCATCGCCTCCGCGGGCATCGTCGCCGCCTATCCCGCGCTGTGGGCCATTCCCACCGGCTTCCTGGGCTCGAGCGCGGCCGCTGCCAGCATCGGCCTCATCAACGCCTTCGGCAACATCGGCGGATTCACCGGGCCTTACGTCATCGGCTATTTCAGCTCCCGCACGGGCGAATACGCGGGCGGTCTCTGGTCGGTGGCGGCGGCGCTGGCCGGCTCCGGCGTGTTCGCGCTGCTGGTGCGGAAGAGGTCTGTGCAAGGATAGAAAGAATGCCTGACACTCGCCAAAGACTCCGCGCCGTAGTGGAAAAGGTCGCACAGAAGCCGGTTCCGGGCGATCCGGACGAATCGCTCTTCGAGAGCGGCCTGCTCGATTCGTTCCTGCTAGCCGACCTGGTGGGCGCGATCGAGGAGGAATTTTCGATTAAAGTTCCGGATTCCGATCTGAACCCGCGCAAATTCGATTCCATCGCGCGCATCGAAAGCTACCTTTCCAGCCGCACGTGACTGCCTATCTGCACGCCTTCGGTGCGCATCTGCCGGAGCGCGCCGTCGCCAATGAAGAGCTCGCGGCGCGCCTGGGATGCGCGGCGGAATGGATCGAAAGCTCCTCCGGCATTCGCGAGCGGCGCTGGGCGGCGGAAGAAACCGTAGTGGATCTGGGCGCGGCGGCTGCATCTCAATGCCTGGCGGCCGCGGGCGTACCGGCGTCGCAGCTCGGGCTGGTCATTCTGGCATCCGGCAGCGCTCCTCCCGGATTCCCGGCGCCCGGCGCCGCGCTGGCAAACCGTCTCGGTCTGGATGCGCCGCCGGTCATCGACGTTCCCATGGCGAGCGCCGGGAGCCTGTTCGGGCTCGCACTGGCCGCCCAGCTCGCGGACCGCTTCGGCGACGTGCTGGTGGTGGCGGCCGAGAAGATGTCGGCGATCCTCCAGGCGCATCCATTAGAACAAAACACGGCTATTTTGTTTGGCGACGGGGCCGGCGCGGCTTTGGTGAGCTCGCGGCCCGGGCCATGGCGAATCGTGGATTGCGCGCTGCACACCGATGGGCAGTTCCGCGAAGAACTCGCCTACGACGGGCAAGCCGCGCTCCGGATGAACGGGCTGAGCGTGATCTTGCAGGCTACCCGCAAGCTCCCCTCGGTGATTCGCGAGGTGCTGGACCGCGCGCAAATTCCCGCCTCTCAAGTCTCCGCCTTTCTGCTGCACCAGGCGAATCAGAACCTGCTAACGCGCGTCGCGAAGTCTCTGGGCGCGCCGCCCGAGCGCGTATTCTCGAACATCGCGCGCTATGGAAACACCTCCTCGGCCTCGATGCTGATCGCCGCCGCGGAATGGAGCCGGCAGAACCCGCCGCCCGGACCCGTGGTCTTTGCCGCCTTTGGCGCAGGCTTGCACTGGGGGGCGCTGCTGGCCGATTCGCGCTAACGGCTTGCGGCGGCTTTGCGGGCGAGAGCACGGTTGGCGATGGCGTTCTGGTAACCCGGCATAAGCGCGATCGCTTTGTCGAAATCGGCCAGCGCGTCCGGATAATCGCGCAACAGATAGTATGCGAACCCGCGGGCGTTGTAGGCCAGCGCGAATCCTGGGTCGGCGGCGATGGCGGCCGTCAGCTCCGCGACTGCTTCGCGATATTTCCCCGAGTTGAGCAGTTCCCGGCCGCGCTGGTTGTGTTGAGCAGCGCTGGCCGGATCGCGCTTCGGCGCCGGCGGCGGAACCTGCGGTGCTGGCTGCGCCACAGCGGGCTGCCGTGCGTTGGACAGCGCCACAGCGGGCGTCGGCTCCGCCTTGGCGGCTTCCACCCGCTTCGGCGCGGGTTCAGGCGGCGCCGCCGGTTCTGCTACTGGCGGAGGCTCGGGCGCCGGCGCGGGTTCCGGAGCCAGCGCAGCCATCGCCTTCGCCCGCACGATCTTTGCCTCCGTATCGTCCGGCTTGAGCCGCAGAGCCTGCGTTAAATCCTCGATTGCCTCGCGGTATCTCCCCATCAGAAAATACGCGCTGCCCCGCGCCAGCCACGCCTGCTCGTAATCGGGCTTCAGTTGGATTGCCTTGGTCCGGTCGGCGAGTCCCTTCTCGTGCATCCCCAACTCGTGATATGAGCCGCCGCGAGCCTCGTACGCCTCGGCCGAATCGGGCGCCAGCCGCACCACGGCTTCGCGATCCGCCAGCGCTTTCTCCGGCTGCCCGAGCTTCGCATACGCCGCCCCGCGCAGCGATAGCGCGCGTACGTTCGCCGGATCGCGCGTCAGCGCACGGTTCAAATCCTGAATCGCCCGGTCAAACTCGCCCATCTTGCCGTACGCGTAACCGCGCTCGGTGTAGTTCGCCGCCGACGGATCCAAACGGATCGCCTGATCCAGGTCGTCCACCGCGTTGCTATAACGGCCCAGCGCGGCGTACGCCCGCGCGCGGCCGGCCCAGGCGCCGGCATTGTCCAGACGAAGGCGGATCGCTTGCGAATACTCCTCCACGGCGAGCAATTCCTGCCCGGCTTCCAGATCGCGAGCCGCGCGGGCCGCCAGGCTCGCCGAAGTCTGCGCGGCCAGCGGAACCGCGCACGCCAGCAGGACCATGGTGCGCATGGTTTAACGGCTCCTGTTCAAACGCCGCGTGAGCGGGCGCGTGAACGCCCGCACCGCCAGGTCGATATCCCCCACGCCGAGCCCGCGGCACACTCCGTAATACACGCCCAGGCCGAGCGGAATCGAAACCGCCAGATCGGCCAGCCGCGCCA
>Ga0070740_10004281_pt1 | contig 14197 bp, 14 predicted proteins | sample Coa_R2_FD_67286 | JGI IMG/M metagenome (GOLD analysis project Ga0070740, IMG submission 67286) | Surface soil microbial communities from Centralia Pennsylvania, which are recovering from an underground coalmine fire - Coalmine... | ecosystem: Environmental > Terrestrial > Soil > Unclassified ... | reverse complement strand
CCCCGTTCCGGCCACTCACGAGCGCGCTGGAGGCATCACCGGAGATGATGCTCGGCGTAATGCGCGGCGATCTCGTCGCTCGTGGTCAGCCATACGCCCTCGTGGCGCGCGATATATTCGAGCGCCTGCTCGAGATATTTCTGGCGGTAGGGCTGATTGCTGACGAAAGGATGGAGGCAGAGCGCCATGACGCGGCCCGATTCCGCGCTATCCTTGTAGAGCTGATCGAACTGGTCGACGATCATCTGGCGGAAATCGGTTCCCGACACGGTTTTGCCGACACACATCGAGATGTCGTTGATCTCGATCGAATAGGGCACAGACATCATGCCCGGAACGTTCAGCGGAAACGGCTGGTCGTCCGCGCACCAGTCGAGGACATAGGTGAGGCCGAGCTCCTTGAGCAGCCGCGGCGTCTCGAACGTCTCGGTGAGCGCCGGCCCGAGCCAGCCTTTGATCTTCTGGCCGGTGGCCGACGCGATCGTGTCGACGACCTCCTTCAGATACTTGCGCTCGTCCTCGACGCTCATGCCCACCTGGAAGATCGAGTTGTTTCTGCCGTGGGCGAGCCAGGCCCAGTTTCGCTTGCGGCCCGCCTCGATGATCTGCGGGTATCTCGTGCAGACGTCCGCGTTCAGGAGGACGGACGCGCGCATTCCATACTTGTCGAGCGCCTCGAACATCCGCCAGATGCCGACGCGCACGCCGTAATCCCGCCAGCCAAAGTTGAGCGGATCGGGCACGAACGACGCGGTCGCGCCGAAGATGCTGGTCGCGGGCTTGTCGACCTCGAAATGCTCAATGTTGAGGCCGATGTAGAAGGCGACGCGGGCGCCGTTCGGCCAGGTGATCTTTGGCCGCGATACGATCGGCGAATAGTCGTAAAGCTTGTTGTCCATCGTATCCTCCGTTCGGGTTCGGCGGCGAGGGGTCCGGGCGTCGCGGGACCCGTGCCACCATCTTGCGCAGGCCAGTCCGAGGATGTCAGATCGGGCGCCATCCTGTCGATATGCCTGCCATGACCGCCCCGGGGAGGAGGCCTCGCATGCCGCAAGCGCTTCATCGTCTGACCGCGCTGGCCGCCGTCGAGCTGCTGCGCAAACGCGAGGTCACGCCGCTCGAGCTCATCGATGCCGCCGAGCGGCGTGTCGCCGAGCTCGAGCCCGTTCTGAACGCGCTGCCGATCCTGTGCTTCGATCGCGCCCGCGCGCATGCGCGCCGGCTCATGAAGGACGGCGCGGCCGGCGCGGTCCCGGGGTTCCTGTACGGGCTTCCGATCGTCGTCAAGGATCTGACCGCGGTCGCGGACGTGCGCTGGACCGAGGGTTCGCGTGTCTTCGCCGACCGGATCGCGGCGCGGTCCGACATCATGGTCGAGCGGCTCGAAGCCAACGGCGCAATCGTCATCGCCAAGTCGAACACGCCCGAATTCGGTGCCGGCGGAACCACGGTGAACGAGGTGTTCGGCCACACCTGCAATCCCTGGGACACGCGCTTCACCACCGGCGGGTCTTCGGGCGGATCGGCGGCCGCGGTCGCCAGCGGCGAGGCCTGGCTCGCCACCGGAAGCGACATGGCCGGCTCGATCCGGCTCCCCGCGTCGTTCTGCTCGCTGGTGGGATTGCGGCCGAGCCCGGGACGGGTCGCACATGGGCCGCGGCCGCTCGCCTTCGGCATGCTCGATGTCGATGGCCCCATCGCCCGGAACGTCGCGGACGCGGCGCTGATGCTCGACGCGATGGCGGGCGAGCACCACGAGGACCCGCTGTCGCTCGCCGCGCCGCCGGTTCCGTTCCTGCGCGCCGCGCTGGAGCCGGTCGCGCCAAGGCGCATCGCCTGGACCCCGGATCTCGGCATCTCGCCGCTCCATCCGGAGGTGCGCCAGGTCTGCTCGCGCGCGGTGGAGAAGTTCGCCGCATTCGGCGCCGCGGTCGAGGAAGCCTGTCCGGATTTCGCCGAGGCGGAACAGACCTTTCAGGTTCTGCGCAACATGCAGCGCGTCGGCGGCACGATGGAATTGCTGGAGCGGTACCGCGACCAGCTCAGCCCCGAGATCGTGCATTACAGCAGGCGCGGCTTGAGCCACACGGCCCATGACATCGCGCTCGCCGAGCTGGGCCGCAGCGCGCTCTATCAGCGCATGGCGAAATTGTTCGAGACATACGATCTCCTGGTCACGCCCACGGTGATGGTGCCTCCGTTCGATGTCGGGCAGCGCCACGTCATGGAGGTCGAGGGCGTCACGCTTCCGGATTTCTTCGCGTGGCTGAGGCTGACGCTCGCGATCACCGTGACGTCGTGTCCGGCGATCTCCGTGCCGTGCGGGTTCACCGCCGCGGGCCTGCCGGTCGGGCTGCAGCTGGTCGGCAAGCCGCACGGCGAAGCGGCGCTGCTCTCCGCCGCCGCGCTGTTCGAAGCGCAGTTCCCGTACGCCGCCCTGCTGCCGATCGACCCTCGTGCGAGAGCCGAACCGCCGCATTCCGGTTGAGCCCGGTCCTTCACGTGCAGCCGTTGCCGAACATCTCCCTGCGTGCGATGCTTGCGCGACGTGGCATGGTGGGACGCCAGGGGGCAAGGGAGGGAACCATGAATGCGAAAACATTGGTGCGGGCGGGACTTGCCGCGAGTTTCCTGATGGGCATGGCAGGGGCGAACGCCGCGCTGGCGGCGGGACCGAACGGCACGCTCGGCGCCGCCATGCCGAATACCAAGGGGGAATGGTACACGCCGGAGCTGTTTGGCATCACCGACGAAGCGAAGAAGTTCGGCTATGACGTGATCATTCAGGATGCCGGCGGCTACGCCAACGTCGACAAGCAGGTGACGCAGGTCTCGAACCTCATCGTGCAGAAGGTGAAGGCGATCCTTCTCGATGCGGCCGATCCCGCGGGGTTCAACGGCGTGGTGCGGCAGGCGAAGCAGGCGAAGATTCCGATCGTCGCGGCGGGCAGCCCGACGGTGGCGACCGACATACCGCCCGATGCCGGCGCGACATCGAGTCATTGCACAATCGGCCATGAACTCGCGGCAGGCGTGAAGAAGATGCTGCCCAATGGCGGCTCGATCGGCGTGCTCGCCGGACCGCCGGGTGCATTCTGGGCGACCGACCGCCTGCGCTGCTTCAAGGAGGACATCGCCAAGACCAACATCAAGATCGCTGCCGAGCAGACGAGCGAGCAGGATGTCGCCGTCGCGCTGTCGCTGGCGAGCGACTTCCTGCAGCGCTTCCCCAACATCGATCTGTTGTACGGAGCCGACGACACCTATGGCGTCGGCATCGCCCGCGCGGTCCAGGCGGTCGGCAAGTGCGGCAAGGTCAAGGTCACGTTCTCGGTGCTGGGCTCCGCGGCCGAGGAGATGATGCGGGCCGGCTGCGTCGATTACGTCGTCGCCCAGCAGCCGGCGCTCATGGGGCGCATCGAGGTCCGGCTCGCCGACCAGCTGATCAAGGGGCAGAAGCCCGACCCCGCCATGGTGCAGGTGCCGCTCGTCCTGGTGACGCGCGACAATCTCGACAAGATCGACCGCAGCGGCATGCAGGCCCCCAAGGGCTGGACGCCGTGATCTAGCGGGCTCGCGAGGGGAATCGTCATGGCGGAAGCGCTGCGCGAAGCCGACCGGTCTGCGGGCCGGCTGCCGTCGCGCGGCGCCTATCTCATCCGCGACGCGTTCGTGGTGACGATGGACCCGGCGCTGGGCGACCGTCCCGGCACCGACGTTCTCGTGCGCGGCGGCGAGATTGTCGCCATCGGCGCCGGCATCCCGGCCGAGCACGCCAAGGTGATTTCCGGCCGCGGCATGCTGCTGTTGCCGGGCTTCGTCGACACGCATTGGCATCTCTGGAACAGCTTCATGCGCGGCCTGATCCGCGACGGTCCGGGCCGCGATTATTTTTCGGTGAAGCGCGGACTGGCGCCGTACTACCGCCCGGTCGATTTCTACCGGGCCGCGCGTCTCGCCCTGGCGGAGGCGCTCAGCTCCGGCATCACCACGGTGCATAATTGGGACCACAACCTGCGCGCGCCCGAGGACGCGGACGCCAACATCCAGGCGCAGCTCGACATGGGCGTGCGCGCCCGGTTTTCCTACGGCTGCCCCGATAATTTCGCGCGCGATCGCCTGATGGATCTCGCGGATCTCGAGCGCTTCCGCGGGCAATGGACGCCGGAGGCCACCGACCATCGCGTGGGCCTCGGCGTGGCCCTGCGCGGGCCGTTCCGCACCGCGCCCGAGATCTATCGGCGGGAGTGGGACGCGGCGCGCAGGGCCGGGCTGCCGATCACCATGCATTGCGACCGCTGCATGCGCGAGGCCGGCTGCCGCCGCTGCGACATCGCATCGATGAAGGACAAGGGGCTCCTCGGGCCCGACCTGCAGATCGTGCACGCGGTCCACGCCGCGCCGCCGGACATCGAGGCGATGGCCGAGACGCGGACGCATTTGTCGCTCAGTCCGCAGACCGAGCTGCGCACCATGGGGTTCCCCAAGGTCGCCGAGATGCTGGCCGCGGGCGTGCTGGTCAGCCTGTCGATCGATACGACCGCGACGCCCTGCAATGCCGACATGTTCTCGCAGATGCGCGTGACGCTCTCGACGGAAATGGCGCGCGTCGAGAACGCGGGGCTGACGCCGCGCCGGATGCTGCAGATGGCGACCATCGATGGCGCGCGCGACCTCGGACTGGCCGACGTCACGGGATCCATCACCCCGGGCAAGCGTGCGGACCTCGCGCTCGTCCGCATGACCGATCTGAACATGACCCCCTGCGGCGATCCGGTCGACGTTCTCGTGCTGTGCGGCCTGCCGCACAACGTCGACACGGTGATGGTGGATGGCCGCATCCTGAAGCGCGGCGGCCGCCTCGTCGCCGCCGAGCCCGAGCAGATCGCGGCCGAGGCGCACGACTCCGTCAGGCACTTGCTTCGAGCCGCCGGCTGGGACCTCCCGGCATCGCTGCGCGCGTCGGCCTCGGATGGAAAGGAAGGATAGGATGGCAGGCAAACAGGACGTGGCGAAGCCGCTGTCCCGCTACGCGCCCTTCCGGCGGGCGGGCGACCTCGTGATCTTTTCGGGCATCACCGCCGCCGATCCGGAGCGCGGCATCGTCATCCGCGGCTATGCCGATCTTCCGCCCGAGCTGCGCCGGCAGGCCGGCGAGACGGGCGAGATGTCGAGCGATTCCAAGGACGGCCCCATCACCGCGCAATCGTGGTTCGTGCTCGACCGCTTGCGGAGCACGGTGGCCGCGGCCGGCGGGACGCTCGACGATGTCGTGAAGCTGACGCAGTATTTCTGCAACCTGCGCGACTTTCCGATCTACAACGTGGTCCGGGGAAAATTCTTCCGCGACCCGCCGGCGAGCACGGTCGTGCGCGTTGTGGAGCTGCTGCCGACGCCGGATGTGCTGCTCGAGGTCGAGGCGGTCGCGCATATTCCTGAAAAGCGGCGATGACGGCGGCGGTCGCGCTCGAGGACATCGCGAAGGACTATCCGGGCGTTCGAGCGCTCTCGGGCGTGTCCCTCGATCTGCGCGCCGGCGAGGTTCACGCGCTCGTCGGCGAGAATGGCGCGGGAAAATCGACGCTCATCCGCATCCTCTCGGGGGATGCCCGGCCGAACCGCGGCCGGATCCTCGTCCAGGGGCGGGAGGTGCAGTTCCAGTCGCCGAGCGACGCGCGGCGCCACGGGATCGCGACCATCTTCCAAGAGCTGATGATCGTGCCCGGGCTGAGCGTGGCCGAGAATGTCGTGCTTGGAAGCGAGCCGACGCTCGGCTGGGGGCAGCAGATTTATTCGCGCAGCCGCGCCGAGCAGATGGCCGGCGAAGCGCTGAAGAGCCTCGGTCTCGCGGCGGCGATCGATCCGCGCGCTTCGGTCGAGTCGCTGTCCACCGCGCAGAAGCAGATCGTCGAGATCGCCCGCGCGCTGCTGCGCAACGCTCCGGTCATCGTCCTCGACGAGCCCACCGCGGCGCTGTCGGACAACGAGGCCGAAGCGCTGTTGCGCATCCTGGACCGGCTGCGAGGGCAGGGCAGCGCGATCCTGTATGTCTCGCACCGGCTGAACGAGGTGCGCAGGATCGCCGACCGCATCACCGTGCTGCGCGGCGGCCAGCATATCGCGACGCTGCCGGCCGCCGCGGTCGCCAGAACCGAAGAGCTCATCGAGCTGATGGTGGGCCGGCCGATCGAGGAGCTGTTTCCGCCGCGCAGCCCCGCGCGCGGCGGGACCGTGCTCGCCGTCCGCGGCCTCGGGCGGACCGGCGCCTTCGAAGATGTGAGTTTCGAAGTACGGGCCGGCGAAATTCTCGGCGTCGCCGGGCTGATCGGCGCCGGCCGGACCGAGGTGATGCGCGCGATCTTTGCCGCCGACCCGCTCGATCGCGGCGAGATCCTCAAGGATGGCCGGCGGCTTGCCCTGCGCTCGCCCGCGGAGGCGATCGCGTCGGGGATCGCCTACCTGCCGGAGGACCGCAAGGAGCAGGGCCTGGTGCTGACGCTGCAGGGGCACGAGAATCTGGCGATGGCATCGCTGGAACGGTATGGCGGCTGCGGCCTCGTATCGTGGGGCCGGCTGCGCCGCTCGGCCCAGGAGGTCGCAGCGCGACTGCAGTTTCGCGGCGACCTCGAGGCGCCGGCGCGCGTGATCTCCGGCGGGAACCAGCAGAAGCTCGTCATCGGCAAATGGGTGCTGTCCAAGGCCGACGTGCTGATCTTCGACGAGCCGACGCGCGGCATCGATGTCGGCGCGAAGGCCGAGGTCTATCGGCTGATCTATCAGCTGGCGATGCAGGGCAAGGCGGTGATCGTCGTTTCCTCGGAGCTCCCGGAGCTCGTCAATCTCTGCCACCGCATCATCGTCATGTCCGGCGGACGTGTGCAGGACGAAATGGACGCGGCCGATTTCGACGAGCGGCGCATCCTCGCGGCGGCGTTTGCCGCGCACGTGGGCGCGGACGGCGCAGGCGAACGGATCCAATGAGCGAGGTCCGTCCCGCGGGCGGCGGGATCGAGCGCGCCGGCGCGGCGCTCGGCCGGCGCAGCCGGTGGCGCGATCTGCTGCGCCGCAACGCCCGGGACATCGGGCTGCCCGTCGCGGTGGTCGCGCTCATCGTCCTGTTCGCGGCGACGTCGCCTGTGTTCGCGACCGCGCAGAACTTCCGCAATATCGGCGTCGCGGCGGCCGCGCTCGCGGCCGTATCGTTCGGCCAGACCTTTACCATTCTCACTGCCGGCCTCGATCTCTCGGTCGGCTCGACGGTGGCGCTGGTCAGCGTCATCTCGGCCTTCGGCATGCGAAGCCATGGTGTCGCCGCGGGGATGGCGGAAGGCCTGCTGGCCGGCGCGGCGGTTGGCCTGCTGAACGGCATCGTCATCACCCGGCTCAGGGTGTTTCCCTTCATTGCCACGCTCGCGATGCTGTCGATCATGTCCGGGCTCGCGCTCAATCTCAGCAGCGGCGTCGCGGTTTCCGGCATTCCCGGCGAATTCGGCGATCTTGCCTACCAGGTGGTGGCCGGGCTCCCGGTGCCGGTTGCGCTCGCGCTGCTCGTGCTCGTCGTCTCGCATTTCATCCTGCGCTACACGCGCCTCGGCCGGCATATCTATGCCGTCGGCGGCAACGAGGAGGCGGCCCGCCTTTCCGGCATTCGGATCGACGGCGTCAAATTGGCGGCCTATGTCATCTGCGGATTCTGCGCCGCCGTCGGCTCGATCATCCTCACCGCCCGGGTCGCCTCGGGCCAGCCGACGCTCGGCACGAGCCTGCCGCTCGAGTCGGTGGCGGCGGTCGTGCTCGGCGGGGTGTCGCTGTTCGGCGGCCGCGGGTCGGTCGTGGGCGTGGCGTTCGGGGTCGCCTTCGTGAGCATTCTCTCGAACGGGCTCAACCTGCTCAATGTCTCGTCCTACACGCAGCTCATGGTGATCGGCGGCGCGCTGATCGTCGCCGTGGCGCTCGATCAGGCGATCGTCCGTCGCCGGACGGGTGAATGACGTCAGGAGGACCGCATGGCAGAAACACAGAAGACCGTCACGCTCGTGCTCAACCAGCAGCAGCTCGAATTGCTGGATCGCACCCTCGCGCGCGCGGGCGCGGCCGACCGCGAGGCGTTGGTGCGCATGGCCTTGCGTGAGTTCTTTGCTCGCCACGGCGCCGACCTTCCCAAGGATCGAGCCTAGGAGAGCCGCGATGGCAGAGCGGACGATCAGGGCGCAGCTCCGATTGGAGCCTGGCACCGGCAAGGCGCTGGAGCTGCGCCGCGGCATGATCCTGCGCATCGAGCAGATCGAGGGCGGCCAGTGCGTCGACTTCAACTGCTTCAACCTGCACGACTACAAGGAGTTCTTCCACACCGGGCGGACGCGCCACATTCATGGGCTGCATCCCTCGAAGGGCGATTACCTCTGGTCGGCGCCGCCGCGCGAGCGGCCGATGATGTACATCCTCGAGGACACCGCCGGCACGAACGACATCCTCTATCCGCGCTGCAGCGCGTTTCTCTACGACTACCATTACGGCTTGCCGGTGCACACGAACTGCCACGACATCCAGGCCGAGGCGCAGCGCGAATACGGCCTGACGCCCGACGACGTGCACGACTCCTTCAATTTCTTCATGCATACCGGCATCGACCGCGCCGGCCATCCCTACATCGCGCGGCAGATCGCGAAAAAGGGTGATTACGTCGATCTCCTGGCGCTGATCGACGTGCTCGCGGTGCCGAATGTCTGCGGCGCGGACATCATGGCGACGAGCGATTTTTCGTTCAAGCCGATCGCGCTCACCGTTTTCGAGCCGAGCGCCGAGGCGCTCGCCGCGGCGCCCGCATTCCCTGCCTTCCGCACGCAGCGCACGCCCGCCGATTTCAAGATCAAGGCCATCAAGGCCGACCGGGAGCTCCGCCGCGATCCGCACTATACGCCCGAGTTCACCAACGTGCCGATCCGCACCGCGGAGCTTGCCGTCGCGCTCGACGCGGAGGAGTCCCGGGCGCTCGACGCGCTCAAGCGGACGGGGCTTTACGGCGGCACGGATGCCGAGGTGCTGCGCTACATCCTATTCAGCTGGTGGATCGAGCGCTTCATGGAGGGGCCGAAGCATTTCGACGATCTCAAGGCCTAGCCTTCGATCGCCGCGATGATCTCGTCATGGCCGAGGACCCAGCCGATCGTCGCGGCCATGAGTCGCAGCGCGAAGCTGTGCATCTCCTCCCCGTCCATGGAATCGACGGCGTCGGCCGCGATGACGACGCGGTAGTCGCGGTTGGTTGCTTCGAAGCCGCAACACAGCACGCACGACGTCGTATTGATCCCGGCGAGGATCAGCGTGTCCGCCCCGAGCCGGCGATCCAGGAGGAACGCGAGATCGGTGTCGCGGAACGGGTCGTAGCGCTTCTTGCCGCGGACGATCCAATCGCCCTTCCGCAGCAGGTCGGGCATGATCTCGGTCGTTCGCTCGCCGATGATGTTGTGGCCCGACATGCGTTTGCGCGCCTTGGACGGATCGTCGTGGATGGCTCTCCAGAAGGGATTGGCGAGAATCTCCTGCGCGTCGCGATATTCGGTCACGACATGGACGATCGGCACGTTCCGCGCGCGCAGCGCCTCGAACAGCCGCGCCGCCCGCGCGATCACCGGGCCGCAGCGTTCCGCCGGCAGCGGCAGCGTCGCCACCGCGGGATCGAGATGGCCGCGATGCATATCGATGGCGACGACGGCCGTGCGCTTGGGATCGAGGCGGATCATGGTCGGATCACCGGGTTGAGCGGGGAGGGGTGGCGCCAGTCCGGCGAAAAGCGATGCGCGAGCCCGGCGCGATCGGCGATCGCGCGGCCGATCTGCTGCGCCTCCGCGATGACGCGCGCGCCTTCGGAGAACCGGGGAAAGCGGCCGTCGCGATAGACGATCTCGCCGTCGACCAGGACGACGCGCGCGTCCGTGCCTTTCGCCGCATAGATCAGGCTGGAGATCGGGCGGTGGACCACGCCGACATGCGGCCTTCGCAGATCGAAGAGCACGATGTCGGCGCGCTTCCCGGGCTCGATCGAGCCGATCTCGCCGTCGAGGCCCAGCGCCTTCGCGGCATTGATTGTCGCCATCTCGATCGCCCGCTCGGCCGGCATGACCGTCGGATCGAGATGGCGCACGTGCTGCATGAGGGTGCACGCCTTCATCTGCTCGAGCATGTCGACGGAGTAGTCGACCATCGGACCGTCGGTGCCGAGCGCGACGTTGACGCCTGCGCGAAAGGCATTGGCGGCGGGAGCGATGCCCCCGCCGCGGATGGATTCGCTGGTCGGCGTGTAGACCAGGCTGGCACCGACCCGCGCCATGTGCTCGATGTCGAGGTCGCTTATGTGGATGCCGTGGATCAGGAGCCAGTGCGGATCCAGCAGCCCGAGCGTCATGAGATACCGCACGTCCGTGCGTCCGGACTCGCGGAGGTAGTGAAGCATTCCCTTCTCGATCGAGAACGTGCCGCTGGAGACGTGGTCGGTGATCCTGAGGCCGAGCTTCCGCGCCAGCTCGTAGCCGCGGCATATCAGGGCTTCCGTCGTCATGCCGGCGGCGACCCAATGCGCGTTGGACTCGATCGTCATGGCCATGCGGACGAGCCCGCCACCGGCACCGTCCCAGCGCCCGACCTCCTCGGCGAACGCAGCCAGCGCCTCGTCGAGATCGAGGGGATGGGCCGGATTGGCGGCGGTGCGGCAGCGCAGCTCCTTGGCGAACACCTGCCGGATGCCCAGCTCGCGCTGCGGCTCGATCGTCGCGGCAACGTGCGCCGGCGTTGTCGTCGTCACCGAGTGGTTGAGCGAGCAGGTGGTTCCTGTCGCAAGCATCTCCATCCCCGCCACGTAGCTCGACACTCTGAGCGCCTCGGGCGACAGCCCCGCGGTGAGCGGGAGGAGGAACGCGAACACCCAGTCTTCGAGGAGATAGCCGTCGGCCAATCCCTTGAACAGCGTATACCAATGGTGCTGATGCAGGTTGATGAGGCCGGGCATCGCCACCATGCCCGTGCCGTCGATGACCTCGTCAAATCCGTGGCGCGGCGGCGCCGCGGACGCGGGGCCGACGGCGTCGATGCGGCCGTTCGCCACGGTGATGAATCCGCCCGGCCACACCTCGCGCTCGTCGTTGACCGTGACGATGAAGGCGTCCTTGATCAGCGTGCGGGCCATAGAGCACCCCCCTCGGCGTTCCGGATCGCGCTCAGCGATGGTCGTGATCCTTCGGCAGGAATTCCGTGGTGTAGAACTTCGACATGTCGGCCGATTCCGGGAGCAGCTTCAGCCCCACCAGCGACCGCTTCAGTTCGGCGATCGACTGATCGTCGAAGTTGCAGGCCTTGGTGAACAGATTGTCGTGCGTGATGTCGTATTCCTTCGCCGTCACGCTCTCGGGGAGCTGGGTGATGGCGCTCTCGATCTTCACCGTCTCCGCCCGATGGGTGCGGATGAAGTCGACGGTCTCGACCCAGCCCGCGACAAACGCACGGACCGCCTCGGGGTTGGTCTTGATGATGTGGTTGGACGCAACGAGGAGGCCGGAAACCATGCTTGCCTCGTAGTCCGACACCGAAACGAGCGGATGCCCGATCTTCTGTTCCTCCATGCTCAGGAACTGGTTGGTGCCGCCGAGATCGGCATCGACGAGATGCTCGCGGAACGCGGCGATGGTGCTGGCGACGCCGTTGCCGATCGCGACCGGCGTGATCCCCTCGGGGCCCCAGCCCTTCTTGACCGCCAGCTCCTTCGCCAGCCACTCGGTGAGCGAGCCGGGGCTCGAGACGCCGATCTTCTTGCCCTTGAGATCGTCGATGGTCTTGATCGGCGAGTCGTGCGGCACGCCGATGCTGAGGAAGGAAAACGGTCCCGAGACCTCGCAGATGCCCATCATCGGCGCGCCCTTGGCGATGAACGCGAGCTCGGTTCCGCCCGCGTCGCCGATGTCGATATTGCCGGCCGCCATCGCCTGGGCCATCTTGGCGCCGCCGCGGAAATTCACGATCGTCACGTCGATCCCGTGCTTCGTGAAGATGCCGAGCTGCTTCCCGACATCGACCGGGATCACCGGGTCGGAGGTCGCCACGGCCTTGCCGACCACGATCGTGGTGTCCGCCGATGCCGCCAACGGCACCGCCGCCGCGCCAAGCACGAGCAAGGCTCCGACGCTGTGGCGCAGCCGGTGTCTCGTCATGCAGTCCTCCCCGTGGCCGTTTGTTGCTTGGTGAAACGCTGGATCGAGACCCCTCGTCCGATCGGGGACAATGTCTCATCACTCGGACTCGAAGGCAACGGGAGCGGGGCGGCGCCCGGAAGGCTCGCGAATTGACAGGTTTGACGCCCAGGCCATACTGTTCGTGAAGCTGGGAAAGGAAGCGCGAGTCATGGCGAGAATTCGACATATTGCGATCTTCTCGGACGATCCCGAGCGGCTCGCCGACTTCTACGTCGACGTGTTCGGCATGGAGATCAAGGGCAAGAGCGAGGGCGACGGCTCGGTCTGGCTGAGCGACGGGTATATGGACATCGCGCTGCTGCGCCGTCGCAGCGAGCTGGCGCCCGAGGGCGTGCACCATTTCGGCATCACCATCGAGCCGTCGGAGAAGGACCGCGTCTATCAGCGCCTGAAGGCGCGCGATGCCTGGCTGATGAAGCCGCCGCCGGGCCGGCCCTATGTCGAGGATGCCGCGAAGGACGCGGACGGCAACAAGTTCGACATCTCGACCTCGGCGGTGAAGGGCGAGGGCGGGCGGATCGCGAACAAGGACGAGGCCCGTGTCGCCGACCTCGCGAAGGCGTGACCGCGATGACGGCGCGCGTGCCCTATGACGGGCCGATCGAGCCCGGCATGGTCTTCGACTTCGAGCCCGGCAAGAAGCACAAATACGAGCGGCTGGTGGTGACGCGGCGGCAGGGCGCGCGGCTCTGGGCGACCGGCCGCTGCGGCGAGACCTTCCACAACGAGCCCGAATTCCGCGCCGCGGTCGTGTTCGTCTCCGACCGGCACGTCAAGAAGCCGCGGCCCGAACCGATGCGGCTCGAGGGGCGGTATCGCGGGCCGATCGCCGTCGGCATGGTCTTCGATTTCGAGCCCGGCAAGCGGCACCAGTACGAGCGGATCACCATCACCGATCTCAAGGGCCCGCATATCTGGGCGCGCGGCCGCTGCGGCCAGACCTATTATGAAGAAGAGGACTTCCGCGACCACGTGGTCGCGGTGCCGCCGGAGCGACGCTAGCCGGTCGGCCTGCGAAAGCCAATTCCATGAGCATCGCCGTCGAAGAGCGGCCGCATCACATCCCGGCCTTCCTGACCATGGGCTTCCGGCCGTTCTTTCTTGCCGCGGGAGCCTGGTCGGTGGTGGCGCTCCTGGTCTGGATCGTGATGCTGACGACCGGCGGCAGCCTGCCGAGCCGCCTCGATCCGCTCGCCTGGCACGTCCACGAGATGCTGTTCGGCTTCGTGATGGCGGCGGTGACCGGGTTTCTTCTCACCGCGGTGCCGAATTGGACGGGGCGCGCTCCGGTCAGCGGCCTTCCCCTCGCGTCGCTCGCGGGGCTGTGGCTGCTCGGCCGGATCGCCTGCCTCGTTTCGGCACTGATACCGGCCTGGCTTTCCATCGCCGCCGACCTCGCTTTTCCGGCGGTGCTGGCGGCGCTCATCGCGCATGAGATCGTCGCCGCGCGGAACTGGCGCAACCTGCCGATGGTGGCGCCGGTGACGGTGCTCGGGCTCGCCGATCTCCTGATGCTTCTCGAGGCCGATGGAGCTTCGGTGCCGACCGGGATCGGTTGGCGCCTTGGCCTCGTCGCCGTCGTCGTGCTGATCTCGGTGGTGGCCGGGCGCATCGTGCCGAGCTTCACGCGGAACTGGCTCGTGCGGCGCAATGTCGCGCATCTTCCCGCGGCGCACGGCCGGGTCGACCAGGCGGCGCTCGGTATGCTCCATGTAGGCCTGCTGGGCTGGGCCGTCTTTCCCACGGTCCCGGCGTTCGGCCTCGTCCTGGTGCTCGGCGCCGCGCTCAATCTCTGGCGCTGGCTGCGGTGGCGCGGCATCGCCACGATGGCCGAACCGCTGCTGCTGATCCTGCATGTGGGCTATGGCTGGCTGATTCTCGGCGCCGCGCTGCTCGGCCTTGCCGCGTGGGGCGCGCCGGTGCCGCAGAGCGCGGCGATCCACGCGCTGACCGCC
>Ga0070740_10004280_pt1 | contig 14197 bp, 14 predicted proteins | sample Coa_R2_FD_67286 | JGI IMG/M metagenome (GOLD analysis project Ga0070740, IMG submission 67286) | Surface soil microbial communities from Centralia Pennsylvania, which are recovering from an underground coalmine fire - Coalmine... | ecosystem: Environmental > Terrestrial > Soil > Unclassified ... | reverse complement strand
TCATCGGCATCATTCTGCTGATCGGCATCGTCAAGAAGAACGCGATCATGATGATCGACTTCGCGCTCGAGGCCGAGCGCAACGAGGGCTTGAGTCCGCGTGAGGCGATTTATCAGGCCTGCCTGATCCGTTTCCGGCCGATCATGATGACCACGATGGCGGCGCTGTTCGGCGCCCTGCCGCTGGCGATCGGCATGGGCACCGGTTCGGAGCTGCGCCAGCCCCTCGGGATTGCGGTGGTCGGCGGTCTGCTGCTGTCGCAACTGCTGACGCTGTTCACGACGCCGGTGGTGTATCTGGCGCTCGAACGCCTGGCGCGCCGGTTCCGGCCCTTGTCGCGACCGGGCGCCATCGACGCAGCATCCGCCGGCTGAAAGGCTGCACAGTCGCAGCGAAGCACGTAAAATTCGCCGCACGGGGCGTAGCGCAGCCTGGTAGCGCACCTGCCTGGGGGGCAGGTGGTCGCAGGTTCAAATCCTGTCGCCCCGACCAATTCCGCCAGTGCGCTGCCCTGGGGCAGCGCCGCTGACGCAGGCCACCGCTGCCGCCGGCGGTTTGCGAGCCCCGCATCGCGGCGTGAACCGATGACGACCTGCGCCTTGGATCCGCAAACGCCCTTGCTCAAAATGCCGGAGATACCGGAGCGATCCGAGCGGATCGCCCTGCCGTCCGTGCTCGCCTGCGTGGCGGAAGACATGGCGCGGGTGAACGCCATGATCCACGCGCGGCTGGCCTCGGAAGTCGTCCTGATCAACGACATCGGCGGCTATCTGGTCAATGCTGGCGGCAAGCGTCTGCGCCCGGCGCTCGTGCTGCTGGCGGCGCGCGCCTTGGGCGGCCGCGGGGATCTGCCCTGCCTGTTGGCTTGTGTGATCGAATTCATCCACACCGCCACGCTGCTGCACGACGACGTGGTCGACCATTCCGAGCGCCGCCGGGGCCGGCCCACCGCCAACGCGGTGTGGGGCAACGCCGGCGCGGTGTTGTCGGGCGATTTCCTCTACTCGCGCAGCTTTCAGTTGATGGTGGAGGCGAACAGCATGCCGGTGATGCAGGTCATGGCCGACGCCACCAATGCCATCGCCGAGGGCGAAGTCCTGCAACTCATGAATTGCAAGGACCCCACGGTCAGCGAAGCGCGTTATCTGCGGGTGATCGAACTCAAGACCGCGCGCCTGTTCCAGGCCGCCGCGGAGATCGGCGCCATCGCCGCCGGGGGCAATGCGCACGCACGGGCGTGCCTGGCCGCCTACGGGCACGACCTGGGCATGGCCTACCAGCTCGTGGACGATTTGCTCGACTACACCGCCGATCCGGAAGTCAGCGGCAAAAACCTCGGCGCCGATCTGGCCGAGGGCAAGCCCACATTGCCGCTGATTTATGCCATGCGCGAAGGCGCTGCCGCCCAGCAAACGCTGATTCGCGAGGCGATCGAGCACGGCCGCATCGAGCGGCTTGCGGAAGTGCTCGCCGCCGTTGAAGCCAGCGGTGCGATCCCGTACACTCGCGCACTTGCCGAGCGCCACAGCCGTTCGGCGGCCGCAGCGGTCGAGGGATTGCCCGATTCTCCGTATCTGCAGGCACTGCGGCAGCTGACCCGGTTCGTCATCCAGCGCATGAGTTGAACCGCGGCGGGGCGTAGCTCAGCTTGGTAGAGCGCTTGCTTCGGGAGCAAGAGGTCGCAGGTTCAAATCCTGTCGCCCCGACCATCACCGCCGGACAGGGTCTGGCGCTGCGCGGCGCAAGCCACGATCGCTCCACGGCGCCGCCTGGACGGCGCGCGGCTGCGCTATCTTTTCTCCCGGCGAGCGATCCCGCTCGGTTCACACATCGGGGAAGCCCATGGAAACGTTCAAGACCCTGACTTACGAGGTCACCGGCCGCATCGCGCGCATCACGCTCAACCGCCCGGAGCGGGGCAACGGCATCACGCTCGATCTGCCGCAAGAACTCGCCGCCTGCGTGGAACGCGCCAACATCGATCCGGCGGTACACGTCATCGCCCTGTCCGGTCGTGGCACCGGGTTTTGCGGCGGGTACGACCTGGTGGAAAGCGCCGAGGCGATGAGACTCGGCGAGGACTCGCCACGGCGTCCGAAGGGTTCGGTGCTCGATCCGCTGGTGCAGATGAAGAACCATATGCCCAACAGCGCCTGGGACCCGATGATCGATTACGCCATGATGAGCCGCAACGTGAAAGGCTTCATGAGCTTGTTCCACAGCGAAAAACCGGTGGTGTGCAAAGTGCACGGCTATTGCGTCGCCGGCGGCACCGACCTGGCGCTGTGCTCGGACCTGCTGGTGATCGCCGACGACGCCAAGATCGGGTACCCGCCGGCGCGGGTGTGGGGTTCGCCGACCACCTCGCTGTGGTTCCATCGCATCGGTCTGGAAAAGGCCAAACGCCTGCTGTTCACCGGCGATTGTCTGTCGGGCAGGGAAGCCAAGGAGTGGGGTCTGGCCATCGAGTCGGCCCCCGCCGACCAGCTCGACGAACGTTTCGAAATTCTCTTATCGCGCATTGCGCGCATGCCGATCAATCAACTGGTGATGATGAAGCTGCTGCTGAACCAGTCGGTGATGCAACAGGGCCTGCAGACCACTCAGATTCTCGGCACCGTCTTCGACGGCATCGCGCGGCATACCCCAGAAGGCTATGCCTTTCAGCGGCGCGCGGCCGAAGCCGGCTTCCGGCAGGCCGTGCGGGAACGCGACGAGCCTTTCGGCGATTTCGGGCTTTCCACGTTCAAGGGCTAGCGGCGTCAAGCCGCCCGCAAAATAGCGCGATTTTGCCCACCGGCACACAACAGGTGCGCCGGATGACTTCCTTGTAGTATCGTTATGTCGGCATGAAACCGCGCTTGTTTGTGTGACGACCGAGGCGGGCATTGAGTGCCGTCCGATTTAAGCGATATTGGGCGAACGAAAAGGGCTGGCCTGTCTAAAGGCCAGGCCTGAAATTCATCATCACCTCAACGGGAGCCACAAGTGCCTAGAGGAAAACAGACGGAAGAAAGCCTGGTGCGGCGGATCGCAGCACTCGACGCGAAACGAAAAGTGCTGAAGAAGAAGCTTCAGGTCATGCGCATCCGTGCCGCCGCCAAGCGCCGCAAGGCGATGATGAGCACCCTGCGCAAGAACGAAAAAGAAGTGCTCGAAGTGATCCGGACCAAGGCGCCGGATTTCTTCAAGAAGCTGGTTGGAGAGCAGGCGCAGGCCAAACCGCGACGCAGCCGCAGGGCGAAGGTCGCGAAGGTCGCCGAGAAATAAGCCTGCGGCCCATGGCCGCCGTGGTGCGCGAGGCAGGTTGACGCGACGGCAGCACGGACGCTAGGCGTTCGTGCCGCCGTCAGCGGCATTCGCTTTAACTGATGTGGCGGCTGACCAGCTTGGTCATCTCGAACATGTTGACCACGGACTTTCCGCCGAAGAGCTTGCGCAGCTTTTCGTCAGCATTGATCATCCGCTTGTTGATCTTGTCCTGCAGGCCGTTTTTCTTGATGTAGGCCCACAGCTGCTTGGTGATCTGACCCCGCGGCTGCGGTTTGCTCCCCACGATCTCCGCCAGCACCGGACTCGGCGTCATCGGTTTCATGAGCGCCGGATTCGGTTTGCGCTTGGCTTTCTTCGGTGCCGCTTTCTTGGCGGCCTTCTTGGGCGCCGCTTTCTTGGCGCCCGCTTTCTTTGCAACGGACTTCTTCCTGGCTTTGGCCATCGCTCAGCCCCTCTGTTTAGCCCCCGTATGGGCGGTGGAATCTTAGCTGGAAACACGCCGCGCCGTGCGCGCGCGTTCACACTGCGCAGGATAGCGTGTTTCGCGTCGCGCGCGTAGTCCCGTCACGGGGTCAGGACCGTCGGCCGCGCCTCGGGCAGGGTCTCCGGGAAATCCAGGGTGTAATGCAGGCCGCGGCTTTCGTGCCGCTGCAGGGCGGAGGCGACGATCAGCTCGGCGACCAGCACCAGGTTACGCAGTTCGATCAGGTGATGGGTGACACGGTAGTTGCGGTAGAACTCGATGATCTCGCGCTTGAGCAGATCCACTCGATGCTGGGCGCGCAGCAGGCGTTTGGTGGTGCGCACGATGCCAACGTAGTCCCACATGAAGGTGCGCAGTTCCAGCCAGTTGTGGGAGACCACCACGTCCTCGTCGGAATCCGAGACGCGCGATTCGTCCCAGGGCTTGAGCGGCAGCGGCGGCGGCATCTGGTCCAGAGTCTGCAACAGGTCTTCGGCCGCGGCCTTGGCGAACACCAGGCACTCGAGTAGCGAGTTACTGGCCAGGCGATTGGCGCCGTGCAACCCGGTGCAGGCGACTTCGCCGACCGCGTAGAGACCGGCGACGTCGGTCCGCGCATGCAAGTCCGTGATCACGCCGCCGCAGGTGAAATGCGCCGAGGGCACCACCGGGATCGGCTGGCGCGTGATGTCGATCCCCAGGCTCAGACAGTGTGCGTAGATCGAAGGGAAGTGGCTGCGCACGAACTCGGCCGGTTTGTGGCTGATATCGAGCCATACGTGCTTCACGCCGAGGCGCTTCATTTCGTGGTCGATGGCGCGCGCGACGACGTCACGCGGCGCCAGTTCCGCGCGCGGGTCGAAACGCGGCATGAAGCGCTCGCCAACCCCGCCGTCGGGCGTGGGTACGTGCAGAGTGGCGCCCTCGCCGCGGAGCGCTTCGGAGATCAGGAAGGAACGCGATTCGCGATGGTACAAACAGGTCGGGTGGAACTGCATGAACTCCATGTTCGCCACCCGGCAGCCCGCGCGCCAGGCCATGGCGATGCCGTCCCCCGAAGCGCCGAAAGGATTGCTGGAGTAGAGATAGACCTGATTGGCGCCGCCAGTGGCGAGGATCACCGCTTTGGCCGGTACCGCCTCGACACGCTTGCGGTTGCGGTCGTAAAGGTAGGCACCCAGCACGCGCCGCGCCGTGCGTTCCACGATCAGGTCGATGGCCACGCTGCGCTCGCGCACGGTGATGTTGGGATGGCTGGCGGTGAGCTCGGCGAGCGTGGTCTCCACCGCACGGCCAGTGGCATCGGCTGCATGCACTACCCGTCGATGGCTGTGGCCGCCTTCACGGGTCAGGTGCAGCCTCTGTCCGCGCAGTTCGCCTTCTTCGTGGGTGAACACCACCCCCTGTTCGACCAGCCAGCGGATGCAGTCGGGGCCACGCGCCACGGTGAAGCGCACCGCCCGTTCGTCGCACAGCCCGGCGCCGGCGGCGAGGGTGTCGCGCACATGGGCTTCGAGCGAATCGTCCTCGTCGAGCACGGCGGAAATGCCGCCTTGAGCCCACAGCGTGCTGCCGGAGGCGAGCGTGCCCTTGGAAACGACCATCACGCGGCGACCGGCCTGGGCCAGGCGCAGCGCGGCCGACAGGCCGGCGGCGCCGCTGCCGAGGATCAGCACTTCGGGTGCGGAAGTCACGTGGCTACGGGCGATTCGGGGCGCCGGATCGGGTCGGCGGGTTGTTACAATACTCCAGTGAACCGCGGCACCGGCGAGGGCCGTCAACTGATCCCCAAACCACACCGCGGGCCGCAAAGGACGACGGTTCGTAACCCCTGCGCATGAGCGAACAACAAACGGACGAACAACTGGTCGCTCGCGCGCAACAGGGCGATAAACGCGCCTTCGAAATGCTGGTGCGCAAATACCAGTACCGCATCATCCAGCTCGTCGGTCGCCTGGTCGGCGAGGGCGACGCGCCGGACGTCGCTCAGGAAACCTTCATCAAGGCGTATCGGGCGCTGTCCGGTTTTCGCGGTCAGAGCGCGTTTTACACCTGGCTGTACCGCATCGGCATCAACACCGCCAAGAACTACCTGGTCTCGCGCGGTCGTCGGCCGGCGGATCAGGATATCGATGTCGCCGACGCGGAACAATACGGCCATACCGAATATCTAAGCGATGTCGATACGCCGGAATCGATGTTGCTGTCGGAGGAGATCCGGCGCAAGGTGGCCGAGGTGATCCAGAAACTTCCCCCGGACCTGCGCCAGGCCATCACGCTGCGCGAACTGGAAGGTTTGAGCTACGAGGAGATCGCGGAAGTGATGGACTGCCCGATCGGCACGGTGCGCTCGCGCATTTTCCGCGCCCGCGAAGCGATCGACGCCGTCGTGCAACCGCTGCTGGAATGAGCCGCCTTATGCTTTCCTGCCTTGCGCGAACGACGTCCTTTGGATGCGGAGCTGAACAGCCCGATTGCCGCGCTGCAGCAGCACAGGAGCGATTTTTTGCCCGACGGGCGCGGGCTGTGGAACTTTCTGCGTTGCCCGTTGTTTATGGGTTCGGTACCTTAATGCCGGCTGAACGATGAACCGCCCGGAACTGGATTCGATGTCCGAAATACTTCTGTCCGCCATGCTGGACGGAGAGTGCGACGCCGACGAGACGAGGCGCATGCTCGATGCAACCGGCGCTTCGCCCGCCCTGCAGCGGCGCTGGAGCCGACTTTGCCTGGTGCACGATGCCCTGCGCGGGGTGCGGGTCCGGTCCATCGACGACGCTTTCTGTGCCGGCGTGATGAGCGCGCTGGAGGGGATCGACCCCGAGTTCTCCAACGCCCCCAAGCTCGTCCGGCGAGTCGGCAGACGCCGTTCCTACTGGCGCCCGCTGGCCGGACTCGCCGCCGCGGCGTCCGTCGCCGCGGTCCTGGGCTTCGGATTGCAGGCCTGGCTGAATCCGCAAGCATCGACATCCCTCGCCAGCGCATCCTCGACGCCGATGCCGCCCTTGCCAGAGCAGCTGGCGAGCGCGCCGGCGGCCACGACGGTCTCCGCGGAACCGGAGGAAACGCGCTGGAGCCAGCTCGACGCCGACACGGCGCGTCAGCTCAACGAATACCTGCTGGACCATAGCAATCTGCGCGCCGCCCAGGGCATGGGCGGGGCGCTGAGCTACGCGCGCATGACTGCGCGCCCCGTCGAGTATCGCCAGGGCGCCTCGCACTGATGCGCGCGCGGCTGCTCTGTGCCGGCGCGGCGGCCTGGGTCGCCGTGGCACTGCCGGCTCAGGCGGCCTCCATCGGCGACGATCCCGCGGGCAATCTGATCCGCGCCGCCGCAGCTTCGCGCACCACCACCTACGAAGGCGTGATGGTGTACCGCGGCGACAATGGCGACCGCTTCGAAGTCCTGCGCGTACAGCATCGCTACCAGGACGGCAGCGAGCGCGAGCGCCTGGTGGCCCTCACCGGCGAACCGCGCCAGCTTCTGCGCATCGACAACAAGCTGATCTGCATCCTGCCCAAGGATCAAATGGTCAGCCTGGCGCGACCCGGTCTGCGCGGCTTCCTGACTCAGCTCAACGCCGATCGCGTGCAAATGCTCGGTCATTGGTACGACTTCCGCGACCTGGGGCTCGGGCGCATCGCCGGCCGCATGTGCAACGGCGTGGCGGTGCTGCCGCGCGACGAATACCGCTACGGCTACGAGGTCTGGGCCGATCGCGACACCGGCCTGCCGCTGAAGATCAGTCTGGTCGGCAGCCGCGGCGAGGTGCTGGAACAGGTGATGTTCACCGACATTTCTTTTCCCGCTTCCATCCCCGATTCCGTTTTCACCGCGGCGGTGGATTCCTCCAAGTTCAAGGCCGTCGCGCAGGACCTGCCGACGCTCGACACGGGCACGACGCCGCCCGGCAAGCCGCAGGTTTCTTTCGATCAGTTGCCGCCCGGCTACCACGTCGTGGCCCACGAGGACCGGCCCTTGTCGAACGGGCAGCCCGGCCAGATGGAACAACTGCTGCTGTCCGACGGCCTGTCCGCGGTTTCGGTATTCAGCGAGATCGAACAGCACGCGGCGCCCGACAAGCTGTTCCGAGGGGTTTCCCATCTGGGTCCGGTGCAGGCTTATGGCCGCGTGATTGGTTCTTACCACATCACCATCGTCGGCGAGGTGCCGCCGCAAGCGATCCGCATGATCGGCGACGGCGCCCATCCGGTGCTGCCGCTCCCGACCGCGCCGGCGGAATCCGCCACGCCTTAGGCGGTCCGTAACGGCGGTCGCTCACTGCAACGACCGCCGGCTTGCGCGACAATAGTCGGCGGGCTGTGCCTCAGATCCGCCCGCTCGTCCATCGGAGTACCGAATGACGCCTCGTTCCGCCTCCCCACTGCGGATACTGTCCTGTTGCGCGCTGGCGCTGATTGCCGGCTGCCAGCGGGCGCAGCCCGCGTTGCCGGATTTTGCCGATCTGGTGGACCGGGTGAGCCCTACGGTGGTCAACATCAGCGCCGTGCCGGCGAGCCCCCAGGATTCTGACACCGGGGACGCCGATCAGGATCGATCGACGCCGGACTGGCTGAAGAAATTCCTCGAACAGCACAAGAATGACGGCGGTTCGGGCGAGGGACAGGACCAAGACCAGAGTCCCGGAGCCGCTCCGGGAGATCGTTCGGACAATGACCAGGGCGATGGCGATGGCACCCCGCTGGACGAAGAACAGTCTCTGGGTTCGGGCTTCATCCTGTCCTCCGACGGCTACATCCTCACCAATCAGCACGTGGTCAGCGATGCCAAGGAAGTGGTCGTCCGCCTGTCCGACCATCGTCAGTTTCCGGCGCAGGTGGTGGGCAGCGACGCGCGCAGCGACATCGCCCTGCTCAAGATCGCGGCTACCGGACTGCCGGCGGTCAAGCTCGCCGACATGAAGAAAGTCCGCGTGGGCGAGTGGGTGATGGCGATCGGCTCGCCGTTCGGCTTCGACTATTCGGTGACGGCCGGCATCATTTCGGCCAAGGGCCGCAATCTCGACACCGAGCAATACGTGCCCTTCATCCAGACCGACGCGGCGATCAATCCCGGCAATTCCGGCGGTCCGTTGTTCAACCTCAAAGGCGAGGTGGTCGGCGTCAATTCGCAGATTTACAGCCAGACCGGCGGTTTCATGGGCGTGGCTTTCGCCATTCCCATCGACGTCGCCGCCAAGGTGGCGCGCGAACTCAAGGAGCACGGCCACGTCACGCGCGGCTGGCTGGGGGTGGTGGTCCAGGCGGTGGACGATCGCAAGCTGGCCAAGTCCTTCGGCCTGGCCAAACCGGAAGGCGCGCTCATCGCCAAGGTGCTGCCGGACAGCCCGGCGGCGCAGGCCGGGCTCAGGGTCGGCGACGTGATCCTCAAGTACAACGGCACCGAACTGGTCAGCTCACGCGCCTTGCCACCGCTGGTGGGGGACAGTACGCCGGGCGACACCGTCGCGCTGGAGCTGATGCGCGATGGCCGGATCGTCACCGTCAAGGTCGAAGTGGGCAGGCTGGACAACCAGGACCAGGCTTTGGACCGTGTGCAGCCCGGCGCCTCGCCTGCACCGGAACTCGTCCCGCGGCACGAGCGCAACGAAAGCCGCTCCGGCGGTCCGCTGGGGCTGGAGCTGCAGGACTTGAGCGACGAGGAGCGCAAGCGTGCCAACGTGGTGGCCGGAGGCGTGCGCGTGCTGGCCGTAGGGCCGGGACCGGGGCGCGATGCCGGCGTGGAGCGCGGCGACATCATTCTTTCCATCGCCGGGCAGGAAGTGGACAGCGTCGCGCGCTGCGCCGAAGTCGCCGGCCGCCTGACGCCGGGAATCAGCGTGCCGATGCTGGTGCAGCGTCAGGGTGCGCCCCTGTTCTTGGCCTTGCAGATGCCGCCCGCCGGCTCGCGGTGATGGCCGATCCCTTCCCGAGCGTTCTGCGCGCCACGCTGCTGACTCGGCCCGGATGCCATCTGTGCGAGGAATTTCTCGCGCAGTTGGTCGCCGCCCGTCCGCAGCTCGCGGGCTGCGTGGAGATCGCCGACGTGGACAGCCGGCCGGAGTGGCGCCGGCGCTACGGTTACCGCATCCCGGCGCTGCTCGACGCGCACGGCGAGCTGGTCTGCGCCCTACGCTTCGATGCCCAGGCGGTTGACGAAAAGCTCAAGAACGTGCCGAAGGCTTAAATCGCGCAAACGGCTATACTTCGCCGCCATTTGGCGGCTTTTCCATGACGCAGCCTCCCGCAAAGCAGGCGCTGATCCGCAATTTCTGCATCATCGCGCACATCGATCACGGCAAATCCACGCTCGCCGACCGCTTCATCCAGTTGTGCGGGGGCCTGCAGGCGCGCGAGATGACGGAGCAAGTGCTGGACAACAACCCGATCGAGCGCGAGCGTGGCATCACGATCAAGGCGCAGGCGGTTTCCTTGAACTACGCGGCGCGCGACGGCCGGACTTATCAACTCAACTTGATCGACACGCCGGGGCACGTGGATTTCTCCTACGAAGTCAGCCGCTCGCTGGCGGCCTGCGAAGGGGCGCTGCTGGTGGTGGACGCCAGCCAGGGCGTGGAGGCGCAATCGGTGGCCAACTGCTACACCGCGATCGAGCAGAACCTGGAAGTGCTGCCGGTGCTCAACAAGATCGACCTCGCCAACGCTGAACCCGAGCGCGTGGCGCAGGAGATCGAGGACATCATCGGCATCGCGGCCGCCGACGCCTTGCGCATCTCGGCCAAGACCGGACAGGGCGTGCCCGAAGTGCTCGAAGCGGTGGTGCACCGGCTGCCTCCACCCCGTGGTGATCCTGCGGGTCCGCTGCAGGCGCTGATCGTGGATTCCTGGTTCGACAACTACCTCGGCGTGGTCTCGCTGGTGCGCGTGGTCAACGGCCGCATCGCGCGCGGCCAGAAGCTCAGGGTGATGTCCACCGGCCGCGACTACGAAGTGAGCCTGCTCGGGGTGCACACGCCCAAGCGCGTGGCGCGCGAGGCTCTGGAGTGCGGCGAAGTGGGATTCGTGGTCGCCGGCATCAAGGATATCGATGGCGCGCCGGTCGGCGACACCCTGACGGACGCCGCGCAGCCCTGCGCTTCCCCGCTGCCCGGCTTCCGCCAGGTGCAGCCGCGCGTGTTCGCCGGCATGTTCCCGGTGGATGCCGACGACTTCGAGAACTTCCGCGACTCGCTGCACAAGTTGCGCCTCAACGACTCTGCGCTCCAGTTCGAGCCGGAGAATTCCACCGCGCTGGGCTTCGGCTTCCGCATTGGCTTCCTCGGCATGCTGCACATGGAAATCGTGCAGGAGCGGCTGGAGCGCGAGTACGGCCTCAATCTCATCACCACCGCTCCCTCGGTGGTCTACGAAGTGCTGATGCGCGACGGCCGCGTGCGCCGCATCGACAACCCGGCCGAGCTGCCCGACCCGGGGCAGTACCAGGAGATCCGCGAGCCGATCATCCTCTGCCGCCTGCTGATGCCGCCGGCCTATGTCGGCCCGGTGATGCAACTGTGCATGGAAAAGCGCGGCGTGCAGAAGAACCTGCGCTACCACGGCAGCCAGGTGCAGATGGAAGTGGAGATGCCGCTGGCCGAAGTGGTGATGGATTTCTTCGACCGGCTCAAGAGCGTGTCGCGCGGTTACGCCAGCTTCGAATACGAGTTCCTGCGCTTCCAGGCGGCGGATCTGGTCAAGCTCGACGTGCTGGTCAACGGCGACAAGGTCGATGCGCTCGCCACCATCGTCCATCGCCAAGCCGCGTATCCGCGCGGGCGGGAGCTCACCGAGCGCATGCAGAAGGTGATCCACCGCCAGATGTTCGACGTGGCGATCCAGGCCGCCATCGGCGGCAAGATCATCGCCCGGACGACGGTCAAGGCGCTGCGCAAGGACGTGCTGGCCAAATGCTACGGCGGCGACGTGTCGCGCAAGCGCAAGCTGCTGGAAAAACAGAAGGAAGGCAAAAAGCGCATGAAGCAGGTCGGTGCCATCGAGATTCCCCAGGAGGCGTTTCTCGCGGTGCTCGGCGTGGAGCGCAAGAACGGAAGGAACACGCAATGAGCTTCGTCGTCGTTTTCAACTACGCCCTGACGATCCTGACCGCCGTCACCGGCGCGGTGTGGCTGCTGGACAAGCTGTGGCTCGCGCGCCGGCGCCGCGCGCGCAGCGGCGAGGCGGCCAGGCCGGGCGCGGTGGTGGATTTCTGCGTCGGTCTGTTTCCGGTGATCCTGCTGGTGTTCGTGGTGCGGTCCTTCATCGTCGAACCTTTCCGCATTCCCTCCGGCTCGATGATTCCGACGCTGCACGTGGGCGATTTCATCCTGGTCAACAAGTTCGACTACGGTCTGCGCTGTCCGATCGGTCGCTGCAAGTTCCTCGACATCGGCGAGCCGAAACGCGGCGACGTGGTGGTGTTCCGCTGGCCGCGAGATCCCAGCGTGGATTTCATCAAGCGCGTGATCGGGCTGCCCGGCGACCATATCCGCTATGTCAACAAGGTGCTCACGGTCAACGGCGATACCGCCAGCCTGACGCCGGCCGGTGGCGGCGGCGAGGAGGGCGCGCAGCGCTTCCACGAAGTTTTCAGCGGCGTGCACCACGACATCCTGATCGTGCCCGACCGCGTCGGCGATCCCTATAGTTGCCCCTTCGTCCATCCCAATCCGGACGATTTCGAATACACCGTGCCGCCGGGGCAGTACTTCATGATGGGCGACAACCGCGACGGCTCCAACGACAGCCGCTGCTGGGGCACGGTGCCGGAGGCCGATCTCAAGGGCAAGGCCATCCTGATCTGGATGAGCTGGAACGGCGCTCCGGTGTTTTCGCGCATCGGCACGCTGATCCATTAAGATGCGCGGGCGTGGAGGAGGATCGCGACATGAACGGCGCGCTTAGGCAACGCGGGCTTGGCTTGTTGGGCCTGATCTTCGTGCTGGCGTTGGTCGGCTTCGTGGCCTTGCTCCTGATCAAGTGCGGACCGGTGTATCTCAACCAGATGACGATCGAGCGCGATCTGCGCGAGATCGCCAATCAGGCCACGGTGGTCGACGGCCAGGTGGATGTCGGCGCGCTGCGCAGCGCGATCGAGCGGCGTTGGGACGTGGACTACATCACCCAGCTCGAGCCGCGCGACATCAAGGTGGTGCGCGGCGAGCGCGGACTGACCCTGTCCTACGACTACGAGGCGCGCGAGCACCTGTTCTACAACATCTACATCGTCATCCATTTCGCGGACGACATTCCGATCCGCGGCGGGGCCGGTTGAACGACGCGCGTGCACGACTGCAAGGGGCGCTCGGCTGCGAGTTCCGCGACGAGCGCTGGCTGGAGCGGGCGCTGACCCACCGCAGCGCCGGCCAGGCGCACAACGAGCGCCTGGAATTCCTCGGCGACGCTTTGCTCAATTTTGTGATCGGCGAAGCGCTGTTTCGCGCGCGCCCGGCGGCGACCGAGGGCGAGCTCTCGCGCCTGCGCGCGGCGCTGGTGTGCGAGGCCGCGCTGGCGGACATCGCGCGGCGCCTCGAGCTGGGCGAGGCATTGCAACTGGGCCCCGGCGAGCTCAAAAGCGGCGGTTTCCGCCGCGACTCCATCCTGGCCGATGCGCTGGAGGCCGTGATCGGCGCGCTGTACCTGGATCAAGGCATGGCGGCGGCGCGCGAGGCCTGTTTGCGCTTGTACGCCGAGGCGCTGCAGCGCTTGCCGCAGACCATGCCCAAAGACGCCAAGACCCAGCTGCAGGAAACGCTGCAGGCGCGCGGCCGGCCGCTGCCGGAATATGCCGTCCTGAACGAGGCAGGTCCGCCTCATCGACGCCGTTTCCGCGTGCGCTGTCGCCTGCCGGATACCGGCCAGGAAAGCGAGGGCGAGGGCGGCAGCCGCCGCCAGGCCGAGCAGCAGGCGGCGCAGGCCATGCTCGACCAGCTCGAAGCCGGGGACGGGCGCCATGCGTAGCGGCATGATCGCGGTGATCGGCCGTCCCAACGTGGGGAAATCCTCGCTCGTCAACGCGCTGGTCGGCAAGAAAGTCAGTATCGTCGCGCCCAAGCCGCAGACCACGCGGCACCGCATCCAGGGAGTGCTGCACCGCCCCGAAGGGCAGGCGGTGTTCGTCGATACGCCGGGCTTGCACCGCAGGGCGCCGCGCGCGCTCAACCGCTACCTCAACGAGGCCGCGCTCGGCAGCCTGCGCGACGTCGATCTGATTCTGTTCGTCGTCGAGGCCGGGCGCTGGACCGAGGAAGACGAGGCCGTGCTCGAACGCCTGCGCACAGTGCGCGCGCCGGTGGGTCTGGTGGTCAACAAGGTGGACCGGCTCGAGGACAAGACGCGCCTGCTGCCGGACATCGAGCGGCTGACGACCCTGCGCGAATATGCCTTCGTCGTGCCGCTGTCCGCGCGCACCGGGAACAACCTGGAAGCGCTGGTGCGCGAGGTGTTCGCGCGCCTGCCGGAGGG